>Ga0224504_10000074_pt1 | contig 38815 bp, 35 predicted proteins | sample SF_Oct11_sed_USG_3_FD_170160 | JGI IMG/M metagenome (GOLD analysis project Ga0224504, IMG submission 170160) | Sediment microbial communities from San Francisco Bay, California, United States - SF_Oct11_sed_USGS_24 | ecosystem: Environmental > Aquatic > Marine > Sediment | place: USA...
CGGTGGCTACTACACAGAGTTGCTTGCGCACGTCGTTGGCGAGAGTGGCAAAGTCGTTGCGCACGCAAACACGCCGATTTTGAAATTTGCCGGTGAAGACCACACGAAGCGGCATGCCGAAAAGCGCCTTCCCAACACCGTGACCCTGCTTGCTGAGAACAATGAACTTGCACTCGAGGCCGACAGCTTTGATGCGGCCACGATAGTGCTCAATTATCACGACCTCTATTGGTCGTCAGAGGAGTACGGCTGGGTACAAATCGATGTTCCTGCCTTTCTCGCCGAGCTGTATAAGGGCATCAAGCCTGGCGGAATTCTCGGTATCGTCGATCACCAGGCCGTTAGCGGGTCACCAGCGGAAACGGGCGACACGCTGCATCGCATTGATTCCGCGATCGTAATCGCCGAACTCGAAAATGCAGGTTTCATCCTCGAGGGTGAAAGCAACGTGTTGGCCAATGCCGAGGACGATCATACAAAGAGCGTCTTCGACCCGGAGATACGCGGTAAGACAGACCGTTACGTGTTGCGCTTTAGGAAACCGGAGTAACGCGCGCGCCGGTCTGGAGGCCATTCAGACTGATATAAACGATTGTTACGCCAGTACAACGAACGCGTGTTCGAGTGCGTCGAGCCTGTTCACTTTGTCAGGTCGGCAGCTTGCAGTACGTTCGCAACGCGATCCTTGTAGGCGATGTGACAGCCGAAGCAGCCGTCAATCATCCCCTGAAACTTGCCAATTGCCGCCGTTTTGTCGCCTGCTCTGGCGGCGGCACCCATTTCCATGGCGAGACCATGCACCCGCATGTCGAACTGTTTGAATGCCGACATTTCTTCACCCAGCTCACGGGCAACGATCTGAACCTGCTCCGGCGGAATGCGTGGATGAGTCGCAATGCGGGTCGCCCCGTGCTCAACCAGCTCGAGATCGTCCGCTAGCAGACCATCCGCAATCTCGACGAGGTTGTCACGCAGGCCCTGCATGATGGTCTGTAGTGTTGTTGATTCATCCGTCAATGCCGGTGTCGGCAGCAACAACAGTGCAATGGCGGTGGTTGGCAAAGCGTTAATGCGTTTCAATATGAATGTCACCAGTTCAGCCTCGGGGAAGTGAACGACTATGCCACGTTTGTATTCTCGTCTGCAGATCTGATTTCCGATGTGCAGCAAGCGCTTGGTCGTACTGAGAAAAGCGACCGACTCGCACTTGTCGTCCTGGGAGTCCGGGCAGGTTTTGGGGAAAACGCACTATTCTCTCATAATATCAGTGGGTTAAAGTTATACTGTATATTCATACAGTCCACTGAAACCGACCCGGAGGGAACCGTGTCCACAGCCATCGCCATCGTCGAAAACCCGGCAGAATCCACTCACACAAACGCCGCATAGCTCGGTGCTGAAATCACCGAACTCTGTAGCTACATCTATGCCGCAGAATCACGCTTGCTGACGCTGATTCGCGAATTCGACGAGAAGGAATTCCGGGCAGAGCAGGGCCTGTGTTCGTGTGCACACTGGCTGAATTTCAAATGCGGTATCGGCATGAATGCGGCCAGGAAAAAAGTGCGGGTGGCACATGCGTTGGCGAAGTTGCCGAAGATCAACAAGACGTTCGCCGAGGGTGTATTGAGCTATTCCAAGGTTCGTGCATTAACGCGTATTGCCGATGACACCAACGAAGATTATCTGCTGATGATTGCCGAGCACGGCACCGCACATCACGTCGAAAAGCTGGTGTCGATAAAAGAAGACAAAAATGGCGAAACGAGCATGGATAACCTGGTCCTGCTCTGCAGGCATCATCATCACCTGGTTCATGAGCGCGGGTTCGTTTGTGAGAAGTCTGCCAACGGTGAGATGACTTTCAGGGACCAGCGACAACAAACGCTTGATTCGTTGGCTACGATGCCGGGTGTTGCAGCAAACGATGATGTGCGGCAATGGATAGACCGCGAGTTTTTCGAGGCGAATATCGACAGCGAGACCTGCACAGCGGCGACAGACGCCGAAGGCGCCCGCAGGGTCAAAACAGGCGCTACTGCGCGTAACCGGCCAACTCAACATAGCCGCGGCCCGTGATGGCTGCGCCCTCGCGCGCGCCCTCGACATCGACGGCGCCTTCCCAGTAACGCACGGTCGTGAAAAGTTCCTGGTTAGGCATAACTGGTTTCACGGTCATGTCGAGTCCAAACCGCGGCACCACGAGACGCCATTTTGACGGGTAGGTGCCGCCCCCCGGGCTTTGCCAGGTGTCGAGCACGGTGATCTCAACATCACCTGTATCGAGGTGGGAGATGTTGCCGTTCTCACTTACAAACGTGCCTGCGCTTGCGGCGTCCTTTGTGCCGTCGTTCTTACGCAAGCCATAGAACATCAGGTCGCTGCCATCGGAGAGCTGTAGCGCGAACCAGTCCCAGCCGACCTGGTCGGCAGCGAGTGCACTCGTGCTCCATTCGCGATCAAGCCAGGATAAACCCGACACCGTGTACTCGCGTTCGCCAATGCGGATCGTCCCGCGAGTGCCAAGACGCGTGATCGAATAGTAGTACGACGCATTGCCGGGGTCGGCCGACTTTTTCGAAAGGCCATCCAAGCCGTTCAGGATGGGTGGCTGCAGCGCCTGCAATTCGACGTCGATGCCGAAATCGCTGGCGCTGGCGCTCAGTAGCCAGGCACCGGAGTCAGGCTGCTCAGCGATCGACCAGTCGTCGATCCAGACGTTAAAGGGCACGGCCTGCGCTCCCGCCAGCCCCAATGCACCACGCGAATAGCGCTGCGCGACGTAGAAGCGCTCGTCCTCGACATGTGCGATCGCGAGGTGCGCGATGTAGACATGTTCGGTACGCCACCGAGACGTCGACTCGGCCACAGAGGGTGCGAGTGCAAAGCGGAAAATCGTCAGCTCAAAGCCGAAGCGCCTGCCGTCTTCATCGTCGAGGTTTCCGGTGACGTACCACCATTCATTGCGAAACGCGGGGTGCGGGCCGTGATCGGCGGGGAACACGAACTCGCGCGACTCGAGCGCTCTCGCAAAACCGGCGTCGGCCTCGGCACCCAGCAGATCGGCGAGCTGCGATGGCGGCTCACCATCGTCGGCGATGGTTACTGACGCGACTACCAATGCAACGAGGCCGATTAGTATGCGTTTCAACTCATTCCTCCCGCATCGCAATCGCAGGCTGGCTCTGCCCCGCGCGATACGCAGGGTAAAGGCCGGCGAGCAGTGCGGCGCCGACGGCGAATGCAACCGATGTCGCGAGAATTTCGGGAGCGATATTGATGTCGATCTGCCAGCCGAATGCGCGTCGGTTGATAACCTTGATGAGCACGTAGGCCATGACAGCACCAAGCGGCAACGAGGCGAGTCCGCTCAGGAGGCCGATGATGCCGGTCTGTGCGGTAATCATGACGCCGACCTGCGTTGGGGTCATACCAAGCGCGCGTAGCGTGGCGAATTCGCGGGCGCGTTCGAGTTGCAAAGCGAGCATCGCCGAGAGGATGCCGATGAAAGCCACGCCGAGCGTGAGCCAGTAAAGTACGCCAGTAATTACGAAAGTGCGGTCGAAGATCCGCAACGATTCCTGCTGCAGGTTGGCATTCGAACTGACATACAGGCGTTGCCAGCCGGCGCTCAGGTTTTCGATCTGAGACACGATGGTGCCGGTTTCGATACCGTCAGCGAGATAGAGCCCGAGCGAATCAATCGTGTCATCAAGGTAATGCCGGGCATACGTCTTGCGGCTCATCATGACGCCGCTCGCAGTGATGTCGTAGCTCTGAAACGTCGCCGCGACGGCGAACTCGTGCAGGCCGTGATCGGTTGGCAGCGTGATAGCGTCGCCCGCGCCGACGCTATTCTGGTAGGCATACGGCTCGGAGACGAACACGGCATCACGCTTTTCCCATGCGGGCCAGGCCTCACCTGGATCGGCATCGAGAAGTTCGGCACCGGCATAACTCTCGGGCGGGATGTCGAAGACGCGTAGCTGAGTACGTCCGCTCGCATCCTCGACCCAGGCGCGTTTGCGCGTGCTGATGTCCTCCACGCCATCGAGATTGCGGATGGCATCGATCAGCTCCGGGTCCATGGCGCCGCGCAATGCGCCGGTGTAGACATCGGCTTGTAGCGCTTGCTCAAGCCATGTACTCACTGAGCCACGGAAGCTATCGACCATAACGCTGACGCCGATCGTGGCCGCAATGGCCACGGCCAGCGCGACGATCGCGACGCCGGTGCGAGACAGCCCTGAGGCGATGCCCGCCACAGCCATGCGTGCCGTGGTGCCACCAAGTTTTGCGGCGAGGGGCGCGGTCAGGGTCGAGGAAAAGCTCACGCAAAGGGGTACGCAAAGCGCAAACCCGAGGATCAGCAGGAAAACCGCCGCCAGCCCGGCGACAAGGTTCGTACCGGATACGACGATTAGCAGGGCGGCTGACGCCATGATTACGACGCCGATCAATGTCACAACAGGCAAGACGCGGCGTGCCCGATGCTCAAGCGACGAGCGCGTGAGCGCGAGCCGCGGTTGGTAAGAGGTGGCCTCGATGGCCGGGAATGCCGCTGCGACGAGCGCTACGCCGATCCCGGCAACGATGCCTTTAACGACCGAAAAAGGTCCGACGCTGACGCTGGTCACGCTGACGCGGAAATAGAGGTCATTGATCGTTCGCGAAACCAAGTCCAGGAGCTGTTCGCCCAGCGCGATGCCGAGGATAACGCCAAGCACGGCTGCGAGGGCGCCCAGTACGCCGGCCTCGACGAGGATCATCGCCAACAACTGCCGACGCGTCAGCCCCAGCGCTCGCAATACGCCGATCAGGTTGCGCCGCTGCAACACCGAGAAGTTGACGCTGTTAAAAATCAGGAACAACCCGATGAGAAGTGCCAGCAGGCTCATGGCGGTCAGGTTGGTCATGAAGGCCTTGCTTATTTCGGCGGTCGATCGAGTACGCATGCTCGCAGACAGTAACTGCGTGCCATCGGGCAACGCGGCACGAAGCCGATCGAGCGCGGCCTCGTTGCCGTCATCGACGCGCACGTCAATTCGGCTCAGCCATCCGGCCTGGCCCAGCCACTCCTGGGCCGTCGCGATGTCGGTGATAAGCAGGAAATCGAGGCTGCCGTCACTATCGTTAGCAAGGGTCGCCAGTAACCTGGCCTGGCGTGCACGTCCGCCGGCGACAACTTCGAAAGTGTCACCCAGGGTCAGCCCAAGTTGCTCCGCCGTTCTTGCGGACGTCGTGACGACGCCGGGCGTGATGAGGAAGCCCGTGAACAGAGACTCGCTGCCGGATGCTGCCGGCTCCTCTGACTGCACTTGGCGCGTAAAGCTGCGGATGTCCTGTTCGGCGAAGAGATCGATGCCCAGCAGCGTGAGTGATGTGCCGTCCGCCGTGATCATGCCCTCAACGACCGGCGCGATCGTGCGAACGCCATGCTCGACCCGCAGCTTTGCGTAAGTATTCTCGCTCACGCCACGTGGCCCGCCAATAACCTGGTGCGTGGCCTCACCCGTGATGGCGTCCATCGACATCAGGAACGCTTTACGCGCACTCGCGTTCGCAAGGTCGACTGCGACGATGACAGCTACGCCAACGGTGATGCCAATAAACGACAACGCCAGCTGCCACGGATGTCGTAGCAGGTATGAGAAGCTCGCTCGGTAGGTGACCGGGATCATTGTGACCGGTTTGTCGTTTCTTTGAGCCGGCCGTTGTGCAGTTCGAGAACGCGGTCGCAGCGCGAGGCGATGTGCTGGCTGTGAGTCGCGATCAGCATCGTTTGCGAGTTGTCGCGTGCAAGTTTGTCTAGGAGCCCAAGTACGCCCTCGGCGGTTACGTCATCGAGGTTGCCCGTGGGTTCATCGGCCAGCAGCACGGCAGGTTCATGGGCGAGTGCTCGCGCGATCGCGACGCGCTGCTGCTCGCCACCCGAGAGTACGTCAGGGTAGCTTTTGGCACGGTCGGCGAGGCCAACGGAGTCAAGTAGTTCGTCGATACGTGTCGACGCTTCGGCGCCAGGCACCTTATTGAGTTCGAGGACCAGCCGCACATTGTCGGCAACATTAAGCGTCGGCAATAGATTGAAGGACTGGTAGACGAAGCCGATGTGCTTGCGGCGAAAAAGCGTGCGCTCGCGTTCGGAGAGCCCGGTGAGGTCGATTGTTCGACGGTTACCGATCCGGCGTCGGGCGCGTCGATGCCACCGATGAGGTTCAGGAGCGTTGATTTGCCGGAGCCACTCCTTCCTCGGAGCGCGACCGTCTCACCTCGGCGGATGTCGAGGTCGATGCCGTCGAGTACGACATGTTCGCGATTCCCCTCGAGAAACCGGCGACTAAGGCCGCGGAGCTGGATATTAATGAGGGTCTCAGACATAGCCGGTTACTGTGCGATATATGTCTGCTGCCGGCAACCGCATTGTGTAACAATTTAATTCAGAGTCGGAAAGGCAAGGTGAACAGCAATATCTTTGACGTGACGTGAAACGGTGCCTGAAGGGCGGTAGGTCAGCGCGGCGTTCAGCACAGATCGCTAAAGCCCAATATCCACCTGCCGTCCTCTCGATGGCACGGCGACAACTTCATGGCTTTCAAACCAAGCCGCAGCAGCATCTGACACCTTACCCACACTGCGAATAGCCTCTGCCTCGGCAAACACGGTGTAGAGATCGCCGCCTTCGGCAAGGAAGCCCGGCGCGGCTACGAGGAGTTCGTCATCGTCCGCCACGGCAACGCCATTGCGTTCGAGAGAGATCAGTCGTTGTCCCTCGGGCTGGGTCAGGTCGTAGGTCACGCTGAGCCCAGCTACCTGCAACAAACCCCGTTCGAGCGTGAACGACTGCTCCAGTGCACGACGAATCTGCTCACCGGTCATCTCCTTGACGATGACGTCGTCGACAAACGGGTAGGTGTCGAGGAGATCGACCAGTTTCACATCACCACCGGGCAGGTCTTTTCTCAGGCTGCCACTGTGGATGAAGGCAACGTCGGTATCGGCGATGGCGATGAAAGCATCTGCGAACAGATTGCCGACATCCGACTCCTCGATATAGCGACGGTTCAGGCGTGCCGCTGATTGCCCAACCACTTCCTGAATCTGCGGGAAAGCACTGCGATAGTCAGCGAGTTTTTGCGCAATTGCCGGGTCGGGTGCGTAGAGCGCCGGGTCCACCGGGATCAGGCGCCCATCATGGGATGTAATTTTGCGACTGGCCGCGTCCAGTGTGAGCTGCAGATAACCCAGGTGCGTGGCCTGCCCATACGTCTGCATGATGAGGGTGCCGGTTCTCTGATGCACGATGGGCTCGGGTGTCCCGGCATCGGCATGGCCGGCGAACAGCACATCGACACCCGTTACAGCACCGGCAAGATTGATGTCGGCATCGATGTCGCGCTGCAGGCGTGGATCGCTCTCGGCGTCGGTCTGCATGGGTGCGGTCTTGCCCTGGTGCGTGAGCAGGACGATGAGATCGACCTGGTCGCGCAGCTCATCAACAGAGCGTTGTACGGCTTCCGCTGGCACCGTGACATCCAGTGGCGCGATAAACGAGGGAATAATGGCGCTGACGGCATCCTGGCCCATGATGCCAATGACACCAATACGAATCCCGTCGCGCTCGATAATGGCATGCGCCTGTGCGTAGGGATGATCGGTGTCTTTGTAGAAGAAGTTCGCACCCAGCACCGGAAACGGTGCCCGGTTCTTCTGCCAGGCAAAGATCTCATGACCGTATTCGAATTCATGATTACCGATCGCCATGGCGTCATAGCCCATTGTGATCATGAGCTCAAAGGCCAGCCGTCCTTCAGTAAGCTTGGCCAGTGCCCCGGTGAAGATATCCCCGGAATCAAACAGGAAGACATTGGGCTCGGTCTGCCGGATGTTCTTGATGAGCGTCGTCATTTCGGCAATGCCACCAATCATCTCCTGGTCTTCTAGCCAGAAGGCCGGGATCGGGTCGTAAGCGCTCTCGACATCGTTGGTGAAGAGCAGGGTGACGGTTGTGGACTCTGGCTCTACAGTCTCTACGGCCGGTTGGCAGGCGGCGAGGGCGAGGAGGATGAGGGGAAGGAGTCTGGTGAGTTTGGGGTGGGGCATAGGATCTGGCCTTAGAACATTGGTGACCATTGTAGCCATTACGATGAGGGCGGCGGATTGAAAATCCGCGTGTCGGTGGTTCGATTCCGCCCCTGGCCACCATCTTTCCAAGCAGATTACGTATTCGTTGCCGGTTCAACTCCATAGGCGTTGACGGGTTACAAGGTTCAAGGGGCAGCAGGCACCGGCTGTAATTCTTGTTGATCTGGACGAGACCATTAAGAAAGACGATTGGGCGACGGGCATTCTTTACTGTGCGATGACCAGGGCCACTGTCCGATTGGAACTGGTTGTTAGTGCAGATTGCCCGTGGCCTGAGACTTTTCGAGAGAATCTGGATCAAGAGTAGAGGACGACGAAAACAAACACCGCATCAAGCTGGTCAGGCAGGGCGGCTCAACCTCGATCTACACCGATGTAAGGATCAGCGAGAACGGGGATCTGTGACTTCCCCGACCCGCCTGATGTGGTCGGCAAAAACCAATAGCTCAGCCACCAAATTCAATAGCGCGAACTGCACCACAGAACGCGCCTGCCGATTCCTGTAAATAAAGAGTTTGCGCCACGGAAGCGAGAAGATGGCGCAGCGGTTACTTTTTACATAATGGATATGCACGTGTTAAGGAAAGGCGCATTAATACTGGTCGCGGTGCTGTTTGCGGGTTGCGAAATACTGCAGCCACCAGTGCCACCGCCGGTCGAGGAGTCGATTGAGATCGCCGTCGAGGAGCCGCCGGTGGTCGTCATTCAGCCGGAGCCGGAGCCGGAACCCGAAGTACCGGCACCGCCGCCGTTGCCGCCTGTCTCGATTGTCCTGACCAACAGCCAGCCTGCTTATGCCGATGTGGCTCGTGAGCTGGCCGGTCATTTCGACAACTACATGATTTACGATCTGGGCGCCGACGATCGGCCGCCCGTGTCCATCTTGCGGCTCATCAATGACTCTGATTCCGGCGCTGTCATTGCCATTGGTTTACGTGCTGCCCAATCATCTATCGCGATGTCCAATCATCCGGTTGTTTTCAGCCAGGTGTTCAACTACAGGCACCATAATCTGTTGCAGGATAATAGCCGTGGCGTTGCCGCGCTGCCTCCGATTGAGGCTCAGCTGGCCGCCTGGAAGGAGGCCGATCCGTCTGTCAGGCGCATAGGACTCATCCTTGGCGAGGGTCACGAGGAACTGATCACCGAGGCCGAGATTGCGGCCCAACGGCACGACATCGAGCTTGTCGTTCAGGTCACACATTCCGATCAGGAAACCCTGTATTTTTTCCGGCGCATGGTCCGCGATATTGACGGCTTCTGGCTGTTGCCCGATAACCGTGTCCTGAGCTCGCGAGTCTTGCAACAAATGCTCGCCGAGGCGAAGCAACAGCACGTTCCCGTATCGGTGCCCAGCGAATCAATGTTGTCCCTCGGCGCAATGATCAGCCTGACGACGCAGGCGTCCGACATTGCTGCAACGATTGCGAAAGTCGTGCGCATGATTCAGGGCGGCGACATCAATAGCGTCCCTCCGATTACGCAATTGAGTGACATCAGCGTCAAGGCGAAGAGTGCCGAGCAGGTGGTCACGCGATGAAGACGCTGCCCGACTGGCTGTGGTCCCGGTTGCGCGCGCTTCGCGAGCGGCTCATGAACTTCAGATTCCGTGGTAATGGCGGCAAACGTGTACTGGTGCACGAGATCCTGTCCATGCAGGTATTTACCGCCGCAATTTTCGGCGGTCTGGCAATTGCCAGCCTGTATTTCGGCGGCCAGTGGGTACTCCAGGATAATTACAGCCGCTGGGCCCTGCAGTGGACTGAAGAACTGAATGAACTTGCCGCACCGCTGTATCTGGCCGAGGACAGCGAGGCACGCTTCCGCCTGGAAAGCTTTGTCGAGCGTTATCCGGAAATCGATCGCGTGTCGTACTTCGGCAAGGATGGATCTGCGCTCTTCAATGTTGGTAGTGACGCGGAACTCGAGCCGGTCGCAGACCTCGGACAATCGAGGCTCGAAGATGCCGTCGAGTTGATCGGCCAGGAGAAACCCTACCTGTTGCAGAGCGGTTTCCTGAATCCACGTCAGTTCGAAATTCTCGCGCCTGTGTGGACGGAGTCGATCACCGAAGATGACCTGTTCGGCTTTGACGCCAATAGTGCGGATGCGAGAACGCAGACGCACTTGCTCGGCTTTGTCGGTATCCAGCTCGATTTCATGATTTTCCATGACCGGTTGCTGAACAACATCAAGGGCGCGGTACTGGTTCTGATGGTCCTGATCTTCGTCTTTGCGCTCTTCGGGCGCCACGTGCTGCGCCGTGCACTATCGTCGATCTCTGACCTGCAGGCACCGATCCAGGAATTGGCGAAGGGCAATCTCGGCGTCAAATTCAACCCGGCGGAGCATCGGGAAATTTCGGACATCGTTGAAGCCCTGGAGACAACGGCGACGGCGCTCAGCGAGCGCGATGCCAAGCTTCTGGATATGGCTAACCACGATAGTCTGACCAGCTTGTTCAACCGGCGCCGCTTCGTCGAGGAACTCAAGCAGGAAACAATTGCCGTCATGCACAAGGGGCACATGAGTGCGGTGCTCTTCGTGGATCTCGATCAGTTCAAGTACATCAATGACTCGTGCGGGCACCAGGCCGGCGACCGCCTGATTCGCAAGGTGGCCGACGAGCTCGTACGCAGCGTCCGGGCCGACGACGTTGTCGCCCGGTTTGGTGGGGATGAATTCGCGATCCTGGTACGCAAGACTACGATCAACGGTGCGCAATCGGCAGCCGAGACAATTCTTGCCAACATGCGGCGCATGGCCCATGTCGAAGACGGGCAGGTATTCCATATCCATTGCAGCATTGGCATCGCGATGATGGATGGAGATCATCTCTACTACGATGACCTGATCAACAAGGCTGACATCGCATGCCGCGATGCCAAGACGGCAGGCCGCAATCGCGCCGTTCTCTATGCACACTCGGACGAAACCCTGGAGCAGGATGCAGCCTGCGTCGGTTGGGTCAACCAGCTGCGCAACGCGCTCGATGACGATGGCTTCGAATTGAGGTTCCAACCGATCAACAATATTCACACTGGTGAAACGACGCATCACGAGGTGTTGATCCGACTGCGTGGTGAGGACGGCAAGATAATTCCGCCCGATGCATTTCTCACGTCAGCCGCACGCTTTGGCATGATGTCCGAGATCGACTTCTGGATTATCGAGAATGCTGCGAAGGCCTACGCGCATTATTCGAAGAAGAACAATCCGCTCAAATTGTCCATCAACGTGTCAGCGAATGCATTCGAAAGCGACGACCTGGTGCAGCATGTCCGAGAGGTCCTCGACAAATATGACGTCAATCCTAACGACATTATCTTCGAAATCACCGAGAGTCTCGCTGTTCGCCACCCGCCGCACGTCGAGCAGCAGATCTCGGCGATTCGTGAGCTCGGTTGCGAGTTTGCCCTCGACGATTTCGGCACCGGCTACAGCTCGTTCAGCTACCTGCAACAGCTGCAGTTCGATTACATCAAGATCGACGGCACATTTGTCGTCGACCTGCTGAACAAGCCGGTCGACCAGAAAATGATCAAGCTGATTGCGGAAATCGGACACGAAGCTGGCATGAAAACCATCGCCGAGTACGTTCAGGACGCCGAGTCGCTGGCCTTGCTCGAGGAACTGGGCGTCGATCTCGCACAGGGATTTTTTGTCGGCAAGCCCGTCAAGGTACCGCGGCCCAAGCCGACGCCTATCTCTCTGGGTTATCACCGGCTCAAGCGGACTCACCCCTGAGGGGTTCGTTACTGCGAACTGAAAATCCGCGACCAGTAGCCAAAGGATAGGAATTTCTATCGCGTGGTTGAGGCGCCGGGCGTGGAAAACGAATGCAGACAATAACCCTGTCCGGTCTTGCACGAGCGAGGGCGCAACAATCCCAAATAAACTCGCGTACCATATATACGCTGGGGTTTTGGCCTCACTGCATCGCGAAGGCCAGAGTCATGGTAAGACAATGAAGAACCAGCAATTTCATCGCATGGGCGAGTGAGGCAAGCCATTTTGCCAAGTGTTTTCAGTGAATTAAAACGCCGTAACGTCGTTCGCGTAGGTGCCGCCTATGTGCTCGTTGCCTGGCTTATTGCACAAGCCGGCGACCTTGCGGCCGACAACCTGCCGTTCCCGGACTGGTTCATGCCGATGCTGCTGGTTGTTTTGCTACTCGGTTTTCCCATCGCGTTGTTTCTCGCCTGGGCGTTTGAGTTGACACCCGACGGCGTCAAGAAAACCATAGAAGTCGACATAGACGCGTCCATTACACCGTCGACAGGTCGCCGCCTGAATGTCGTCATTATCGCTGCGCTAACGTTGGCTGTGATCCTGTTGCTCGCGGATCGGGTTCTCACGCCGTCAACTGAGGTCGTCGCGGTGCAAGAGACAGCGGCAGAGGCAAGTGCGCAGCCAGGTAAACAGGCAAGTGAACAGGCAAGCGGGATGGACAAGTCGATTGCGGTGCTGCCGTTCTCAAACCTCTCTTCCGATGCGAGCACGGACAGTTTTGTCTCCGGGCTGCACGACGATCTTCTGACGCAACTGTCGAAGGTCAATGATCTCAAAGTCATTTCGCGAACGTCCGTACTCGGTTACGCCGGCACCACACGCAATATCAAAGACATCGCCGATGAACTCGGGGTTGCCTCAGTGATGGAGGGCGGCATACAACGGGCCGGCGATCGCGTGCGTATTAACGTACAGCTTATCGACTCGGAGACGGACGAACACATCTGGGCGGAGACCTATGACCGCGTCCTCACGACCGATAATGTGTTCGATATTCAAAGCGAGATTACGCAGCACATCGCGACCGCGCTGCAGGCGGCGTTGACGCCAGCCGAAGAGGCGGGCCTGACGAACCGGTCCACCGACAGTCTTGCGGCCTACGAGGCTTACCTGGAGGCAAAACTGCTGCTGGAGGGGCGGGATTCGAGCTTAGACGATTTAGCCGACGAAGCGATCGAAGCCGCAACCCTGGCGGTTGAGCTGGATCCGAACTTCACTGAGGGGTGGGCGCTATTGGCACGCGCTTACCTCGCTCAGTTTTGGTATTTGAGCCGGGACCCGGCAGACGCCAATGCGGCGCTTGCGGCGATTGACCGCGCGAGGATGCTACAACCGGACTCGACCGAGGTCGGGTTGATGCTCGGTTTGTATCACTACTGGGTCAATTTTGATTACTCCTCGGCACTTTCTGAGATCGACCGTGTGCTCACGCTCGAGACGGGCAATGAACAGGCGTGGGCAATAAAAGGCTGGACTTTGCGGCGGGCCGGGCGCTGGAATGAGGCGCTTGACGCCATGCAGCACGCGGCGGTGCTGAATCCGAATTCTATTGAGAACATGCTGGAAGTCGCAGATACGCTTCGGGTACTCGATCGTTATCAGGACGCAGCGGCGTGGCAAGATGCCATTGAAAAACGCGCACCGGGAAGGCCCATAGTCCAACAACGACGGGCCTGGCTGACGGCGAAAACGACCGGCGATACAACAAGCGCACTTACGCTTGCTCGAGAGATCGCAGCGTTAGATTCGACGGGTTTGAATGACCGTGTGTCGTACCTGCAGATGGAAGCTGAATATGGCGATGCTGAGCTCGCGCTCGAATTCCTCGATCAATGGGGGCCGGGTACAGTCGACGTTCAATATCAGTATTGGCCTGAAGATCTGATTCGCGCCTACCTGGTTTATAACGTGGGTCGCACTGATGATGCCAGTGATTTTGCGGCGCAAGCGATACCCGTCATCGACGCCGCGCAGCGTCTTGAGCCTAACGAAGCGGATATCGAAGCAGCCAGGGCACTGGCGCTGGCGTTGATGGGTCGTAAGGAAGAGGCGCTGGTTTCTGCCATGCGCGTACGCGAACTGTATCCCAGGTCGCTGGACGACTGGGGTGGCAGCGCCTATCTGCTTGGCGTCACGGGAGCGCTGGCGATTGCCGGGCAGAATGATCGGGCACTTGAGTGGCTGGACGATTACCTCTCGGGGACTGGTGCGGATGTATCGCTGATGCAGGCCCGACAAATACCGGCTTTTAAAAAGCTGGCTGACACGCCGGGGTTTGCGGCGCTCGTCGAAAAATACGGCCTGGTGCCAGCGGACAAAAGTTCGCAACAGTAGAAGATTTCAGTGTTTACCGTAAGTCCGGCCGCGACAAACCGCTGCAAGGCGGTAAAGCCGCAGCCGAGCATCAAGTGACGGCTCCGGCGGCCAGTGTCTCGACACGCTGCCCCAGCCACTTGATCGCGTTCTCTGTTCTCTCCGTCCATGGGTGGCCATAGCTCAGGCGGATGAAATTCGTGTAACAGGCGCAGGGCGAGAATATGTGCCCCGGCGCTATGCTGATGCCGGCCCCTATTGCGTCATCGAACAGTTGCTCGGCATCGATGTTCTTCGGCAGTTCCAGCCACAGAACTGACCCGCCAACAGGCCGCGACGTGCGTGTCTCGGTGGGAAAATGTTCGGAGACAAGTGCCATCATTCGTTCGGCGTTTCGCCGCAGCACAGGCTTCAGCGCCTTCAGGTGCCGACTGTAATCGCCGGAGGCCATGAACTCCGCGAGAGTGAGTTGTTGCAGCAAGCCCGATGAGCAGGAAAATGCCCGCTTAAGCCGTGCGATGTCATCCATATACTCGCGTGATACCACCCAGCCGATTCTATAGCCGGGACACGCTGTTTTTGAAAACGACCCGCACGTGAGAATGCGCGCTTTGCTACCGAGAAATTGGGCAGGGACCGGGCGTGTATCGTCAAAGAGCAGGTCGCCATAGACATCGTCTTCCACCAGCGCGACGTCGTGTTCCTCAAGCAGCCTGACGAGTTTCACACGATCGTCCGCTGGCATGGTAACGCCGAGCGGATTGCCGAGTGTTGTGGAAAACATGCAGGCTTTTACGGCGTACTTTTCCAGCGTGCGCTGCAATTCAGCGAGCGTCACGCCCTCCTCCGGGCAGGTCTCTACCTCGACGGCCAGCATGCCGAGGCTGTCGATAAGTTCGAGCATGCCGTGGTAGGTCGGCGTTTCGATCGCGATGACATCACCGCTCGATGCAACCGCCGATAAGGCCAGCAACAGCGCTTCTTGTCCGCCATTGGTGATGCAGATTTCATCGGGCTCCACCTGTGCGCCAATAGCATCCAGATAGTGATAGGCAATCTGCCGTCTCAACAGCGGCTCACCCAGTGTCGACGCGTAACCGATGCTGCGAGTCTCCGCCCTGGCCATGATGCGCTTCATCGTCCGGTGCAGGGATTTTGCAGCTGGCTTCGCCATTGTGGGGTTGGCGATGCCCAGCGGCACCAGGTCAGGATTGTTAACACCGTCATACACCCGCTCCATCAGGGAACGACAGCACAAGGGGCCGGGGTCAACAGTGTTTGTATGGGTGGGAAGAACAATATCGTTGGCTGCGCGGTGGCGAACGTAGTAGCCGGATTGCGGACGCGACTCCACCCGCCTGCGCCGCTCAAGCTCGATATAGGCCTGACGAACTGTGGGAATGCTGACGCCCGCAGACCTACTCATTTTCCGTAGGGAAGGCAGGCGATCGCCTGGCAGGAGTGTTCCTGTATCGATATTTTCAGCTATTAAATCAACAACTTGCTGGTACAGAAAGGTGTCGCACTGCTTGTCGAGGTTAAGCATAACTGTATAGGTTCTATTTATCGAAAACTGTATCTGTTATAGCAGCAAAAAATGCGTAAAGTCAATCCATGTTCGAAGCGATCAAGAGGAGACTGACATGAAAGCACGTCATAAATACACGCACGAAGGCCGAACCGCGCGATTCAACCTGCCGGTCAGTCGTCGCTCGAAATTCCTGCGCCTGCTGGACTCACTCTTAGCGCCACCTGCGCGGATACATCGATACCGGCACTTAAGTGTGCGGATGCTCGAAGACACCCTGGACAACGTGGACTGCAAACCATGCAACTGAGTAACTCGACGCTGTATGCACTAACCGTATTAATCTGGGGTTCGACCTTTTTCGCCATCGAGTTCCAGCTTGGCGTGGTCGCCCCAGAGGTATCATTGGTCTATCGCTACAGTGCAGCCGCTCTGCTGCTGTTTGCGTGGTGCCGTGCACGCGGCTTGCCCCTGCAATTTGCGGTTCGCAACCATGGCTGGTTCATGTTGCTCGGGCTTCTGCTGTTCGGTCTCAACTACATTCTTACGTATCATTCCCAGATCTACATCACGTCGGCCCTGGCAGCGATCGCCTTCTCGGCTATGGTGTGGATGAACATCATTAACTCACGGGTTTTCTTCGGCATGAGGGCGGGCCGCGGCGTCCTCTTCGGTGCGCTACTTGGAGCCCTTGGCATGTACTTGTTGTTTGCGCCGCAGATTAACGACGTATCGTTTACGGACACAGTGTTCTTCGGCTCGAGCCTCGCAGTCCTGGCCGCACTGACCGCATCGTTCGGCAATATGGTGTCGCAGGCCACACAAAAGGCTGACCTGCCGGTCGTGCAAACGAACGCCTGGGGCATGTTCTATGGCGCATTGTTCATGGCCGCCGTGGCGCTCGTCAACGGCCGTGAGTTTAGTTTCGAGTGGACGGCGGCGTATGTCGGCTCGCTCACCTACCTGACCGTGTTCGGGTCCATCGTTGCTTTTGGCGCCTACCTGACCTTGCTCGGTCGAATTGGTGCGCACAAGGCAGGCTATGCAATGGTGATTTTCCCGTTCGTCTCCCTGCTGTTATCGACACTATTCGAAGGGCTCGAAATATCAATGTCGACCTTCATTGGTACCGCCCTCGTGCTCGCAGGGAACGTATTTGTACTGAAGACCCGTAGGCCAGAGGTGCGCCCGGATAGCCGCGAGGCTTGCGAGGCTTATGCTACTGAGATCGAATAGCTGGTAGAAAGGTAGCTGCGAAACACTCTAAATACCGCCATAATCGTGGCATGACCTCATTCGCATCAGAACTTACGCGCAGAAACGTTCCGCGCGTCGCGGCCACCTACGCGCTCGTCGCCTGGATTCTCATCGAGGCAGGCTCCGTACTGTTGCCGACGTTCGGCGCGCCAGAGTGGTTCTTTAAAGCCTACGTGATCCTCGTAGCGGCCGGCTTCGTCGTGGCCCTGATCTTTGCCTGGATTTTTGAAATCACCCCGGATGGCGTGAAGCTGGATCGAAACGTCGATCACTCCGCCTCCAGGCCTTCTTCCCATGGTGGCAAGAACTACGTCATTATCGGCTTGCTCGTTGCTGCACTTGGCATCTCCATCACATTCAACATCACCGGCATGCGCGGCGACGCGCTCGATCTTGGCGAGAAGGTGGTGTACGACTCGATCGCAGTTCTGCCGTTTACCAGTCGCAGCACATTAGAGGAAAACCAATTCTTTGCCGACGGCATTCATGACGACATTCTCACGCGCTTGGCCGAGATCAAGTCACTTCGAGTTATTTCAAGGACCTCGGTCAACGAGTACCGGGACACAACGAGAAACCTGCGTAAGATCGGCGAGGAACTGGGCGTAGCGTCAATTGTGGAAGGTGCTGTGCAACGTTCGGGCGACCAGGTGCGCATCACCGTGCAGTTAATCGATGCCGCAACGGATGAACACATCTGGGCGAGGACTTACGACCGGGAGTTGACGATAGAGAGTCTGTTTGAAGTGCAGTCCGAAATCTCCTCGCAAATTGCCTCTTCCCTGCGCGCGGCGCTGACGCCCGAACAGGAAGTGCGACTCGCTGCTACTCCAACGCGCAACCTGGATGCCTACGCCGAGTACGTCGCCGGCAGGAAAAATCTAATGCGGCGGGAATTCACGACCCTGCTGCAGGCCAGGGAACAATTCGAGCGTGCCGTCGTGCTTGATCCCACCTACGCCCAGGCACATGCTGCCCTGGCGGAAACGGTGCTGATCACGCTAGCGAATCACCAATCCATTGCGCGCGAGGAGGTTTTTGCGATTGCCAGTGCTCATCTGGACAAGGCCCTGCAGATCGATCCGGACCTCGCGGAGGCCCATGCCGCGAAAGGGCTCATGCAGATGTCGCAGTGGGAATCCACCAGGTCGGGCCCCGGTAACCTGGCGGCCGCAGCATCGTTCGAGAAAGCGCTCGCGCTCAATCCCAACCTGGCCGATGCCTACGTCTGGTATTCATCCCTACGGCGTACCGAAGGCGAGATTAGCCAGGCCATTGACCTGCTGACCAAGGCCTTGACCGTCGACCCGCTGAGCCGGATACCCTATGTGAACCTGCCCAGCCTGCTTGCCGTAGAAGGTCAATTAGAACGCACCACTGAACTGCTCTTGCACGCCATCAAGCTCTTTCCGGAATGGGAGATACCTTACGAGTATCTCAGCAACCACATGCTAGGGCTGGGCCGGTTGGATGAATCCGTGGCCTGGGGGAATGAAGCCATGCGATTGAGCGATGATCCAATGAGAGGAGGTCCCCTGATTGGCGTATACCAGACTTTTGGTGATAGCGAGTCAATTACCGAATTTATTGAGGCCTTCCCGGATGAGCATCCCTTGCTTCCGATCGGCAAAGGCTATTGGCAGTTCGTGGAGCGCGACTATGAAGGTGCGCTGGCAACTTTCCACGATTTTCAGATAGAGGCGGAGTTCCCGGTGCCGTTCGTATTCCCGCTAATGGCCGCCGCGGCGATCATGATCGGCGACTACGACCTCGCCTATGACACGCTGAGGCAAGGCAATCCCATTTTGACCAGCGATTCCGAGAATCCTGTCGACCAGCAGAATGTCGCGTCAGCTGTGTTGCTGGCCCATGTTGAGCAACAACGAAATCACACTGAGGCAGCAAATCGCCTGTTGGAACAGGCAGCCTCCATAGTAAGCAACTTGCCACGCCTCGGGATGGGCGGACACGGCATTCGGGATGTGCAAATCCTGACGATGCAAGGCCGCCCGGATGCCGCGATCGAAGCGCTGGCCGAAGCCGTCGAAGAGGGATTTGTGAGTTCCGCATCGTTTGACGTTTGGGAGTTCGACATTAACCCGATCATCGAACCGCTAAGAAGCGATCCGCGCTTTGACGTCATACGTGAGCGGATGTACGAGCGGATTGAGGAAATGAGACGGAATGTTGACGAGGCCAAGACAACTGGCGACTGGGAGCCGTTGCGCGCGAGAGCTAACAGCGCGTAATTTCGATTCGTATGCACAGCACAGAAGGCCGATCAAAAGAATAAAGGATAGGAAATTCTATCGCTATTTATCGGGCCTTCGGGGAGCGTTTCCGCGTGTCGGTGAAGGGCTGCAGAATGAAAATTAATAGCTATACTTAGCCTAAGGCATTTGTAAAGCGAGTGTCGAGTGCCGAATAAATAAGAATACTAATATGTCGGGGAGGCGTCATGCATGGCGTAACCAAAACTAATCAATCTTTGCTGATTTCCTATCGTACGCTGAGAAAAATCGTTGGAATTCTCGGTCTGTCATTGCCGTTCACCCTGCTCGGCGGTGGCTATGTAATCAACGTCCTGCTCAACGGCGGCTTAGTATTTGACCTCGGGGTCGAAAACTCCGTTAGCAGCTATTACCACACTGAAATGCGGGACGTATTCGTCGGCACACTCTGCGTCATTGGTTTTTTTCTACTGTCCTACCGGGGGCATGAGAGAAAAGACAACATTGCCGGCAATATTGCTGGTGTGAGTGCTCTGGGTGTCGCATTTGTACCTACGCTACGCGATGGATCGACCGCAAGCTTTGAGATAGCGATCGGCAATCTTCACTATTTTTTCGCGGCAATGTTTTTCGTTACGCTGATCTATTTTTGCATCGCTCTTTTTACGAAAACACATGAGGGCGCGACGCCAACAGCGCGTAAGCAACAGAGAAACAAGGTGTATCGGTTTTGTGGCATCACCATGGCCGTATGCATTACGTTGATCCTGCTATGCCATTTTTTCTTATTGGATAAGTTCGACGCGCTTGAGAAGCTTCGTCCCGTGTACTGGCTGGAGGCTGTCGCGATCATTGCATTCGGTTTTTCTTGGTTAACAAAGGGGCGCGCGCTCCTGGACGAAAAGGCGGATTACTGAAGTGAAAAGAAACAGGTTTGTCGTTCCTAAAGTATGTAGCGTGGACGCTGTCAAATTATACCTGGCAGCGGTGCTTGTGTTTGCCGCCAACTCCGCCTATTGCGAAGAAGTGGTCGAACTAACCATGACAGGTATAGAGATCATTGATCCGAACGAACCGATTAGCGGTGGAGATGTTGTCGGTGTCAGCTTGATTAAGAACAAAGCTGCGTATGACAAAAACGATATCGAGTATGACCTTGAAGCCGTGTTCGTCCACTTTACCAACATTCCATCAGGCCCTCTGCAGGCCACGCTCACGACCGTCGACGGCCGCTACAACTTCACTGCGACGCCTAAATGTCCTCATGCAAATATGACTGAGTCTACGAAGTGGGTTCATTTGGAGCTCGAAGAGGAGAAAAAAGGGTCTCTTAATGCCGGCTTTCTTAAGAGGTATTTCAGCAATAGTGATCTCGGAGGCATCGCGATTCTGGTGACGGATAAACTCGGTACGATATATCCCGTCCTCTGGGGTAATCCTGACGAGTCGGAGGACTTGGATCTGGAAGTGCGGGTCAATGCAGAGGGCGCCGATGCCTTTTATATAAGGTATACAGACAAAGATGGGAAAGAAACTGCAAGGCAAATCCAGTGCGAGGAGGCGTCGAAGAGGTCCGGATTCAAGTTCGATCAGTATTGCCGGATGGCCTGGGAGGATGCGAAAAGATTGGGGAGAACAAACAAGGACGGAGTACCGATAATTCGAAAGCGCGGCGCCACATACGAACCCTCAATTTTCGTCAAGATTATGCCCGGTCAGGATGACAGGTCCCGGTTCTGTGAATTCGAACAGTCGTAATCGTGATCGGGTGTCCCGACGCGGCACTGTTGGGACTATTTGGCACCTGTACTACAAGATAACGCGGTTATTGGTTAAGAATCTCCCGGAACTCTCCCTCCACGCATTCGTTGTTGGTGGCTCTTTAACCTTTTTTTTATTTTTAATTTTGTGGGGGCTTCTGGTAACGCGTGGTGTAACGACAACGATTAGCGTCGCCACGGAGTCGCTGACGTTTTCACTTAGAAAAGGAGTCGAAACATCCTGGGTGCTTCCCGCGGGCTGGCTATTGGTGACCGATGAAACTTCGCCGTCGATTGCGAATAGCAACCTTAAGGATTGCCGAAAGGTGGACGGACCGGATGTTATAGGCGTCGCAACAGAATGGAGATGCCGATATGACCGCAGGACTCTGGTTGTGTTTAGCGGCCGGGGCGACGTAACTATTACTGTGCGTCCGGATGGGAGGTGGTCGGTCGTGGCTAAGCCTGGAAGTCGCGAAAACAAATCAGAACAAGTTGGTGAAAATTCAGAGTTCATTGCTCGCCTGTGGGGTGAGGCGAAGGAGAACCCGGAGAAGCCGATAGCCAGTTTCGGAACAAAGGGGAACTCGGGACAACAGTTTCGATACGACACATACTTGTGCGACGTCGCCGACGGCGCTGAGAATGACTGTATAGATATCCGCCCCGAGCTGGCGAACGAGGCCCATGACAACATAACCAAGTCGATCCGTCTGCCAATGATCGCAGCAACCGCCAAGATTGGCTCTGAATTGCGCGAATCAACTGGCGTGAAGAACAATCTCAGCGACTTCTGGCAGCCGGCACTACTTTCCGGTGACGTTACCGCATTCGCCGTGAACCGCTTCTTCACCGAAAATAATAAAGGAAAGTACCAAGTGCAGTATGAGCGTCTCGACCCGGGTGACATTCTTCATGTCAATAACAAGAAAGAGAAATCTGATGACACTATTCGCGGAATTGCGACTATCGAGCGACGGACGGTGTCAATGTCGGGCTCGACCGAGGTAAGAAAACCCATAATTCATGCGGTTTTGCATACGACTCACCGACAAATTGACGTATTCCGCTTTGGTAGCCCTAAGGGCCATTCGATCAGAGCTCACGGATGGGCTATAATCTCAAAATGGCCCAACGGACAGCAAGCTTGGGTGCTGTTTGTATCTGTGTCCTTGGTATTGACTATCCTCCTGCAGGCTGGCGCCTCGATAGACACTAAAAGCTTGAAGAAAATCAAAAAGAAGGGGAAGAAACACACAAAGCGCAAAAGGAATAGCGATTAGGCAAACCAAAGCCGGTCGAGATTGCAATGGACCCGGCATGCCAAAAAAATAATTAGAGGATGAGAAATCATGAATCTCTACCGTCTTAGTCGCAAAATATGGGTAAAGCAAACGTTCTCGTTGCTCCTTTTGGCGATCATCTTTCCGAGCACTCTTCTCGGTGCGCCTGTTCAGATTCTTGTGAAGAATGTTCTTGGTTCTCAGGCGTATGGCGCAGGCATCAGCGCTGGTGTCGGAAATCGATGCTTTGTCGTTGCGCCGCTTCACGTAGCCGAACTTGCGCAATCCATCACGATTACTGATCGCCGTGGTAACACGGCCCAGGCCACGCCCTACCAGTCGCCAGATGGGGTGGACGCCATCCTGCTCAGAGTCGAAGACAACCATCAGTTAGACTGTCCCGAGGATTGGGATGATGGCGTTGCCGGTGACGATGCCCTCTACGATGCAGAATTCTTGGTCTCAAAAAAGGTCAAGGCCGGTGGTGTCGACCAAAGGCGCTTCTTTCCCGGCAGTGTTACCTCAACGATGATTACAGTGCAGCCTTACAGATCAGGTAAGGCCGATCGCCTGATGGAGGGCGACAGCGGTAGCGCACTTTACGTCAACAATCTTCCACTCGGTATGATCGTCTCAGTGAATACAGGGACAGGTGAAGGCGAGGCCATCAAGCAAAGTCAGTTGCATGCCCTCTTCGGCAATTACATGATTGAAACCTCTGCCAAGCTTGCGCTAGTAAGCCCGGTCTACCAGGGGTATCAGGAGAATGCTTACGCGACTTCAGCAGCCGTGGAGTTTATCGAGACAAAGACGCCCTGGTCGGTCGTTCAGACAAGCCCTGCCGTGGCACGCAACAATCTGCAAAATGAGATGCGCGGAATCGCGACTGCATATCCGGACAACGTCCAATACGTCGTTCAGAGCAAGATTGTCGCCAATACCAGCACCACGGTCGCTAATCCGAATTACGACGCCAGGAAGGCTCAAACGAGCAATTTCGGAAAGCAACTCATTAACCGGGTCAGCGCCAAGGACTTTCGCTACTACCTGGTGTCGAATATTGACGTTGAGGTTACGATCATTGACACAGAGTCTCAGAGGCGAGCCACACACATTGAGCGGTCGGAGTTCAGAGACCCGATGACTGAGGGCGTAAATCAACGCGATCTGAGCAACGACGCGCTCATTCGGGCAACGGTAGATGCCGTGCAAGGTGCGGTCGAAAAGTTCGGCGCGCCGATATTGGTTCCCGGAGACGAGCATCTGGCGCTCAATGGCAAGAAGGAAAAAGAGTCAAAGAGCGAAGAACTAATTAAGTCATTGCTTGGATTTCCAACCAATTGAACCCCGAATAAACGGCTGCAATCATAGAGAGAACTGAAAATCCGCGTGTCGGTGGTTCAATCGAGCCACGGCGGACGACCACCTATTAAGCCGGAATTTGCAATAAAACTAGCGCGGCGCCGCTACAGTATCAATGCAAGACTTTCGGGATCGCTCAGAGGTCTCCGGCAGGTGTGGTCACGGGCAGCGAGTACTCGGCCAGTCCGACCAATAAGATATCGTCCGTGGAATTGGATGTGTCAGTATTCGGCGTGAGGTGGACGGAAACGCTTATGCCGTCATCGAAATCCCACCACACGCTCTTATCATTCTCGTCCCGCACTTCCTCGACGCCTTCGCCCCATTTTTCCATCATGGCGGTGAGGACCTGCGAATAGTCCTCGCCTGCAAACTGAAACGTCAGCCTGAGTACGCGTCGCGAAGCTCCGAGCACCACCGTCGCCCCGGCCGGGATAGCTGCGATAGATGTGGAGCCGGTGCATACCTTGCGAGCATCTGGAAAGACTTGCTGCTGCTCCTCGATGTAGTCTTGATATGCGTCCGGATCCAGTTGCATGGGGTTGCAGTCCAGTCTGCCGAATACAGATTGCTCTTCCGAAATCCACAACGCTTGGCCCAGTTCGATGCCTTTGAAGTCTACGGCCCACGCTCCGCCTGACAACAGCAGCGTTACCAGCAGTGGCAACAATCGAGGATGGCGCCTCATCCCGTATCCTTGTTCACATGCACAATCGAATCCGCAGGGGCTGACCGGTCTTCCAGTTCCATCAAATTGCGTTGCGCAGCCTCAAAGTAGCGGGGCGAAAGCCCGATCGCCTTGTGGAAGTATCGCTCTGCAACCTCGAAGTCACCCTGCCGCATGGCGATATAGCCCACATCGTTATAAGCCACCTCATCAGCGACATTTCGCGACATCATTTGAACGGCCTCCGGATACCGCTTCTGCCGGGCACGAACGAGGCCCAGGTTGAGCCAGGCCCGCTCCGCTCCTTGTGCAGCGGCCTCGAGAAGATCCTTGCTCGCCGCTTGATACTGACCATCCAGGTACAGCGAATATCCACGGTTATTAAGCAATGATGCATCACCCGGGTTTGCCGCAAGCGCGGCGTCATATGCGTCGATAGCCTTCGCCCGCTCGCCCGCCATATCGGCAAGAACTCCGATACCATTCTGCGCGCGCCACAACAGTGGATCCTGGCTGATCGCGCGCTCCAGCAGGCCCTGTGCCTCATCATGTCTCTTCGCCTGCAGATAGATCAGGCCCAGTGACTGCAGTGCGCCGACATGGTTCGGGTCATGTTGCAAGACGCTCGTGAATGCGATGGTTGCCAATCGGTCATTGCCTCGCGATTCGTGGATCTGGCCGATCCGTGTCAGCGCATGCACATTGTCCTTGTCCAGATCATAGGCTCGGACATACATGTACAAAGACAAATCCATATCGCCTTCTCGCAGTGCACGATCGGCTCGCGCGATTGCGTCTTCCGCAGACTCTACCGGGAATTCCGTCGCGAATACCACGTCCGGCTTACCCTCATACAGGCTGGCGTTAGCTTCAACAACATCAGCCGGTGAAGATGCGCTGTCAGACCCGCCCATAGAGGCGCAACCTGAAATGAGTGCGGCGCAACATGCAATGCATACCCTTGTAATCATGCGATCCTACCCGAGCTGCCCGAAGACGTTGATCATTCTTAGTACGGCGGGCCCGATAGCCACGATGAAGAACGACGGGAACAAACAGGTGACCAGCGGAAAAATCAGCTTGGTTCCAATCTTGGCCGCCTGTTCCTCAGCTTTTTGCATGCGCTTGTCCCTGAACTCTTCCGAGTAGACGCGCAGTGCATCAGCGATGCTGGTGCCGAATCGCATGGTTTGGACGAGCAGTCCTACAAGTCCCCGGATATCTGCCAAGCCGCTGCGATCTGCCAGGTTCTTGAGCGCCACCGGTCGTTCGACGCCGGCACGCATTTCCACGTTGACGAGCGTCAATTCCCCGGCGAGTTCAGTGTGGCTGACATCCAGATCACGGGCAACGCGATCGATTGCCGCTCCCAGGCCTAGTCCCGCTTCGACACACACAACAAGTAAATCGAGCGCATCGGGAAAACCGTTGCGTAATTTCTTGATACGGTTGTTTTTGATTTTCTCGAGGACGAAGTTGGGCAGAGTCACCCCGACAAAGGCCGCAGCTAGCAACGCGAATCCCAGGTTAGTAATCGTCCATTCAGGCATCCACCTGGATGCCACAAACACGATCAGCGGCAGCCCAAGCGCAAGCAGGGTCTTCAGGCCGTAATAATAGGGCAATGCCTTCTCTGATCGAAAGCCCGCATGAATAAGATTCTCATTAGCGCGTGTACGCTCTTCACCGTCCTGTGGCAGGATGTAGCGCGCGATCGGGTCAATCAATCCAGTCAGGTCCCGCTGCGGCTTGCGCTGCGCCGTCGCGAGTGGCGCTTCCTGTTGAACCGCCGCGGACAGGCGGCGCTTCAGAGGGTTCTGTGCGCTGACATAGATACCTGTAATAATGGCGCCCACGCAAAATACTGTGATGCCCGTCAGCAACGCGAATAGAGTCCCGGAACTCATACCGATAACCGCGCCTAATTGACTTAAGGTTTCCATCGCGTATACCTCAGACTTCGATCCGAATAATCTTCTTGACCCAGTAAATACCGAAAATTCCGGAAACTACGCCATAAATAATCATCTTCTTACCCACCTCGTCTTCCAGCAACATTGGCAGGTAATCCGGACTGGTTACCCAGATCACCGCGAATAAAAACAGCGGTACGAGTGAGAGAATCCACGCGGACATGCGTCCTTCAGCCGACAGCGTCTTTATGCTGCGCTGTAGCTTAAATCTGCCGCGAATAACGGCGGAGATTCGCTCGAGAATCTCGGCAAGATTACCGCCCGTTTCGCGCTGTACGAGAACCGAGGTCACCAGTGCCATCACTGTCGTGCTGGGAACACGCTGCAGCAATCCGAGCATGGCGCGCCGTGAATCGTTACCGTAGTTGATGTCAGCGAACGTCGTGCCAAATTCCTCTGCAACGGGGTCATCCATTTCATCGGCAACAAGTTTGATGGCGGCCGAGAAAGGATGACCCGCTCGTAACGCCCGTTTGACCATATCGATCGCATCCGGCAGTTGTTCTTCGAAACGCTGTATCCGATTGGTCCGATCGCGGAAGATCTTTAGGAATGGTAATGCGCCACCCATTGCGAGGCCCATTAAGGTCAAGGGTATGGATCGCGTCATTATCCACGCGAAAATTAGCCCACAAAGGCTCAGAATTATGGCGAGCAACGTGACCCTGTAAGCAAGAATTTTATGCCCACCCTGAGCAATGACGCGGCTCAGCAACTGCATGGCAGGCAAGTCCTCCAACTGGCGCTCGAAGGGCGAGAGGTCGCGCAGATATTTCTGACGCAAAAGCGACGAGAATGACTCTTCCCCAGATTCGGTCTCAACCTCATCAAGACGAGACTGCAGCTTCTTGCGCATCTGGCGACTTTCGCTAAATACAGGGACGATCAGTCCCTGCGACAATAGGGCCACGGCCACGAAGACCATTGCCAAGAAAATGATTAAGCCATCTGACATAGTTGCTACTCCCGTTCGCTCAGTTCGTTACGGGGTGGAATACTTCAATCGGTAAATCGATACCGCGTGAACTAAGCGTCTTGTGGAAACCCGGAACGATGCCGGTTGCCTGCAGGCCGCCGATTATCATGCCATTCTCGTCCAAACCCTGGCGCTCGAAACGAAATAGTTCCGACATGGTGATGATTTCGCCTTCCATGCCATTGATCTCTGCCATGCTAACCAGTCGGCGACGACCATCTTCATGGCGACTTAGCTGGATAACAACGTCGATGGCTGAAGCGATCTGTTCGCGCAAGACCTTGGATGGAAAATTGATCCCCGTCATCGACACCATGTTTTCGACTCGCGTTAATGAGTCGCGAGGGGTGTTGGCATGGATGGTCGTCAGGGAGCCATCATGGCCGGTGTTCATTGCCTGAAGCATGTCCAGCGCTTCCGGTCCACGAACCTCGCCGACAACGATGCGATCCGGACGCATACGCAAACAGTTACGCACGAGGTCGCGCTGAGTCACCTCACCATTGCCCTCGATATTGGGAGGCCGTGTCTCCAGTCGCACAACGTGTGGCTGTCGCAACTGCAGCTCAGCTGAATCTTCAACTGTTACGATACGTTCGTCTAAAGGAATGAAACCGGATAGGACATTCAGCATCGTCGTCTTACCGGCGCCGGTGCCGCCCGAAATCAGAATATTGAGTTCTGCTTTGACGATACCCCGCAACACTTCTGCAACTTCTTCGGTAAGAGCGCCAAATTCGATCAGGTCTTCCATTTGCAACAGGTCCACGCCGAATCGACGAATGGACATCATTGGCCCATCAATCGACAACGGGGGTATCACCGCGTTGACGCGCGATCCGTCTTTAAGACGTGCATCGACCATCGGCGATGACTCGTCAATACGTCGGCCTACACCCGAAACGATTCGGTCGATGATATTTGCGAGATGATCGTCGTCATTGAACTGGACATCGGTGAGCTCGAGCTTCCCGTGCCTCTCGACAAATACCTGCTTCGCGCCATTAACCAGGATGTCAGCCACTTTCGGATCTGCGAGCAAAGGTTCGAGTGGCCCGAGGCCCATGACCTCATCTTCAATGTCCTGAACGATACGTCGGCGCTGTTCGAGGCTCAGCGGCGCCGAATCCTCGGCAAACAGCCTTTGCACGATTTCGCGAATTTCTGTCCTGGCGTGATCTTCTTCGACCGTACCAATCAGTGAGAGATCCATGACCTGCAGCAGGCGCTGGTGGATTTTATGTTTCCACTCCTTCTCTGCGTGCGTCAGTGCGGTGCTGTCATTCGCGGCCTGACGATTCTCAGCTTTTTGCGCTGCTTTCTCTGGTACCGCTGTCATTATTTATCTCCGAATAGCTGCGTCAGACGCGATTTCTGAATTAATGACGAAATCCTGCCTGACGCGGCTGCTGTATCCGCCATACTTGCGTGCCCGAATAGTCTTGATTGCAGCGCAACCAGTGCACGAGAAACGGCTGAATTTCGCGCGTATTCATACATCGGGATGCCAAGATTGATGCTTTCCGAAACTTCCTTATATTGATTCGGCACGGTTACTACTTCCGAGTCTGGCAATGCTTTTTCAATATCTGCTAGCTCAATTTCCGCTCGCTTGTTGTAGCGGTTCACCAGGACGAGCAAGTTGTCGCTGGAGATCCCGAGTTGATCGCGCAATAGTTGTTGCCAACGTGTTGCGTCCTGAACATGCGGTAACGACTGCTGTACGACCATGACGATCCGAGACGCTCGCGAAATGACTTGGGCATTGAATTCATCGATATTTCGCGGCATGTCGACGACGACATGTTTGTAATTATTGAGTAGTAAATCGAAGAAAGGGTTTGCCTGCTCAACCAGAGAGTCGGTCGAAAAACGAAAATTTTCCGGTTTTGCTGCGAGTAATTTCAGGCCGCTCGAATGTGATGCCATGATGGCGTCAAGTGCGACGGCATCCAGTTCGTTCGCGGATTCGAGAGCTCCGAGCAAGCCGTGCTTCAGCTTCAGATCAAAATATGACGGTAATGTTGGAAACTGCATGTCGAGCCCGATAAGTGCACAGGGTTCGTCCGTAACGGTCGCGGCCAGGTGTGCGAGATTACATGCGAGAAACGTCGCCCCGGCGCCGCCCTTGGCATTGACCACTGCCGTCAAAGTACCGTCCGACGACGCGCGCTCTGTGAGCTCATCACAGATTGTTTTAACGCTCTGTACGACTTCCGTCATTTCAGAGTAAAGCAGGAAGTCACGGGCACCCGCTTTCATTGCAAAGCGCATCGCGGCGGCATCTTCCGTTTCGGAGATGACTACCATCGGTGGCCGTACAGAGGCTGGGCGCTCGAGCAGCGCCCTAAGTTCACACCCTCGAGTCCGTTGACGTGCACAATCAGCAGGTCCGGCAAATCGGCCAATCCATAAAGTGGATCTGCATGGCCATTCAAGATGTGGCGAATTTGCACATCTTGATGATTATTTGACTGCAAGTGCTCTTGAAGAGCCGTGATGGCTTCTTTCGAGCGTCCTGCAATTAATAGCTTGGGTCGTGTTTTCATCGTCATTTCCGTAGACAGGCTTTCAGGGTTGTACTACCAATCTTCTCCGAACATTGTCTATATTTTTTCGAACATTATCTGTGCGCCCCATCTCATACTGGACTAACAAGGTGTAATGGCGCCGCTGCGAGGCACGCCCAGGCTTTCTCTGGGTAACCTGGTCGAAAACTCTGGCATCGTGAAAGTAATGTTTGCATAGGGAATCAACAGTTCGTGTTCGAAATTGACGACCCGCAACTGGATGTGCCGTATTGCTGCGAAGTTGTCCGCTGGATTTCCGAGAACATTTCCCGCGCGGTCCAGATACTCCAGAACGAAATCCGACGTATCGAGATTATTGATGATTGGGCTGGTATTACCGGCTCCCGGAGCGTTGAACGTCGCTACCTGGGCAATGGCCGGATCGTTAATGGGGCAGACAATCGCCATCCTGGCGCCACGCCTGGTTGCTTCCGTAAGCGCGCTGGCAACAAAAAATGCGCGGGCAACCTCGAGCACTGCAAAAATCAGTATCATGGCGACCGCGCCTATAATCGCAAACTCGACGAGCGTCATGCCTTTTTGGCGAGTTGGAACTCCATATCTAAATTTCATAGCGCTCTCATCACTGTTGAGGCGGTCAACGTAATTCCGATCGATGCCGGATCATCGCCGTACCCGAACGTCCTGAGTATCGGCCCAAACATGGGGGTATATGGGTAGTTCGCCTGGACAAGCACCAGGTTATTGCCGGCAGCGGTAACGCTGACATGGCTGCGCAACAGCCCTGGCAACCGCGGTTGGCCCGTTCCGGCAACGTTGCCGTAAACGACGAGATTCGCTCCTTCAGCTTTCAGTTCATTGGTGAGCAACATAGTTCCGGTTGTGCCGAGCAACGCTGTTCTTGACACCTCGCGTACGGCTTCCCTCACACTCTTGTTCAGCGTGTTGTAATGCACGAGTGCATTACTAAGCTCGCTGACTCCGAGCAGCAATAGCAACAAAAACGGCGTGACCGCCACCATTTCGATCATTGCTACACCCGCCTGTTTGCGTCTCCTTAATATCCTCATGTAACTCACGCTTCCGGACTGTCCGGGTCCTTGTAGAGTTGAATGATGTAGAGGCCTGGTCCATCTCCTGGCGCAGGGCCGGGCATGCCACCGGCGTTACAATCCCTGATGAACTGACCAAAGACGTGGGACTCATTACCTTGCTGTATTGCTTCCTGCAACAGGAAGAAACACCCGAACCCCAGCAACGGCACCTGACCCTGTCCGTTTGTCGTTCCCGAACAATCGCCTATGGGCACGGTCCACTCTCGACGCAGATATTTCCCCCCCAACTCTGGTGGGTGATTGTAACTTTGCAAGGCCAGCGCACTCTGGTATGTGTCGTAGTTGTAAGCTAGGTCCTCCGCACCCTGGACCGGTGTCGTCCCCTGATAGATCTGGTCGGTATCGCTGTCATAGGTAACCAAAGGAAATGGCTGTTCGGTAATCACGTCGGGTGGATATAATGATTCAGTGCCCCCCATTGGACCTGAATAGACACCGAAACGAGTGTTGAGTCCCTGCACCACCGGTCCCACGGTATTGCCGGGCTCTGTCTCAACTAGATCCCCAGTTGTCGCACAGCCGTCGTAGCCACCGGCCATCGCCTCACGAATATCTGCACCACCAGTATTGTCGCCAAGACGAATAAGCTGGAAATTTCCGGGCCCTACGTCGGACGTGTTAGAACTCATCTTCAGCACATCGGGCTCACCCGCTTCATAACCCCAGGTCGGTGCACCACCGTTTTCTTGATCTGGGTCCGGCTCACCACACACCATCACTGGCGCGATGTTACAAGCCGTATCGATCGTGGGACTCGGCCCTGCGACCGCCGAAGCTGCCACAACTTTTTCCGTAATGCCGACAACAGGTGCGAACCATGCGGGTAGCCGAAAATTACGGGCGCGAACTCGGACATACTCGGCCGGGATGGTTCCGGGCACAAATGGATCGAGGGTTCGCGAAAACTGAACCTCGAGCTGAATAGTGCCGTCAGAATAAGCTTCGCCCATTTCAGAATTACCGAAAGCACTGCTATTGGCGCCGAACGCCGCTTCTGCTGCCGCGCGGGCAAGAAATACATCCTTTTCCGTCAAGTCGAGTTCTTTTGCCCCGCTCAACGCAGCGGCATCCACGGCATTCTGCAATCGCGTCTTGTTCAACATTGCGTGACTGCTGTCGAGGGCGAGCGCGGCCATTGCAAGAAGAGCTACCAAGCCTGCTACGACCAGGATTCCAATAGCGCCTCTTTGTTTATGTCGAAGTTTCATTGCTAGCTCTCAAATTGTTTGTCAGCCTAGTTGCCTACGTTGATGACGATGGGCTCGGCAACGCTGTCCGCACTGCCTTGCTGACTGCGATGACTTTCCATGACCGCCTCCATGCGCTGGCCATCCGTACCTTCCACAGGATCTGACGACGGATTCGTGATCGTCGCCGGATCGTAAACCTGCGCATGGACATTTGACCTGACGGCATCGCCGTAGCTCTCCTCGACTGCGGAAGAGCTGCATGCGACCGTGGAGAGTGCAATCGCACCCAGGACGATCGTTATTTGCGTTAGTTTGTTACTCATCTGCTTATTCCTCCATCAATCCAGGTCATGTCCGAAATCGGACGTCGTGCCGCCAGCACCTTCTAACCGACCCCAGAGATAGAAGTCAGCATCGTTTGGGTCGACGAAATTATCGGTTGGCAGCTTAATGTCGTTTGGAGCAATTGGCTTGGCCAGGTGAGGCGTCACGAGGATGACCAGTTCCGTCTCGCCTTTGACGTACTCTTGACTCCGGAACAGGTGCCCTAGGATCGGTATGTCACCCAGCCCCGGGAACTTGTTAATCACCTCACGCATGTTCTCGTTCAGCAGACCAGCGATGCCTATCGTCTGGCCATCCATCAACTCGACTGTTGCATTGGCACTGCGCTTCGACAGTGAAGGCACCAGAAAGCTAGTCGAAGAACTGTCTGAGCTCACTTCGACATTGCTCAGGTTCGTCAGCTCACTCACAGAGATGTTGAGCACCATATTGATGCGGCCATTACCGAGCACGACCGGCAGGAAACCCACGCCTACACCAAATTCCTTGAATTCGATGGTGACAGAATCATTGCCCTGCGGCACAGGGATCGGAAATTCGCCGCCGGAAAGGAATTTGGCTTCCTGTCCCGACAATGTCGTCAGGTTCGGCTCGGCCAGGATCTTCGCCAGGCCGTTTTCCTTTGCCGCTTCGAGTGTCAGGTTGATGAGAAAATCGTTTGTCGCCAAACCGGCGAACAGTCCCTTGTCCTCAATGATGAGGTCGTTCGGCGTGAAATTTTCAATCAAGCCACCAGGGAAAGTAGTGCCGCCATTGGTCGCACCGGACGTCCAGCGGCTGCTGGTGAGCAGCGCATTGAATTGCATGTCGAACTTGCGCAATTCACGACGAGAAATCTCTGCGACCTTGACTTCGAGCATGACCTGCTGTGCTCCGCCAACCTGCAGGAGGTTGATCACTTCGCCGCTTTCGCCGCCCTGACTCTGATCAAATACCTCTGTTTCTTTAGCGGTTCCTGCCTCGGCAAGATAACCTTTGGCAATTGCCACTGCGGCCGTTACGTTTGTGGGACTGGAAACCGTTCCCGACAAAACGATTGAGCGCTGTGCTGCTCGTACCTCGATTGCTTCATTCGGCATGAGATCGTGCAGCTTCTTCTTCAGGCCCTCGAGGTCATGTGTAACCTCGACGCTGACCACTGCTATCAATATATCGTTGGCATCCCAAAGCAGGACGTTTGTCGTGCCGAGATCCTTGCCGAGGACATAAAGTTCCGTGGAACGGAGCAACAGTAAGTCTGCGATGTCCGGGCTGCCAACAGAAATTCGCTTGATTGACGATGGCAGCGACAGAACACGCGACTTGTAAAGCGGTACTTCCAGCTCGGCAGTCGGTTCCGGTGTTCGTTCAATTCCATCTCTGCCGCTCTGCGCCATTGCGGTGCCGGCCATGCCGACCGCCAGCATCAGATACAACATGAGATTCTTTAAAACGGAGACTTTCATTTTTGATCCCTCCAATACAGATCCTAAATACGTGACAGTGCTCATGTCGTTGGCTCGGTTTCAGAAACCTTGGTCTTCGTTTCAGAAACGTTGGTACCGCGAATAATCGTGACCGAGCTTTCTTTTGGACGCGCACGAGCCGGTGCTCGCCGCACAGCAACCTTTGTTTTAGGCTCTACGACCTCTTCCTCGATGATTTCTTCTTCGAGCGGGTTACGCAGCGTCAACTGAATACTTCCTTCTTCACGGCCTTTAACAAGAATTTCCGCCTGCTCCGGGGTTACCTGCAGGGTGACGGCCCGTACGATGACGGCCTCGCTCTCGCTGCTTGTCGCTTGCTGGTCAATGGCAAGCACCTCGATATTGCGCAGAATCGTATCGGTGATAGCACGACGGCCGTCCTTACGTGCAGCAACCACATCAACCCGGTTGCCTGGAAGGAGAAAACCGGCGACACCGATGACGTCATCAACGCGTACGGTTACGGCTCGCATATTCTTGCCAACAAGCGCGGCAAGAGTGCTGCCCTCACCCTGTTCCACGAAGCGTACTTTCATCAGGATTTCGCCGGCCACGATTGGTTGCGTGCTGACCTTGTCGATGACTTCTTCCTTGATCATGAAAGATCCCGGTGGCACCGAATCTTTCGGCATCTGGATGAGCTTCAGGTGGCGCTCCTCTAGCTTGGTGCCGAAGGGAACTGCCATGGTCGCCGCGACAACTGTTGCTACGTCGGCTTTTTCCTTGTTCGCTTGATCCGCTACCCACCCGCGAGCCACCATCGCAGCACCCAGGCCCATTACGAGCGATAGCGTTACTAGTATCAATCCACGTTTTCTAAACATCAGTCTTTTCTCCTTTCCTGGAGTCGCAAGCCTCAGGCGGCACTGCTGACCGCAACGAAATAGCTTTCCCATGCAAAGTTCAGCAGTTCACGAGTCAATGCGCGCGGCTGGTTCCTGTAACGGACACGATCCAGCGCAATGCCGAGAAGATCTCTCGGGTGACACGGCTTCATCGGGGTTTCGGTTCCACGATGAAGGTTGCTGATCAGGTAATTGATCAACTCAGGTTCATATTGAATTGAATTCTCAACACAGACATCTCGCCAAATCTGTTTGTACTGCTCTTCGGTGAGATGATCGAAATGAATTTTGTAGCCAATGCGCCGCAGGAACGCTTCATCAGCAAGGTCCAGCGGGCGCAAGTTGGTCGAGAAAATCAACACCTCGTCAAACGGGACGACAAAGTGCTGTCCAGCACCCAGGCTGTGATAATCCTTGTGCTCTTCCATCGGGACGATCCAGCGATTAAGTATCACGTCGGGGTGTACTTTTTGCCGTCCCAGATCATCGAGAAGGAAAAGACCGTTGTTGGCCTTGAGCTGCAGCGGCGCCTCATATTGGCGAGTGGCTGGATCGTACTGAACTTCGAGCAGCTCCGAAGTCAGCTCACCGCCGACCACGATGACCGGCCGCTCACACGATACGAAGCGTGGATCATGTCCATGCTCGAGCATCAGCGCCTTCGAATCATCTTCCAGCGAAACCGCCTTGTGCAGCATCGGATCAAATACGCGTACCACAGTGTGACCAACCAGGATCGCGTAGGGGATCAGCGTCAGGTCCTGAAATAAATTTGCGAGGCGCTGTGAGATAAACGTCTTGCCGGTTCCCGCAGGCCCATAGATAAATATGGATCGTCCCGAATTCATTGACTGCCCAAGCTGATCCAGTAGTTCTTCCTTGATGACGATTCCGTCGAAGAGCTGCTCCACATCGTGCCGGGTAACGGCCCGTTCGTGAACCGTCTTGGCGCGAACGACTTTTGCATAGTCGGCCAGTGGTACAGGAGCCGGACCGATATAGCCGCTGCGCATTGAAACTTCCAGCGCAACATTACGTCCGCGGTCCGTCAGTGCGTAACGGAGTCCGGCGTTGTTCTCAGATTGCGCGCGAATCTCTACCAGCCCTTCGCGCTTCATGAAATTCAAAACTCGTTCGAGTATGGGTCCGGCCAGCGCCACGCGCTGAACCAGCTCAGCGAGCGTAAGAACGCCGCCGGAATGCAGATGTTTGGCCAGGAGATCAGCCACAAAGGCTTCGCTAAGTCCCGTCTCCTCAAGTATGCGGGGCCGAGGCGCAAGCCGAGTAAGCGATTCCCCTTCGCTTGTTTTTATCTCGTCATCGTCGAGAAGCGTGGCAACGTTGTTATCCGTGGATATCACGAGGATATTCCTCCATTCAAAGTAACTAAGACTGTGGGCGCTGCCTTGAGCGCGACAAGGACACCGCCGAAGATTGCCACGGCGTATGGAATGGCTGATGCCGGCATGTCTTGGTGGCCGACCGTCGGGCTTGATGCCGAAGGTCCATCGTCTGTGATGTAGTCTTCCCCAGCGGAAGATAGCTGCCAGTAAACCCAGGCGACACCTATGACGCCGCCGACGAGCAACGACGCAACAGACGCTACTACAACGTGCAGCGGGCCGAGAAAGGCACCGCACATTGCCATCAGCTTGACATCACCTGCGCCCAGTCGGCCTGAAATATATAAAGGCAAGAAACAGAGAAGACCAACCAGTGCTCCAGAGACGGCGACCGTCAGACCGCCGACCCCGGCTAACCAGGTATGCCCGCCCAGACCCAACAACAGGCCAATAACGACCAACTGATTAGGAATGCGACGTTCCCGCAAATCGCTCAGCAGAGCGATTGCGAGCAGCGTCAGCACTATACTGATCAATAGGTGATTGGAAAGCGGGTCAAACATCTTGCTCTGTCTCCTGCCTTGCCCCCATCCCTGGGGTATAGCCATCCATGTGGTGTCGCGAATGGCTAGAGTTCTGATTAGTGCCTTTTTAAACGCCAGCGGTAATCAGTGTGTTCGCGATAAAGTTGATAATCCGCGCCACCTCGTCGCCAAGAAGGATAAATCCAGCGATTACTGCTGCACCTACCAGGCCGCCGGCAATAGCGTACTCAACCGTCGTTAGACCATCTTCTTCTCTAATAAACTTCATTACGTGCTGTTTCATTTTCAAACTCCTTGTTTGGACACCGTGTCCGTTTTTCCCAGTGCATCGCCAATGCGATATTCGATTTTCGTGCTTGCGATCTTCATGAGAATTCACAGCACGGACGTAGTTATAGGGGAAGCCTACGTTCGTTCGTTAGGACTTTCTTGCAGCTAGTTTGGAATTTTTTGCAAACCACGGTTTGAAATAGCAAATCTGTGACTTGAGTCACTGTTACCCGGCTTTCGATCCGAGTTCCGAGGCTAAAGCGAATGGCGCACTTGTCATAATTCCGAGGCCGGTTCAAGGAATTTGTGTTTGTGTGAACACCATGCCGGAGTTATCACACCTAATTCTGAGAACCACTTCATATCTCTGTGCATTTGCTTCTGCGAACATTCGTGTGGAAGAGATTTCGTCAGACGGCAATATATGAGCATGCGAGCTAAAGCGCAGATAATGTGGGTTGATCAGACTGTATCGGTGAAACAGTCCGAGTTGCCCGTGCTGTTCGGCGAATACTTCGACATTATGAGACCACATGGCGGCAGCTCGCTGCACTCCGAGATCAAACGCAAAGCGCCAAGCCTGCTCCTGTTCGATTTCGATTACCCTGAGCGTCCCGGCCTGAAATTGTTGGAACTTACAAAACGGGAGTTCCCAAGCATTCCGATTTTGATGACGACCATGCAGCATTCGGAGTCGCTGGCAGTATGGGCATTTCGTGCTCGCGTCTGGGATTACCTTGTTAAACCTGTTTCTGAACGCGAACTGGAGCGGGCTCTGTCGGCGCTACAAAAATTGACTCGACATACCAACGAGCCCGCCAGGCACAGGATTATCTGTACCAACAAGTCGCCAATTCCAGACGAAAATAACGTCGCACCGCGTAACACGACGCCCACAGAGTTGATGCCTGCTCTTGCTTTTATCGAACAAAACTTCCGCGAGAAGGTACGCAGCGCTGATGTTGCCGGTGCCTGCAATATGGATTCATTCCGCTTCAGCAGGTCATTCCGATCAGCTTTCGGCATCACCTTCAAAGAATACTTGCTGCGTGTTCGCATCAAGGAAGCATGCCGGCTGCTTGAGAAGCCCGACATTGCGGTCACCGAAGTTGCCTATCTTTCGGGCTTCAATGATCCATCTTACTTTTCTAAAACGTTCAAGCGATATGCTGGCGTATGCCCCTCCGTCTACGCCACATCGACCGAACATCGTGAACTGCTTGGCGATGATCGCCTCGCGTTGATTTTGTAGTGCCCTCGTAACACCCAGCCACCGATCTGTGCGAGAATCCCACAGCATAAAAACAACAACAACAAAGACTTGGCTTTATCACCGGGGGTTGGATGTCTCTATTTCAAGAGCTCAAACGTCGTAACGTAATTCGCGTTGCCATAGCCTATTCGGTTATCGCCTGGGTCCTGGCACAGGTCGCCGAGTTCGCGTTTGAGAACTTTGGTGCACCAGACTGGGTGCTGAAGAGCGTCGTCGTCATCCTGTTACTTGGGTTGCCCATCGCTATCGTGTTCGCATGGGCATTCGAAATGACGCCCGAGGGCATCAAGCGCGAAAAGGAAGTCGATCGCAGCACATCCATTACCCCGCAAACCGGAAAGAAACTGGATCGCGTCATCATCGCGGTCATGGCCGTGGCGCTGGTGTGGTTTGCCTGGGACAAGTTCGGCGGCTCGACAGAAACCAGTCCCACGGCTGCTTCGTCCTCTGAGTCGGACAAGTCCGTTGCGGTCCTGCCGTTTGTTGCCATGAGCAGCGGCCCGGACGACGAGTTTTTCGCCGATGGTATGACCGAGGAAATTCTCAACTCGCTGGCGCAGCTTCCCGAACTGCTGGTAACAGCCCGCACCTCGGCATTTTCGTTCAAA
>Ga0224504_10000075_pt1 | contig 38594 bp, 41 predicted proteins | sample SF_Oct11_sed_USG_3_FD_170160 | JGI IMG/M metagenome (GOLD analysis project Ga0224504, IMG submission 170160) | Sediment microbial communities from San Francisco Bay, California, United States - SF_Oct11_sed_USGS_24 | ecosystem: Environmental > Aquatic > Marine > Sediment | place: USA...
CTGGAAGAGCTCGGCTACCGCATCGCCGCCTACCCGCTGACCCTGCTCTCGGCCGCCATGAAGGCGATGGAGCAGGCGCTTTCCGAGATGGCCGCCGGGCGCCACCCCGACGCGCTCCTCAAGGACTTCGCGGAGCTGCGCGAGGCGGTCGGCTTCGAGGACTACTACCGCGACGAGGAGCGCTACCGGGACGGTTGAAGTCGCCGCCCATCAGACTGCTCTGCAGATCACCTCCCAGGGCGCGGCGCGGGCTTCTTCCATGTTGCGCAGGATATTCGCGATCTTCTCGCGGTAGCTTTCGCCCATGATGATCTGCGGCCCCAGGGGCGGCGGCGCGCCCTCGGCGAAGCGCCCGCGCGTCTCGTGAAAGAACGCGACGCCGAAGGCGGTCCGGTCGCGCTGGGTCAGGATCTCGAAGCCGGCTGTCTCCAGCAGCGCGCGCAGCTCTTCGATGCTGACCAGAAAGCTGGTCGAGGGATCCTCGGCCCAGGGCACCGGATACCGCGGCGCGCCGCCCGGTCCCTTCAGCACGTCGTAGAGGCCGAACACGCCGCCGGGCTTCACGACGCGCCGGGCCTCGGCATAGAGCGCCCTCTTGTCGGCGATGTTCATCGCGGCATGGATGGTATAGGCGCCGTCGAAGGCGGCCGCGTCGAAGGGCATCGCAAGCGCGCTGGCCTGGCGGTAGTCGATGCACTCGGCCAGCCCAGTGCGCGCGGTCAACATGGCCGCGACCTGGCAGAACTCCTCGGTCAGATCGATGCCGGTGATGCGGCAGCCGCGGTCCCCGGCGAAATGGCGCGCGGGGCCGCCGATGCCGCAGCCGATGTCGAGCAGATGCATTCCGGCGCCGGCTTCGAGCCGGACGGCGAAGTCGACCGTCGCCGGACGCCCGCCGACGTGCAACTCGTCGATCGGCGCGAGATCAGCCGGCGCGAGGTTGTCCGGGTCCTTGCCCGACTGCGCCAGCGCCGTGAGGATCGTTCCGGCAAGGTCGCCGTGCGTGTAATGCGCCATCACCCTCTGGTCGATCGGCATGCCTTCGCCTCTTCGCAGCCTGGTTCACGGTTCCGGTTCGCAGGATCCATCCTCCCTAGAGGGCGATCCGCAGGAAGCAACGCGCCTGTGGGAAACCTGTGGATGAATTGTGCATCACATGCATTCTTATGCACAGAAAATTGCAGGGTGCCGCAGTTTTTCATATTGCGGCGAAACGCCATCCGAAGGATCATGGTGGTGCGGTTTTCGATCTTCGGGTCGGGGATCGCACGGACCGGGAAGCCTTTAGGCGGATGGGTCCGGCGGGGCCGCTGCCTTCGGGTAGCAGACCCATCGGGTCAAGAAGTTTTCAGGTGGATCGGTTCAGGAGGCGTCAGGAGTACTCTTCGGAGTACGTTGCATGGACCCCGCGTCCGCGCACTTGGCGCCTCCCCTTTTTTGCCCTCCCGACGTCGTATTTTTGCGGCCACGCGCGCTCCGGGCGACAAAAAGGCCCGGCGCGATCTCGGCTCCAGGAGCCTTCGAACCGCGCCGGGCCCTTCTGTCAGGATACAAACTTAGGACCCGCGTCCATGCATTGGCGTGGCTCTAGTAACCAGCCTGAGTCGCTCTTGTCAACTAAATTTTGTGGTCTAGTACGCAAACCCCCCCACATATAGTTAACAAAGAGTTAACATGTCAGGGTATCACGATGACGGCCGAGGCCCCGCGTGGCGCGGCAGCCGCGCCGTCATGGCCTCGATATGCTCGGGGCCGATGCCGCAGCAGCCGCCGATGATCTGAACGCCGCCCTCGACCCAGGCACAGGCCAGCTCGGCGAAGTCCCCAGGCGGCATGATGTCGACGAACTGCCAGTCGGGCATCTTGAAGAAGCCGGATTCCGGATAGGCCGAGACCGGCCCGGGCCAACGCTCGAAAAGCACGTCGAGTCCCGCCGTCGTGTCCTTCGCATAGCTGTGCATGATCCCGGCGACCGAGCCGCCCACGCGCATGATCGGCTCGATCACCTCGGCGAAATCGAGGTCGTCGCGGCGATGCATGGGAACCCGGCCGCCCTTGGCCGCGCCCACGCTGAAGCCCACCCAGATCGGCAGGCCGGTCGCCACCGCCGCCTCGACCGCATAGGTCGCCTGTTCGATGTCGCACATCATCTCCATCAGGATCAGGTCGACGCCGGCCTCGGCCAGCAGCCCGGCGAGCTCGCCGTAGTTGGCCTTGGCCTCGGCCGCGCTGGCCACGAAGGCCGGGTCCGTTTCGCCGGTCCCCGGAACGATCGGCTGCATGGCCGAGAGCGAGCCCGCGACGGCGACGGGTCGGCCGGGCGCCGCCGCGTCGCGCGCCTCGCGGGCGAGCTGGACCGCACGGGTGTTGATCTCGGCGACCGCGTCGCCCAGCCCGGCGGGCCCCAGCATCCGGCGCGAGGTCGCGAAGGTATTGGCGGTGACCACGTCCGCCCCGACGCGGATGTAATCCTCGTGCACCCGGCGCAGCAGGTCGCCGTGGGTCATGGTCGCCCTGGCGCACCAGGCCGCGCGGTCCATCGCCGCGCCGCGGCGCTGCAGTTCGGTCCCGGTCCCGCCGTCGAGCACGATGACCTCGCCGGCCGTGAGCTTGTCTTCGAGTGGAAACATCGGATTCTCCCCCGGTGCCCGGACAGAGTGCACGATCCCCCCGCCGGGGTCACGGCCCTTTTCGGCACTGTCGGCATCCCCGCATGGAGACTGCGGGCCCGCGCGCAAGCCGGTTCGCTTGGAGCTTCATAACAGCTTCCCGAACGGAACCGCGACGCTGAACATGAGGCTTTCGGCACCGGGGTTGGAGTGGGACGAGGAGAACAGGTGGCCGTGCGACTGATGGGTTAACGTTATGCCGAAACGCCAGCCGCTTTCCGAGACATAGAACATCGTTCCGCCCGCATGGAACAACGCGTCGCTTTTCAGGTCCTCGCCGTCGCCCTTGCCGAACGGCCCGACGGCAACGAAGGGGCGAAACTCCAGAGTCTCGGCAAGCACCAACAGAGCCTGCAGGCCGCCATAGGCCATGCGGCTCTCGTCGGTCGTTACCCAGCCGCCCACGTAGGGGTGCACGTAAAGCCAGTCGTCGACCCTCATCAAGGTGAAGTCCGGCACCAGGTCGAGCTGGAATATGGCGGCTTTGTTGCCGGTGCCGGTGGTCTTGCGGAGGTTGTACCCGCCGACGCTCAGGCTCGCGATGCCCGGGGCCATGCCGCTCTCGAAGAACGAAAACTCCTGGGCCGAAGCCGGCGCCGCTGGAATTGAGAACAAGAACCCGGCCAACAAGAACACGATAAAGCGCGCGCGAAACATCCCACCCCTCCCCGAAACCTTGCACTAACGGATGCAGACCTGCGACCCGCCCACATTAACACAATAACAAAGGCCGGAATGGTTGAATTGGACCAAGGTTCCTGCCCGACCGGACCGCTAGAAACGGGGCGGGGACGGGTTGCCCCGGAGGCATCGTCCGGCTGGTGGCGACAAACCGGCAGCCGGAAGGTTTTCGCAAGAACTTCTTTTCAAATCGACCAGCGATATGGAAGTATTATAACGTGAAAATATTGTAAACTCGCACGCTAACAAATAATAAACCGTCGTTCATATAAATAAGATACCCACTTCACGGCACCTTTCGGATCTATGGGAGATGTCCGCCATGAGAATCTTGTTGATACTGTTTATCGCCTTGTCGCTCTTTGCCTGCGTCAGGGCACCGTATTACAAATCGCCGGAGCAGCAGTCCCTCTCCGACGAGCATTTCAAGGTCGCGACGACCGTCCGAACCGACGCGCAGGACGCGTTCGTCGCCTTCACGACGAGACCGGGCTTCGAGCAGAAGGAAGGCCCGATGGCACTTGTGAAGGTGGACACCTTTCTTCGTGCATACATCAACAAGAATACGCGGGCTCGGATCTTCGAGGTCCATCAGCTGATCAACTACACCGGCAAGAAACGGCGCGACTACGAGACCGTCGAGTATCAGACGGCGCGGGGCCCGAAATCGGTCGGACTGACACAGCTGCGGTCGGATGCCGAATGCCTCCTGACGTCCGGCGAGGTATGCAATTACGAGGAGCACATCGGGTTCCGCGTGAGCGGGAAATTGCTGCGCGAGATCGCCTCGTCCTATGACCGGAACAAGGGCAGGGCGCCCTCGTGGAGCCTGAAATTCGTCCCCCTTTCGGGCCAGAACTTCCAGACCCGGATCACGGCGGCGGAGGTCAAGGGCCTGCTCGACAAGATGAGCGAGTACGAGCGAGCCATGATGTAGCATCGAGCCCCGGCGGCGATCCCGGCCCGCTTCGTCTCAGAACCCTGCGCTGGAACCGGCAAGGCGCGCCAAGGCCGCGTTCAGCCAGCCCTCCAGCCGCCCGGCCCATTCGCGCTGGCTGTCTGCGCTTTCGATCAGGTCGTGGCGGATCTCGACCTCGATATGCGGGATGCCGCGCTGCTCGCCGTGCACCGGGATCGTGTAGTCGCTCTCGTCGCTGATCGCATAGGGCTGGTTGTCGCCGATGCACAGCCCCGGCTCTTCGGCCATGAGCGTCATCAAGGCCCGGGCAAGTCGATCATCACGGTTGTACAGTAGCCCGATGTGCCAGGGCCGCGGCTCGCCCTTATAGACCGGGGTGAAGCTGTGCACGCAGACCAGCACGCTGTCCCGCCCCTTGGCGCGGCGCGCGTCGAGCGCGGCGACGATGGTGTCGTGATAGGGGTGGAAGATCTCGCGGGCCCGGACGGCAGCGTGGTCCGGGTGCAGGTCCCGGTTGCCGGGAATCTCCGTATGCTCGCTGATCGCCGCGATCGAATCCGGCCGGTGCGTCGCGCGGTTGCAGTCGATCACCAGGCGCGAATAGGCCTGCAGCACGAGGGTCGCGTCGAGCCGCGCCGAGAGGCCGCGGGCCACCTCGGCCGCGCCCGGGTCCCAGGCGATGTGCCGCCGCAGCTCGGCATCGGCGACGCCGAGCGAGCCGAGCCGGCCGGGGATGCGGTTGCCGGCGTGGTCGCAGGCGAGGAAGACCGGCGAGGCGCCGTCGGGACGTTCGACCGAGACCGGATGCGGATCGTCCGGCGTCAGCAGCCTGTTGTTGATCTCCGTCATGTCCTGCCCCCGCTCCGCCCGGCGCCGCGCCATCATGCCCCGGCGGCAGCCCGCTTGGCCAGCCCGGGGCTACGGTTTCGGGGTCCTGCCGTCTTGCCGGGAGCCGGCCTGTTGCGCCAAGATGGCACGAGACCGAATCGAAACACCGCGCCTTTCCAGGATACAGCCGCAAAGTTGCCCTAGAATGTGCGCCGGGGGTGCGAGGGGCGCGCCCCGGAGTGGAGTGATCATATGCTGCCGAAGACCCTTAGCGCCGCGAAGAACGTGCCGCTGTTTCGCCGAACCAAGGCGTTGGAGAACGAGATCGACGCCTTCCTCGACAAGCTCTCCCAGGCCGGCCTGTCGTTCCGCCGGGCCGTGCAGATCTATCTGGCCGAGGGCGCGAGCGCCGAGTTCGAGGAGAAACTGAGCGACGTGAACACCCTGGAGAGCAGCGCCGACCACCTGCGCCGCGGCATCGAGACCCAGCTCTATACGCAGACCCTGATCCCCGAGTCGCGGGGCGACGTGCTGGGCCTGCTCGAGAACCTGGATTCCGTGCTCAACCTCTTCGAAGGGGCACTCTGGGGCTTCTCGATCGAGACCCCGGACATCCCGGAGGAATTCCGGGGCGATTTCGCCGTCCTGGCGGACCAGGCCGTCAATGGGGTCGAGTCCATCGTGCTCGCCTCGCGGGCCTTCTTCCGCAACATCGAGGCGGTCGCCGACCACATGCACAAGGTGATGTTCTACGAGAAGGAAGCCGACAAGGTCAGCACCAAGCTCAAGCGCGCGATCTTCGCCTCGGAGCTGTCGCTCGCCCACAAGGCCCACCTGCGCAGCTTCGTCGAGCACATCGACAACGTGGCCGACCGGGCCGAGGACGTGGCCGACCGCCTGGCCATCTACACGATCAAGCGCACCGTCTGAGGCGGCCCGCCCGCCATGGATGCCGCCGTCCTGTTCTTTCTGTCCAGCGGCCTGTTCCTAGGCTGGTCGCTTGGCGCCAACGATGCCGCCAACGTGTTCGGCACCGCCGTCGGGACGCGGATGGTGCGCTTCGCCACCGCCGCGGTGATCTGCAGCGTGTTCGTCGTCCTGGGCGCGGTGATCAGCGGCGGCGGCGCCGCCCATACCCTGGGCAAGCTGGGCGCGGTCAACGCCCTGGGCGGGTCCTTCATGGCGGCCTTCGCGGCGGCCTTCGCGGTCTATTTCATGACCAAGGCTGGCCTCCCGGTCTCGACCACCCAGGCGATCGTCGGCGGCATCATCGGCTGGAACCTGTTCAGCGAAACCCGCACCGACACCGGAACGCTGGTCACGATCCTCGGCACCTGGATCATCTGCCCGCTGCTGGCCGCCGCGATCGCCGCGCTGCTGTTCAAGGCGACGGTCTATCTGCTGCGCGTGACCAAGCCCCATCTCCTGCGCGCCGACGCCTACACCCGGCTCGGGCTGCTCCTGGCCGGCGCCTTCGGCGCCTACAGCCTGGGCGCCAACAACATCGCGAATGTCATGGGCGTGTTCGTGCCCGCCTCGCCCTTCACCGACTTCAAGGTCCTGGGCCTGGTGACCTTCTCCTCGACCCAGCAGCTCTTCCTGATCGGCGCGCTCGCCATCGGCGTCGGCGTCGTGACCTACTCCCGGGCGGTGATGGTGACCGTCGGCCGGAGCCTGATGCCGCTCTCGCCGGTCGCCGCCTGGGTCGCGGTCGTGGCCCACTCGCTGGTCCTCTTCCTCTTCGCCTCCGAGGGTCTGGAACGCCTGCTGGCGGAGAACGGGCTGCCCACCATACCCCTGGTCCCGGTTTCCAGCTCCCAGGCCGTGGTCGGCGCGGTGCTCGGCATCGGGCTTGTGCGGGGCGGCCGGGCGATCCGCTGGCACGTGCTCGGCGGCATCGGCGCGGGCTGGGTGCTCACGCCGCTGATCGCCGGCCTGATCTGCTTCGTCGGACTGTTCTTCCTGCAGAACGTTTTCAATCAGCAGGTCTACCGCCCGGTCCCCTACGTCGTGTCCGACCAGGTGCTGAAGCGTGTCGCGCGCGAGGGCGTTTCGGTGGCGCCTCTCGGCGATCTGGCGGGCCGGACCTTCGCCTCGGCCCGGCAGTTCCGTGGCGAGCTCGACAAGCTGAGCGGGTTGGACGCGGACGCGCGCGCCCAGGTCATGATCTACGCCGAGCGCGCGGACCTGTTCCTCGACCCGGCGGGCTTTGCCGGGATCGATCCGCTCGAGCTGAATACGGCACAGATCGAGGCTCTGGCGCGCCTCGCCGGCCGGCGCTACGTACACCGCTGGGCGCTGGCCGAGGCGCTCGCCAGACAGAGCGAGGACTGGCGCCTGCGGCCTGAGGTGCGGGTCAACAAGAGCTACAACAAGGAGCTTCAACGCAAGCTGGACTGGGTCTTTCGCAACTTCGGCGCGGAACAACAGGGCCCCGTGGCGCGATGACGGATGTCCTGGATCTGGGCGCTTTCGACGAGCCGGTTCTCGTCTTCGGCGGTCCCTACGGCAATCTGCAGGCGACCCGAGCGCTCCTGGACGAGGCAGCGCGGCGCGGGATCGCGCCGTCCCGCCTGCTCTGCACCGGCGACGTGGTGGCCTATTGCGCCGATCCGCAGGCGACGGTCGACCTCATTCGCGAGGCCGGCATCGCCGTGGTCATGGGCAACTGCGAGGAGTCCCTGGGCAGCGGGACCGAGGACTGCGGCTGCGGCTTTGCGGCGGGGTCGAGCTGCGACCTCCTGTCGGCCCAGTGGTTCGCCTATGCCGGCCGCACGCTGGACGACGGCGCCAAGGCCTGGATGCAGGGCCTGCCTCGGCGCATCGCCTTCACCCTGGCGGGCCGACGTCTCGCCGCCATCCACGGCGGCGTCGAGCGGATCAACCGCTACGTCTTTCCGGCCACCCCGGCGGCGGACAAGGCCGCCGAGATCGCCCGGGCCGGGGCCGAGGGCGTGATCGGCGGCCACTGCGGCCTGCCCTTCACCGAGATCGTCGAGGGCCGTCTGTGGCACAACGCCGGCGCCATCGGCCTGCCGGCCAACGACGGCACGCCGCGGGTCTGGTACTCGACGCTGTCGCCCTCGGACGACGGCATCGCGTTCGCGCACCACGCGCTCGCCTACGACCACGAGACGGCCGCGGCGGCGATGCGCGACCGCGGCCTGCCGGCGGCCTATGCCGAATCCCTCGGGACCGGCCTGTGGCCCGCCGACGACGTCATGCCGGAGGCGGACCGCCGCACCCGCGGCCGCCCGCTGGCACCCGCCCCGGTCCTTTGGCGGCACGACGCCGGGCGGCGAAAGCGGGCGTGAATCCGGCGCCGGACCCCCGGGAAAAGAGCCGGTCCGAAAAAAAACTGGATTAAGACTGGTTCGCATGGTGTTGATCTTTCCGGGTGGCCGGCTGACGCGGGCCGCTCGCCGACAACCATCGTTGACAACCATCGACTAGGGAGGCTCCAAACATGTTCGTTCGCACGATTTTCCTCGCCGCCGCGGCGCTTGCGCTTCAGGTCACCGCCGCTTCGGCCGGCCAATGCCCGCTCGATATCAAGAAGATCGATGCGGCGCTCGCCGCAAGCCCGCAGCTTTCGGCGGCGCAGCTGGACGAGGTCAAGACCCTGCGCAAGACCGGCGCGGACCAGCACAAGAGCGGCCAGCACAAGCAGTCGGTCGAAACGCTGCACAAGGCGAAGGCGATCCTGGGCGTCAACTAGGCTCCGGACGGCGGCGGGACGGCGGCCTACCCGGTCAGCCGTCCCGCCCGTCCCACGCGCCACGGACGCGCCGCGATGCCCGACTTCACGGCCCGGCTGGAAGCCGAGATTCCCGCGCTCAGGCGCTATGCGCGGGCGCTCCTGCGCGACCGCGACCGGGCCGACGACCTGGTGCAGGACTGCCTCGAGCGCGCGATCGTCAAGCGCGGCACCTGGCGGCGGCCGGGAAACCTGCGGGCCTGGCTGTTCACCATCATGCACAATCTCCACGCCAACCAGATGCGCAGCCTCTCCAGGCAGCCGGCCAGCGTGTCACTCGATCAGGCCCCCGAGCAGTCGACGTCCGCCCGGCAGGTCGAAACCGTGGCGGCGAACGAGGTGCTGAGCGCCCTCGCGCAGCTCGACGAGACCCAGCGCGAGGTCCTGGTGCTCGTCGCGGTCGAGCAGCTGCGCTACCGGGAGGTCGCGGCGGTCCTGGACCTGCCGCTGGGCACCGTCATGTCGCGCCTGGGCCGCGCCCGCGAACGCCTGCGCCAGGCCATGAACGGCGACGCGCCCGAGCCAAAGGCGTCGCTTCGGAGGGTGAAATGACCGCCGGACCGCAAGAGATCTCCGAGCAGGACCTTCAGGCCTACGTGGACGGCTGGCTGGACCCGGCGCGCCTCGCCGCCGTCGAGGCCTACCTGGCCGAACACCCGGACGAAGCGGCCAGGCTGGCGGCCTATCGCCGACAGAACGAGGCGCTGCGCGGCGCCTTCGCCGAGCCCAGAGGCGAGGACGTTCCCGAGCGGCTGCTCCTGGCGGCGCGCCGGCGAAGCCCCGGCCGGCCGCTTGCCTGGCTCGCCCGCGCCGCCGCCGCGCTCGCGCTCGTGGCCGTCGGCTTTGGCGCCGGCTGGGGGTTGCGCGGCGGACTGGAGACGAGCGGCCTGGCCCGCGGCGACGGCGCCTTTCTGGTCCAGCAGGCCGCGGCCGCGCACCGGGTCTTCAGTGTCGAGGTGCGCCATCCGGTCGAGGTGCGTGCCGAGGAGGCGCACCTGGTCGCCTGGCTCTCCAAGCGGGTCGGCGTGCCGCTCAAGGCGCCCGACTTGAGCGGCCACGGGTTCCGCCTGGTCGGCGGCCGGCTGCTGCCCGCGGCCGAGGGCACGGCGGCGCAGCTGATGTATGAGGACGAGGCGGGCCGCCGGGTGACCGCCTACATGACGGCCAACACCTCGGGCGGCGAGACCGCGTTTCGCTTCGCCGAGGACCGGGGCCTGGCCGCCTTCTACTGGCTCGAGGGCCCGCTCGGCTACGCCCTGGTCGGCGCGCTCACCCGCGCCGAGCTGATCGCCCTGGCCAAGAGCGTCTACCGGCAGCTGGAACTCTGAACCGCCCAGCGCGGTGGCTCGGCAGCCATTCCTTCCGCGGCAGGGCGGCTGGCGCGCGGGGCGCCGGGCCGCTTTCCGCGAAGCTCCGCCGGAATCTAGGCAAGATAGTTAATACTTATGTAATAGCTTTTTCGCATTATCCGGTCTTGCCGCCGGTGTCCTCGCCCGCCATCGCAGCCGGACGCCGCGGCACGACGGGCAGTGCCGAGGCGCGATGCGCCGCCCGCACAGCCTTGGAACGGGATCCGGTTTGAACCTGAAAGAGGGACGAGATTGATGAAGCATCTATCGACAGCCGTGGCAGCCGCCTTGCTCGGGGCCGTGGCCCTCGGCGCCACGGCCGGCACAACCCTTGCCGCAGGCAACATCCGTATACACGGCTCTTCGACCATCGCGAAGAAGATTGTTTGGCCGAACAAGGGCGCATTGGAGAGCAAAACCGGGCTGAGCTTGTCGGTCATCACCAACGGATCGGGCAACGGCCTCAAGGATCTGGCCGCGGGCAAGGCAGACATGGCGATGATTTCGGCGCCGCTCGAGGTCGCGGCCGAACTGACCAACCGCAAGGCGCCGGGGTCTTTGGATGTGACCGAATTTCAGGCCCATCGGATCGGCAGTGTGCGGATCTTCTTCGTCGTGCACCCGAGCAATCCGGTCAAATCCCTGTCGGCAGAGCAGGTCAGGGATATCTTCACCGGCAAGATCACCAATTGGAAAGAGGTGGGTGGCCTCGACAGCAAGATCCTGCTCGTGAACGAGCGCGCAGGCCACGGCACGCGTACGGTGCTCGAAAGCGTCTTCATGCAAGGCCGTGCGTTTTCGAGGAGCGGTCGCGTCATGAAGGCCCTGGCGCAGCAGACACAGGTCGTAGCCCAGGCGCCGAACGCCATCACCTTCGGCAATATGTCGAGCATCGACTCCTCGGTGGTCGTGCTTCAAGGGCTGGAGGTTCTGCAGCCGTTGTCCTTGGTCACCAAAGGCGCTCCCAAACCCGAAATGGCAAAGCTGATCGCCGAGGCTGCCGCCATCGGCGCCCGGCTGTAGTTTCTTGCCGCGACGCCTGCCGGGCGAAGGCCTGTCTGGCAGGCGTCGGCGTCGTTCAACCGCTTTGTTTCCAAGGGCAGGATTCCAATCATGAAACTCAAGCTTGCCGTCAAGCTTTGGGCCATAACCGGCTCGGCGCTTCTTGCGACGGCCGCTGTCGGCCTTGTTGCCATGGTCGGCGCGCAGCGAATGCAAAGCATAGGCAAGGACCTCTACGAAGGCAGTTTCGTAGATCTGGCCGTGACGGCGGATTTGTCCTTGGGCTTCGAACGGCAACACGCATTGGTAGGAGCGGCGCCGGCTCAGCTGGATATTGCTGTGCTGGCCAATGATCGCACCAGGTTCGAAGCGTTGAACGAGGAGATGGCCGCGAAGCTGACGGACTACGCGGCGACCAGGCCGGACGCCAAGACGCGGGACCGCACCAATCGGATTCTCGAGGCGCTGAAGACGTTCAGGACGGAGGCCGCGCGGGTCTACGAGGCGAGCGCCGCTTTCGCGCAGGACCAGGCCATCGGAATCCTACAGGAGCCGGTGGCCGCCGCCAGAAAGACGGTCGAGGACCTGCTGACCGAGATCTCCGATGACGCCCGGAGCAAGGCCCAGGCAAGCGCGGACAACATGAATGCGAGCGCCGAGACACTGCATCATGTCGTGATGGTCGTCGTGCTGACGCTGCTGGTGTCGGTCGGCGGGGCAAGCGTTTGGGTCGTCTCCCGCAGCGTCATAAATCCGATCAAGGGCCTGACGAATGTGATGGGACTTCTCGCCGAGGGCGACACGGCAGTCGAGGTCCTCATGGCCGGCCAGCGCGACGAGATCGGCGAGATGGCGCGCGCCGTGCAGGTATTCAAGGAGAACGCGATCGAGCGCGACCGCCTTCAGGCGGAGCAGCAGGAGGCCGAGCAACGCGCGGCCGAGGAGAGGGGGAAACACGAGGAGGAGCGGCGCGAGGCGGCCGAAGACAAGGCCAGGCGCGAGACCGAGCGCCTGGAGGCCGAGCGCACGGCAGAGCAGGAGCAGCGCGAGGTCGAGACGCGGGCGGAGCAGCACAAGCGGCAGGCGGCGCGGCAGCTCGCCGACGGCTTCGAGGCCAGCGTGATGGGTGTCGTGGACACGGTCGGCACCGCCTCCTCGCAGCTGCAGTCCACGGCCCGGTCCATGACCGCCGTCGCCGAGGAGACCGCCCGGCAGGCGACCACCGTGGCCGCTGCCTCGGAGGAGGCCTCCAGCAACGTCGAGACCGTCTCCGCCGCGGCCGACGAGCTGAGCAACACGATTGCCGAGATCGGCCGTCAGGTGGCCCAGTCCGCCGACATCACCCGGCGCGCCGTGGACGAGGCCGAGCGCACCAACGGCAGCGTCCAGGGCCTGTCCGAGGCGGCGCAGAAGATCGGCGAGGTCGTCGGCCTGATCAACGACATCGCCGAGCAGACCAACCTGCTGGCGCTGAACGCGACGATCGAGGCGGCGCGCGCCGGCGAGGCCGGCAAGGGCTTCGCCGTGGTCGCCTCGGAGGTCAAGTCGCTCGCCACCCAGACCGCCAAGGCGACCGACGAGATCGGCCAGCAGATCGCCGGCATGCAGGGCGTCACCAGCGACGTGGTCAAGGCGATCGAGGGCATCGGCAAGACCATCGGCGAGGTCAACGAGATCGCCACGGGCATCGCCTCGGCGGTCGAGCAGCAGGGCGCGGCGACCCAGGAAATCGCCCGCAACGTCCAGAACGCGGCATCCGGCACGCGCGAGGTGAACACGAACATCTCCGGCGTGACCCAGGGCGCCGCGGAAACCGGCGAGTCCGCGAGCCAGGTCCTCGACGCCGCCGGCCAGTTGTCCAAGCAGTCCGAGGCCCTGCGCCAGGAGGTCGACAAGTTCCTCGCCGAGGTCCGCGCCGCGTAACGGCAGCGTTCATCGCCGCACCCGGCGGCGCCTTGACCTGGATCATGGCGCGCCTCGGCGCTTCGGCGCAGTCTGTCTATATAATTGCCCGGGGCTTGGACTCCGAGCAGTTGGCTATCGTTACACCTGAAGAACGCGAGGAACGAAGCCATGCGACATTCGATCCCACTCGTTCTCGGACTATTTCTCGCACTGGCGCCGGCCGCGGCGAATGCCGACGCGCACCAGGCCTGGCAGGCCTACCGCGCCGGCGCCTACGCCAAGGCGCTCGCGGCGCTGCAGCCGCTGGCCGAGGCCGGCGATCCGGAGGCCCAGTACGACCTGGGCTCGCTCTACTGCGACGGCCTGGCGGTCGGGCGCAACTACCGGCAGGCGGCCGAATGGTACGGCCGCGCGGCGGCGCAGGGCCACATGCGCGCCCAGTTCACCCTGGGCTTCCTCGCCTATCACGGCGCCGGCCGGGGCGAGGAGGACGGCGCGGTGGCGCGCGACCCGGTCCAGGCGGCGCGCTGGCTGAAGCCGGCGGCAGAGCGCGACAATGCCATGGCGCAGTATCTGCTGGCCTCCTTGTACCGGAAGGGCGAGGGCGTGCCGCGGGACGACAACAAGGCGCTCGGCTGGGCGCTAGCCGCGGCCGATCGGGGCGTCACCGCGGCCCAATACGAGGCGGGGCTTCTGCTCGGTTCCCGGGAACACGCCTGGGCGTCCTGGATGGAGGCTTACAAGTGGTTCGTCCTGGCCGCCCGCAAGGGCTATCCCGGCGCCCGGCAAAACCTCGAGATCCTGGCCAAGCGCCTGAACCACAAAGAGATCGGCCAGGCCGAGGCGGCGGCGGACGCCTGGCGACCGGTGCGGTAAGCCGGCTGGTCCTCCGGCGCGGGCCCGGATAGGGACCTTGACGAAGCTGCGCAAGTGCCCCCGGCTCTCGCCGGGGCGCTTCCGTGCGTTCCAAACGACCCCGCTTTGGTCAATCGAAGGGACGGTCTAGTACCTGCGAATGGACGAAGTGACTCGGGCCTCGCCCCCCGTCCCTCGACAAGCTCGGGATGAGGGGCTCAATTTGAAGCCCTCATGCTGAGCTTCCTCATCCCGAGCGCGTCGAGGGACGAAGTATGAGGGCGAGTCGGCAATGACTTCATTCATCGGCTCGTTGGTATAATCTGTTCCCGCCCTAGCTCGGGATGGATCACCAGACAGGACAGTCGCCCATGGACCGCACCATCGAACAGTGGCAGATCGCGAAGCCGGTCGCGCGCTCGCGGAAGGGCGTGGTCGCGGCCCAGAACGCCCGGGCCGCCGAGGTCGGCGTCGAGGTGCTGCGCGCCGGCGGCAACGCGGTCGATGCGGCGGTGGCCGCGGGCTTCGCGCTCGGCGTCGCGGAGCCCTGGATGAGCGGCCTGGGCGGCGGCGGCTACATGCTGGTCTATCTGGCGGCCGAGGGCCGCGTCCATGTAGTCGACTTCTCGATGGTCGCGCCGCGCGCGCTCGACCCCTCCGCCTTTCCGCTGGCCGGCGGCGGCCGCGACGACGACCTGTTCGGCTGGCCCGCCGTCGAGGGGGACCGGAACGTCGCGGGGCCGCTCTCGATCGCGACGCCGGGCACGGTCGACGGCTTCGGCCTGGCGCTGGAGCGCTTCGGCACCATGCCTTGGCGCGATGTGCTCGAGCCGGCGGCCGCGCTGGCGCGCCGGGGCCACCCGGTCGACTGGTGGACGACGTTGAAGGTGGCCGGCGAGGCCGGGCTGCTGGCGCGCGACGAGGCGGCGCGCGGCGTTTACCTGCCGGGCGGCCTGCCGCCGGTCGCCGCCGAGACCGGGACCGATTACCTCGACCTGGGCGCCTTGCCGGACACCCTGGAGCATTTGGCGACCGCCGGGCGGCGGGACTTCTATGAGGGCGGGCTGGCCGAGCGGCTGGCCGCCGAGCTCAGCGCCGCCGGCAGCGTGCTGTCGCGCGAGGACCTGGCCGGATACCGGGCGCGGGTCGTCGCCCCGCTCACGGTCGAACGGGGCGACGCGCGGATCCACCTGCTGCCGGGCCTCAGCGCCGGCCCGACCTTCGCCGATGCGCTCGCCCGGCTGCCCGCGATCGCCAAGGGGGCTCCGGGCCCCGGCGCCTACGCCGGCTACGCCGAGGCGCTCGCCGCGGCCACCGCAAGGCGGCTGGAGGAAATGGGACACAGCGGGGACACGGCGGGCCAGGGCTCGACCACCCATATTTCGGTGATCGACGGCGCGGGCAACATGGTCGCCTGCACCAACACGCTGCTGTCGCTCTTCGGCTCGAAGGTCATCTTGCCGGGGACCGGCGTGCTGATGAACAACGGCATCATGTGGTTCGACCCGCGCCCCGGCCGGCCGAACTCGATCGCGCCGGGCGTCCGCCCGCTCTCCAACATGTGCCCGGTCGCCGTGACCCGGGAAGGCGCCCCCTGGTTCGCGCTCGGCGCGTCGGGCGGGCGGCGGATCCTGCCGGCGGCCTTCCAGCTCGTCTCCTTCCTGGTCGACTGCGGCCTTTCTCTGGAGGAGGCCGTGCACCTGCCGCGTCTCAACGTCGACGGGTCGCCGACGGTCGAGGCCGACCGGCGCCTGCCGCTTGACACCATCGAGGCGGTCGCGGCGCGCCTGCCGGTCGCGGCGGTCGAGGCCCTGGTCTCGCCCAACAAGTTCGCCAACCCGCTGGTGGTGCTGCGCGACGGCGACGGTTGCCTCGGGGCGGCGCCGGTCCGCTCGCCGGTCGCCGCGGCGCTGGGCGCCTGAGCGCGCCCGGCCGGCCGGTCGCGGTCAGGGGAATCGCTCGAACACCAGGAAGCCTTCCCCCTCGACGGGGGAAGGTTTGGATGGGGGTGACCATCGGCGCCGGCACGACGATCAGCTTTTTTTGCTTCGACCAAAGAGGTGTGATCGAACCTCCCCCCTCCTCGGTCCTCCCCCGCAAGGGGGGAGGAAGAAGAACCCCCGCTTCTAGCGATTGCCCTGCGATCGCAGTCCCTTGTCAGAGACGTTTTCCGCCCTATGTTGAGCCTGTCGGGAACAAGGCGAGCAGCCGAGCGGAAGGAGCGAGCGAATGAGCTACCATTTCAGCAAGACACTTCAGATGTCCTTCGACGAGGCGATCGACCGCGTGATGGCGGCGCTGCAGGCCGAGGGCTTCGGCGTGCTGACCGAGATCGACGTCAAGGCGACCCTCAAGAAGAAGCTCGACGTGGACTTCCGCCAATACCGCATCCTGGGCGCCTGCAACCCGCCGCTGGCCTACCAGGCCCTGCAGCTCGAGGACAAGATCGGCACCATGCTGCCGTGCAACGTTCTGGTCCAGGAGACCGACGACGGCCAGGTCGAGGTCTCGGCCGTCGACCCCATCGCCTCCATGCAGGCCATCGACAATCCGGCCCTGGGCGAGGTCGCCCAAACCGTGCGGGCCAAGCTGCGCGACATCGTCGAAGCCTTGTGACGGCCCCGCCGCCGGCGCGCCGTCGAACGCGCCCCGGTTGAAGGAAAAGACCGCGGTCCCATCTTGCCGGTCGAGAATTGATCTCGATCAAAGGATATATTCCAGGTTGTTGATATAGCCCTCTCGCCGGTTTCGCGGTGCAAAGGCGCGTCACGCGCTGCCGCAGGAGCCGGTCCTTGGTATCGGAGGGAATCTATGACCTTTGTGCACAGCATCGTCCGAGCGCTGCGCCTTGCCGCGCTGTTGCTGGCAATTTCGTTCGCGGCAATGACGACCTTGACGGGCGGCCCGGGGTTGGGCGCGCCGGCCTTGGCCCAGACCGGCGTCGAAACGCCCATGGAGGAGCCGAGCCCCGGATCGGGAAAGGTGCCCGGCCGGAGCATCGGCAACGCCAGCGACGCGGAGATTTGGCGCGCCGTGCGCCACGGCCTGCAAGGCAACGTTTCGCTGCCCGACAAGCAGGCCGGCTTGCTGGTCCAGTCCGAAGGCGAGGAGTGGCGCTCCATACGCAACGGCCCGGTCACCAAGTTCGGCGGCTGGCTGCTGCTCGGCATGGTCGGCGTCGCGGCGCTCTATTTCGCGCTGCGCGGCCGAATCCCGATCAAAGACGGCCGCTCCGGAATTCGCGTTCCCCGCTTCACCCAGACCCAGCGCGTGGTGCACTGGTTCACCGCGTCGCTTTACGTTCTGCTGGGGTTGAGCGGGCTGATCATGCTCTACGGCAAGCACGTTCTCATTCCGCTGTTCGGCCCGGAGGTCTTCGGTGCGATCGCGAGCGCGGCCATGCAGGGACACAACCTCTTTGGGCCGCTGTTCGCTTTCGCCATCGTCGCGCTGTTCTTCGTGTTTCTCGAGCACAACAGATTCCGCTGGGCCGACGTGAAATGGTGGCTTTCTCTCGGCGGCTTCGTGGGCGGACATCCGAAATGCGGGTTCTACAACGGCGGCGAGAAGGTCTGGTATTGGATGGCCGTGGCGTTGGGGCTGACGATTGCGGTAAGCGGCCTGCTGCTCGATTTCCCCTTCATCCTGGCGGCTCCCCAGAAACTGCAGATCGCGCATCTCGTGCACAACATCGCGGGCGTCGCGATCATCGCCGGCGGCGTCGGCCACATCTATCTGGGCACAGTCGGCATGGATGGCGCGCTCGAGGCCATGACGCGCGGCGACGTCGACGCCAACTGGGCCAAGGAACACCATGACCTGTGGTACCAGGAAACGATCGCCGCCCAGCAGACCGCCCGGCAGACCGTGGCCCAAGGCGCCGCGGCGGAGGTGACGACATGACCTTTCTGGAGCTGACCGAGGGGCCCCTGTGGTACGCGGCCTCGGCGATCTTCGTCGTCGGCGTGCTGTGGCGGCTCGCCGGCATCGTGAGGCTCGGCGGCCCGCGCGACCTCAGCGTGCCGCGCGCCTCGGCCACCGCCGGGGCGATCAAGGGCATCTTCCTGCACATGGTCCCGCACGGCGGGTTCTTCAGCCGCACGAAGTTTCATTTCTTCGCGGGCTATCTGTTCCATCTCGGCCTGTTCGTCCTGGTCCTCTTCGCGGCGCCGCACGTCCTCTTCATCGAGGAGCGCCTGCTCGGCTTCGGCTGGCCGGCGCTGCCGCGCTGGGGCTTCATCCTGGTCGCCGAGGCGACCTTCGCCGGGTTGATCCTGTTGTGGCTGCGCCGGCTGACCGACCCGGTGATGCGTCAGCTGTCCGACGGCGACGACCTGGCCGGCACGGTACTGACCTTCGTCGCGCTCCTGACCGGCTGCCTGGCGCTGCAGGAATCGCACGACAGCCTGCGCGCGCTGCACATGCTGTCGGTCGAGGTGCTCATGGTCTATTTCCCCTTCAGCCGGCTGATGCACGCCTTCACCTTCGCGTTCAGCCGCGCCTACACGGGCGCCAGCTACGGCCGCCGAGGAGTCGTCCCATGACCGCAGAAACGCCCGCCGCGACCGCGATCGACCGCTTCGTCACGCAGATCGGCGCGCAGGTCGCAGCCTACCTCGACGCCTGCGTCCACTGCGGGCAATGCGCCGAGGCCTGCCATTTCTACGAGGTCAGCGGCGACCCGCGCCACACGCCGGCCTACAAGCTGGTGCCGCTCGCCCGGGCCTACCGGCGCCACAAGGCGCCCTTCGCGCGGCTCAAGCGGACGCTGGGATTGGCCCCCGCGGAGCTCGAGGAAGCCGATCTGCGCGAGTGGCAGGACCTGATCTACGATACCTGCACCATGTGCGGGCGCTGCACCATGGTCTGCCCCATGGGCATCGACATCGCCTCCCTCGTGGGCTTGCAGCGCCGGGGTTTCGCCGCCGCCGGCATCGGCCCGGAGGACCTCTTCGAGGTGGCCGAGAACTCGCGCATCAAGGGCAGCCCCCTGGGGGCCACGCCCAAGGTCCTGGCCGAGCGCATCGAATGGCTGTCCGACGAGCACGAGGTCGAGATTCCGCTGGACAAGGCGCAGGCGGATGTCCTGCTCACCGTGTCGTCGATCGAAACGATGAAGTATCCGCAGTCGATCGTCGCCATGGCCCGGCTGCTGAATCATGCCGGCGAGAACTGGACCCTGTCGTCGAAGGGCTACGAAGCCACCAACTTCGGCGTGCTTTCGGGCAAGTCGGACGTTGCAAAGCTGATGCTGACCAAGATCGTGGAGGCGGCCGAGTCCGTCGGCGCGAAGCTCGTCGTCATTCCCGAATGCGGCCACGCCTACGGTGCGCTGCGCTGGACCGGGGCCACCATGATGGGCCGGCCCCTGCCGTTCCAGGTGATGCACATTACCGAGTACCTCGCCAAGCTCAAGCGCGAGGGCCGGCTCAAGCTGAAGCCGATGGCCAAATCCGTCACCTATCACGACCCCTGTCAGATCTCGCGGCGCGGCGGCGCCACAGAGGAGGCGCGCTTTCTGCTGTCGGACTTCGCCCAGGACTTTCGCGAAATGGCGCCGACCGGCAACGCCAACTGGTGTTGCGGCGGCGGCGGCGGGGTGGCGGCGATCGCCAGTGCCACCGAGCTGCGCCGCAAGGTCTTCGAGATCAAGATGCAGCAGGTCGCCGACACCGGGGCCGAGTCCATGGTCTCGGCCTGCGCCAACTGCCGCCAGACCCTCGACGACGGCAAGGCTCACTACGAGTGGGACCGCGAGATCGACAGCCTCGTGGAGATCATCGCCGACCACCTGGTCGAGGCCTGACCGGGACCTCCGGCCCGGCCGCGTTCACCCGGTGCTCACCTGGCAGCGGCCCGGGGAGCCCGCGCGCGCTTGGAGCGCTTGGCCCCGGGCGTGCAGAAGCAAAACAGCTTGTCCAACGCCATCATGAGCCGACGCGCCTCTTCGCTGACCAGGGAATAATAGATCGTCTTGCCCTGACGCCGGTGGGCCACGAGATCGTCGGCCTTGAGCCGCGCAAGCTGTTGGGACACGGTCGGCTGGCGCAGTGCCAGCGTGGTCTCGAGCTCCGTGACCGAGCGCTCCCCCTTGGCCAGGAGGCAGAGCAGCCGCAAGCGGTTCTCGTTGGCCAGGGCCTTGAGCAGGTTGCTGGCGGTCCCGACGTTCTCGACCATTCCGGCCGCCGCGCCCGTGATGTCCTTCGCCGCTGCCATACCTGACGGCCGGTCGACGGAACGCGGATTCACTTGCGCGCCGACCGGCCTCGGCAAGACCGGGCCTCAGAAGTGCCAGGCGTAGCCGAGCGTGACCTCGTACTGGTACATCTTCAGTTTGATCTTCTGCGAGGAGTCCAAGGGGTTGCGGCCGGATAGAGTCGTCTCAGGCGCGAACATGCCGGCCAATTGCAGGGTGTGGTTGTCGTTCAGCTTGTACTCGACGCCGCCGGTAATGTGGTGCTCCATAACCGCCGGCGCGAGGATGTTGAACAGCACCTCGGAATCGTCGATCGGCTGATCGGTGTAGGAGTAGCCCGCCCGCAGCATCCACTGTTCGTCGGCCTGCCACTGGGCGCCGAACTTGAAGATGTTGGTGTTCTCCCACCCGAACCCGGGACCGTTATCATCGCCGAGCAGACCGGAGGACGAGAATTCGTTCCCGACCGCATCGACATCGTTGTACCAGATCCGCTTGTAGTCGAAGAGCAGGGTCAGCTCCGGGATCGGGTTCCAGGAGACGCCCACCTGCAGGGCCGGCGGGATGTCGAAATCGCCCTGCTCGGCGAACAACCCCTTGTAGTCGTCGAACTCGTCCATGTAGGTGCGCAGCTGATAGGTCACGCCGAGGCCCACGTTCGCGGGTAACTCGGCCTGAATGCCGAAGCGTGCGCCGAGTCCGAAGGATTCGTCGTGGCCGTTGTTGGTGAGGTTCGAGGGATCGGAGGAAAAGCCGAACACACCAAACTGGGACAGACCCTTTGCTTCGAAACGCTGATACGCCACGATCGGACCGACGCCTATGGCGAACCTTTCGAGCACCCCGGGGACCTCGAGCTGAGGTATCTCGCGGGCATAGGTGAACTGCAGGAAGGCCTGCATCAGATCGACGCCGGCGGTGCCGTCGCAGAACACGCCGCCCGAGCCAAGGCTGCACGTCGCGTCGCCCCCGTCGTAGCTGGTATTCATGCCGCCGTTGCCGTAGAGCGCCACGCCGACCGCGGACAGATCGTCGATCTGATAGCTCGCCGCGACGCTGGGGATGAAGAAGATCTCTCTGTCGCTCTTGACCTTATCGTTGGGCACGAGCCGGAAGGGGTCGCTGCCGCCTTCGGCGTCGAACTCCCGGTGCGGGCTGAAGAACGAGAGGTCGGCGTTGAGTTGGTTGTCGATGCCGACCAGCCCGGCGGGATTGAGGGCCTGGGACATGGCGTCCTGGGAATAGGCCGCGCCGGTCCCCGCCATCATCTTGGAGAGCGCCCCGAAACCATGCTGGAAGTAGCCTTCCGTCGCCTGCGCCGGCGTGCCGGTCGCTACGAGGCCCGCCAGGATGACCGCAGCAGCCGAGACGGCTCCTCCGGCGCCATTTTGTGGGATCTTCATGATTCCTCCGTTGAGTTCAGCCAAGGTGTTTGGCGTCCTCGATGGACGTCGTGCAGGCATACTAGGCACACAAACCCGTAAAGATTATGTGGTTAATCCTCCACGTTTATTCCTATTCCCCCCTTTTTGCCTTCGCCCGCTTCGACGCGCCCCGAGGCGGGGCGTTACGCAGGCGCCGAGGTCACGCCGTATGCTTGATCAGGAAGGTATAGAGGCCGCCCTCGGTCTTCGAGTCGAGCAGCTCGTTGCCGGTGGTGCGGCAGAAGGCCTCGAAGTCCGCGACCGAACCGGGGTCCGTCGAGAGGACCTGAAGCACCTCGCCCGTCGGCACGTCCTTGAGAGCCTTCTTCGCCTTCAGGATCGGCAGCGGGCAGTTCAGCCCTTTTGCGTCAAGCAGATGCTCGGCCATTTTCTCTGTCTCTCTCTTGCTTGTGCGATGCGGTTGATGGGCCCGTCGACCGGGCTAGATGAACAGGTTGATGTCGGAGTTAGTGGCGGTCTCCATGTAGGTGGCGGCGCCGCCGAGCTCCGGGCCCTCGATCATGTCGTCGAGCGAGTATTCGAAGAGGTCCAGGGTCATCTGGCACGCGATCATGCGCACGCCGGAGTCGACCGCGGCCTCGCGCAGCTCCTCGATGGAGGCCACGCCCTTCTTCTTGGTCAGGTTCTTCATCATCCGGGTTGCGGCCGCGTCCACGCCCGGGATCATCGACACGGCGTTGGGCATCGTCATGTGCATGCCCATCATGGGCATCTTCATGGCCGGGTTGCCGAGCGTCGAGAGCTGCAGATCGAGCTTCTTCAACAACAGCGGCAGGCCGTAGAAGGTGAAGAACATCGTTACGTTCAGGCCCATGGCGGCGGCGGTCGTCGCCAGAATGAAGGGCGGGTAGGCCCAATCCAGGGTGCCTTTCGTGACGATGATCGAGAGGCTCTTGGCGTTGTTGGCAGTATCCGACATTGCGTCAAATCCCTTCGGTTCAGCCATCGCCTGGGCCGACGGCGCCCCGCGCCCATTCGGCCTGTCCAATTGACATTCTAGAAAGCTAATTTATAAAAATCGAATATGACTGTCAATCAAACTGCCGCACTATTTCGTGATTAACCATAAGAGACGGCTGTCGCGGGTGGGGCTCGGACAACGGGTGAACCGGGTCTCGACTGGATGTCTCCTTAATGCGACTGTGCCTTTGCTTGCTCTCGCCGCTGGGGCGAAACTGGACCAGAGGGAAATGGGGCGGACGTCCGGCAGATGAAGATCGACCTGTTTATGGAGTTTCCCTCGCCGCCGGACGCGGAGCTGACCTTGTCCGGGGTGATCGAGGACGGTCTCGGGCTGGTGCGCGCGGCGGATGCCCTGGGGTTCGACGCGGTCTGGCTGGCCGAGCACCACTTCCTGGGCGACTACTGCAACGCCGCGGCCCCGGACATGCTGTTGGCGGCCATGGCGCGGGAGACCAAACGGATCGGGCTCGGCTTCGGGATCGTCCCTCTGCCGATCCATGATCCGGTGCGTGTCGCCGAGCGGCTGGCGACCCTCGACATCCTGTCCGACGGCCGCGTGCACTGGGGCGTCGGCCGCGGCGTCACCGTCACCGAACTCGAGGGATTCGGCGTCGATCCGGCGGACAGCCGGGACGTCTTCCGCCGGCGCTTCACCGAACTCGGCGATATCCTGCGAACGGGCCAATTCACGCGCGACGGCGAGCGCTACGAGCTTCGCCCGCCGCCCGGCCCGCGCCTGGGCACCGGCTGGCTGGCGGCGGTCAGTCCCGAGAGCTTCGAGCTGGCCGCCGAGTTGGGGCTGAACGCCATGACCGGGCCGTTCAAGCCCTGGCCCTTCGTCAAGGAGGACCTGAAGCGCTACCGCCGCCTGGCCGCGCGGTCGCCGGCGCCCTCCGGCGGCGCCACGTCCTTCACGCTGGCGGTCTATTGCGCAGAGGACCACGAGGCGGCGCGGGCCCGTGCCGAGCCGGGACTCCTGTGGATCTACCGCAAGATCCTCGAGGTCTCCCGCCCGCTGCTGGCCGCGCGGACGGCCGGCTACGAGCACTACCGCAAGCTGGGCCGTCTGGCCTCGCTGTTCGACGATGTTCTGACCCTTCGTGTCCTCGAGGCGATGGGCCTGGCCGCCGTGGGAAATCCGGAGCACGTGGCCAAACGGCTCGCGTCGCTGCAGGCGAGCGGTCTCGACCGGGTGAACCTGATGATCGGCGGCGGCGACCTGAGCGCCGGCGAGTCCGTCGACTGCCTGCAGCTCCTGGCCGAACGGGTGCTGCCGGCCGTCGAAAGCGGTGCGGATGCGGCCGAGGCCGCCCCGGCATGAGCCCGGCCCCGAGCCAGCTCGGCGCGCTCGCCGCGCCCGCGCAAAAGCCCGCCTCCGCGAGTCCGCGGCCGGTCTTCGTCGCTAGCGAGGTCTACCGGCGCGCCGCCTATGGCAGCAACCATCCCCTGGCGATACCCCGCGTGGCCACGGTCATGGAGCTGTGCGACATCCTGGGCTGGCTCGATGACGGCGCCTTCCACGACAGTCCGCAGGCCACGGCCGCGCAGCTCGCGGCCTTCCACGACCCGGACTACATCGCCGCGCTGCGCGGGGCCGACGAAGCGGGCCGGGCGGACCGGGGGGTCCGCGAGCGCTACGGCTTGGGCACCATGGAGAACCCGGTCTTTGCCGGCATGTACGAGCGGGCGGCCACATCGGTCGGCGGCTCGATCCTGGCCGCCGAGCTCGCCCTGGAAGGCCGCGTCGCCTACCACCCGGCCGGCGGTACCCACCACGGGCGGCCGGACCGGGCGAGCGGCTTCTGCTATTTCAACGATCCCGTCTTTGCGATCCGAACGCTGTTGAACGGCGGCCTCGCGCGCGTCTACTACGTCGACCTGGACGCCCATTTCGGCGACGGCGTCCAGGACGCCTTCGCCGAGGATGGCCGCGTCCTCACCCTGTCGATCCACGAGGCCGGGCGCTGGCCCTACGCCGGACCCCTGGAGGACCGGGCGGGCGGCGCGGCGCGCAACCTGCCGGTCCCGCGGGCCTTCAACGACAGCGAACTCGATCATCTGATGGAAAGGGCGGTGCTGCCGCTCGGCCGGCGCTTCGACCCCGAGGCGGTGGTCGTCACCTGCGGCGCCGACGGGCTGGCCGGCGACCCGCTGTCGGCGATGGAGCTCAGCAACCTCGCCCTTTGGCGGGCGGTCGAGGACTTGACCGGACTGTCGCCGCGCAGCGTGGTGCTCGGCGGCGGCGGCTACAATCCCTGGACCGTGGCGCGCTGCTGGGCCGGGCTGTGGGGCCGGCTGCGCGGCCAGGCCGTCGATGGCCCCCTGCCGGCCAGGGCCCGGGACCTGTTGCGCGGCCTGGAGTCCGACCTGATCGACGAAGACGAGATCCCGGACATCTGGCATACGACGCTCGCCGACCGCCCCAATGCCGGCGTGGTTCGCGGCCAGGTGGCGGCCCTGGCCCCGGCGGTGCTATCCCTATAGATAGAGGTATGTGATGGGTTGGCTGGAGCGCATTTCGGAGATCGAGGAACTGGAGGACGCCGAGTTCGACGCCGGCCTGGTGGTCGCGTTCGAGCGCGCCGGGCCGGCCACGGTCGCCCGGCCCATCCGCTTCTCCACCCCGACCTTCAAGGACTACACGACTTCCGAGCTGCAGGGCTGCGGCAAGAACAGCTTTCCGGCCTTCTCGGTCACCGCGGGCGGCTGCGCGCTGATGTGCGATCACTGCGAAGCCAAGATCCTCGAGCCCATGATTCCGGCCACCAGCCCGGAGATGCTGGACCGCAAGGTGCGCGACCTGATCCTGCTTCAGGACCTCCAGGGTTTTCTGCTTTCGGGCGGCTCCAACCGGCTGAACGAGATCCGCTACGAGCGCTTCTATCCGGTGGTCGAGCGGCTGAAGCGCGACTTCCCGCACCTGAAGATCGCGATACATACCGCGCTGACCGACGAGGCCGGGGCGACACGGATGGCGGACGCCGGCGTCGACACGGCGATGATGGATGTCATCGGCGCCCAGGAGACGGTCCGCGACGTCTATCACCTGGACCGGCCGGTGGCGGATTTCGAGGCCACCCTGGCCGCGCTCTGCACGACCTCCCTGGAGGTCGTGCCGCACATCGTCGTCGGCCTGCACTACGGCCGGGTGCTGGGCGAGGCCGAGGCCTTGGACATGGTCGCCCGCCATCCGGTCCATGCCCTGGTCCTGGTCGTGGTCATGCCGTTCTACGCTAAGGCCGGAACCTTCCTGACGCCGGAAACCCCGGAGGTCGGCCGCATCTTCCTCGAGGCGCGCCGGCGCATACCGGACCGCCAGGTCCTGCTCGGCTGCGCCCGTCCGCCGGGCATGCACAAGCGCGTGACGGACAGCTACGCGGTGATGGCAGGCCTGGACGGCATCGCCTTTCCCGCCGATGGCGTGGCCGCCGTGGCCCGGACCATCGGCCGCCCCGCGCACCAGGAGCACGCCTGCTGTTCGATCAAGGTGGGTGGCGGCCTGTCCGAGGGCGCAAGCCTGGCCTGCGGTGCATGATGGCCGGCCGCACCCCCGAAGTTCTGGTCGTCGGCCTGGGCCCAGCGGGCAGCCGAGCCGCCGCCGCCGCCGCGGAGGCCGGCCGTTCGGTGGTCGCCGTGGACCGGCGGCGCGCGGCCGGACATCCCGTGCAGTGCGCGGAATTCGTGCCCGCCATGATCGGCCAGGAGCTTCGAGCGCTCGACTCCGTGATCCGGCAGCGCATCCGCGCCATGGCGACCTTCGTCGAGGACCGGCCGCCGGACCTCTGGGACAATTTCCCGGGCCATATGATCGACCGCGCCGCCTTCGACCGGAGCCTTGTCGAGGCCGCGCGACAGGCGGACGCCGACTGCCGGTTCGGCGCGCAGATCGAAGGCTTCGCCCGGGACGGAACGGCGCGGCTCTCCGACGGCGGCGAGATCCGGCCGCGGCTGATCGTCGGGGCCGACGGACCGAGGTCCGCCGTGGGCCGGGCGGCCGGCCGGGTGAACACCGAGCTGGTCGAGACCCGCCAGGTCACCGTTCCGCTGAACCAGCCGCACGAGGCCACCAACATCTTTCTCTCGGCGGAGATCACGGGCGGCTACGGCTGGCTGTTCCCGAAGGGCGACGTCGCCAATCTGGGCGTCGGCGTGGTCCCGTCCGCGAGGACCCGGCTCAAGCCGTTGCTGGAGGACCTGCACCGCCGCTTGGCCGAGGAGGGACGCCTGGGCGCCGAGGTCCTGGGCCATACCGGCGGCGCGATCCCGGTGGGCGGCCTGCTCGAACCGCGGGGAAGGCTCGGCGAAGTGCCGGTCCTGCTGGCCGGGGACGCCGCGGGTCTCGCCAACCCGGTGACCGGGGCCGGTATCAACGCCGCGGTGATATCCGGCGGCCTGGCGGGCCGGGCGGCGGCCGACTGGCTCGGCGGGGCGGCCGGCGCGCTCGACGACTACGCGGAGGAAATCGAGGAGCTGTTCAAGGGCGCCCTCGACCGGGCGGTCGCGCGGCGGCGCGAGATTCTTCGCTGCTACGAGGACGCACCGGGTCCCGACGCCGCCGCCCTGCGGCGCGGCTGGATCGCCTATCCGGAGTACTGGGCGGCGTAGTGCGATGAGAGTTGGAGTATCGATTCTGGGAGGTCCGCGATGACCTGTTTGAAACCCGAAGGCACGACCCCGGCCGAGGAACGGACCGACGGGTTGGACTTCAACCCCTACGAGGCCATGCGGCCGCGCGCGCCGGGGGACATCCCACAGAGGGTGCGCAACGGCGCGCGCGTCAAGGCCAACGACGTCGCACCCGAGGGGGTCTACCGGCCCGACTACAACATCCTGACGCCGCACATGCGCTCGCCCGACTATGTGCAGATGTCCACGGCGGCGGCGATCACCCTCGGCATCACGCGGGGCAGGATGTATCGCTGTTCCTGCAGCCGCTGCCTCAACCTGCTGCTGACCTATCCGGAGGGCTGCCGGGCCAACTGCGCTTACTGCGGGCTGGCGCGCCACCGCGAGGCGGAGCGCGACTACGCCGACCGCAACTTCATCCGCGTCGACTGGCCGGCGGTGCCGACCGAGGAGGTGGTCGAGATCGTCGCCCGCGACGGCGAGAACACGCCCTTCCACCGCATGTGCATCAGCATGATCACGCACCCGAGCTCGGACGCGGACACGGTGATGGTCCTGAAGACGTGGACGGCGCGCATCCCGCCCGAACAGATCCCGGTCTCCATCCTGTCCAACCCGACCACGATGACCCGCGGCGACGTACGCACCCTGCGCGATCGGGGCGCCGAGATCTTCACCGTGGCGCTGGACGCCGCGACGCCGGAGCTCTTCGACCGCACCCGGGGCAAGGGCGTACAGTCGCCGCACAGTTGGAAGAAATACTGGGAGATCCTGCACGACGCGCGCGACATCTTCGGGCCGCAGAAGTTCGGTGCCCACATCATCGTCGGCATGGGCGAGAGCGAGCACGACGTGCTTTGCCTGGTGCAGACGCTGGTCGACCTGGGCGGCCACAGCCACATGTTCTGCTTCTTCCCGGAGAAGGGCTCGCTGATGGACCACCTGCCGGCCACGCCGCGCGACCAGTGGCGCCGGGTTCAGCTGGCCCGCTACCTGATCGATTACCGCGGCCTGCGCGTGGAGCACATGACCTTCGACGGAGAGGGCCGGGTCGCGAATTTCGGCCTGCCGCAGGGCGAGCTGGACGCCATCGTCGACGGCGGCATCCCGTTCCGGACCTCCGGCTGCCCGGGCAAGTTCGCAGACGACATCTCCGCCTGCGACAGGCCCTACGGGGATTCGCCGCCGAGCGACATCGCCAGCTATCCCTTCCAGCCCAACAAGACGGACCTCCGCAAGGTCCGCCGGCAGCTCGCCCTGCCGAAGCGCGAGTCGACGCCATGAGCCGCGGGTTCCGCGTCATAGACACTGGGGTCCGCGAGGGCCGGGCCAACATCGCCTTCGACCAGGCGCTGATCGAGGCCCACAAGGCGGGCCAGGTTCCGGACACGATCCGTTTCCTGCGCTTCCCGCCGACCGCGCTCATCGGCCGGCACCAGGCCTTGAGTCAGGAGCTGAAGCTCGACCACTGCCGGGAAAACGGCATCGGCGTGGTGCGGCGCATCACCGGCGGCGGCGCCATCTACTTCGACGAGGGACAACTCGGCTGGGAGCTGGCCTTCGGCCGGAACACGCTCGGCATCTCCAGCCTGGCCGAGCTGACCCGGGCGATCTGCGAGGCGGCCGCCCTGGGCATCAGCACGCTGGGCGTCGACGCAAAATATCGCCCGCGCAACGACATCGAGGTGGAGGGACGCAAGCTATGCGGCACCGGCGGGTTCTTCGACGGCGACACCCTGTTCTATCAGGGCACGCTGCTGATCGACATGAACCCGGCCGACATGGTCGCCGCGCTCAGGGTGCCCGAAGCCAAGCTGGCCAAGCGCGACCTCGATTCCGCCGCTGAGCGGGTGGTCACGCTGCGCCAGCTCCTGGGCGAGGCCCTGCCGGACCTGCCCGCCATCCAGAAGGCGATGCTCGGCGGCTTCGCCGAGGGGCTCAGCATCGAGCCCCAATGGGGCGAGATCGCCGAGATCGAGGAAACCCTGGCCCAGCGCGCCTACGACGAGGAGATCGGCAGCGACGACTTCGTCCACGAGATCGACGATCCCGGGGCGGGCGGAGACGTGCTGAGCGCCTCCCATACCTGCCCGGGCGGCACGGTCTCCGCCTATCTGCGCCTGGAAGGCCCGGCGCAGGACCGCCTGCGCGAGGTGCTGATCACCGGCGACTTCTTCGTCACGCCGCCGCGCATCGTCTTCGATCTGGAGGCGAGCCTGCGGGGCGTCCACCAAGCCGAGGCGGGCGCGGCCGTGGAGCGGTTCTTCGCCGAGGCCTCGGTCGATCTCCTGACCATCGCACCGGCGGATTTCCGCAGTGTGATCGAGGCCGCGCTGGCCGCGCGATAACGCTTTCCAGAACCGGACGGTTTCGCATGCCTCGCTCCAAAACGCCGGTCTTTGTCCTACAGCATACCTCGGGCGAGTTTCTCGGCCTGATCGAGGACCACCTCGAGGGCCGGGGCGTCCGCTTCACCTATTTCCGGCCCTTCACTGCGGACGGCAAGCTGCCGGCCACGGTCGATTTCTGCGCCGGCCTGATCCTGCTGGGCGGCGGGCCCTGGGGCACCAAGGGCGGTCGCGCCGTGCCGACGCTGACCGAGGAGCTCGAGCTGACCCGCGACTGCCTCGCGCTCGGCAAGCCGGTCGTCGGCATCGGCCTGGGCGCGCAGGTCCTGGCGATCGCCGCCGGCGGCGACAGCGAACGGACGGAGTTGGTCTTCGAGATGGGCGAAGCCAGGCGGGTCAAGGAGGACGCCCTCAACGGCTACCTGCCCGCGCGCTATCCGCTTGCGGTCTATATGCGCGACCGCCCGGTGCCGCCGGACGACGCGGAGATCCTGGCCGTGGACCAGGCCGGCCGGCCGGCCCTGTTCCAGGTGGCCGGCAACTGCCTCGGCTTCACCGGCCATCCCGGGGCCAAGCTGGGCATGGTCGAGGACCTCATCATGGAGTTCGAGGAGTCGCCCGAGGCGCCCTGGGCAACCATGGAAGCGCTGCGCAAGGCGCAGCCGGAGATCGAGGACGCGCTGGTCCGGATCATGACCGGCCTCGTGCAGATCACCGGTCTCATGCGGCCCGGGCCCGAACCCCGCGAGCCGGGCTGAGGCACATGCCGGCGCCCGCCGGTATCCCACAATTCGCGTGGGGTTAACATATTCACGTTTTATATTATATAATTTTCTAATATTTTGATTGCCCTCAGTGCGCGAGAGGGCTAGCATGGGGCCAACTTGGGGCGAAATTGCCTCACGGAGAAGCGGGGCATCCGAACAATTGGGAGCGGCTATGGCTGAGAAGCTGGTCATCATCATGGCGAACACCGATCCACGTAACGGCGAGGAGCTCGGCGCGCCGATCTTCCAGGCCTCCGTGGCGGCGGCCATGGAATACGAGGTCGAGGTGATCTGCACCGCCACCTCCGGGCGCCTGATGAAGAAAGGGGTCGCCGAGAACCTCTACGTGAAAGAGGGCTCGCCGAAGTCGGTCTACGACTTCATCAAGGATGCCCACGAGGCTGGGGTGAAGTTCTACTGCTGCTCGCCGAACCTCGACCTCTTCGACATGACCCAGGAAGACCTGATTCCCGAGTGCGAGGGGATCGTGGGCGGCGCCCATCTGGTCGAGGAGGTCATGGAGGGCGACTGCAAGGTCCTGACGTACTGATCCCAGCGGAAGACGGCAAAGCCATGGATCACGCCAGCAGCACCCGCGTCCAGGAGTTCATCGGGGACCCCATCTCCGAGGCCCCCGTGGTCGACCGGGACACCCTCGAGGAGATCTTCGGCGACATACAGGCCGATCTCCGCTACGACCACGAGCTGAACGGCTGCCTCAACTGCGGCATCTGCACCGCGACCTGCCCGGCGGCGCACTACTACGACTTCAGCCCCCGCGAGATCGTCCAGCTGCTGTGGACGGAGAACCTCGAGGGCATCTACGACGCCATGCAGGAAAAGATCTGGGCCTGCGCCCAGTGCTACACCTGCGCGGCGCGCTGCCCCTTCGGGAACTCGCCGGGCGGTCTGGTCATGCTGATGCGCGAGGCGGCCATCAAGCACGGCATGCAGTCGGCCAAGGATGTCCTGCGCCCGTTCAGCCGCGTCATGTTGAAACTGATCTCGACCGGCAACCAGCTGTCGCCGGACATGATCAACGCCGACCATTTCGCCGACTGGGGCCCCAATATCTCCAAGGTCGACGCCCCTCTGAAGCTGCTGCGCAAGGCCATCCCGATGCCGACGCTGAACACCACGGCGACCGCCTGGGAGGTCAACCTCACGACCTCCGTCGAGCTCTACACCATCTGGGAGATGACCGGCGTCCTCGACCAGCTGGAGACCATCGACGAGAACCTGTTCGACGTCATCACGGACATCATGGACGAGAAGCGCGAGGACCTGGACGACTGGCGCGACGAGCAGGACGAGGACGGCGAGGACGAATAGGATCGCGGCGCCGGCCTCGACCGGGCGCCGAAAAAGGGAGAAAGCCATGGCCACCGACAAGGGCAAGAACGACGACGGCACGCGCTTCACCGGGCACGGCCCCGAGTGGACCGATTCGAGCCTGAGCCCCGCGCAGGCGCGCACCGCCACGGCCTGGGTCGAGCAGAAGATCGACAAGCGCTCGATGCTGACCAACAAGGACCGCGTCGAGGACGTGCGCGACATCATGTGGCAGCTCGAGAAGGAGGGCGAGATCGTCGTCCACCGGGTCGCCGACGAGCACCGGCCGGTCACCGCCAAGACGCTCTACGGCTGGGACAAGAGAATCCCGACGACCCAGCTCTGGCATCACAAGTCCTGCGGCCAGTGCGGCAACATCCCGGGCTATCCGGCCTCGCTGCTGTGGCTGATGAACAAGATGGACATCGCCTATCTGGACGAGACCGACCAGACCTCCTGCACCGCCTGGAACTACCACGGCTCGGGCATCGGCAACCTGGAGAGCCTGGCGGCCGTCTTCCTGCGCAACTTCCACCAGGCCTATGTGGCCGCGCGGGCCCAGGGCCTGCCGGACGGTTACTACTATCCCCTGGTCCACTGCGGCACCTCCTTCGGCAACTACAAGGAGGTCCGGGGCTATCTCCTGCATTCGGCGGAGCTGCGCGAGCGCGTGAAGGCGATCCTCGGCAAGCTGAACCGGCTGGTCGACGGCAAGCTGCTGATTCCGGAGGAGGTCGTTCACTACTCCGAATGGCTGCACGTCATGCGCGGCGACATCCGCAACCACCAGGAAATCGACTGCGGCCAGGTCCGGGCCACGATTCACCCGGCCTGCCACGTCTACAAGATGGTGCCCGAGGACGCGATCTACGACGACGAGGTCCTCGACGGCAACCGGGTCGCCGTGTCGACCGGCATCATCGAGGCCCTCGGCGCCCAGGTGATCGACTACTCGACCTGGTACGACTGCTGCGGCTTCGGCTTCCGCCACATCATCTCGGAGCGCGAGTTCACCCGCTCGTTCGCGATCGACCGCAAGATCCGCGTGGCCGTCGAGGAGGCCCAGGCCGACATGATGATCGGTCACGATACCGGCTGCATCACGACGCTGGACAAGAACCAGTGGATCGGCAAGGCCGCGGGCAAGGACGTCGAGCTGCCGATTCTGGCCGACTGCCAGTTCGCCGCCCTGGTCTGCGGCGCGCACCCTTACAAGATCGTGCAGTCGCACTGGCACGCCTCGCCGACCGAGACGCTGATGGAGAAGCTCGGCATCGACTGGCAGCAGAAGAAGGCCGAGTTCGAGGCCTACCTCAAGGAGGTCGAGGCCGGCAACCAGGAGAACCTCTACGACCCGCGGCTGATGATCACCTCGGGCCCGGGCTTCAAGAAGGCCGAGGTCAAGAAGATAGGCCAAGCGAAATGAACAAGCCCGTCCTCATCCTGGGCGGGGGCCCGGCCGGACTGTCCGCCGCGCACGCCCTCGCCAGCATTGGCCAGAAGTCCGTCCTGGTCGAAAAGGAAGACCGGCTCGGCGGCGCCCCGATCCTCTCGGGCTACGCCAGGCTGGTGCCGAGCCGCGAATGGGCCAAGGACGCCATCGGCGGCATGGTCGAGAGGGTCGCCGGCAACGGGCTGGTCGACGTCCGCACCTCCATGACCGTCAAGGAGTTCTCCGGCGAGCCCGGGCACTTCACGGCCAGGCTGGCCGACGACTCGACGCTCGACATCGGCACCGCCGTGCTCTGCACGGGCTTCACCCATTTCGACCCGATCAGCAAGCCGGAATGGGGCTTCGGCACCTTCCCCGACGTGGTCACCACGACCCAGGTCGAGCAGATGTTCTCCTCGGGCCAGGGCGTGCGCTGCCCCTCGGACGGGCGCAAGCCCAAGCGCGTGGCCATCCTGCTCTGCGTCGGCTCGCGCGACCGGCAGATCGGCCGCGAGTGGTGCTCCAAGGTCTGCTGTACTGTGTCCTGCAACATCGCGATGGAGATCCGCGAGGAGCTGCCCGACTGCCACGTCTACATCTACTACATGGATATCCGCACCTTCGGGCTCTACGAAGACCTCTACTATTGGAAGAGCCAGGAGGAGTTCAAGGTCAAGTACATCAAGGCGCGCATCGCGGAGGTCACCTTCGACGGCGAGAAGCTGATCGTCAAGGGCGAGGACACCCTGGTCAAGCGGCCGATCACCATCCCCTTCGACCTGGTGGTCCATGCCATCGGCATGGATCCGAACGTCGACAACATGCTGCTGTCGTCGATCTTCGGCGTCGAGCTGCAGAAGCACGGCCATATCGCCCGCGCCAGCACCTACAGCGCCATGGGCGCGACCTCGCGCCCCGGCGTCTTCGTCGCGGGGGCGGCGACCGGCCCGGAGACCATCGACGATTCCATCGCCCAGGGCCAGGGCGCCGCGATGGCGGCCCTCGCCGGAGCCCCCGCCATCAAGGCCGCGGCGGAGTGACGGGCACATGTTGATGGCCCGGCGCTCGCCCGCGGACCTACCGGCGCCCGAGACCGCGCGGCCGACGCTCGACTTGAGCGGGCCCGCGCTCGCGTCCGGCCTGGAGACCCTCGTGGCGAGCAGCAAGGAGGCCGGCGGGATCGAGGTCTATATCGAAGGCATCAAGCTCAAGACCGCGGCCTTCCAACGGACCCTGGGCGACGGCAAGGCCGCTGAGCTCGACGAGGACACCTTCAAGGCGCTCTGCGCCTTCGTCGCGCCGGTCCGCCGGCGCATCGGCCCGCGGCTCGAGGAGTACGGGTTCCCCGCGATCCGCGAAGCGGTGACGGCGCTGCTCGACGGCGCCTCGGACACCGCGACGGCGGATGCCCGGCTGGACGGTTTCTGCGGCCGGTTTCCGCAGGACAAGCAGCACCGCTGGGTGCGCGACCTGGCGACCGAGCTGCTGCACTACACCGACCCGGAGCGCTATCCGCTGATGTGCCGCTGGGTCTGGGACGCCCGGGCCAACACCGGCGTCCTGCGCGAGATCTGGCACGGGGACAACGTGGACCACATGGTGATCGACGTGCCGGACGGCTATCAGACCTTCCTGGTGCTGCGCGAGGAGCTCAGTCAGTTCCTCACCGAGAACGGCGTGTTCCGGGACGTCACTTTCTACGTCGACTTGCTCTGCGCCCAGGTCTATGCCGGGTACATTACCTCCCAGGGCGGTAGCTACCTGCGCGCGGATTTCTCTTCGCCCGAGGATCCGCTGCTCTACACCCGCCGCCTGCTCGGGCTCGACGGCATCAATACCCAGACGGGGCGCAGCCGCTTCAAGGCCGTCGACGGCGGCCGCCCCGTGCTGGACGATGTCAAGCTGTTGAACTGACCCTGGGGACCCGCCCATGCCGATTCACGAAAAGTCCCTGATCCGCCCGGAGAATCTCCTCACCCACGAGAACCTGGAGATCGAGGGGGTCGACGTCTCGGGGCATTGGAGCACCTTCATCGAGTCCCGGGTGGTGACGGACTACAACGAGGCCCTCGAGGACGAGATCGCGGCCCTGCCGGGCGGCGAGAACATCCACCGCTGCTGGCAGTGCGGATCCTGCACCAACGCCTGCACGGTGAACGCCTTGAACCCCGATTTCAATCCACGCTTCTGGATCTACCTGGTCCGCACGGGCATGGAGCAGGAGCTGCTGCGCGACAAGGACATCATCTGGCAGTGCGTGTCCTGCCACAAGTGCACCTATGTCTGTCCGCGCGACGTGGTCCCCGAGGGCGTGATGAAGGCCACCGCCCACTGGCTCGAGCTCAAGGGTCACCGGCCGAAGTCGCCGTCGATGCTGTTCGACGAGGTCTTCTCCGAGCAGGTCTTCGCCACCGGCAAGATCGAAGAGGGGCGCACCCTGCGCGGCTTCTTCAAGCGAACCGGGCAGCCGCTCACCCAGGACTGGCTGGTCGAGATGATCAAGCGCCTGCTCAGGCACCTTCCGGTCAAGCTGATGATCACCCTGGGACTGGCCAATGTCATCCAGCCGCGCACCCGGGGCTGGGCCGGCGCGCGCGCCGCGATCGAGGAATACGTGGAGGAGCAGGAGGCCAGGCAGCGCCAGGCGCTCGGGCTCGACCGACCACCGGCCACCGGCGCCGAGCGGCCTTTGGCCGAAGCGGCCGAGTAGGGAAGGACATCCGATGGAGGAGAGGTACAAGAAGGTCGCCTATTATCCCGGCTGCGCCCTCGAAGGTTCGGGCCACGCCTACAACCGCTCGACCAAGGCGGTCGGCGAGAAGCTGGGACTGGACCTGGTGGAGGTGAAGAACTGGAACTGCTGCGGCGCGATGGAGGTCAAGAACATCGACCCCAAGCTGCAGACCTATCTGTCCTCCCGGGTCATGTCCATCGCCGCCAAGGAGATGGGCTTCGACACGGTCATGGCGCCCTGCAACGGCTGCTATCACAACCTCAAGAAGGCGGAATACGACCTGGCCAACGACCCGGACTCGGTCGAGGTGGTCGACCGCCTGTCCAAAAAGGCCGGGCACGAGACCTACGAGGCCGGCGAGATCGAAACGATCCACGCGCTCGACTGGATCAAGCAGGCCATCGGCGAGGACGGCATTCGCGCGCGGCTCGAGAATTCCCTGAAGAACCTCAAGGTCGCCAACTACTACGGCTGCATGTACACCCGGCCGCGCCATATCTTTCCGGAGAAGGACCAGGGGCCGGACAGCGAATCGACCACCCAGCCCCACTTCATGGACGACCTGCTGGCCGCAGCCGGCGCCGAGATCGTCGACTTCCCGCTGAAGACCTCCTGCTGCGGCGGCGCCCATACGCTGTCGGACTCCGACACCTCGACCAAGCTGGTCCTGAACCTGCTGCGTGCCGCCGAGGCGAGCGGCGCGGACGTCATCGCCACGGAGTGCCCGACCTGTCACTCGGGCCTCGAGATGCACCAGGTCCGGGCCGAGAAGCGCTTTGGCGTCAAGACAAGCGTGAAGATCCTGTACTTTACCCAGCTGCTCGGTCTGGCCCTCGGGCTCAAGCCGAAGAAGGTCGGGGTGCACGAGAACATCTCCGACTCCATGGCCTTCGTGAAGGAGAAGGGGCTCGCATGAGGCCGCTCGGCGACATCGAGGCGCGTATCGACCAGCTGGGCGGGGCCACCAACCCGGCTGCCGACCCGGCCGCGGCGGCGCGCGAGTTGTTGGGCCTGGGCGAGGACGTGCTGGAACACTGGATCGCCGCACGCGGCGGCACGCCGACGGCCGCCCGCCGCGAGGGATTCCGACTGCTCGCCCTGCACCGCCAGGGCGCCAAGGGCGAGCCCAGCTTCAACGCCTGCCGCGAGACCTGCCGAGAGCTGGTCTATCACCACAACCTCATCACGATGGACCCCGGCCACCCGGACACGGCCGCCCGCCTGGCCATGGCCGCCCTGGTCGCGAACCATTTGTACCTCTTCGTGAGCGGCAAGATGGAGGTCGAACAGTTGGGCGAGTTTTGCTGCTCTTCGAGGCCATTGCATGCCAATATGAGCTGAGGGATAAGAGCGGGGAAGTTGGTGTCTAGACGAGGAGAGGATCGATGCCCGTTGTACGCGGATGCCACATGCCCGACGAGCTGCTCTACGACGTGGAGAACCACATCTGGTTCAAGGAGGTCGGCGACGGCAACGTACGGATCGGCATGACCACCGTCGCCACGGCCATGGCCGGCCGCTTGGTGGCGTTCACGCCGAAGAAGGTCGGGCGCAGCGTGAAGGCGGGCAAGTCCTGCGCCACGGTCGAGTCCGGCAAGTGGGTCGGCCCGGCGAAGTCCGCCGCGGCCGGCGAAGTCGTCGAGGTCAACGAAGAGCTGACCAAGAACCCCGGTGCCGCCAACGACGATCCCTACGATGCCGGCTGGCTGGTCGTCCTCAAGCCCGAGGACTGGGACGGCGTAAAGGCCTCGTTGATCCCAGGCGCCGAGGTCGCGGACAAATACGAGGCCAAGATGGCGGCCGACGGATTCGACGGCTGCGCCTAAGGCAAGGAAACCCTCCATGATGGAAAGACTGCGAGCAAGGACGGCCCTTTCGAGCAAGCACCAGGCGGAAGCCGTGAGCGAACCTTCGGAACTGCGGGAAAACGCCTCCCGCGCGAGCACGCTTCTCAAGGCCATGGCCAACAAGCAGCGCTTGCTGATCCTGTGCCATTTGGCCGAGGGCGAGAAATCCGTGGGAGCATTGCGGGATGAGATCGGACTGAGCCAGTCGGCGCTCTCGCAGCACCTCGCCATACTGCGCCGTGACGGGCTGGTCGAAACACGGCGCTCGGCCACGACGGTGAACTACTCCGTGGCGAGCCCCGAGGCCCTCGCGATGATGGAGACGCTCTATGGTTTGTTTTGTCGCAAGCCCGACGAGCTGCATCCTCGTCGGCCGGCCGCGGACGCCGCGTCACACGCGGGGGCGCGAACAGGAAAGGGCCGGGGAGGCTAGACGTACCCCGGGAGAGGCCCAATGGTTCTTGTCTACGGCTCCGGGCCTTCGTAACCGGCGGCCCGGAGCCGGAGCGGGGAAAGCGTGAAATGAAGAAGACCGGCGCGACTCAGATCCTGAACATCAAGGGGGTCAATTGTCCCATGCCCGTGATGTGGGCCAGGACCCAGCTGGATTCCCTCGAACCCGGCCAGACGCTCGAGATCCTGGCCACCGACCCCAGCGCGCTCTCGAACTTCCAGTCCTTCGCCCGCACGACCGGGCATGAGTTGGTCGAGCACAGCGAAGACGGCGGCGTGATCCACCTGTTGATCAGGAAAACAGCCTGACGCGCAAGCGCCGGACGGCCCCCGAGCCGGGTCAGCCGCGCGCGAGGATCGCCCGGAAAGCGCCGCCGAAGCTGCCCTCCTCCAGATACTTCATGCCGTAGACCCCGCCGGCGATGATCGACAGCAGCGCGATCAGCGAGCCGAGCGCCAGGGTCGACATCCCGGTGATGCCCTGAC
>Ga0224504_10000076_pt1 | contig 38496 bp, 24 predicted proteins | sample SF_Oct11_sed_USG_3_FD_170160 | JGI IMG/M metagenome (GOLD analysis project Ga0224504, IMG submission 170160) | Sediment microbial communities from San Francisco Bay, California, United States - SF_Oct11_sed_USGS_24 | ecosystem: Environmental > Aquatic > Marine > Sediment | place: USA...
TTTAAAGAAGTTGGAACCGAAGGTAGCAATATAGCGTTTGGTAAATTACAAAACACTATTTTAGATTTTTACAGCATAGATAATGGCCAAAACATGGCCGTGTCTGAATTAGAATTGCAGGAACAAATTATTCCACTAGGTATTTGGTCTTCAGCGCTACAAAACTTTAACTTTAACATTGCTAAAAACAGTATACCTGCTGAATTTGAAGCGGTTTTAGAAGACAAATTATTAGATACCAAAACCGTTTTAACCGAAGGAACCAATTATAATTTTAATATAGACAATACAGGAACCAGTCAAGGAAATGAGCGTTTTTCAATTGTATTAAAGCCATCAAAATCATTATCTGTTGAAGATGAGGTTTTAGATGCAGCTATTGTAATATGGCCAAACCCAACAAGTAGTCAATTCTATATTTTGAACAACCAAAATGATGGAGACACCGCTTATGAAATTTATACCATTACAGGGCACTTAATGCATAGCGAAAAAGCAGTTTCAGGCGCAACTACAACCATACAAACAAACGGATGGGCTAAAGGTGTTTATATTATGAATGCTACCAGTAACGGACATAAAACAACTAAAAAACTAATAATACAATAAAACCATGAAAACAAAATTTATTTATATAGCTGGCACGGTGTTAATGTTTTTATTTACCAGCCCTATAATAGGACAAATAAGAGATGATTTAAGAGGGCCTGGTGCAGAACCTGCAGAGGCACCCATTGACGATTATTGGTGGGTATTGGTATTGGTTGCTTTGGTTTTTGCCATTGTAAAGCTAAAGTCATTTACCAAGCAAACAACACCTTTACAACAATAAAAACACCCTTTATAAGTATAAAAACCCTGTTTACACAACAGGGTTTTTTTTTGACAAAAACAAAAGCTATTTTATTATAGTCGATAAATAATTTGAAATGTTCTTATACATTTCAAAAAAATGTATCTTTATCACCATAATTTTTTGTCAACAATAAATGTATTTAATGTCTAAATCAAATAGAATAATACTGTTTTTTATCGCATTTTTATGGATAAATCAAAGTGTTTGTGCACAGTGGCGTTTAAACCAAATTTCGGGTGAAGAGGGTTTATCTCAAAATACCATTAGAAGTATTATTCAAGACAAAAACGGCTATATTTGGGTAGGTACCTATAATGGAATTAACAAGTATGATGGCTACTCCATGGAAAAATATAATTTCAATTCAGGAGAAAATGGCTTGAGCAGTAATATTATTGTTACCTTATTTGAAGACAAAGATGGTTTTATATGGGCCGGAACAACCGATGCTGGCTTAAACCGAATCAATCCGGCAACGGGAGAAATAAACACCTATATTGACAAAAAAAACACTTCTATATTTACAACTAACTTCAGCAATATTTATCAAACAAAATCAGGTGTTTTTTTCATAAATAATTCTGATGGTATTAATTTTTTTAAAATTAATAAGGAAGGTGCTTTATTACACCATAAGTTTTTAAAAGAAATTAATGGATTTGATTTACGAAACAGAAAAATTATTAGAGGTAAGAATGGAAAACATTGGATTTTAACCCCTGAAATGAATGTAAAATTACATCAAGTTGAGATCACAGATGAATTAGATTTCCCTGAAGTTAACATTATTGAAACAGGCTTACATAACTTTCTTTTTAAAGATGGCTATGCCATAGATTTTTTTGAATACCCAAAAAACACTATGTGGATTGTTAGCAATAAACTGCAACTTTTAAAAGTAACATTAAACAACCAACTTGAATTAACAGACAAACAACTAATAAACCTCAATTCAAACAACAAAAAAGAAGCCAGTAAAACATACCGTTTATTAAATATGGCGGTAGACAAAAGTAATAGGCTGTGGATTGCAGGCACCGGATTGCTTTTAAACTACGACATTGAGTTAGAAAAAACAACTCATCTTAACAAAAACATACAGATTAATAAATTAATAAATTCACAACAAGCACAAAAAATATTTATTGACAACACCAATATCTTATGGTTGGGAACGTTAAACAATGGCTTATATAAAATTGATTTAGAAAGCCATACTTTTTTTAACTCAAACGAATTTTTAAAACCTAATAACACTAATAAATTCAACTCTTACCCTATCCTTTCAATGTGCGAAGATTCCAAAGGAAATATTTGGTTAGGTTCACAAGGAGAGGGAGGCCTTGCTATTTTAAAAGGGAAAGAACTTAATGAAAGTATTTCAAATATCTCCAAAAAACATTGGTATTATAATTATTTAACTGAAAAACATCTTGCGTTTAACACACCTGAATTACTCGATATTAAACGCTTAATGAGTGATAGAAAAGGAAACATATGGGTAGGTGCAAAAGAAGGGTTAAGCAAAATAAACCTCGATAAAAACACCAACCAATACAATATTAAAACTTTTAAAAACTTTAAAAATAACGAAGACAACATTATTAATTCATCCATATTTGGCCTAGAGGAAGATAGACAAGGAAATATTTGGGTTGGTTACTGGAATAATGGTTTGTTAAAAATTTCTTTTGATAAAAACTACAACACTTACAAAACCGTACATTACAACCCTATACCAAACGACCCTCATAGTTTATCTAACAATCTTGTACGAGACATATTAGAAGATTCAGATGGAAATATTTGGGTAGCAACCATTGGAGGGCTAAACAAATTAGCACGTGCTAACCATGGAAACAAACAGTTTACTCGCTATTTAAACGATCCTTTAAATAAAAATAGCTTAAGCAACAATTACGTGCTTGATATTTTTCAAGCGAAGGACGGAAAGCTATATGTAGGAACTTTTGGAGGCGGATTAAATAGAATTGAAATTTCAAAAGACAACCAACTAAACTTTACCCATTATTCAACAGAAAACGGTTTACCAAGTGACATTGTTTACCAAATTAAAGAAGATTTTGAAGGTAATATTTGGATGATTCACGTACGGGAAATCTCCAAATTAAACCCTATAACAGGTGAAATCATACATTTTGAAAAACAAGATGGGTTTAATGTAAATGAATTTAAAGATAATTCTATGCTTTTTACCTCCACTGGTACCATGCTTGCCGGAGGCGTTAATGGTTTTACATTTTTTCAACCCAATAACATAGCTATTAACAATTTAAAGCCACAATTAACAATTACAGATTTTAAACTATTTAATGAATCAATAAAACCTTTTCAAAAAGTAAATAATAAAGTAATTTTAACTGAAAGCATTGATAAAACATCCGAAATTATTTTACCTCATAAACTAAATTCTCTAGAATTTGTGTTTTCGAGTATGCATTTTTCAAATCCAAAAAAAAATAAGTACAAATATATATTAGAAGGATTTAATGACAAATGGCAATATGCAATTGGTAACGACCGTAGGTTTGCTTCCTATACCAATATTCCTCCAGGTAAATATACATTTAAAGTGTATGGCTCAAACAGTGCTGGTATTTGGACACCAAAACCCCGAGAAATAGCAGTTACAATAAATTCACCTTGGTATTTAACACCGCTTGCCATTATTATTTTTATACTGTTATCATTCGCAATAATTTATGCCATTATCAAATTTCGTTTCAATCAAATTCGCTTAAAAAGCGAGTTAGATTTAGAGAGCGCACTTCATGAAAAATCGGATGAAATGAATCAAATGAAATTGCAATTTTTCACAAATATTTCTCATGAACTAAGAACCCCCTTAACTCTTATTATTGGGCCATTGCAACAAATAATGAAGGGTAATGTTAAAGAAAAGGACCTAAAGAGTTTAAATACCATCATGTATAAAAATGCCAATAGGTTACTTAAATTAATTAATCAATTACTAGATTTTAGAAAAGCCGAATCTGGTAACTTAAATTTAATTATTCAACAAAGTGAATTAAATATATTTATTAAAGACATTTACGAAGCCTTTAAAGAAATTGCTTTAGAAAAAAATATACAATTTCTATTTAAAGAAAGTACTTCAGAATTGAATGCCTGGTTTGACAATGATAAAATTGAAAAAATACTTTATAATTTACTATCAAATGCTTTTAAATTTACACCAAATGGAAAAAGCATCACCATTGTTGTTGAAAAAGAAATTATTAAAAATGAAGCGTATGCCACCATTAAAGTTATTGACAGTGGAATAGGAATTCCTAAAGAAGAAATTGAAAGCATATTTGAACGCTTTTATCAAACACGCAAGTCACATAACCCAATTAATGAAGGCTCCGGTTTAGGTTTAGCTTATATAAAGAGCCTAGTTGAAGTTCATAAAGGTTTTATAACCATTGAAAGTGAACTTGACAAAGGAACCATTTGTACCATTAGCATTCCTATTTCTAAAAACACCTACTCAGAAGATGCAATTATTGAATCTGAGCCTCAGAAATACGATTTCAAATACACCAAAATTGGGGTAGAAGTTATAAAAGAAAACATTTTAACCATTCAAAATAAGAAGCAGGAACAAGCACATTCACCAGAAACGCCAACCCTTTTAATTGTTGAAGACAATAAAGATTTACAGGAATATCTTTACAACTACTTTATTGAATACTATCACGTATTAGCAGCCAAAAACGGTGTTGAAGGACTAGAGTTAGCTACTAAACATGTACCTGATATTATTATTAGCGATTTAATGATGCCATTAATGAACGGGATTGAAATGTGTGAAAAAATAAAAACAGATCTTAGTACCAGTCATATACCGGTTATAATACTAACAGCCAAAGCAGGCATTGAAAACGAGCGCGAAGGACTAGAAACAGGTGCCGACGAGTTTGTTTTAAAACCATTTAATATAGAGGTATTAAAATTACGAATTGAAAATATTTTAAGAACAAAACAGTTGTGGATTGAAAAATTTAGAACAAAACCAACTTCATCCTCCTGGAAAGAATTATCGAATAAATTGGATCAAGATTTTATAGAAAAATCGTTAAAAATTATTAGAAAGAATATTGATAATTCTGATTTTTCAGTTGAAAAATTCTCATTAGAAATTGGTATTAGCCGCTCTACTTTATTCAATAAAATAAAATCTATTACAGGGCAATCAACTTCTGAATTCATAAGAACCATTCGCCTAAAAAAAGCTGCAGACCTATTAAAATCAGGTAAGCACTCTATAACCGAAGTGATTTTTATGGTTGGGTTCTCAGATCCAAAATATTTTAGAACTTGCTTTAAAAAGCATTACAATAAAACACCTAGTGAATATTTAAATGAGTTTAAGAAGAAGAAATAGTTTTTATTTTTAAGACCTCAAAAACAGGGTCAAAAAACAAATATTAATAACGTAGTCCATACCCAAATTCAAACAAAGGGCTAATTGAATCATCCCAAAAATTTGGTCCGTATTTACCAATAAAATCGTCTTCTGATTTTGGCCAGGAGTGCGGTAATTTTCCAGTGAAATTATAATCACCAAACAACACTTCAGCAACACCAGCTCCTTCAGATCCTGGCAACCAAGCTGCAACAAAAGCGGTTGCCTGTGCTATTTCATTAGTAACAACCAATGGTCTTCCTGAAATTAGTACAACAATCACAGCCGTACCTTTGTTAACATACGTATTAATATAATTTTTATGTTTTTCAGATAAGCCCAATTTATACTTGCCATTTCCATCTCCTATGTCTCCTAAAACCTCGGCATATGGCGTTTCGCCAACCACAATAATTGCCACCTCAGCATCTGTATGCATGCCGGTAGCATCAGCATCGTAAATAACTTCGCCTTTGGCAATTGACCTAATCCCATCTAAAAGCGTAGTGGCCCCTTTATAATTATAACCTACACCTTGCCAAGCCAGTGTCCATCCCCCAGACTGTAATCCTGCATTGTTAGCATGCTCACCTACAACCACAATTTTATGGGTGTTTTTATCAATTGGCAAAACGTTGTTTTGATGTTTTAATAATACCAAAGATTCTCTAACTGCTTGCCTTGCTTTATCTCTATGAGCAGGGCTACCAATTCCCACTATAAGATTATCGTCAGGAAATGGATGCTCAAATAACCCCAACCTAAATTTTTGTCGTAAAATTCTTTTTACAGCATCATCAACTCTTTGCATAGAAACAAAACCACTATCAACACCAGCCTTTACCCCTTGTTGAAAAATATCTAAATCCCCATCAACTGCCATCACCATATCAACACCGGCATTTACAATGTTGTTTTTGCCAAATCTTGAATAGCCTTTCCAATCGGTAACAACAATTCCATCAAACCCCAAACGGCCTTTTAATGTATCAACAATAAGCTCTTTATGTGCGTGCATAGATTTATTAGAAACCGAATTAAATGATACCATAACGGCACCAACTCCTTCATTCACTGCATCGCGATAAGGAGGTATTAAACGATTATAAACTTCTTTCAAACTTAATGAGGTGTTACCACCTTCTATACCAAAATCTGTAGCGCCATCACCTATATAATGCTTTGCAGTAGCCATTATCGTATTCCTATCATTCAAATTACCTTGGTACCCCCTAACTGATGCTTTTACCATTTTTTGCGTCAACGCAGTACTTTCAGAAAAACCCTCATACACTCTCCCCCACTTTTCATTATAAGGTATGGCTATGCATGGTGAGAATGTCCAATTAAACCCGGTGGCTTGTGCTTCACGGGCGGTAATAGCTGCTGCTTCTTCAACTAAAGTGGCATTTCCAGCAGCACCTAGCCCAATGTTATGCGGAAAAATTGTGGCGCCCTCAAAAGTATTTTGTCCGTGAATGGCATCAACACCAAATAGTAAAGGGATTCCCAATCTTGTTGACAATGCTTTTTTTTGCAGGGTTATAAATCTTTTTTGCCAACCAGCAGCACCTTTCCCAGGATTTGGACCTGCTGTATGAATTACCGACCCTATAAATTTAGTTGCAATATCATCATCGGTTACATCGGCAAAATGACGCACCTGAGACATTTGACCTATTTTTTCTTCCAAGGTCATTAAAGACAGTAAAGAATCTACTTTTTCTTCAATAATGCGATGTTGATCTGATTGTTTTTGGAATTTATTTTTAAAAGAATTCAACATAAGAAGTCCCATTCCAACAAATAAAAATGTTTTGCTAATAATTAAGAATTTCTTTTTATTGAAGTTCATAAACTCTAACATAATCAATAATCATTTTTTGTGAAGTAATCATTTCATCCATTCCCTTGACTCCTCCCCAGCCACCTCCAATGGTTAGATTAAGAATGAGGTTTTGCGGTTTAGAAAAAGGCCAAGACAGTTCTGAACTTTTATCGTTATAATAAAAATAAGGGTTATCATCAACCAATACTTTTATTTCTTTTGGCGACCATTCAACAGAATAGGTATGATACTCACTATTCATGTTAAAAACAGCTACGGTATTTGTAGGTTGATTTCCTAACTTAAAATAACGCGCCCCTGAATGCGCTGAGGCATGTGCAATTCCATTACCAGTGGCATCATCCATTTCATAGCCAACACTTTCCAAAATATCTATTTCACCGCAATAAGGCCACGATAACTCATCTACATAGTCATTTCCAAGAGTCCATCCAGCTGCCCAATTTCCTTTATACCGAGGCACTTTAGCTCTAAATTCTATTTTCCCATATAAAAAACTTACTTTACCTCTTGTTGTTAACCTTGCTGAAGTCCACTTTTCGCCCATATCAGCTTTTCTTGCTTCAATAATCAAATTGTTATTTTCAATACGGGCATTTTCCTTTCTATTTGCAGTATAATATTGCAATTCATCATTTCCCCATCCCCAGTTTCCAACATCATAGGTCCATTTGGTAGTATCAATTTCTTCCTGGTTAAATTCATCAGCCCAAACAAGACTCCATTTTGAACCTTCGGTGCTTTGAGTCATAATTTTAGGTGAGCTTGTGTGTTCCTTTAACAATGTAAACCTAACCCAATCTATATTTATGCTATCACTAAAATGTAACTTCATTTTATGAAGCCCTTTATTTAAAGGGCTTCCATCTTTACTGGCTATAAAAAAGTTTGATGCTGTTTTTTGAATTGTCATATTACCAGTGATATTATAAGTTCTGTTATCCTTATTATCATAATAATCTTCAATCCAACAATTCACCACATTGCCCGAGGCCGAACTTACTTGAATTTCTGACTTATATCTTCCAGCTATTGGAATATCAACATCAAAAGCAATCCAACCTCCTGAGGGTGCTTTAACATACACTTTTTTTGATACTAGTGATTCCACCTTAAATTGTTCACTTGAATGCGTTAGATTTTCAGCCTCTATTTTTATTTTATGAGACTTTCCTTCTAAAACTACGACCTCTTTCTTTTTAGGCTTATCTTTAAATTCACAAGAAAAAATCATTAATATTGAAACTAAATAAATACCAATACTACAATATGAAAGAAGTCTTTTCATTTTATTTTTTTTTGCGTTGTATTTGATTTTCTTTAAATTGAAATTACACTAGTCAAACATTTCATTAAATAATTGTTCTAACAGCTAAAAATGAGCTTACTTTCTAAATTCGTGTTTTACCCAGTCTACTTCCATCACCCATTCTCCTTCCATTGGTGAATCGGTAATTTTAGCAAAGTTTAAAATAGCGAACATTGACTCAGGGTATTTATCACCTTCTCCAACATTGCGATAAACTTCTTTACCATCTAAACGATAAACAAGGTCACTGCCTTCCCACTCTACAGAGTATTCGTGGTATTCATTTAAGGTTGCAGGTACATTAGTACGTAAAGTCCACCAATCTCCTTTATCACATGCTCCTAAACTCTTAATGGCACCTGTTGTAAAATGATCTTTATCTCCATCACCGTGATGTTCAAAAATATCAATTTCACCAGAACCGGTTAGGGGCCAGCAAACATTTTCATCTTCCTCTTGCACAGGAGACTCGTTGTTTTGAGCTCCTAATAGCCACCAAGCCGGAAACATGCTTGCCACACCACTACCCGACAATCTTAATTTTGCTGTCCATTTACCTTTTACAAATTCTTTTCTGTTTTTAGAAGCTATACGACCCGCAACATATTGTGTTGCTGATTGTTGTTTTCCGTGCTTATCTAAATTATCACAACTACGCACCTCTCCAATATTAATTACTTTTAATTTTAAAGAACCATTACTCACTTCACGTGTTCCAAATTCTCCATCAGGCACATAACATTGTTTTTCATTGTTCACCCAAATTCGTTGGTCTTGCCAATTATCTGGATTAAAAGTGTCAAAATTGTCTAAAAAATCCACTTCCCATACATCAGAAACTTCAGTTTTATTTGAATTTTCTTTTTCTTTTGTTTTACATGATAGTAGACTCATTCCTACAATCATAAAACTTACCAAATAGTTATAATTTACTCTTACCATATTTATGTTTTTAATGTTTAAATATTTTTTTTGCAAAACTAACGTTTAGTTCACTTTAAATTGAAAAATTTGGGAAATAGATTCATTCCCTACTGAATCAACCGATATTACGCTCCAATAATAAATTGTATCAGATGAAACCTCAACATTTATTGAATTGGTTGTTGCTGTGCCAACAGATTTAGTAGGCGTTTCAGAGGTATCTAATAAAACCGTATAAGAAACAATATCATTATCAATATCGCTACCTTCCCATCGAAGACTCGTATTTCCACTTTCAACAGATGCGCCCATTACCGGACTCACAACTTCTGCTGGAAATGGTGGATGACTTTCTTTAGGCAATCCTGCATTGTAAAATTTCCAAACTTCACTTTTAGTGGTTACAGGGTTACCACTTACTATTGATTCAACCCACCACGAATATGGAGCCCCTCTTAAAATTGTTACGGCTATTTCATGTGTATTTAATGGTACTTTATAAGGCAATAGGTTGCCAGATTCTAAATTCATTACATACATAACATATGAATCGTTGTTTACTCCTTCATCCCATTTAAAAACCACTTGACTGTGCGTATCTGAAATAAAGATTCCCTCATTACATTCTGTATTATTTACAGGAAAATTAAGTGAAACTGGTGTTGCATCTGGCAACACCACTGGTGCAACAACATCATCTTCACTGCACGAAACACCTAAACTTATTACAACCAGTAAAATTATTTTTTTAACCAATCTCATTGTCTTATTATTTTATAATTAAATGTATTGTTTGATGTTGCTATTTTTAAAATATACATCCCTTTTGCTAGGGTTGCAATGTCTATTTCTAACACACCATTATTTATAGCAAGCGTATTTGAAGAAACTAAATTTCCTTTTAAACCAAATATTTGTATTGCAACTAATGACTCACTTAAATTACCTGTATTAATAAATAACTTATTTCCTTGAACAGGATTAGGATACACTATTGGGTCATTGGTCACTAAAATAGTTTCTTCAAAAATCCCCTGGCAATCGTTACCTGTTTTTACCCTAATGGTATTTTTCGTCTGTGTTAAATCCAAGGTAATTTGGCTTTTTGAAGTTGTTATTAACTGCTCATTTAAAGTTATTTCATAACTATTACCTCCACTTAGTAAAAGTGAAACTCTTGATTTAGAGGCATCTATTTTTGAAAGTACAGCTAAATCTTGAGGTTCAGTTACAACCAGTGAAAAGCATTGTTCATAAGCTGACTCTTCTTCAATTTTAACACATAAAGTATATTTACCTGCTTCTAAATTTTCGAATGAAGTTTGTGATGTAAATTCACTTACTAACGACACACTGCCCGATAAACTTGCTGTGTAATTGTAGCTTTCTTTGGCTGTTATTAAAATCTTACCATTGTTGCTTGATTTACATGTTTCACTCAACAATTTAAATCCAAAATTATCTATTGGCAATGAAAATATTTCACAACCATGTACATCTACTTTAACGCCTTCTCTTGTATTTGGGCATTGATCGTATTCATTTAAAACACCATCATTATCAATATCGCTATTCACCACATTATCAACTTCAAAGGCCATCCAGTTCATATTAAACCCCCCATCAATTATGTGCATTCTTAGCGTATAAATTCCTTTAGGCATCATCAAATTTGTAGTTACAGTTTCCCAGGTTTGCCAACCACCAGTAGTGGGGGTTTCAACGGTAACCAATGCTGTTTCTGTTAAATTTTCATCAATTATAGAAAGTCCTATTTTTCCAACTGCCCATTCTGAAGCAAACCTAAAACTTGCTTTATAATTTGCTTCTTCTTCAATAAATATTAAATAATCGGCATAATCTCCACCATCGGTATATCCAATATTTTTACCTCCGCCGTCATCTGAAGTATCTTCAGTTCCTAATCCTTCCATCTCGTAAAAATCTTCAACCTCTATTTTACCAGGAACTTTAAATCTAAAGGAAAGTGTATTTCTTATTGCTAAGTCTGAAAAAGCTGCCAACGTTTTATCCGATTGCGATTTAATATCGGTTCCATTGTAACTAACCAATATTACATCGGTATAAATTAAAGCTTCCTCTAATGTTAAAACAATGGTTTTGTCAAAACCCTCATCAATACTCAAAGCATTAATAGATCTACTTTCACCATTTACCGTTATTGAAAAATTATCTAAAGACTCATTAATAGATTCGGTTAAAATAGATTGATTTAAACCTATTCTAATCGACTTTTCGTTTTCGCCTGTTTCACCACTGAGCATACTAAAAGGCACCGTGTCACTTTCTCCTGTTTTAGCAAATTCAATGCTGCTAATATTAAAAGCAGTATTATTATCAAAATACAATTTTAATTCATGTGTCCCCTCCGTAAGTAACACCTCTGAAATATCGTGCATTTCAAAATCTGTCCAACCGCCAGTTGAAGTTACAATTTGTGTAGTAGTAATAGCTTCTCCATCTATTGTTAAATGAAATCCCCCTCCACTATCCTGAGAAGCCAAGCGGACTTGCGCTTTATATGAGCCAGTTTCATTAACGTGAACTGTATATTTTAACCATTCTCCTTTTTCAACAAACCCTACATGAAAACCATTGCTATTCATATTGTCTTCATTTTTTTCTATATCAACACCGTCGTTTCTATAAGACCAACCTTTATTCCAGGCCTGAAAACTTCCTGTAGAAAGGTTATAATCGGCAACATCATTATCATAATAAGCGAAACCGTTTCTACCCAAATCAAAATCTGCCATGTGTACAACACCCGGAATTACGTGATTTGTATAAGGAATTGTTTCATCTGTTTGTACCTGTCTGATGATTGCATCGGGTACATCTTTTCTATAACGACTATTTTCAACCAGCAAGTTTTCGGCTAATTGCATCATGCCATCAAAGGTTTCTTGTTCCGTTGGTTTTACCCCTTCACCTTTCCAATAATCTAATATTTTCTGATAACCTGGATTGATATCTACGGCATATGGACTGTCTATATCTCCAATTTTTCGCACGGTCCACCAAGCCCAACCTATATTGTTATTTTCAAATAGTTTTATGGCATCTGTAAACCAGGTGTTTGAATTTTCACCTGATTCTCCCATCCATAACGGCACATTGTGCTCTTCACGAAGCCACAAAATCCAATCTAAATCAGTGGCGTTATTGGTATTCCAATATTTATGAAAGCTATACACTAAATTATCATCCCAAGGCGGTAATAAACCAGTATGATCGTTGGCATAACTATTTCCTTCAATATATAAAATATGATTTGTATCTACACTTCTAATTCCTTCTGTAATATCCTCATATATTTCTCTTAATGCTGTTCCACCGGGTAAATCCCAGTGAGTTTCATTGATCAAATCATAGCCTCCAATCCATTCATTGTCTTTATACCTATCTGCTATTCTAGTCCATAAAGCCACCAATTTATTCCTATTTTCCTGACTTTCCCAAAGGGAAGGTTTTGAAGGATCATAGTCATTAATCTCAGAGCCTGTTCCTTGACCACCAGGTGTTGCATGCATATCTAAAATAACATACATATTGTGAGGTTTAGCCCATTCAAGCACATCATCAATTAATTCAAAACCTGTTTCTTTCCATGTATTTTCACCTACAATTGGTTCGTCCTCAATAGGAAGTGTAAAAAGGTTATAGTGCATAGGAATACGAATACTATTGAAACCCCAAGCTGCTAAAGAATCAACATCTTGCTTTGTAAAATGGTTTGCTCTCCATTTTTTAAAGAAGGTATCTGTATTTGTTTCTCCCATTAAATCGATTAATTTCTCTTTAATCTCATGCTGAGAGCCTGCAACGCCTGATGTATTCATCATATAGCCTTCCATAATTTGCCAACCACCTGGACCAATTCCACGTAGCAAAACTTCTTCTCCCTGGGAATTAACAATTACTTTTCCTTGTGTTTTTAATCCTTGGCTCCAACCGAGCGAAGCTGCAAACATGAGGACAATTAAAATTATTTTATTATTCATTTTCCAGTATTAATTTCTTAAAAATATTGTTCATTTATTTTTATCAATCAAATTGTTTAAGAGTTTCACCGACCCAAAAAAAGTAGATCAGTAAAACTCTATTAACACAAATCAAAACAATCTGAATATATCTCCTTTCAACATTTTATTAATTTGTTTTAACCAACGAAACATTGTCAATTACAACCCCATTAGTTCCATAAGTACCACCACCAGTTCTAAATAACAGATAATAGGTACCATCTTCAGTAATTTCAAATTGACCAGGGTTTTCATTTGTATCGCAACCCGATTCGGTTGCCAACCCTGAATAAGTTTTAATATCTACACAATCCCAAGCATTGTAAGCTTTTATTACTTGTTGATCTCCACTGTATTCAATGCCGGTGTCAGGAGCTTCACCTCCTTCAACTGGTTGAGACGCTCCAATATAAACTTCTCCCCAAATATCACTAATGTCTGTATATGCCATATGCATATCAAATTGATAAGTACCTGCTGTGAGTTCTACCGCTGTATAAATAGCCATGTGCTTCCAATCTGCACTAGTAGTTTCATCAAATTTTGCAACACCATTTGCAATGGTAACACTTCCATTTGTGTTGGTTGTTTCGTATTGATTAATAACAGTCCAACCTGTAGCATCTTCAAATGTTCCGTTCGTAATAAGGTTTGCATCTGTAGAACCTACAACTGTCACTTCTTTAGTAATCTCGTTAGATCCGTGATCGCTAGTTGCTGTTAATTTCACAGTGTATGTTCCTGCTTCAGTATATGTATAAGTAGGATTCTCATCTGTTGAGGTTGCAGTTCCATCACCAAAATCCCAAGCATAAGAAGTTGCATTGCTTGAAGCATTTGTGAAGGCTACAGTTAAATCTGTCGTTTTAATAGTAAAATCTGCAACAGGTATAATTACAGGGGCACTAACTGTTATTTCTTTTGTTGTCTCATTAGATCCCTGATCGCTTGTTGCAGTTAATTTCACAGTGTATGTTCCTGCTTCAGTATACGTATAAGTAGGATTCTCTTCTGTTGCGGTGCCTGTTCCATCACCAAAGTCCCAAGCATAAGAAGTTGCATTGCTTGAAGCATTTGTGAATGCTACAGCTAAATCTGTTGTTTCAACAGAGAAATCTGCTATAGGATTTGGTTGTGCTGATGCGGTCTCCATAGTCACATTATCAATAACAATACCTCCTTCTCCCAAATTGAAACCTCCGCTTCTAATCAAAATATAATAAGTACCTGCTTCTAAACTAATAGTACCATTGGTATCTTGACAAGAAACTGCAGCCATTTTACCAGTGTATGTTTTATTGGTATCTCCACAGTCCCAAGCATTAAATGACAATACTTTTGTAGCTCCAACATCGTCTTTATATTCTGTTCCATCAATAGGTTGTGAAGTTCCAATCCAAACTTCAAACCAAGCTTCATCAATTCCATTGGTAGTAATATCCATATCAAATTGATAATCTCCTCCTGCTATATCAACCGCCTGATACATTCCCATATGCGCTTCGTTCCCCCAATCACCAGAGGCTACATCAATAGCTTCATCAAAAACCGCTACGCCATTTGCAATAGTTAACTTACCATTTTCTGAAGCATTCTGCTTAATTATTGTCCAAACAGAATTATCAGCAAAATCTCCATTTTGAATTGAAGTTGAAACAGCCACCTCTGAAACAGTTATGTCATTTATATACTCAGCTGATTCATCGCCATTGGTTGCAGTCAATTTTACTGAATAAGTACCTTCTTGTGCATATGTATAGGCTGGATCTGTTTCTGTTGAAGTTCCTGTTCCATCACCAAAATCCCAAACATAAGAAGTTGCGTTTGTTGATGTATTTGTAAATGTTGCTGATAAACTAGAAATATCCGCTGTAAAATTAGCCATTGGCCCTCCCGGAGAAGGGAAAATAGGAGGATCTGTTGATTCTAATGATCTAATTGCAATATTATCTACCGTAACGCCGGTATCTCCATAACTTGCGCCACCACCACGTATTACTAAATAAGCAGTTCCTTCTGTAGGGAATTCAAAAACTGCACCACTACCTACACAACTATAATCTGAAAATGGTCCATCAAATGGTTCACTACCACAGCCTTCCCAAGTATTTAAGGCTAATCTCATTCCACCATCACTATAATCTTGACCAGGTACCGGAGGTTCCATACCAATATACACTTCGAACCATGAATCTGACAATCCACTTCCTTTGATATCCATTGTGATTTGATAGGTATTGTTTGCCAATACATGCACAGCCTGATAAAGACCAACTTGTCCCCAGCCACCGCCAGTCCATTGCGCATTGTTATTATCTAATGAAACATCTACCCCATCTGAAATTGGTAAAACGGTCCAAAATTCGTTGCCATCGCTAAAATCACCATTTCTTATAATATTTGGTCCCTCAAAATCTGATTCTATGGTTATTGTTTTTATCTGAGAAGCGCTTCCTCCTTCAGTAAAAATCTTAAACTCCACTTCGTATTCTCCTTTTTTAAGGTAAACCTTTTCTGTTTCTAAGCCCCGATCATATGAAGTATTGTCTCCAAAACTAAAATGTGTGTACCAGGTTGAAACAGCTGGCTCAGCTATAAACATAACCTTATTCGGATTGTCTGTATCAAAATAGTAACTGAATATAGCATCCTCGCTTGTTGGAGGAAGTACTTTATCTAAATCATCAGAGCATCCTGTAATCAACAAAAGAATACCGATGATGAAAAAACTTTTTAATAAATTTATTGTTTTCATTTTATGTGTTTTAAATTCATAATCTAAAGTGCTCCTTAATAACCAGGATTTTCTTTTAATTTTGGATTGTTATTAATTCGACCTTGTCCAATAGGCAAGTAATATTGATTTTCTTCAAAATTCATTTTCAGCGTTTCAGCTTCAAAGGTTTCATAAGTAAAACTCGCATTACCAGCCCCATCAAGATGTCTCAACGTTTTTACACCTTCTACTTGAATACTCAAAGCTTCCTCAGCTATACGCCATCTTCTAACATCCCAATAACGGTGATCTTCAAATGCCAATTCTAACTTTCTTTCATTTCTAATTCTATCTCTTAATTCTTCTCCTGAATATGGCTCTAAACGAAGGTTATTTTGTAAACCGGCTCGCGTTCTTACAGGTTCAATATAATCTCTTGCCTTTCCTTCCATATTTAATTCAATAGCTGCTTCTGCTGCATTTAAATATGTTTCTCCCAGTCTAAATAAAATACAATCTTGACCTGAGTAATATTCTTTTATAAATAAAGGAGCTGAACCATCCATTAAGTATTTTCTAACATAAAATCCGGTTTTTGTTGCATCAGGATGTATCCCTATCCCATCTTTTCCTTTTCCTGTTCCTTTTTCTTCATCTATTACACCATTGCTTTCGGTTCCATACCAAATTTCAACAGGGGATCCTTGAAACATATCATTATTGGTTAATATGGTTCCTTTTAAACGAGGATCACGATTTTCAAACGGATTGTTTTCGTCATATCCCGAACCATCTTCTGAAGGTAACAGTCCTGTACTTAGCACCTCGTAACTATCTAACAATTGTTTTGTTGGGGACATACAAGCACCCCAATCTACTCTATAGCTATAAGGCACTGTTCTAAGATCGTAAGAATGTCCTTTTTCAAAAGGCAACCAAATTTTAGCGTAAATGGTTTCTTCTTCAGTTTCATCAATAAACAAGTGCGCATAATTATCAGCTGGGTCAGGGTATTGGTTAAACATTGAATACCCACCCTCCATAATTAGTTTTTCTGAAGCTGCTAAAGAAATTTCATAATACGTATTTGCCAATGCGTTTGGTATTCCAACCAAGCCTTCTAACTTAATGTCACCATATTTTGCAATACTACCAGCATATAAAGCTGCTCTTGATTCAAATGCTTTAGCAGCCCATTTAGGAGCTCTACCACGTTGTTCTGACCACATATCTGGTAATAAATCAAATGCTTTTTGAGCATCTGCTAATATTTGATCATACACTTCTTGTTCTGTATTTCTTTCTGGCCACAATTCATCTTCAGGGGTTGTTTCAGGGTTTTGTGGCACTAAAATAATTGGCACCCCTCCATAGCGCTTTGCCAATGCAAAATAAGTATAAGCGCGTAAAAAGTAAAGCTCGCCTAAACGGTAGTTTTTTTCATCATCGGTTAATATACCATCAGCCAAGCCTTCTATACTTAGAATGGAGTAATTAATTTTCCAAACATTATCATACCCCCAATAATCTAAAGGCCAGTAGTTATTTGAAGTTCCCCAAATTCCTGGTCTAAAGTTATTATTTGCTCCAGTCCAAGAATAGGTGCTTCTTGCCAAGTCTGACAACCCATCTCTATAAACTGCACCAGCACCCCAAAAATCCTTTAAATAATCCCAAGGAACATTGTCGTAAATTTTAAATATATAAGCATCCATTAATGCTTTATCGCTCCACACATCATTTTCAGTAATACTATCCAATGGTGGTTGGTTTAAGAAATCATCACTACAAGCTATGTAGTTAAATGATAGTATTGCAAGTAATATAATTTTAATACGTTTCATAATAAACTTAGTTTTAAAGTGATACATTAATTCCAAATGTTAATGATTTTGTTTGTGGATAGTACCATCCTTGTGAAGATTGCATTTGAGGATCAAATGCTTCGTCGTAATTTTTTATTACTAATAAGTTATACCCAGTAAAATAGAGTTTTAATTCATCTACTGATTTCCCTAACATTGATGATGGAAAAGCATAACTTAAATTCACATTTTTAACTCTAACATGCTTTCCATCCCTTAACCAATAATCAGAATATTTATAATTGTTATCATTAAATCCGCCATTGGCAACTCTTGGAAATGCTGCGTCTGTATTTTCAGGTGTCCAGTAATCTAATTGGTATTCGTAACCATTAAATCCATTTCTTAAAGGGCTTTGCGCCTCACCATCAATATAAAGCTCATAACCAGCAGCCCCCGTTAACAATACTGATAAAGCCCAATTTTTGTACTGACCTACTAAATTTAAAGAGTAGTTAATAGTGGCTTTATCGCCATTTCCAAATACTTTTTGATCCTTTACATCAATAATACCATCTTGATTTAAATCTTTATATCTAATATCACCTGGTTGTAATGTTGAATTATTAGCATCGCCATCTTGAATAGGACTTGCATCTATTTCTTCTTGTGTTTGAAAAAGTCCATTTGAAATATACCCTCTTCTAAGGTTGGTAAAACCACCTGTTTCTGTAAGATTCATTGCCATAAATGGATCTGTATTTATTGCTTCATCAATAAAAACTGCTTTTTCTCTTGCTTTAGAAAAATTAAACCCAGCATTAAAACGCCAGTCTTCATTAAATTGTTTGTTGTAATTAGCACTTACCTCAAACCCTTCATTTGAATATTCATATAAATTTTCATCTGCGACTCCTATTCCAAGTGTAGACGGTATGCTACCAGATGGTTTTGCAAGTACCCCGTCTCTATCTCTATAAAAATAATCGAAAGATAATTTAAGGTCTCCCCCTAAAAAATCTGCATCAACCCCAACATTATAGGTTGTATTTGTTTCCCAAGTAAGGTCTGGATTTGCCAACTCTGTGTTATCAATGGTTGGTATCGCAGTGTCATTAATGGCATAAAAAAGATTGTATTTAAAACCATTTAACCACTGATAAGAAGTATTACCATCATATCCTGCTGTACCAATTGAAGCTCTAACTTTTAAATTTGGAATGGTGTTTTTTAAATTTTCAAAAAATGAATTTTCAGACAATCTCCAACCTACAGAAACTGACGGGAAAAACCCCCATTCTTTTCCAGGTGCAAATCTTGATGAACCATCATATCTAAAAGAACTTTCTATAAAATATTTTGTCTTAAAATCGTAACTAAATCGCCCAACAAATCCAAGTCGATTTTCTCTAAATTCACCCCCACTAGCTCCTTGATTTTTAATGGCTCCGGCAAAAAGCTGGTCTATTAAAGTAGATTGAAAATCTTGACGACTTCCCCAAAAATCTTCCCCTTGTCTGGTTTGCCCTTCAACCAGTAGCAATCCTGTAACACTGTGGCTTCCAAAAATACGATCGTAATCAACGGAACCTCTTAATACATATTGGTTCTCATAAGCAGTAGTTTGTCTTAGTACAGTTTCACTAGGAGTCCCTTCAGGCGTAGCTCTAAAAACATCATAATCCCCTGTTTGTCTATTTAAGCTGTAAAGGTTGTAACTTTTATCCCATTCTTTTCTAAAAAAAGTATCGTATACCAATGATCCATATGCCTTTACACTCAATCCTTCCACTTGGTTTACATCCCAGTTTAAAGAAATTTTAGTATCTATATTGTTATTTCTATTTCTGTAATACCCTGCATTAAAATCTTTTATTCCTTCCTTAATATGGTTTGGACTAAAACTAGATTTGGCTGGTGTTCCATCAGGATAGTAAGCTAAATCTATTGGAAGTGCTCTACTCAATTCTCTGAAAATATCGTAAGCAGAATAGGCTGGAGCTTCATTTAATCTTCTTCTTGCGGCCAAATTAAATGTTAAGGTAAGATTGTTGTATATATCTGCTTCAAGATTAGAACGCAAATTGTATTGCTGATAAGACAAAACATCTTCGGTATAATTAGAACCTTGACTCAAATACCCTGCATTTACAAAATATTTAATTTTATCGCTACCACCAGACAAACTTAAATTATGGCGTTGTTGAAAACCCCAGTCTTTTATCACCAATCCTTTCCAATCTGTGTTAGGATAATTCAATGGATCGGAACCTGACCTATAAGCCTCTATTTCAGCTTCTGAATAAAACGGATCCAAACCATCGTTTCTTAAACCTTCATTTAAAACTTCGCCATATTGAGCTGAAGACAAATAATTAGGTGATGACGTAAATGCAGTATAGGTAAATCCATTGGTATATTTTAAAACAGGTTTTCCATATGCACCGCTTCTGGTTTTCACCAACACAACACCGTTACCACCTTGTACACCGTATACAGAAGCGGCCGCTGCATCTTTTAATACAGAAATGCTTTCTATTTCGTTTGCATCTAATTGATTTAAATCCCCTGGAGAACCATCAATAATTACCAAAGCATTTCCAAAATTTCTTACTTCAAAAGAAGAACCACTAAACCCTGGTTCTCCTGTTCCCTGCCTAACAAACAAACCTGAAGCTAATCCCTCTAAGGCGTTACTTACATTAGGTACTGGAATTTCTTTTAATGATTTCGCATCTACCACTGAAACTGCAGAAATAATTTTGGTTCTTGAAGTGGTTCCATAACCTACTACAATTACCTCATCTAATGCTTTGGCATCTCCAATTAGTTTAATTTGAAAGTTCATTTCATCTCCAACTGCAATTTCTTGACTTAAATAGCCTAAATATGATACTACCAGCACATCGCCTTTCTGTGATTCAATGATAAAATTTCCATCAAAATCTGTTTGGGCTCCTTTACCTGAGCCCTTAATAATAATGTTTGCTCCAGGAAGCGGCTCTTCGGTATTTGCATCTGTTACTTTACCGGTAACTGATATCTGCGCGAGACCAATACTGGTACATAAAAAAAACACCACGACAAGCAAGATGTTTTTTTCTAGTTTTTTTGAACAATTAAATAACATTGTTTTCATAATAAATATTCCTAATTAAGTTTTGGTTTGATAAAAAATATTATTCATACTTACTTTGTATGTTGAACAACTGAAAAGCAGAATAACACTACAAAAGAACATTAAATACTTGTTTAAACTTAAGAATACAACACATTAAAAACTCTCTTTTTATATTTTTATAACTCATCAAAAACTCCCATTTAAAGAGATAAAATATACTTAAGCCCTTTATTTTTAATATTTTTATTACATTCACATTAAATTATTATTTCATCATAAATGAAAAAGTTATTACTCATTATATTTTTACTTTCATTATTATTTCAGGAGGCAAATTCACAAACAGAGAAACCCGATATTTTAAGAAATATTCCTTTAAAAGAACATTTTTCTCCAAGTGATTATGGTGGTGGTATACAAAACTGGGCATTCGATCAAAATAGCCAGGGTATTTTATATGTTGCCAATAATGATGGGCTTTTAGAATTTGACGGAAGAAAATGGAATAAATACAACGTTCCGTTATCAACCAGATTGAGAGCTGTTAAGGTTGACAACCAAGATAGAATTTTTGTTGGTGGCCAGGGTCAAATAGGCTATTTCACCCAAGCACAAAACAAGTTAATATTCACCTCTCTTTTACCTCATTTACCAACTAACAAACAAGACATTGCTGAAACATGGAAAATTCTTGAATTTAATGGGAAAATATATTTTAATACCGAGAGCGAATTATTTGTTTTTGAGAATGATTCTATAAGATCCATGAAACTACCTGGTTACATACGGTATGCATTTAACGCAGGTAATAGATTGTTTGCACAATTTTATGGATTGGGTTTATATGAAATTGTTAATGATGAATTTATTCATATTAAAGGCACTGTTATAAATTACGATATCATAGCAATCCTACCAAATGAGAAAGGATATTATTGCATAACGCGGGAAGGGAAAATATACCTGTTAAACGATTCGGGCTATACACCCATTAATATTACTGTTAAACTAGGAACCACAAACGGCGCCTTAAAATTAGAATCAGGAAAATATACTATTGGCACACAAAGTAATGGCCTTTATATTTTTAGTCCATCTTTTATTCTTGAAAAACATTTAACAAAAAAAGAAGGACTTTCAGACAGAACTGTAACTTCACTTTATGAAGATGAATTTCACAATTTATGGCTAGCATTAAACAATGGCATTGATTATTTAGAATTGAACTTACCTTTTTCATTAATTAATGAAGAAGTTGGAATTGAAGGAACTGGATATGCTGCCACAAAATTTGACAATCAAATTTATTTAGGTACAAATAATGGGGTTTTTATTCAAGAAAAAACAAGAGGCACCGCATTTAATAATCCTTTAAAATTAATTCCAAAGAGCGAAGGGCAGGTTTATAACTTCTCAAAAGTAGCAAACCAACTTATTTTAAATCACCATCAAGGCGCTTTTAAACTAGAAGGAACAAAACTTCATAAAATAAACAATTTGGGAAGCTGGAAGTTTATGAAAACACCAAACCCAAACCTTATTTTAGGTGGTAACTACAGAGGAATTTCCTTTTATGAGAAAGAAAATAATAAATGGGTATATAAACACAACGTTTTAAATTTTGATGAATCCGCTCGAATCATGGAATTCGAAAACGAATCTACACTTTGGATGACCCATGGCTTAAAAGGAGTTTATAAATTAACCTTTGACAATTTAATGAATGTAAAAGGTGAAATAGAACATTACGGAAAAGACGATGGATTTCCTTCGAATAGATTAATAAGTGTTTATTCTCTTAATGATAAATTGGTTTTCACTTCTGAACAAGGGATTTACGATTTTAATCCTGATTTGAATTCTTTTACACCAAATTTACAATTAAACAATTTGCTAGGAACCGACCATATTAGTAAAATGGTTTCAAATAAAAGTACGTCTATTTACTATATTCAAGACAAAAAATTTGGGAATTTGATTCAAAAAGGGTTTGGTACTTTTGAAAATGAAACCAATATTTTTAAACATATCAATAAATTTATAAGTGATGATTTATCAAACATTTCAATACTTGACAATAACAATATACTTATTGGAGCAAAAGAAGGTTTTATAGCCTACAACCCAAACAAGAAACGCGTTATAAACAAAAATTTTCAAGTTTTATTAAGAACTATTGAAATACAATCTCCTACCGACTCTATCAAATCCTACACCCCTTCTTCAATAGAAAACATTGAAATAAACGAAAAACATTCAGTCAAATTTCAATATGCAGCACCTTACTTTGACGGGTTTGAAGACTTAAAATACAGTTACAGACTTTTACCACTTAACAAACAATGGTCTACATGGTCTAGCCAGGGAGATAAAGAATTTACACATTTGCCTTACGGCCATTACACTTTTGAAGTAAAAGCTTTGAATATTTACGGCATGGAAAGTGATTTATCAACCTTTGCATTTGAAATTTTAACTCCATGGTATTTCACAAATTGGGCTAAACTGGGTTATTTAATACTGGTGTTAATATCAATAACTTTGATACCTTTTCTGCAGAGAAAGAGACACAAGGAGGAAAAATCAATTCTACACAAGAAAAAAGAACTCGCACTAAAAATTAAAGATGAAGAAATAGACAAGCTGGAAAATGAAAAACTTAAATCAGAAATTGATCTTAAAAACGACCAGCTAACAACCATTACTATGCATTTGGTTAAAAACAATGATTTTATTCAGGATGTACAAAATAAAATTTCAAACTCCTTAAATCAGACAGATTCAAAAAAAGAACTACAAAAAATTATTAAAACCATTGACAAAGAACTTTCAAATAACGATTCATGGGATCAGTTTGCTTACCATTTTGATCAGGTTCATAGTGATTACTTAAAGAAACTTTCAGAAAACAATATAAAATTATCTCCTCGAGAAATTAAATTAGCTGCATTCCTTCGAATGAACATGAGCTCTAAAGAAATATCTAAAATGCTGAATATAACCACTCGTGGAGTTGAACTTGCCAGATACAGACTTAGAAAAAAGTTAAAACTAGATAGAGATCAGAATTTAGTTGAGTATTTAATTGATTTAGATAACTCCTAATTTTTTTAGATTTCATTTTACCACCAATTAATACGAGCATACATATTTCTATTGTCATAAAAAAAAAGCCGAATTGATATGTTCGGCTTTTTTTTTCAGATTAAAAATCACTAATTTTTAATCAATTTTCTGCTGCTAGTTCCTCTTTCAGTGGTAATGGTTGCAATATAAACACCTGGAGACAAAATTGATGCATCTACATTGACAGCCAATGTATTTGGCTTCAATGAAAGTACTCTTTTTCCTATTACATTAAACACTTCAATGGATTGAATCTCTTGATTACTAGTAGCAATTCTCCATTTGCTACTAGTAGGGTTTGGATAAACCGTTAAACCAGGAATTTCATAATTTTTAATGCTTAATGTACTATACTTACCAAATACAAAATCATCAATTTGAAAAATATTAAGGTTAGGATCTGTTACCACATCATCATTAACTTGCATGTCAAAAAACACAGCTATTTTTTTATTTGTATTTGACGTATAACTTGAAAAATCAAATTTCAACTCTTGCCAAACATTTGGTGTTGTATAATTTTCAGTGACCTCAGCAGTATCTCCCCCATCTTCTACTTTTATTGTAACCGGTAGTGTTCTTGGCCCCTTTACTTTGATAGAAAAACCTTTATTTCCTGTAGATAAATCTACACCATCATTATGTATATATTGTAATTGAGACCACCAAGAGTCATTTATCTTAGAAATTTCACCAACCTCAACACTTGAATTTATCCCATCAGTAATAGTGTTTGTGGCATCATCATTATATTCAGCTCTTTCTGCTCCAACTAATGGTGTTGCTGATTCAAAATCAAAATTGAATTCTGTAAGAAGTACAGGCGCTGGAGGAGGTGTAGCACTAACTAAATTAAAATTATCTACAACAACCCCAGAAGCACCAAATACACTCCCTCCAGTTCTAAATACTAAATAGTAGGTTCCATCAGTGGTAATTTCAAATTTCCCTGGACTGCTATCATCACATCCGGCTGCTACTGCCGAACCTGAATAAGTTTTTACACAATTCCACCCATTATAAGCTTCGATAACCTGTTGATCCCCGCCATAATCTTGATTCTGAACAGGCATAACATTACCAATATATACTTCCCCCCAAATTGCATCAATCCCATCAAAAGTCATATCCATGTCAAATTGATACCAACCCGCAGTCAAATATACACTTGTATAAATACCCATATGAATCCAACCACTATTAGAAGGGTCTATTTTTTCAATTTTAACAGTTCCATTTACAAACGTGACAGAACCGTTTGTGCTATCTGTTCCATAGTGATTTACAATAGTCCATCCTGTATTATTATCAAAAGCACCATTGTTAATTAAATTTTGAGAATACCCAAAACAAGTTGTTAAAAGAATTAATAATAAAGTAATTTTTTTCATCATATATAAGTATTGGTTAATAACATAGCTAAGTAACAAACAACACACTTACATACAGCATTTTACATCACCTCAAAACCACATCAATACTTAAAATACAACTCATCAAAAACTCACTTTTACTAACAAAATACGCATACCAAGTTTCTTACCCATTCATTTTAAGCATTACAGCATAGAAGGTGATTTTTTAATAACTTACTGGAAAGACTAATCTTAAAAAGAATTTAGTTCATTCAATTTACTCATAAAAAAACTACTTATTCTCACCTAAATATGATAAATTTTATGATAGTTTAAAGTAAAAGGTAAGTCATAAAAGAATATAGAAAAAGTGTTTACTGACACTTTTTCATGTAAAAACTAATCCACAGACTAAGCTTTATTTAGACATGGAAGAACGCTAATTTTAAATTTTACTATGCAAGTATTTAACTATAAACTGTTTCAAATATCCTATACTTGAGGCTTCTCTTTATTATCAGAAATAACTGCAGGTTCTACAGAACTATCATGAGCCTTCTGAAACTCTTGCAATAAATTCATTATAGAATTCAACAAATCTTTAGTTTCTATTAAAATATTAAAGTAAAGTGCCGTATTTTTAGGACTTGTAGACTCTTTACTACGTGTGCGCTCTACTTGTTTTACTATTTTATTTTTCACTAAATCGTAAACTTCTTTCTTTTCATTGATAATACCTTGAATTTGTTCAAATGATTCAGATTTAAATACGTTTTCAGTTGCACTAAACAACGTTTCAAGTTTGTCATCTATTTCTTTCAACTCATCTATTTGACCCGATTTAAGTTTTTTATGATTATTATTAATATGCTTATAACTTATGCTAGAAATTAAATCTAATGATTGTGAAATATCTCTTAAATGGCCAAGAATATCAATATAGAATGCACTTGCTACAATGCTTGAATCATCTAAATTTTTAATAAAATAGAAAAGATTATCTTGCAATTTATCAACATCATCCGAAAGTTTTCCAACTTGCTTTTTACCACTCTTCAGCAAATCAATATTTTGCTTAGCCAGACCTCCAACTGTATTCGAATAAATTTTATTTGTACGTTTAAGAACCTTTGCAATATTACCAACACTTTCCTGAATAACCCCTTGAATTGAGCTACTTCCTGTCACTTCTAAACTATCTTCGTCTACAATGGTAGTTTTATTTTTATGAGATCTATAGTTTCTGTAAATTAAAAAAATGGTTAAAATCAGCATAATTGGAATTACAACAACAGGATTCCAATTTATAAGGAAAACAACAATCCCAGCAGCAATAAATGCACCTATGGCTGTTGCAAACCAACCTCCAATTACATTTAATACGCCGGCAACTCTATAAACAGCGCTTTCTGCACCCCAAGCCCTATCGGCTAATGATGTACCCATTGCAACCATAAAAGTTACGTATGTGGTAGACAAAGGTAGTTTCATTGAAGTTGCTATGGCAATAAGTACTCCGGCAACCATTAGATTTACAGAAGCTCTTATCATATCAAATGCCGGAGCATCAATACTTTGATCTTTAGTTATAAAGGTTTCGTCGGGCTTTTTGAAACTACTATTTACGCTATTCTGAACTGTTTTTGGAATAATAGCACCAAAATATGTCGTCAAATCTGATGTTGATTTCACCAATACTCTTGACAACAAATTTGGTTTAAATTTCTCATGTGTATCGCTTTGACGAGATAAACTAATTTCTGTTTCTGCAACTGTTTTTGCCTTCTTCGAAAACCAAAGAGTTAAAACCATTATGGTCCCAGCGATAAACAGTAATAAAGGTTCTGCAGGTACCTTTTTATCTAAAACATCCATTGACATTGTTACATCCATACCACCCGATATCCAAGCCTCATAGGAATGATAAGCTGCCATAGGAACGCCAATAAAATTCACTAAATCATTTCCAGAAAATGCCAATGCCAAACCAAACGTACCTACGGCAATTACAAATACCAATACTGTTTTCTTGGTTATTTTCTCAAAAATGAAAGAGAAAATAGTCCAAGACACAAAACTTCCAAGAATGATTAATATTTCATTTCCTTCTAGAAATCCTTTTAAATCTTTATAATATGGAGTCCCCTTTAACCCTTTCAAGAAGATAAAGTAAGTTATCGCAGTTAAAGCAATACCTCCAAAAACAACTCCAAAACTTTTAATTTTTTTCTTGTAATTAAATGTAAAAATAAGACGGGATATCCATTGCACAAAAGCCCCTACAGAAAAAGCAATAAACACTGAAAGTAAAATACCAATAATTATTGTTAATGCTTTTTCTGTATTTATGTAGGTCCCCAAATCAGCAAATGTTTGTGTATCTGAACTCCCAATTTTAATTAAAGACATAACTACAGCAGCTCCTAATAAATTAAATACAATTGAAACTGTTGTAGACGTTGGTAGCCCCAGTGTATTAAAAAAGTCTAGTAGCAATATATCAGTAATCATTACAGCCATAAAAATTAGCATAATTTCACCAAATTCAAATTGAGCAGGAACAAAAATACCTTTTCTAGCTACTTCCATCATACCACTTGAAAATACGGCTCCAACAAAGATTCCTATACTTGCAACAATCATAATAGTTCTTAAAGAAATAACCTTAGATCCAATTGCAGAATTCAGGAAGTTAATAGCGTCATTGCTTACCCCAACTACAATGTCGAGAACTGCCAGTGCCGTGATAGCAATTAACATATATAAATAAATATTTTCCATTTACTTGGTTAGTTTAATTTTTGTATAACAAAATTAATATTTAACACTTTTTCTTGTGTTAACTAAAGGTTACCTTACCGTTATTTTTAGGTCTTCAGACAGGATACTACATCTTAACTATTCAATCTAGTTCTTAAACTATAGCGCTAAACTAATTCACATTGTAGTTTTGGATACAATAAGCTTAAAATAAAGTTCCAAAAATTGATGTTTCCAGATGGAATTGTAATTAAACCCGAAAATAGGCAATATCGAACCTCAAAAGTTAATGAAATATTTTCTTTAATCTCTGTAATATCAAGGGATGACAGCTGTAAAAGAAAAAAACCCATCAACTAAAATAGTTAATGGGTCTTGCTTTGTAGCGGGAACTGGACTCGAACCAGTGACCTTCGGGTTATGAGCCCGACGAGCTACCTACTGCTCTATCCCGCGATTTGGATTGCAAATATACAACTAATTCACAGTAAAACAACTATATTTATGCTAAATACTTAAACTATTTTAACAAATAATAGTCTAACAACTTTAAGCATACAGTAAACTTATGAATTCCAAACACATACAGCACTTATATTGGCGAGCCGGATTTGGATTAAATCCAAAAGAATTAGAAAAACTTCAAGAAAAATCTAAAAAAGAACTGGTAAACAACCTTTTTCTTACCTCAAAAAAGAGCTCCCCTATAAAGGTTACAGCTTTTAGTGATGTTGAAATGTATAAAAATTTCAAAATGCTCACTAGTGACCAGAAGAAAAACCTCCAAAAGCTAAATAGAGCTAAAATAGCGGAACTCAATGTAGCCTGGGTACATCGTATTTTTAATCCAACAGAGCTATTAAGAGAACGTATGACCTTATTTTGGGCAAACCATTTTGTATGTAAAGATCAAAATGCATTTCATATTCAACAATTCAACAATATTTTAAGAAAAAATGCTTTGGGTAATTTTGGTGACTTTGTAAAAGAAGTATCTAAATCGGCCTCTATGATAAAATACCTAAACACTAAACAAAACAAAAAACAGAGTCCAAATGAAAATTTTGCTCGTGAACTTATGGAATTGTTTACTTTGGGCGTTGGTAATTATGCTGAAAAAGATATTAAAGAATCGGCTAGGGCGTTTACTGGTTGGAATTATAAACCAAATGGAGATTTTATTTTAAGAACAAAACAGCACGATTTTGGAGAAAAAGAGTTTTTTGGTGAAACTGGTAAATTTAACGGCGAAGACATTATTGAAATTATTCTACAACAAAAACAATGTTCAAAATTTATCTGTGAAAAAATATACAGCTATTTTGTAAGTACCAATATAAATGCGGCACATATTAATGAGATGGTTGACGTTTTTTACCCTAACTACGACATCTCAAAATTAATGAACCATTTATTGTTATCTAAATGGTTTTACAACGATGCGTTTATTGGCTCTAAAATTAAATCTCCCATTGAGTTAATTGCAGGCATTAACAATACCGTACCTCTAAAATTTGAAAAAGAAAAGCAATTAATTTACCTTCAAAAAACATTAGGCCAACAATTATTAAACCCTATAAATGTGGCTGGTTGGCAAGGAGGACAAAGTTGGATTGATACCAACACACTCATGCTACGTTTAAAATTACCTTCAATTTTATTAAACAATGCTATTATTTCTTTGGAAGGAATTTCAGAATTTGAAGACACCTATGAGCAATATTTAAAAAATAGAAAAAAAAGAAAAACATACATCAAAACAACTCAAAACTGGGATACCTTTAATCTAAATTACAGCAACCTTCCCTCAAAACAAATACAATCAATATTACTATCTGCAAAATTAAGTGAAAATGCACAGGTGCTTTTAACTGAAATAACCTTTGAAAACCCTAAAGATTATTGTTTACAATTAATGTCGTTACCTGAATACCAACTTTGTTAAAACGCAAAAAATGAAAAGAAGAAATTTTATTAAAAATACCGCCTTAGCAAGTAGCTTGTTTTATGTGCCAAATTTTGTAAACGCCTTTAACAATTTAGACCTAAAAAATGCAGGATATAAACGTTTGGTTATTGTGCAACTCTCTGGCGGAAACGATGGGTTGAATACCGTAATTCCTTATTCTAACGATCTTTATTACAACAACAGACCTACCATAAGCCAAAACAGCAACAATGTATTAAAACTGAATAACGATTTGGCATTGCACCAAAGTTTGGCGCCCATTAAAAATTTATACGATCAGGGATATCTATCCATTATAAACAATGTTGGCTACCCAAACCCAAATCGATCTCATTTCAGGTCTACAGATATTTGGCAAACCGCCAGTAAATCTAATGAGTATTTAACAGCCGGTTGGTTAGGGCGCTATTTGGATTTGTACGGAAAATCACCCCACAATGCCATTGAAGTTGATGATAGCTTATCGTTGGTTTTGAAAGGTAATAAACTAAACGGAATGGCAGTTCAAAACCCCCAACAACTATTTAAAAATGCGCAAGACCCTTATTTTAAAAAAGTATTAGAACACCATAGCAGTCAACATTTAAGTGAACATAATTTGGGCTATTTATACAAAACCATGATTGCTGCAGAAAATTCTGCCAAGTACATTTACAACACAACAAAAACATATAATTCTGTTCAAGAATACCCAAACAACCCTTTGGCAAAGCAATTAAAAACAGCGGCAGAATTCATTAATTCAGGAGTAGATTGTAAAGTACTATACACTTCTTTAGGTGGATTTGATACACATTTCAATCAAAAACAACGACAAGAAAAATTGTTAACCGTCTATGCTGAATCTATCAATTGTTTTGTTAAAGATCTACATTCAAACAATACATTCAAAGACACCTTAATTTTAACTTTTTCTGAATTTGGAAGAAGAGTAAAACAAAATGCCGCTAACGGAACAGACCACGGAACCGCCAACAATGTATTTATAATTGGCAACAATTTACAAAAAAGTGGCATTTACAATGAGGCTCCAAATTTGCAGGATTTAGATGAAAATGGCGATTTAAAATATTCTGTAGATTTTAGAAGTGTATATGCTACAATATTGCAGAAATGGATGCAGGTAGATGACAAAACAATCTTAAATGATTCGTTTAAACAATTAACTTTTTTATAAAAATTAGCAACAACAAATCCAATTCAACTAACTTTGCACTTTTATAAATATTAAGTTTATGGCACACAAAGCAGGTTTTGTAAATATTATTGGAAATCCAAACGTTGGTAAATCTACATTAATGAACGCATTTGTAGGGGAACGTTTATCAATTATCACTTCAAAAGCCCAAACAACACGTCACCGTATTTTAGGGATTGTAAATGGTGATGATTTTCAAATTATTTTTTCTGACACACCAGGAATTATTAAACCAGCTTATGAATTACAGGCTTCCATGATGAATTTTGTAAAATCAGCTTTTGAAGATGCTGATGTACTAATTTATATGGTTGAACCAGGAGAAAAAGAATTAAAGGACGAGAGTTTCTTTAATAAAATTAAAAACTCAAAAATTCCCGTACTTTTATTAATCAATAAAATTGACCAATCTTCTCAAGCTGAAGTTGAAGAAAAATTATTGTATTGGAAAGAAAAAGTTCCTAATGCAGAAGTGACATTGATTTCGGCACTTGAAAAATTTAATGTTCAAGGTGTTTTTGATCGTATTTTAGAATTACTTCCTGAATCCCCTGCTTTTTATCCAAAAGATCAATTAACCGACAAACCAGAACGTTTTTTTATCAACGAGGCCATTCGTGAAAAAATATTATTAAACTACAAAAAAGAGATTCCATACTCTGTTGAAGTAGATACAGAAGAGTTTTTTGAAAGTGACAAAATCATCAAAATACGCTCTGTTATTATGGTTGAACGTGAAACACAAAAAGGAATTATTATTGGCCATAAAGGCGCCCCTTTAAAGCGTGTTGGTACAGAAGCTCGTAAGGATTTAGAAAAGTTTTTCAATAAAAAAATTCATCTCGAATTGTATGTTAAGGTGAACAAAAACTGGCGAAGCGACAAACAGCAGCTCCGCAGGTTTGGTTATAATAATGAATAAATTTGACTGTTGGTTGCTGGATTGAAATTATTAAAGTTCAACTCAACACCCTTATAATAATTTACAAAACAGCAATTTACAAACACTTAAACATAAAAATTTATTTTTTCAATGTTTTCATCATAAAATCGTGAAGTTCATTCATTTGTTTGTGCCCTGTACTTTTACCCCATCTTCCTAATAAATACATAACACACCATAACACTGGCAAAGCAATCACCATAAATAGCGCTAAATAATAATCGGTTTTTAAACTCCATTGCACATATGCCATAACCGAAAAACCTATAAAAGCAACAGCAACAGCAAAATGAAAAAACATAAATAAGGTCCACACATGTGGCTTTGGACCAAACAAGCCTTTTACAATGGTTTTATTTACTTCAACTTTTTCAATTTCAATAATTAATTGTGGCGACCAAAAATGATTTTCGGCTTCCGGAACATCAATAACAATATGGCCGTCAACAATTTTACTACAATATTTACAATCTCCATCTTTCAAATTAGATTCAAATTTTGCAATCAAATTTTGTTTACTGTCTTTAAAGTCCAATTTAAATCGTGGACGTAAATGCAAGTGGCTATTTTTTTGTTCTTTCATGTAAATGCAATTATTTAAGTATTGAAATATACTGTTTTTAATTAAAAGTGAAACATAACAATCCTAATACATTCATTACCAAAATAAAAAAATGTATTTTTGCAAAAAAATAAAAAAACACCAATGAGTAATATTGTAGCCATTGTAGGAAGACCTAATGTTGGAAAATCAACCCTATTTAATCGTTTGATAAAAGATCGACAAGCCATTGTTGATTCTGTTAGTGGGGTAACACGTGATAGACATTATGGAAAAAGTGATTGGAATGGTAAAAATTTCTCTGTAATAGACACCGGTGGTTATGTAATTGGTTCTGATGATATTTTTGAAGAAGAAATTAGAAAACAAGTGCAGCTTGCAGTAGATGAAGCTGATATTATTGTTTTTGTGGTAGATGTAGAAGAGGGTATTACGCCTTTAGATGATGAAGTTGCTATATTTTTACGCAAAATTAAAAAACCAATATTGCTAGCTGTAAATAAGGTTGACAATGCCATGCGTGATGCTGATGCCGTGGAGTTCTACAATCTTGGATTGGGTGATTATTATACCATTTCTTCTATTAATGGAAGTGGAACCGGTGAGCTCCTAGATGCAATTTCTGAAAAATTAGAGGAAGATGTTGTTGAGGAAAGTGAGTTACCTCGTTTTGCCGTGGTTGGGCGTCCTAACGCTGGAAAATCATCTTTTATCAATGCTTTAATTGGGGAAGATAGAAATATAGTTACCAATATTGCCGGAACAACCAGAGATACTATTGATACCAAATACAATAGATTTGGGTTTGAATTTAATTTAGTTGACACGGCAGGAATTAGAAAAAAATCGAAGGTAAAAGAAGATCTCGAATTTTATTCAGTAATGCGAGCCGTTAGAGCCATTGAAAGCTGTGATGTTGCTATTTTGGTAATTGATGCCACTCGTGGTTTTGAAGGCCAAGACGAAAATATTTTTTGGCTTGCCGAAAAAAATAAAAAAGGTGTGGTTGTTTTGATAAACAAATGGGATTTGGTTGAAAAAGAAACCAATACTATGCGTGATTTTGAAGCACAAGTTAGACGTGAAATTGCACCGTTTACCGATGTACCCATTATATTTACAAGCGTATTAACAAAACAACGTATTTTTAAAGCTATTGAAACGGCTGTTGAAGTATTTGAAAATAGAAAAAAACGTATTCCAACGAGTAAATTAAACGATACCATGTTGGAGATTGTAAAACAATACGGGCCTCCAGCCATTAAGGGCAAATTTGTAAAAATTAAATATTGTATGCAATTGCCTACACCAACACCTCAGTTTGTGTTCTTTTGTAATTTACCGCAATATGTAAAAGAACCTTACAAACGTTTTGTTGAAAATAAACTAAGAGAAATTTTTGATTTTACCGGAGTACCAATTGTAATTTATTTCAGACAGAAATAGCTTAATTTAATTGATTCGGTGTTACTTTTTCAATTATTTTAACACCTTTGCATTGTTTTTACCAGTTTTTAAATGGTGTTTTCATTAACATTGAGTTGTAGTATTTCAGTTGACCTGTGACTTCTTCTCCCAACCATTCAGGTTTCTGAAAATACTCATCTTCTGAAGACAATTCAACTTCTGCAATTGTTAAACCATCATTGTCTCCGTAAAATTCATCAACTTCAAAAGTATGTTTTCCAGATTTTATATTGTAGCGCGTCTTATCTATGACGCCAGGCTCACTAATTTTTAATAAATCTATAGCGTCTTCAACCGAAATTTCTTTTTCCCACTCAAAACGAGAGATTCCAGATTTATTTCCAATTCCTTTAATTGTCAAAAAACCTTTTTCTCCTTTTATTCTCACTCTCACAGTTCTTTCAGGAACTGTGGATAAAAAGCCTTGTTTTATTTTTGTTTCTTCAAAAGAATCTATTTTAAAAGCATCACTTTTAACCAAAAACTTTCTTTCTATTTCTTGTGCCATATTTAATTTATAGTACGTTAATAAACACGCTAATAACATTTAATTTTAAAGCCAGCTTATGGGACATCCTATATCTTGTTTAATTCCTAAAACATACATATAAGTCCTAACTACTTAAAATATTTCCATTACAAGAAACAATCAATAAAAATAGTCCGTAAATAGGGTCGCTATTTTGAACCTGAAAGCATTAGATAATTACCAACCTCCACTGGCACCACCACCACCAAAGCCACCGCCTCCGAAACCGCCGCCAAAGCCACCACTTCCGAAACCACCACCTGATGATCCGCCTCCAAAACTACCGCCACCACCAAAGCCACGGCTACCTAGGCTACTTAAAATAAGTACATCTAACAGTGAAGTTCTACCTCTTCTATGTCCACCGTTATTTCCGCCTCCTTTGTTTTTCTTGGAAAAGATAATCATAAGGATTATGAAAACAACAAATACAATAACACCCCTTGGAATAGCCCCTTCTGGACTTGCTCCTCTAGGTTGATTGTTTTTATATGTACCGTTTAATATTTGAAATACCGCATATGTTCCTTTGTCTAATCCAGCGTAATAATCACCCCGCTTAAATTCAGGTAAAATTATATTTTCAATAATTCTTTTAGAAAGCGCATCTGTTAACAAATGTTCAATTCCATAACCAGTTTGAATGGCTATTTTTCGATCATTCTTAGCAAGTAACACAATAACTCCATTATCTTCTTTTGCCTGTCCTACACCCCATTTCTGACCCCACTTTGCAGCCAGCATATTAATGTTTTCACCTTTTAAAGACTCAATGGTAATAACAACAATTTGAGTTGATGTTGAATCGGCATATTGAATAAGTTTAGATTTTAACCTAGCCACATTTGATTTTGATAATACATTGGCATAGTCGTAAACACTTGTTTCCAATTTTGGCTTTTGAGGAATATTAAATTGCCCAAAAGCAATTTGAACAAAGAACAAGGCAATTACAATTGAAGCGCTTTTTTTTAATAATCTTAGCATAGTTGTTCTTTAGCCTTTAGAGATTTCATCAGATAATTCATTGGTATCATCACTTTGATAAGGAAAAAATTCTTTTAATTTCTCTCCTACTTCCAGAATTGCCAATTCCAATCCTTTTTCAAATTCACCTTTTTTAAAATACGAAAGCATCAATTCTTTCTCAGCATCCCAAAAATTGCTTGGCACTTTATCATTTATTCCTTTATCACCCAGTATGGCAAACTTTTTACTTTCAACAGCAACATAAAATAACACGCCATTTCGCAATTCAGTGGCATCCATTTTTAATTGGTGAAATACTTCCTTCGCTCTGTCAAATGGTAGTTGATCGGTGCTTTTTTCAATGTGAACACGTATCTCACCTGAAGTATTTTTTTCAGCAAGCTTAATAGATTCAACTATTGCTTTTTCTTCATCTTTTGTTAAAAATTCTACTGTTTTTGACATGTTAAAATTCTACTTTTGGAGCAACATCACTACCTGCAGCAGCTTCATAACGGGTCATTTCTTCAAAATTCCCAATCATTGAATTCAATAAATTATTCGGGAATTTTTTTATGTGTTTATTAAACAAATTCACTACTTCATTATACCTATTCCGCTCTACATTAATTCTATTTTCTGTACCTTCTAACTGACTTTGCAACTCCAAAAAGTTTTGATTTGCTTTTAAATCAGGATATTTTTCCACGGTTACCAACAGTCTTGACAATGCACTTGACAGTCCCTGTTGCGCATTTTGAAATGCAGCCATTTTTTCTGGAGTCATATTGTTCACATCAATGGTTGTTTTTGTAGCCTCAGAACGTGCTTTTATAACACCTTCAAGTGTTTCTTTTTCATGTGCTGCGTATCCTTTTACGGTTGAAACCAAATTGGGAATTAAATCTGCTCTTCGTTGATAAGCACTTTCAACATTAGACCAAGCCGTTTTAGCATTTTCCTCTAATTCAACCGATTGATTATAAAAACCTTTAATAGCACTATAGCTAACAAAAATTATTATTCCAATTACTATTAATACGATATAACTTTTTTTCATGTGTTTATTTTTTAGTTTATTTCTATTCCTTTTATTAGTAAATATTTATCCTGATTTGTTACTATTAAAAATCAATTTTTAAGTTAAATGTTCCTTTATTTTAATTAGTTCGGCTTTTATCGTTTCAAGCCTTGTAATAATTTCATGGTTGTTTTTAATTTTTTTAGGACTTTCTTTCATTTTACTTTTAGCCCCTTCTAAGGTGTATCCCTTTTCTTTAACCAGATGATAAATTAGTTTTAAATTTTTAAGATCTTCCTGAGTAAATAAACGGTTTCCTTTGCTGTTTTTTTTAGGTTTTAAAATATCAAACTCTTTTTCCCAAAAACGAATATGCGAAGTATTTACACCAAAAGCTTTTGCGACTTCACCAATTTTATAATATCGTTTATCAGGTAAATCTATATACATCAGTCGAGCGATTGTCCTTCAATTTGAGCTGCCCGTTGCATTGCTTCAAATTCTTCAGGAGATAAGTTTCCGTAATAAAAATTAATTGGATTTATGGCCCTGCCATTTTTTATAACTTCATAGTGCAAGTGTGGAGCTTGAGATCGCCCCGTATTCCCAACAAAACCAATTAAATCACCTCTTTTCACCTTTTGTTTTCTTCTTACATTGTAATTACTTAAATGCGCATAGAGCGTAATATATCCAAAACCGTGGTCTATTCTAATATGTTTTCCATACCCAGCTGAACCTTGATCAGCTCTAACAACAACACCATCTCCGGTAGCATAAACTGGCGTACCCTTCGGGGCGGTAAAATCCATTCCTTTATGCATTTTTCTAGCCTTGGTAAATGGATCATTCCGCCATCCAAAACCAGATGCCATCCGTGTTAAATCTTCCTTTTTTACTGGTTGAATTGCAGGAATTGCAGCTAACAATGCTTCTTTATTTTCTGCCAATTTCACAATCTCATCTAAAGACTTTGATTGAACATAAAGCTGCTTTGATAAAACATCCATGTTTTTGGTAACATCAGAAATCATTTCAGAATTATCAAAACCTTCCAAAGCTTTGTAACGGTTTACACCTCCAAAACCTGCCTGACGCTGTTCTAAAGGAATTGGATTTACTTCAAAATACAAACGGTAAATATTGTTGTCTCTATTTTGAATTTCTTTTAAAACATCATTTAATTGTTCAATTCTTTTGCTGTGCAGTTCTTCATTTAATTTCACAAACTCAAGTTCTCTTTTTAATTCCTTTTCTTTTGGAGACTCAAAAAGAGGGGTGAACACTACAAATCCTAATACCATGAACATAAATGCCGACACAATCGCCAAAGAAATTTTTTTAACTTTGTTTCTTTTTTTAGTCTCTATCTTCTTGTAAGAAAGGGTATCTGAATCGTAATAATATTTTACCTTCGCCATAAATTTAAAATGTGCTATTTTTGCACAACTGGGATGCTAAATTAAATTTAAATTAGCGTGCACCAATAACAAATTTACAAAATGTTTTACAAAGGTTGTTAAATGCTCCCTATTTTAG
>Ga0224504_10000077_pt1 | contig 38450 bp, 28 predicted proteins | sample SF_Oct11_sed_USG_3_FD_170160 | JGI IMG/M metagenome (GOLD analysis project Ga0224504, IMG submission 170160) | Sediment microbial communities from San Francisco Bay, California, United States - SF_Oct11_sed_USGS_24 | ecosystem: Environmental > Aquatic > Marine > Sediment | place: USA...
GAAAAAGACCGGATTCATATTTCAGGCACGCAGCAGCGCGCTATGTTGGCCGAAGATGCACCGGTACCGCCCGAGTTCGGACGTCCTGAAGTGATCGAGATTCTGCGGAAATACTATGCCGGCCTGGACAATACCTGAAACTGACGATTATCCGTCCACACCCGGTTGATTACGGCCTGTTCGATATTGATAGACCGGCCGGACTTACAAACCATCCACCACCAGTTGGCTGAGCGACAGCAATTCCCGGGCTTTGCTATCACGTTTCACCAGGCAACTGAACAGGACATCGACAACATGTTGTTGTGAGGCTGTGGAAATGATCTGCGGAAACTCGAAATCACCTTTCCTGTTGACAGAAAAAAGAGATACATCTGCCAACGATCTGATGGGGTTTGCGTTGTAGTTTGTCAGGGAAATGATGCTCACCCCCGCCTTTTTCGCCTGCCGGGCGATCTGAACCATTTTTGTTGATTGACCGGAGAATGAGATAACAAATACAACATCTCCCTTGCCGAGGGTCATGACACTCGATAGTTGAATATAAGTATCCACCTCCGCGATAACCGACTTGCCAATCTGAATCAGCATGCTGGCAAAGTTCCTTGCTACGAGTGAACCCGCGCCAAGCGCAACGATTTGGATTCTTTTACTTTTTTCTAATAATTCGACGCCGGATAAAATACTTTGTTCAGCATTCAGCTCCATCGTTGTCAGCAAGGCTTCACTCTTGACGTTGTGAAGTTGTTCCGGAACGGACTCCATTTTGCCTTTGGCAAATCCATTCTTCTCCTCAAACTCTGCACTTTTATCGTTCTTTACGACGGATTCGTGTATGGCCAGCTTCAGATCGGTGAAACCACGGTAATTTAATTTTTGGCTGAATTTGATGATACTGGATTGGCTTACACCAACGGCTGCTGCAAGATTTTGCGAAGAGTAATCCCTGATCAATGCCGAATTCTCAAGAATGAAGTCAGCAATCATTTTTTCATTGGCTGACAAGTCCTCCCGGACTGCCTGCATTTTCCCTAGACAAGACATAAAGTACTTTCCAGTATCTGAACTGTTTTCTTTGAACTAACATAGCAGATTGGCGGCAAAGCGGAAATAATAGCCGTTAATGCGCTGTCAGTGTCAACGGGTCTGCGTAAATACGTCTTTCGAAATCGATCACCTGGCCATCTGTCTGTAAAACCGGGAAGATATACACGGGGTCAATCCTGGCTTGCCAGCTTCCGTCGGAATTCTGCTCAACATTCACTTCAAGGTGTCCATAGTGTTTGCCACCATTACGCAGCACACCATCGGGGCCATAAACCTCTGGTGCGTCGGTATGAGCCAGAAAAACACGGTATGGGTTCTCAACACCTTTAACCGGTCCGCGCAGGCCATCACCACCGATGCCGATATCATAAAAATGTATGCTGTGGTCGCGTTCAAGACCGTCGGGAGACACCTCGGTACCAGGCAGAACCGAATGTTCATACATTTCATCATGACCTCCGAAAACCGCATCTACGCCGTGTCGTATGAACAACGGAGTGAGCGACTGCAGGGGCTGTGCGGACAATATATCCCCTCGCGGTTTTTCACCGGGCAAGCGACCATGCAAACCGGATGTATAAGGTGAATGGTGAAACATGACAAATGTAAAATGACTATTTTCCTGTGCCATTTGGAGCTCTGCCTGCAACCAGCGATATTGCTCTGAACCAGGTTGCCAGTCCGGTGCAAAACCACCCTCTCCTTCACCTAACAGTCTCCAGTTGGTGTCCATATCACTACGGTCCGGAAGCCCGTTGATGACATCGAGAACAATGATCGTCACAGCCCCATGTTTCAGGGAATAATATCGTTCCGAATGGTTGATATCGTCTGCGCCATTGGAAGGAAGATCAAAATAGGTCTGATACTTGTGTACGGCACGCTCGGAATCAGGCGTTGTATATTTACCGAATTCACCAGGACCACCGAAGTAGTCATGGTTGCCAAGCGATGGAAGTAAAACCGTTGATGCTGCCAAATCGGCGTTATGTATCCAGAACTCATCCCAGTCGCGCTGTTCACCACCGGATTGAACAAGGTCACCTGCGATGGCAACGAACGCAGGTTGTCTTTGCTGAATAACTTTCAAATTCCGGGCATATCCTGTGGTTTGATCCAGGGGGTATCTACGTGGCCGTGCCGGGGTTTCAACGCTTGGCCAGTGTGTATGCTTACCGGTGGATTCAGGTTCCGTTTCACTGTCACCGTAAACGATAAATCGCAACGATTTATCACCCTTATCCAGGGTTGAGAAATGGCCATCCCTGTGATCAGTGTTTTGCGTTACCTGGTACTGGTACAGGGTGTCGGGCTCAAGGTCTTTCAAGCGAATCTGGTGAAGATATGGCAATGGAGATTCAACGCAATCGAAGTCCCCACAAATTTCAGCTTCGTGATAGGCCAGTGCCTCGGCCCTGACTGGAGTGGATTCAAACATTACACCCTGCCCCAGGCTACCCGCATCACGTTCCCACACAGTCAAACGCCCTGCCCGGTCTTCTTTACTAAACCAGATAATTGTGATTGCATCCTCTGCCGGATTTTGCACATAAGGGGTCACATGAAAACCGCAATGGCCCAGTCGGGTTTTGCCTGCATCTGATTCAAGATAGCCATCAAGACGCTTCATCCAACCGGGAAGCCAACGCGCTTCATTTCTTTCCGGCGGTGACAGATCGACACGCAGATGCAACCGGCTGGCGGCAGCGTCTTTGAACTGCGCGACAATATCAGCGCATTCATCCTCAACTGACCGCAAGCCTGTCAGCTCATCAAGTACCTGCACCAGACCCCAACCCTGTTCCTTGTAGGACTCGCGCGGGTTATTTCCAAGGCCTTTGAAGTTGTAGTAATCAATGACCGCAAAAAGACCTTCCGGTGTTTCGAACAATAACTGCAGCAAACCGGTTAACTTCTGCTTTTTCTCAACAGGAAGATCCAGTTCACGCCAGCGCTGCTCAAAGGCCGAAACAATGAACCGGGCCTGGTATAACTTCGTTGCTTCCAACCATGTCCTCAGGCTATTCACTTGAGAGGACGTAGCGGCACTTTCAAATTCGACCTTGCTCTTCCAGGGTGCAGCAAACGGCTCCAGTTCGCCCAACCAGTCCGGCATTTTCAACTCTCCTGGAACCTGCTCACGCAGATAGGAAACCAGGGCTGGAAACTGCTCATCGAAGGGAGCATCGACACCTTCCGGAAACCAAATAAAGTGGCCGATACCCAGGGAGGGGAAATCCTCTCCCTCGTTCCAATGAACCAGGAACTCAGCTTTACCGAGGGCTTCGTTCTGATAAATACGTGAACCTATCCAGTCGAAATCAGTATCACTCAATTCCGGCAGTACAAATGTTTCGGCGGCTGGTATTTTTTGCTTATGCCCCACTTCAATTGAGTAATATATCGCGCGCGCCAGGATAAAACCCGCCAACAGAACAAACGCTGCTATTGCGACCGTTTTACGATTCATTGACAGGCTTCATTCAACAGGGGTCCCTTCACTTTTCCAAACCGACAAGCCACCCTGAACATATCGCCCAAAATGGCACGGGTAGTTTTCAGACTGTTTGATAATACAGATTCTGAGGATGGTTTGCCTGTGCAAAGAAAAACCAGCGCTCCATTAGCAAACCGATATATTGCATCAGGAACGCTGCAACAAGCAGTTCCATTACATGCGAACCCAAACCAAAAGACAACAATAGTAGTGGCAGGGGGAAGGCCAGCACCAGGAAAGCCCACTTGACAGATTTGTATTTACGTTTTGAGGCACCATGAAAATACTCACGGGTATTAAATGAACCACCCATGGCACCCTGGGCTGTTTGTTGTATATCGGTATGGCGAATACCAATGGCAGTCTGAAGTGATGACTTATGCTTCAGCCGTGCGTTGCGATACAGACTGGCGGCACGGGTCAGAAATGCGAGCAAGGTCAAAACAACCGACCAGCCACCAAAAAAACCTGACATTCCAGAGTTTTGCCATGCCGCAAATACGGTCGCGAGAATGAAACCGGATGATCCGCCCAGCAATGTGTAATTGATAACCGTCAAAGGGCTCGCCCACTCCTGTAGCATCTTGAGGCAGGCATAGATCATGCCGGTACAAAGAAACAGGGTAAAACAAAGCAGGGTCGCGACGGCACCCACCAGCAGGGACACATCGACACTAATGTTCTTACTGACTGAAAATAGCACGGGGTTCCAACCAAGGTAGTGAATTAAACCCCAGGCAACAACGCTACCCATAAAGGCCGGAAGCACAATAACTTCACGCGACATCCAAGAGGTCCGCCAGCGGACCGCCGAGCGCCAGGCGCGTTCCGGGCGCCCCAGGTGGAAAAATGAACTCATGAGACCTGCCACCAACAGCACCATAACCAACATACTGCCGATCACATAAAATGACGGACTCTCATCCGGAAGAAGGTTGAGAACCGAGTACAACTGTCCACTATACAGCGCAAGGAACAAACCCTGGCCAGCACCGATAAGGGTGGTGAGAAAGATGATTGAAAATGCGGGATGCATGATGATTATCCTCTACCAGCTTGTGATTTCATCGAAGGTCGGATCATCGTCATCGGGCATCGGCAATTGATGTTCCTTTTTAAGCGGATTATCCGAACGTACCAGTTCATCCTCATGGATGGTGATACTGGCCTTACGGCGTGGTAAGTAGTGATTCGCAGGTTTGGTACCCCACTCGGGCATCAATTGATAACCACCGCTTTCACGTATGGCCGACGAGACTTCTGAATCCGGGTCGCTGATGTCACCGAATATGCGCGCTTCTGCCGGGCAAGCCATTACACAGGCCGGTTTACGCTCGTTTTCGGGTAGCGATTCATCGTAGATCCGATCAACGCACAAGGTACACTTTTTCATGATCTTCTGGTGTTCGTCCAACTCCCGTGCACCATACGGACAAGCCCATGAGCAGTAGTTACAGCCAATACACTTTTCACTGTCGACCAAAACAATGCCATCTGATTCCCGCTTGTAACTTGCACCGGTCGGGCACACGGGCACACAGGGCGGATCTTCGCAATGCAGACAGCTTTTCGGAAAGTGAACAGTCTCAGTCGCAGGGAATTGACCTACTTCAAACGTCTGTACACGGTTGAAAAAAGTACCGGTCGGGTCTTTGGCATATGGGTTCATATCGGCCATATAACCCGCAGTGCCTGAAGTATTCCATTCCTTGCAACTGGTTACGCAGGCATGGCAACCCACACAGACATTCAGGTCGATTACGAGTGCCAGTTGTTTCATGACGCGCCCCTCCTGCCAGCAAAATAGGTCAGCCAGCGACTGGGTTTCCTTTCAATCATCTGTCCCGGAACCGGTCCGATGGTGTCGAATTGCGGCGAACTGACCTGCTCTTCCCCTTCCGCGACCGGGTATATACGCACCTGCACATCAAACCAGCCCGCCTGCCCTGTTACCGGGTCTGAGTTTGACAGATGATCGCCATCAGCAGATGGTGGTAACTCTTCGCTGATCAGGTGGTTGAGCAAAAAGCCCTGTTTTGCCTCGTTGGCATCACCGTCCAGCGCCCAGGCACCTGATGCCTTGCCGATGGCATTCCAGGTCCACACCGTACCGGGCTCAACAGCCTCGGAGTGACGGCACAGGCAACGAACCTTGCCATGCATGGATTCCACCCACATCCAGGCACCATCTTCGATTCCTGCTTCCTTTGCGGTTTTTGTGTTGACGTTCAAGAAATTATAGGTGTGAATCTGCCGTAACCAGGCATTTTGCGAATCCCAGGAGTGATACATGGCCATGGGCCGCTGGGTAATGGCATTAAGCGGGTACTTTTCCAAATCAGATTGCAGTGCTTCCAATGGCTTTTCATAAAATGGCAATGGGTCGAAGTGCTTTTCCACTCGTTTACGCAGGTGGTCAGGTGGCTGTCTACCATCCGTTTTACCTTGCGCCGCCAGGCGGAACTGCTGCAGAACCTCGGAATAGATGTGTATATTAATAGGATCGGTATAACGCAATAAGGCATGGCGCTTGGCCCACTCAAGATAACCCTGGTTCCAGTTGCGCATGTATTGGTAGGATTTTGGCAACTCATAGTGGAAAACACAGTTGTTCTTCTCGTACATTTGCCATTGGTTCGGGTTGGGTTCACCCTTGATGTACTCGTCACCATCCGGCCCCCTCCATCCGGCCAAAAAGCCAATACCGGAACCGGGTGAAGTTTCGTATTTGACTACAAAATCCTTGTAGTTCTGAAATTTGGCACTGCCGTCAGCGTTGGTGAAAGCCGGCAGGTTTAATCGTGAACCCAATTCGACGATAACATCCTGAAATGGACGGCAATCACCGGTTGGTGGTACCACGGGGATACGGACTGAATCCGCCGGACCACTATATTCTGAAATTGGCCGGTCCAGCAGAGACATCGCGTCATGTCGCTCAAGGTAAGTGGTGTCCGGCAATACCAGGTCGGCAAACGCAACGGTTTCAGACTGAAAAGCATCGGCAACAATAATGAAGGGAATCTTGTACTCACCGTTCTCGTCACGATCATTGAGCATCTCACGCACACCGGAGGTATTCATGCTCGAATTCCAGGCTACATTGGCCATGAACAACATCAGGGTGTCGATCTTGTAGGGGTCACCCCTCCAGGCGTTGGTAACAGCGTTTTGCATCATGCCGTGAACCGACAGGGGAAACTCCCATGAAAATGCCTTGTCGATGCGAACCGGACTACCGTCATCATTGACAAAAAGGTCATCGGGGTCAGCAGGCCAGCCAAGCGGCATACCATCGAGTGGAGTATTGGGCTGGACCGCACGCGAATCGTTGGGCGGCTTGGCACAGGGCGGTATGGGGCGTGGGAATGGCGCCTTGTGACGGAAGCCACCGGGCCGGTCTATGGTACCGAGCAGGCTCATCAATATGGACATGGCACGGATGGCATGAAACCCGTTGGAATGTGCTGCCAGGCCACGCATGGCATGGAAAGCCACCGGATTCCCGGTTACCACCTCGTGCTCAACACCCCAGCAATCGGTCCAGGGAATGGGTAACTCGATCTTCTCATCACGAGCCGTGATACCCATTTCGTGGGCCAGCCGAACAATGGTTTCTGCAGGTATTCCGGTTATCCCGGAGGCCCACTCGGCAGTGTACTTCTTGACCCGGTCTACCAATAATTGAAACGAAGGTTTAACCGGTGTGCCGTCTTCAAGCTGGTACTCACCAAGGAAATACGGATCAGCACCCTTTGTATAGTTGGGAACAGCCTTATTTTGTTCACGGTCCCACCACAATTTGTTTTGAGGATCAAAACAGCCTTCGTCATGGGGTATTTCAAAGCGCACAAACATACCGTGCTCTGATGATGATTCATCCATATTGACCAGTTCAGGCGCGTTCGAGTACTGCCTCAGAAACTCACGATCAAACAAACCCTGGCGGATGATTTCATTGGTCAGTGCCAGGAACAATGCGCCATCGGTTCCAGGCTTGATTGGGATCCACTCGTCGGCAATGGCAGAATAACCTGTACGCACCGGGTTGATGGAAATGAACTTACCGCCCTGTCGCTTGAATTTGGAAATTTCCATTTTTAATGGGTTGGAATGGTGATCTTCAGCCGTTCCGATCATCACGAACAGTTTGGCGCGCTCCAGATCAGGTCCCCCAAACTCCCAGAATGAACCGCCGATGGTATAGATCATACCGGCAGCCATATTAACCGAGCAGAAACCACCATGTGCTGCGTAATTCGGTGTACCGTATTGCTTGGCAAATAGGCCGGTCAGCGCCTGCATCTGGTCTCGTCCGGTGAATAGTGCGAGTTTTTTAGGGTCGGTACCGCGCAGGTGAGACATTCGGTCTGTCATGATTTCAAAGGCCTTGTCCCATGAAATCTCCTCGAAGTCATTGGCACCACGATCACTACCGGGCTTACGCAAAAGTGGCCTGGTCAGCCGTGCCGGTGAATACTGTTTCATGATGCCGCTGGAGCCCTTGGCACAGATTACCCCCTTGTTAAGTGGGTGGTCCGGATTCCCCTGGATATATCGGACTTCACCGTCGCGCAATGTAACCCGAATGCCACAGCGGCAGGCACACATATAACAGGTCGTATTTTTGACTTCTATTTGGCTATTTTCGTCGAATTGCTTGGATAGGGGGTCATGTTTCGGCTTTGACATAGCGGCTTACCTGCTGTGCTTGGTCATAGAACATTAAAGTCTACTAATATACACCATTGACCCACCCTTTGGAGAAATCAGTGAGCCTTTGTAGCACGGTTGTGAGACCAGATTCGCAATGCGTTGAGTTGCTCAGACATGGTCTTGGACAAGGGCACAATCCGGTAGATGTTATGTATCAGGTCATCATAGTTAAACTCTCTCCCGTCGGTAAAGGCATCTATCTTTGCGGCTTTTACCATTTGCTCCATTTCGGCTGCTGTCCAACCTGCAACGATCTTTGCCAGGTGATCCATGTCGAACTCTCCGGGATCTCCACCCTGGTTGCGAATATGGATGGAAAGAATGTCAGCACGCGCTTTGGCTTCGGGCAAATCAACAAAGAACAACTGGTCAAAGCGGCCTTTACGGATCATTTCCGGCGGTAATATTTCAATTCTGTTTGCAGTAGCCGCCACAAACACATTGGGCGGTTTCTCCTGCATCCAGGTTAAAAAAGACGAAAAGATCGTCATATTCCCACTGGTCGCGGTGTCGTGTAAGAAACCAAAACTGTTTTCTATTTCATCGATCCACAAAACCACCGGCGCGGCGTTCTCAGCAGCGCGTATGGCGCGCTCCCAGGCGACTTCAGGTGCACCCCAGCCACCCGACATGATCTTGTTCATGTCCAGGCGAATCAGTGGCAGGCCCCATACAGAGGGTATGGTTTTGGCAGCAAGTGACTTTCCGCAACCACTGACACCCATCATCAGGATACCGGCAGGCATCTGTACATTGGCCTCCTGCGCTTCTTTGGTAAACAGTTTCTTACGGGAAACCACCCAGCTTTTGAGCTTGTCAAGACCGCCTATATTGTCGATATCATAGGTTTTGGTGATGACTTCAAGGCAGTTTTCCTTCATCAGCAACTGTGCCTTGGTCCGGTTAATCTCACTCAATGCATCCTCTACATCAAGCACCTCTTCACTTATCAGCTGACGGAATAAATCCCTCGTCTCGTTTGAAGAGAGTCCCTGTGTGGCATATGAAACACGCTCGAGCCACTCCTCGGAAACCCGGGCTTGTACCGGGTACTCGTTGTTCAATCCCCTGATGAGTTCGTGTAATTCCTGTACATCCGGAAGAGGCAGATCAAGCAGCTGGACCTCTTTGTTTAGCCCCGGCGGAATAATAACTGAGGGATGTGACAACACCACGGCGCCGGGTCTTGATGACAGGGTGTCGTAAGCGTCCCGTAGTGCCCGGATCAATGAGGGATTAGTTTCGAACAATCCCGGTAGATCCTTCATCAGGCAGATCGCATCGGTATCTGAATGGATGACAAAAGCCAGGGCCTCTACCGGATCAAGCAGACCTCTTTCCTGACCCGGACCACTGGTAAATCCGAGTGCTGCTGTCCATTGCCAGACCGGACGATCATCTCCGAACAAGGACTGTGAGGCCGCGTACAGCATACGCTCCAGACGCTCTTCCTCCCAGGTTGCTACGTAAAGCAAGGGTGTATCTGAGGTAATAATCCGGGTGATCGTGTCTGAAGGATTCACAGGTTTTTGCATTCTAAGGTTCTCTTCACGCAGGCGTATATGACAGGGTTAAAAATCAATAATAAACAAACGGCTCGACCAACTCATGATCTGCGTCATCAGACAGCTGAAATAATGACATTTATTTACGTCATTCGAGTCATGATCATACGCTTTGCCATGCATCATACCCCATCAGTCCGCCATGCAATGATTGCGTCTTATAAGGGAGCTATTGACCCAGATCATTGTTGCATTCAGGCACCGTGCATATAGTGACGCGCAATTGAAGAGTATGGGCGTCATGAAATTCGCCGCATCACTGATCAGGCATTCAAAAATGGTTTTCGCCGGTACTCCATCCGGTCCATTGTGCGTGAGCACAGAAAGACAAAAATCAAATCTGCAAGAAGGTTGGGTGATAGCCAACCATATCCTTGTTTCCTTCCACGTGGCATTTATATCCTCGGTTCTGGCGATCCCTGAAACTGCAGCGAGTAAGGCTGAGGTATTACGTTTTATATTTATTAGTCCGGAAACCATTATTTCCGCCATTTTTACCTACCTGGTCTTCCACTCAGCTATCTCGCTCCATGAATTGGGTCATTTCCTGGAAGCAGCACGTTTGCGGGCGCTCAGTGACTCAATCCAGGACTCCGTAGAAGCCCGGCTCGCCGCACCCAAAAAGGCGCGCTGGCTCTATCTGCTTAAGCTGTTTATCCGCATACCCTTTGGGCTAGCGGTGGGAATCAAACGTGAAGGACTGAATTACTACCCCGATGCACCTTATAACCTGGCCGTCGCCGCCGCCGGCCCGCGTGCCAGCTTCAAGGTTGCCAGGGTGGCTTTGCCGGTGGCTCTGATCCTGCTGGCGACCGGTCTTCTGCAAGATCAGTCTCTCGCGCTCAACCTCGGTCGCTTATTACTGGGACTGGGTATAGTGACCGGTCTCGATTTTCTGTTGGCAGACCCCGGTAAATACCGTGAATTCCGCCGGCGCGAGCAACGTGCTAGCCAGGCCTCTGCCAGCCTCCCGGAAGCCACCGGCTGGGCCGCTAAAGCCGCTTCTGTGAAAAATCGAATCGTTGAACGCAGCATGCAGGAAGCCACCCATCCACGCCTGGGTACCGTCAGGGCACCCTGGCAATTTCGTAACTGCGGTATGGGTGGACGGCATACTGAGAAGGAATATCCGGAATCGAACATCAGTATGCAGGAAGCCATGTTCCTGATCCTGGGTGCAGTGGATTCACAGGAAGCACAGGAGATGACCGTGCGCCTGCAGAATCGACTCAAGGAAATCCTGGAAAAAGCAGAAGGTTGCCGGGTCATGGGTATTGGGCTTGAAGGCGGGCTTGCTCCTTATGTAGATCGCGGTGACTACGAATTACCCGAACTGCGACTTTGGGCCATGATGAAACAAACCATCAAAGAGTGTGGTTTCCGGCCTGGCATCGATGTAGCTATCGCACTCGACCCTGCCCTGTCCGAATTGGAAATTGCCTACCGGGAAGAATTCGACGTGCCAGACAGTATCGGCATGTACCTGTTCTGGCGTGATCACTCCAAGAAGGTTCTGGACCGTGATGCAGTACTGGCCATCTATGAAAAAGCGATTTTTGACTATGACATTCCAATTTTGTCGATCGAAGACGGTTTTTCCGAAGACGATACGGAAGGCTGGTACAAGTTACTCAATAAACTGGGCGACCGTGTACTTGTTGTGGGTGATGACCTGGTCACGACCAACGACCGAACCATTGAAATAGCTGCCTCAAAGGGGCTGATAAACTCCGTACTGGTGAAGGCAAATCAGATCGGATCCTTATACGAAACACTGCTGGCAGTTCTGGTGACCCTCGGCAAAGACCTTAACCTGATCATATCGCATCGTTCAAAAAGTCCGAATGATGATATGGAGGCGCACATTGCACTGGCAACCAATGCACTGGGTCTCAAAGCAGGTGGTGGCGCCAATACCGAGCGCCTGGTCAAATACCAGGCGGTTACCACCCAGATGGAACGAATCCTGGAGCAGAATGTTCGGGAACCTGATTTACCCGGGTTTGCCATGGTCGAGCGTCTGCGGGCGCGGGAAGAACCGACTAACGCGGGCATTCCCACGGTGGGTGTTGACGTTCAATTGGCCCTGCCAGGTGCAGAACCCGAGAGTCGCGTACGTTTGTCCTTTCACGGAGCCACACCGCTTGGCACCTCATCAGGCACGGGTGAGGCGGTGCACCTGGTTGATGCTGTTTTTGAGCGTGCCGAATACCTGGAAGTAGTTGAAGAAAACCTGAAGTTCCTGCAGGAAGTGGAACCAGGTGTGTTTACTTTCAAACCCGACGTAATACGCTCACAGATCGAATCAACCGGTGACAAGGCCCTGCTGCAATTATTTAAGCGAAGCGGGCGTTATTATGGCAAAGGCTGTCTGAATGCCGTCGATCACGTGCATGAATTTGTCGCACCCTTATTCGAACAAAAAAACGTTGCCGACTGGAGCCTCTTCGATATTGACCGTGCACTCTTAAATCTCGAGTTATCGACTGCAATACGTCGCGGAAAGCACGACAATGATACGGATACCGAAACTGAAATACGCGTAATGCAACGCAAACAAAACCTGGGCATGAACGGAATTCTTTCTGTTTCCCTTGCTATGGCCCGCGGTATCGCTCATGTGCGTGGACAGGAACTCTATGAGTTTTTACGCGAGGAAATGTTGGTTATCATTGAACATTTGGCCGGTGCACATCATGTTGCCATCCGGGGCAGTCGCTATGAAGACTACGTGGCAGCACTGCAGGAAGTCAACACGCTGCTTGAAGCACAAAATTTACCGCTTTATGGAGCCTTGCGAAAATTGACCGGAATTTATAACTGCCAGAATGAGGCCAGCCCCTTGCCTGCACCTTTCATCACAAACCTGACCATTGTCCCTGGCGAAGCAGCTTCATTTGATTCAAAGGAACAAGCGTCTATCAGCAGTCTGAACACCGCCCTGGTGAATGCCTATCTCACTCCTGCAAGCGAACAGGATCACAAGCTTGATCTCAAGATTGCCTTACGCCGCTACCTGGAAACGATGACCCTGCTTGGTCGTCGTTACCGGATGTTCGAGATTGCCAATCACCGGTTCTTTAAGGTAGACAACACCCTGATCATACCCTTCGACGCGCACGGCAGCTTATCAATCTACGCTGTGCGCAGGGATTCGGAAGAGGTCATCAGGCAGGTTCTCCTGCCCCACGGTACATTGATTACCGATGCCCTGATCGCAGAGCTGTCCGGTTTCAAGGGTTCGGTCATCGATCTTGAGCGCGAAATTTATCATTTGCATGTCGATGACATGCCCACCATTCAGGTTGCCCGACTGCGTGACCTGGCTGGTCTGTTAAGACGTCTGAATAATTGTGGCAGTCGACATGAAGCAGTGTATGTTTTGCGATTTCTTGTGGCACGTCTTTGCAGCAGTTCATACCGCGGCATGCCCGGGGCCAAGAACCTTAAGTCCGAAATCATCCGTGTACGCCAGGAGTTGGCTGAGTTTATGAACGGCCCCTTTGCCGAACGTTTACGTCTGCCAACCAGTATCCTGGTACGCAGTATTTCGGGACTCGTGTCTCAGCCGAAACTGATCGATGAAGTCTGGCAGGACACCATCGATCTTTCCGAAGTACACGTGCGCGGCAGTGCGATCACCAATGAGATTCGCAGGAGCACCCACCATGCCATGGGCAAACACACCCTCAAACTGGCACGCGCATACCTTCAATGGCTTGAGACGGGTGAGGCAGAGTTCCCGGAACCTGAACGTGAAATTGCTGGACCCGCAGATGAGGCCGCGCGTTCAAACCCGGTCGTATCGGATCTTGTGAAACGTATCATTTCAAACCTCGAGCAACTCCTGGGAAGTGCACAGTTAGCCAGGCGAATCGACGAATGGCGTGAAACTTATGCAAATGAGCTTCAGCGTTGTGAATCAACCAATACACTGGAAGAAGAGCTTGAGTCACTGGTAAGTAAAGGCATACATGCCAATAACCAGTGGGTGTACCAACATCGCCTGCGCAGCCTGGTAAGCAAGCTACGCGATGGTGAGTGGGGCACCCAGGCCGGTGAGCCGTTTGAGGCGGCATTACAGCGATTACAGGAAGCACGGCCGTCTGATGAATCTTTCGAGCCTGACAAAGCAGAGGAAGAAGCACGCGATGCGGTTAATACCTTCTGCTCAAGTATTCGACATGATTACCAGGACTCCCTTTTCCTGGCCCTTGATGAATTGCTCGGGTTTTATCACGGTGGTAATCAGTTTGATGCCTTTGCACGCAGTTGCAGTCTTCGCCGGGAGCTTGAATCACTGGCCGGCAACGGCGTATTCCCCACCCAGCGTTACCTTTTACACCAGCTTGACTGCATTTTGGAGGAACTGGGGTTCTTCGCACTGAGACACGTTGCCTCGGACTACATGGAAAATGGCATCAGGCTGGCAGAGTGTCTGTCCATCGTCCACCTGTGTGCCGGCAACCTCGATCGCGATGGTCTGTTCTCACGGGAACTATGGGATTTATCTGCCATGTTGGTTAATCCGTCGCGCAGTTCATCCGAGTTACTGGATGTGCTCGAACAAATTCAACGCAACTACCATCGACTTGTTCACCGGGTCAGCAATGCATACGAAGTGATGGCAGAACACCTGGGTTATGGAACTGAGGAAATGCGTGCAGTTTTAGCCAATTTCCAGCGCACCATGCATGACCTGAACAGCCTGGTGCATTTCTCCGACCTGGCACGTACGTTCCTGTCGGAAAGTGACCGGGACAACAGTCAACCGGAAGCGGGCGGCACAGGTGTGGATCCCTGGGATTTCGTCCACTTGTCACACACCTATGACATAAGGCGTCGTGTCGAAAACAGGCAAGCCGCAAGTTTGCAGGCTCGCTACGGCGGTAAGGGTAGTGGCTTGATTTACATCGCATATTTAGGCATTCCTACACGCGACGGTTTTATTATCCCAACCGTCCTGCCACGTCTGGATCTGCACAAGCACGAGCAACAGAAACTCGAACAGGAAGTATTGCAGCATCTTCGAATACTTGAAAAAGATATAGAAACCAACGAGGGCCAAAACCTTGGTCTCGGTAACCCCGATGCGCCCTTGCTGCTCGCGGTTCGAGGCGGCTCGGTATTTTCAATGCCGGGTATGCTGGCAACGATGGTCTTTGTTGGCATGACCGATGCCATCGCTGAGTCCCTGGCACGAGAGGACGATTGGTATGCCTGGGATGCGTACCGGCGCTTCCTTGTGTCTTTTTCCGCAGCGGTCTGGGACCTTGACATAGAGGCGCTTGACCTGGTTGAAAAAGCCAAGCGGCGTCATGGCGTCACGCTCAAGACCGATTTGAGCGGCGGTGAGATGCGTGAGGTGGTTGAAGCCACCAAAGATGCCATTCGACAAGCGGGTCATGCCGAACAACTCGACTCGATACTCAACGATGCTGAGCTTCAGCTACAGACTGCCGTGCGTGCAGTGCATGCATCCTGGGACCGGAACCGAGCAAGGCAATATCGTGCCATTAAACACCTGAGCGAAGGCTGGCATACTGCTGTTATCGTGCAACAAATGGCTTCGGGCAATCGTATCAACCAACAGGAACTTAAACCGGGCATCGACGAGATGGGTATTTCTCTGACCGGTGTTATTCCCAATACGCGCATGAAAACCACCGGCTTCCGGGAGTTCACCGGCGATATCAAGTTCAGTGCATGCGGTGATGACCTGGTGGGTGGCATCACGGCGGCAAAGTCCTTTGAGCCGGTGCAACGATTGCACATCCTGGCGCCCATGCTGGAACGCAAACTCAATCATGCAGGTGCCCGCCTGCGGCGTTACCTGGGTTCGGACGCAGAGATTGAATTCACAGTTGACCGGGGCGTATTGAGTGTCCTGCAAGCACGCAGTGCCCAGATGAATCACCGCTTCAGTCCCAAAACCTTCGATAAACCTGGAACTCCCTCAGGGCGTGGTATCGGTATTAGCGGCACGGCTTTTCGTGGCCGCGTTGCTTTCAATGAAGCTGATGTGGAACGCCTGAGAAACTTGCCGGACGAAGACAACGACGATTCGGATGGTATTTTACTGGTACTGGAGAACCCGGTTCCTGATGAAATTCCCCTGATACTTTCGGTTAATGGCCTATTGGCCGCTCGTGGCGGCTCAACCTCCCATGCGGCGGTCTGCGTACACGGCATTGAAGACCAGCCGTACACTGCGGTATTAGGTGTATCGGAACTTCGGGTGAGTGAAAACGGAGCCACGCTGATGGGGGCTGATGATCAAATTGAACATACCATCTGCACAGGAGATATACTATCCATCCACGGACAGACCGGTGACGTATTCGCAGGTTCACGACGTCTACTCAGCATAAAGCAAAAAAAAGCGACTTAAGCGATCAAACAAACGATTGCATGAATCCGGGCAATATCACACTACAAACCCGGCGTCTGGCACATAATGTCAAATGGCTGTCTCTGCAGGAGTTACTGATACGACTCCTGGGTCTCGCGACCGCCATCTATCTCGCCAGGGTTTTAACTCCCACTGCTTTTGAAGAATTAGGCCTGGCTGTTGCCATGATTGGCATCCTGACAACGCTGGTACAGGCAGGCACCGGATCCCGTGGCACCCGCCTGTCTGCCCTCGACCCCGCATCGATCCCTCAGACCCGCGCAAGCATCACGGGCTTGAGGGTAACCATCACCCTTATTGTGATGGCCGGACTTATCTCATGTGCACCAACACTTTCACAAACATTCTCATTTTCGGCCAACCTGCTCATCCTGTGTTCATTTCTATTGCTTCGCCCTGCCCTGGCCGCGCTGCTCGGTTCTGTCTATATACACGGCGCGCTCTTATTATTGGGCTGGTTGAGCACACCCGCATCGGCCGCTGACTTCCTTGTGGCGCAAAATCTGATGCTGACGATGATCATTTTGTTGCATGTGATCAATAATTCGGCTTTTCCTTCCGCCAGCAGGCTATTGCCCTGGACTCCGCGATGGCATTGAACCTGGTTGCTGACCTGCTACGCTACTACCTGGTGTTGATTATTCCGGGCATCCTGGTTCTCGCCCTTTTTGCAGACCAGATTCTTAACCTGCTGTTTGGAGTTGAATATTCAGATTCCGGACCAGTGCTGATGTTACTGCTCACCGCATTACCATTCCTGGCAGTCAGTGATAGTCTGCAACTGGTGCTCAAGGCAATACCAAAACCAAAAGCTGTGCTGACTGCCCGGATTGTCAGCACCCTGGTACTGCTTGTTATTGCGATCTTATCTGTACCCCGTTATGGTGCCCTTGGTGGAGCAGCAGCGGTGGTTGCCGGTGAGGCAGCAGCAATGGTTTTACTTTTCTGGTTGGTTAAACGCACTCTTGGGGCCATGCCCTGGAATGCCAGGTGTTATGAAGCAATACTCGCAGGTGTTATAACGGCGCTTGTTCTTGTGCTAACCCAAAGCTGGCCGTTATTGTTCAGGCTGCCCTTTGCTGCGATAGTCTATATTCTCTCAGCAGGGTTAATGAAGGCGGTTTCAGCCCATGAACTCGGGTCTGTTCCGCATCTAATTTCAGCGGCGCTTCAAAATGATAAACTGGAATAAGTCAGCTAACAGGTTTCTTTCAGAACCGGGCAAATGGGTTCCATCAAAGTTTGGCTTTCGGCAACCTGATGGGTTCCGGCTTTTGCCGGTCATTTCAAATCAACATGGATTACACGCTTGAACGCTCAAACCAACCAGGCACAACCTCGTGTGTCTGTCATCATTGCCGTTTATAACGGTGGTACAGATCTGGAAAAATGCCTGGCTGCGGTCAGGGCGTCTACCTACCCTCTGTTTGAATGCATCCTGGTCGATGATGCGTCCACTGACGGAATGGTCATTGCTGCTGCAGAACGGCATAACGCAAGGGTTATCCGCCTCGAGGCGCAAGGTGGTCCCGCCAGGGCCCGCAACATCGGTGTGAAAGAAGCCGGCGGAGATATTATTTTATTTACTGACGCAGACGTTTTGCTCCAGCACGACACCATCGCAGTGGCAGTCAACACCTTGCAGACTGACGAGAAGATTGCCGCCGTGATTGGCAGTTATGACGACCAGCCCACACATGCCGCATTTATCTCTCAATACCGAAACCTGTTTCATCACTGGGTTCACCAGACCGGTGCTGACGAGGCATCTACATTCTGGACCGGTTGTGGCGCTATTCGCCGTAGTGTCTTTCTCGAGATGGGCGGTTTCAGCCAGGAATACAGGCAACCCAGTATCGAGGATATCGAATTGGGAATGCGAATGCGCCGCGCAGGATATAGAATCCGTCTGCTCAAGAAAATGTTTGGCAAGCATATGAAACAATGGGGTTTCTGGAACACAGTCCGCACCGATATCCTGATGCGCGGTGTGCCATGGATGCAGTTGGTATTAAGCGACGGAAAAATGACAAATGATCTCAACCTCAATTACAGGTCACGGATCGCCACTGTTTTGGCCGCACTGTTGGCCATGCTTGTACCAGTTCTCTTATTGACAGGGCATGGCGCAGCCCTGCTACCGGTAACGGGTTTTCTATTGACGGCGGCAATCAGTGCCCGACTTTTTGTCCGTCCGGCTATGCAGCATGGCAAAAGCCTGGTCACAATTATACTGGCATTGCTGATACCGTTACTTGCTTACTGGCTTAAGCCGGACATCTTGTCTATGGTTCCAGTGGCACTGCTACTTGCCCTGGTTGCAACACACCAGGGATTCTATCGTTTTGTCGCGAACAAACGCAGTATGGCCTTTGCCATTGCAGTGGTGCCAATGCAGTTCGTGTTTTTCCTGGGTTGTGCAGTTTCAATTCCACTGGCCTTGCTCCGGCATCACCTGGGTGGCAAGCCGGCAACAGCAGATGAGTTTTCAAAGGAAAGTTGATCATGTCACAATACATTAAAAATGCAGCACACAGGAATCCGTCAAGATGAATGGAATTGGTCAAAGCTTCAAAAACCCGCTAAGCCTGATACTGGCGGCGCTCACAACGCTTGCCTTGCTGGGTGCATGGCAGTTTTCAAAGGAGTCACCTGGTGTTGACTACTATGTGGCATGGGTTGCTGCAGACGCGGTTAATAACGACACGCCGCATAAAATTTACGATTCATCATCACGATACATACTGGCCGTTTTATACCGCAATAAAGCAGACGCACAGAAAGACGCACCACGCCAGAAACAGATGGCTGCATACCGCACAGAGTTGCACATGACTGCAACGCCTTTCCTTTATTGGATTACGGGACTACTCACCACCGGTGACTATGAAAGGGATTTGACACTATGGCATTTGCTCTCGCTGGTTTTTGTAACGATTTCCATCCTTGTTATGTGCCGCTTGCTGAAATATTCCCCGGCAACAAGCCTGGCTATCCTGCTTCCGATACTGGTCTGGTTCGCACCTTTGCAATCCGACTTACGTGTGGGAAATGTCAATAGTTTCCAGTTGGGATTAATCGGTCTGATTTTTTGGTTGCAAAGCCGGCAAGCAAACCGTGGATACCTGTTTGCAACTGGACTGGCTATCGGTTTACTGGTGATGTTCAAACCAAATCTTGGGCCAGTGGCCTTGATGTTCGCCGGTGGCTGGCTGGTACGTGGGCAATTTATGCAGTTGGGTGTTTCACTTGCGGGGATGGTCACAGGCGCTCTCACAGCCGTGCTGACTTCGTCCATATGGGTAGGCAGTGCAACGGTGTGGCCCGACTGGTTAAAGTTCATTCAACTGGTCGTGGGGCACTCCTTTGGGCAAAAAAGCGGCAACTACGCATCGGTATCTCAAATTTCCAGTAGTATTAGTCCGCTAGTTTCCAGTAGTATTAGTCCGCTAGGCCAGCTATCTACTGCAATCATTTTGAGTCTTTTATGTCTTGCTTGTTTCTGGTGGGGGCGCAGAAGAGTCAACGCCTCAGCTTCTGAACTGGATGATAAAAACCGGCTGTTCGTGGAGAACTCACTTCTCATCGCAACCGGCTGTATCATCACCATGCTGGCGTCAACACTGGTCTGGCTTCACTATTACCTCCTGATAATTCCCATGCTAATCGTTGCGTTACGTCCATGGCAGGAAGCAGGTCCGATGAAATTCGTGCCTTTAATGATGCTGCGCGTATTACCCGTGGTGGCGATGGTTATTCTGATGGAAACGGCACTGCCGGTGATTTTCGGTAGTGACGCCAAGAGTTTCCGCAGTGTGGCTACCACGGTAAGCGTGGTAACACTGTTGGTTGTTGGACTTTGGCAGTTTGCCTACGGAATCACGGGTCAGGTTGATCCGGAACTTGACGAGGCACCTGCCGCTCACTGAAAGCCAGCGTCCGGTCCTCACCTATCTCGTGGTATTCGGCGTCCTCATTAACACGCCAGATATCCCATAGCTGTTCACCGGCGATGATGTTCTCAGCAGCGAGCAAAGCTGTCATCATGGCGTGATCCTGATTGTTGTACTTGTGCATACCATTGCGACCCACCAGGTGGAGTCCCGGTCTGTTTTTGTCCAGCCAACTTCTAAATAACGCCACCCGCTCTTCGTAGTTCTCGTCGTAAACGGGGTAAGCACGCGGTTGCCTGATTACCGTGCCGTCAATCACGTGACCCGGTGTCACCAGGCCTAGCTGTATCAGTTCCTCATCCGCCAGACGGATAAGATCTTCATCTTTTGAATCCCATAAGCCATCACCTTTGAAACAGAAATACTCCAGACCGAGGCAGTTCAGATCCGGATCGGGAACCAGATGCGGAGACCAGGATTTAAAGTTCTGAATTCGACCCACTTTGACTTCCGGGTCATGGATATAAATCCAGTTGTCATCGAAGCAATCAACGTCTTTCACAATGATTGCTACGGTCACGAAATCACGGTAACGGAGCATTCGTCCCGCTGTCATAATAGCTTCAGGAGGCTTGGGCTCAATGCATTCAACCAGCTCTGAAATCGCAGCAGATGATATGACATCGTCAGCGACGAAATCGTGCCGGGCTCCCTCCGGATCAACCGCAGACACTGTCCATTCGCCGGTTTCAATGTCCCTGGAAAGACTATCGACCGACATACCCATAATCACTTTGCCACCCCGTTGCTCCACTTTTTCGGCAGCTGCCTCCCACATCTGGCCCGGACCCAATCGTGGATACCTGAAACTTTCGATAAGGGATTTTGGTGACCCGCCTTTCTTACGGAGCCCGGATGGAGCCAGGGCCTGCCAGACTGCCGTACCGAGGGACAGGCCCTTGATCCTCTGTGCGGCCCAGTCAGCCGAAATTTCCTTGCACTTGAGACCCCAGACCTTCTCTGTGTAACTCTCGAAGAAAATACTGAATAAACGATGCCCAAACTGGTTTGTCACCCAGTCTTCAAAAGTCTGGGGGTCACGGTTGGGAAACACCTTGGCCTTGAAGTAGGACAACATACACCTGACAGATTCAAAAATTCCAAGCCCTGCCAGCGCGTTTAATGGCCTCAACGGATAATCAAACAACTTGTGATGATAGAAAATACGTGACTTTCGTTGCCGCGTAAGCAGTTGATCACCCAGAATTTCTTCCCATAGATTCTCGATTTCCTTGGAGCGGGAAAAGAAACGATGGCCACCGACATCGAAACGAAACCCCTTGTAGGTCTCTGTACGCGAAATACCGCCTATAAGCTCCGGATCACGTTCCAGAACAGTAACATCTGCCCCTTCAGCCGAAAGACGATACGCGGCAGTGAGACCTGCAGGGCCCGCACCAATACAGATAACGCGGGGTAGTTTCTTGGATTGTGTCATTAATCGCTCTCAGTAATCAGCATCAGGTAATGATGTTTAAAACGGTTAGTTCTTTTTTCGCCATTTTCAGCATGAATACATGCGCATTCACATTTTAGGTAGGGGGCTTATGCTACGGCAAAACAGATCATTTCGACAGTGTTTATCAATGCTCACGTCCTTAACAAGAACTAGCACAAGCTTCGCAGATGGCAAGTAGTGCTTATCCGCTTGCAAGGTCCGCCAAGGCTTTGCAGTACCTGTTTGCAGGACCCGCTGTGAATACATCCATGTACGCTCTTCCTCGACGTCCTGTCTCGTAAGGTCCTGCAAACAGGTACTGCACATCCTCGGCTAAGCGGGCATTCAAACACTAATGGTTTCAGTTAGACGAGCACGGCGCTCTGTAGAAGCTGGGGCGGGTAATTTTAGAAAGGAGAATCAGCAGTTGAACCATCCTGCTCCGACGGTTCAGGTAGAATATCTGCAGACAAAACCGGAGTAATGCCGTGAATGACTTAACACCCATCCAGGTTCGGGTACTGGGCTGCCTTATGGAAAAGAAGGAAACCACCCCCGATCAATACCCGCTGACCCTGAATGCGCTTCGAAATGCCTGCAATCAGAAGACCTCACGCTACCCGGTGGTTAGTTACAGTGAGGGCGAGGTGGGTCATACACTGCGTGAGCTTGAGGCTCTGGACCTGGTGCGCGAAGAATGGGGTGCACGGGTTCCGAAATACCAGCACCTTGCCAATAAGGCCTTGAACCTGCACAGCCAGGGAATTGCCCTGCTGGCGACCTTGATGTTACGTGGCCCGCAAACATTGAATGAATTAAAGATCAATTCACATCGCTTATTTGATTTTGATGATCTCGATGATGTTCAGTTTGCCCTTGGTCACCTGATCGAACGCGAACCGTCAATGGTTGCCTCCCTGCCCCGTCAGCCCGGTCAGAAAGAAGGCCGTTTCGCGCATCTGCTGAGTGGTGAACCCGACATTCCTGTACCCGTCAGATCAAGCTCATCGGCAGTTGTATCACCGGGACTGGAAGCCAGGGTAACGGAACTGGAAGCACAGCTTGAGCACCTGCAAACCCGCCTGAAAGCTATCGAAGACGGCATGACTGGGGAAGAAGAAAGTTTCGCCTAGAGCAAATATGGAATCAGGGCACGGCGCTCTGCAGGGTAGTCTTTAAAAGTCTCCCGGTACCAGCGGTGATGTGCGATTGCCCGTGGCACCAGGTTTGCCATGGTCCAGACGGCAAACACCCAGCCTGCGAGTGACCATGTTGCAATAGCCCAACCAGTCCATTGAATTATTTCACCCAGGTAATTCGGACAGGACACCCAACGATAGGCCGCACCGTAGGGAACCTGGTAAGTACCGGTTTCACTCTTGGCACTACTCAAACGCGCCAACTGACGGTCCGAAACCTTGTTCAGGGCCATACCGGCAAAGAACACCAGCACACCGGTCAGAAATTGCGGACTGCTCAGCCATACATCGCTGTACTTATCACCCTGGCTGGCAATCGACCAGGCATTGAGATATGCGTTTGTCGTATTGAATACCAATGCCATTACCAGTATCAGCCAGGGCATTTTTTTGTCTTTTTTCAGGGTCCAGGGATAAATAAATACGCGGTGACAGTAATGCAGCTGCCACATTAGAAGTAATAGTACTGCGGTGGTATCCCACTTAGCGTAAAAAATCATGATCGCGCCAAATACCAATACGGCCGGGGACTCCATAACAAACCAGCCAATCCGGTTATCCAGTAACGGACCCCAACCCTGGCGGATGTGTCTCCCGTATGGTGCCTTTATAAATAGAAGCAACAGAAAGACCGGCACGGCAATAGCCAGTGTCCCGAAGGCAACCATTTCAAACGACTTATTCAGAATTTGTTCCATATTTAAATCAATATTTTACTTTAATTAAATATTATATATCATTGTTTTATATTGTTATAAAACTCCAGAACGTCTCGCATAGACGCACGAAAAGTTCGTGGTTGATAAGCTAACTCTCTACTTGCCCTGGCATGACTCATGACCTTGTTTGTCGTCAGTGCCGCCAGGGAATCACGGGTATAAAGCGGAGCCTGGCCGGACAGGCGTGCCCAGCCCGCCATCAACGGCGCAAACAAAGCTGCCACCCGGTTGGGAATGGATAGCCTGGGCGCAGCGATCCCGGTCAGCTCTGCGATAAGCCTAGCAACCTCAGACACGCTGAGGTAATGCCCCGAGAGGATATAACGATCACTGTCTGCGCCTTTCTCCGCCGCCTCAACCGCACCCCAGGCTACATCACGTGCATCAACCCAGTTAAAACCGCCGGATACCATGGCCGGTAAACGGCCATGAGCCATTTTGATGATTGCCTGACCGAACAGAGAACCGTGGTAATCATTCGGGCCCAGCACCGCGGTTGGATAAATAATTCTGGTTCCCAGGGCTTTACAGCTATTTTCCCTTACCAACCTCTCTGCAGCGGCCTTTGAAAAGTCATAATCGCCTCCATGACCGTTCCGTTCACCCAACAAGGGGTTCTCCTCGGTAACAGGACGATCCATTGGCTCCAGTTCGAGTGCATGGATGCTCGAAAAATAGACAAGGGTTGAAACACCCTCTGACCGGCAGGCCTCGAGGACATTTCGGGTGCCCTCGATATTAACCTGTTCAAGCTTTTCATTGTCGCCGGATTGAATCGATATATAGGCGGCCAGATGGTAAACCTGCTCAACACCCCTGAATGCCTTGCAAAGACTTTGTTGATCCAGGACATTTCCGTCGACTCTGACCACATCAAGCCCTTCGAGAGCCAAGCTGGTTTGTCTTATCAGGGTTACTACTTCATAACCCCGCCCAATTAGCTCTCTGACCAGGTTTGCACCAATATGACCGGAAGCACCGGTTACCGCCACTTTTTTCATCAAACACCAATGCTTGAAATGTTTTCACGCCCATGTCGTGGACGAAACAAATACAGACCGCTTTTTCCTACGCTGAAATGGACTCCAACCCAAGCTTCTGCCGTTCGCGGTTCAGATGCTCGATCATACGTGACTGCATCGCCTCGTATTCCGGATTCCCATCCAGTTCCTGAAAAAAAGGCAACTCCCTGCTGATCTTTGTTGATGTGATCAATCCGCGATCAATTGCCTCGGACAGGAGACTTAGAGCCTGATCGTGTTCACCTTTCATCGCATGGTAGGAGGCCAGCGTCACCAGGAATTGTTGACCACGCACACCCTGGGCCTGCGATTGCTTCATGGCCGTTCCGAGCATTGCCATGGCCGCTTCAAAACGGTCCTGGTTACCAATTCTGCTATAGGCCAATGCAATATGAGCCATTTCACGGTAGCCAAGAATCCCAGGCGGTACTTCCTGCTGGAAAGCAGAAAGATCGGGCCAGCGACCTTCGAGATATTCAACCAGCAAATCCGATTGGTCACTGGCATTCAAGAAGAAGAATAGCTCCCCTACGTTCCCGTTCGCAGCCTTTTGCTGTGCCACCATCATGGCTTCTTCATTGCGGCCAAGGTTTAAAAGGGCTGCGACTATAAAACCGGACCAGTGATCATCAAATATCTGCTCATACTGATGGGTGAGATAGTTTCCCCAGTTAACACCCACTTTATAAATCCTGTCGTTTGGTTGCTTATCCAACCCCAGCTGCATACGTTGCAGGCCGTCTGCTGCGAAACCCTCCTCAAAGTCTATCCATGCCCGGTTTCCCTCAAGTTGCACTGTGCCTTCAAAGAAAGGCTCGAGCCTGTCCAGGAAAGCACGAGCTTCGTCAGTCCTGTCCATTTGCGTCATCTGGTAAACGCGATTGCCTATGGCTGGTTTATACAGCGGATCGCGTTCGGCGATAGAATCCAACAGTGCCATGCTTTCAGTGGCTCGGTTCACCTCCCAGTAATTGAGTACAAGCCAGTTAGCTGCGTTTACCATGCTGGGGTTGATGGACAGCGCTTTCTCCAGGACTTCTACGCCTTTGGCCGGGCGTGAGGGTGGACCGTTATAATACAAACCCATACCGGCCCACGCTTCGGCCAGGTCCTCATCCAGTGACAATGCCTTATCCAGGTAGAGTTTTGATTGTACCTGCGCCTGCTCGTTAGGAATTTTCCCATAACTGGTATCAGATAAAAGTAACGTCACAATGCCACGCTGTGCGTAGGCGGGCGCATACTCAGGATCAATGGCAATGGCCTTATCCAGTAATTCAGCCGCCGAATCCAGCGTTAGCTCCTGTCGTTCATACATACGCTGCTTGGCCAGCAGATAAAGATCATAGACCTCCGAGTCGGTTCGAATGCTGCTGACAACCTGGACCTTTCCATCAAGCAAAGCCGCTTTCAGTTCTTGCAGAATGGATGTGGCAATCTCGTCCTGAATAGCGAAAACATCAATCAGCTCCCGATCATAGGTATCCGACCAAAGATGAAAACCGTCGTCCACCTTGACCAGTTGCGCGGTAATACGAACCTTGCCACCGGCCTTGCGCACTGAACCCTCCAGAATATGGCTAACACCCAGGGTCTCACCAATTTGTCTCAGATCCTGGTTTTGCCCTTTGAAAGCAAAGGACGAGGTACGTCCGGCGACCTTCAGTTCCTTCACTTTGGCCAGTGCGTTAAGAATTTCCTCTGAAATTCCATCGGAGAAATACTCGTTGCCGGCATCATCGCTCATGTTGACAAAAGGTAATACGGCGATGGATTTGTCATCTTCGACTGGCAGTATTTCGCTGGCAGCCTGCTCGGAGACTGCCAGAGTTGTTGCCTCAACCAATGCCGTGTCGCGATCGGCTGAAAGTACAAACTTGTCGTAGGCAAAATAAGCGAGTGCCATTGCCATGACAGCGGTAATCACCACGTTGAGTTTCTTTCCGGTATCCGGGGTAATCGATTGTGAGCGGTCCACTTCGTGTTCGCGTTTGATTCCCTCGGGTGTCATTTCGAAGGCCCAGGCAAAAAACAGTGCGAAGGGCAATCCGATAGCCAACAGGACCAACACGGATTTTATAGCCCATGCTGGTGTGCCAAAACTTTCAAATACCAACTGCAATACCTGGGCAACCAACCAGGCAACCACGATGTAGGCAATACCTACCCTGAAGACATTTCGACGTTTTAGTTCGTTGAATAATGACAAGTGTTGGCTTCTTTTTGTCCGCTATTGCTTTTAAGCATAGTTGCTATGCCGGCAAATGCCAAAAGGAATCATTGAATCAACCCGGTGATGACAAAAACTACCTGTTAGTTTGACCTTACTAAGACCCATTAGAAATCGCATATCACGAAACATGTATAGTAAGATTTAGTCAGTCGGCTAAATGGAACCAACACAGCCATGAAGAAAAAACTTTTATGCTCATTCCTGCTATCACTGGCCCTGTCTCTGCTGACCAGCCCCGTGCTTTCCAAAGAACCCGACCCGGAAGAATCAATGGATGGCCTGGAGCTCGTTACCAAGAAATGGCGTACCAGGTTCTATATGGATACCAGCACGGACTGGAGTACTTTTACGAAGATTCAACTTGAAAAAGCCACGGTGGAGTTTAGAAAACACTGGGTCCGCGACCAGAAATTTCGCAGCAACAACCGTCCCACGGAAAAAGAACTGAATCGCATCAAGACGGATCTGTCAGAACTTCTTGACGAGGTATTTAAACAGGAACTTTTCGCGAGCAATACCTTTGTGATGAGTGAAACCGGCGGTGAGAATGTTATGCGCATCACACCCAGAATCGTCGATCTCGACATCATTGCACCAGACCGTATGCGTGACCATATTGGCTATTCCATAACCGACTCAAAGGGGCGTATGACGCTCGAACTTGACATCCATGACTCAGCTAGCGGTAAGCTGCTCGCCCGGATGATTGACACCAGGGAAGACCCGCAACGTGACTACTGGGAGAGAACTACCAGTATTGACAATAAACGGGCAGCACGCTTTATCCTGATTCGCTGGTCAAGTGACTTGCGTGAATGGTTAGTTGAGGCCCGGCAAACTAGCCCGAAGTAATCTCCGGCCTCAGGCTTCGTCACAGGCAATCGCTTCCAGGAATATGCTGCCATGACGCTCCAGTTTGACCTGACCCACGCCGTTGATCTCGAGAAACTCCTCTTCAGTTGAAGGCCGTTCGCTGCTCATCTCCACCAGTGCAACATCACCAAAGATCACATAGGGTGGCACACCCTGTTCCTCGGCCAGTTGTTTGCGAATCTCCCGCAGCGTTTCAAATAAGCGCAGATCGTCTTCGCTGAGCTCTGCGATTGGACCGGTTTTCCTTTTCTTCTTTTTAAGCTTCTCCTGAACCCTGGGCCGTGCCAACTCCAGCGTCTCTTGCGCACGCAGCAAACTCGATGCCTTCGATGTGAGTTTGAGCACCGAAAAACTTGCAATATCCTGGATCAGGTAACCGCGGTGGATCAACTGGCGTATGATCGATGACCATTCGGTTGCGCTGTACTCGCCACCGATATCATAGGTCGAGAGTCGCTCGTGATTGAATTTGCGTATACGTTCGTTATCCGCCCCGCGCAGCACATCCACAACATGCTTAACGCCAAAACTCTGACCCACACGATAAACACAGGACAAGACCTTGCGGGCCGCCTCGGTAGCATCGTACCTTTCCGGTGGGTCCAAACAGATGTCACAGTTACCGCAATCCACTTCCATCTGCTCGCCGAGGTAACCTAACAACACACGTCGACGACAGGTCAGGCTCTCTGCGAAACCCACCATTGAATTTAGTTTGTGTGACTCTATGCGACGCTGGTTTTCGTTAGCGTTCTGATCCAGGTGATAACGCGCCATGGCCACATCCTGGGTACCGAATAACAGTAGCGCTTCCGCTGCTAGGCCATCACGACCGGCGCGTCCCGTCTCCTGGTAGTAACCCTCCATATGCCGTGGCAGATCGTAGTGCACGACAAAACGTACATTCGGTTTATCTATACCCATTCCGAAGGCCACGGTTGCAACTACAATCGATACATCATCACGAATAAACTGTTCCTGTACATCCCTCCGTACCTGAGGGGAAAGTCCTGCGTGGTAGGCGGCGGCCGAATAACCCCGGTCGCTAAGGGCACCGGCGATCTCTTCTACCCGCTTGCGCGAGAGCGCGTAGACAATTCCCGAGCTATCAGGGTGCCTGCTGAGAAAACGGTTCAACTGCCCCTGGGGTCGGTGCTTTTCGAGAACGGAGTAGCGGATATTTGGACGATCGAAACTGGTAGTAAACAAACGCGCCTGGTGCAAACCCAGCACATTGACGATGTCGTCGCGGGTCTGGGGATCAGCGGTTGCCGTCAACGCAATAAAGGGCACTTCGGGAAAATGCTGCCGCAGCTCGCCCAGTGCTGCGTATTCCGGGCGGAAGTCGTGTCCCCACTGTGAAACACAATGGGCTTCATCTATGGCAATCAGCGCCAACGGAACATGCTCCAGACTACTGATAAAGCCGGCGCGCATCATTCGTTCAGGCGCCACGTAAAGCAGATCAAGTTCACCATTATGAAGCCTGGAAAGCACCAACCTCGCCTCTTCGGCATCCAGGTTGGAATTATACATTGCAGCCCTGATACCATTGGCCTGCAAAGCATCTACCTGGTCTTTCATCAAGGAGATCAGAGGTGAAACTACGATACCGAGACCAGTCCGGTGCAGCGCTGGCAACTGGTAGCAAAGTGATTTACCGCCACCCGTCGGCATCAATACAAAAGCATCATCGCCGGCCAGCACCTGCTCAATAATATCCTGCTGAAAAGGCCGGAAATCGTGCAGTCCGAAAACCTGCTGAAGGGTATCGTGGATGGAGTTCATTGGGTTATCTTTTATCTCGAATACGGATAGCTGTTGCTGAACAGCGGCCATCATACATGTCCACGGGTCATTCGGCCCAGGCAATTTTCATCTATTTCCATTGACTCAGGCTAAACAGCCTGGCCAGTAAATAATATCAGCATCAAGCCATCCAGCGCGTAGGAAAAACACTCTTTGAAGCGCTATTGATCCTCGTCATTTAGCCTTTCCAAAATCCCCTGTAAGGTGGCGGTGGATGTAGATTTACCACCTCTGTCAATGGGATAAAGCATGAATATTGAGCACGAGTACACAAAAAAAATACTGAACGCCTTCGAACAGATCAGCCAGGTCCCCCGGCCTTCTAAGAAAGAAGAAAAGATCGTTGCATGGTTGTTGAACTGGGCCGCTGAGAATGGACTGGAAACACGCACGGATGAAGCACTTAATGTCCTGATAAAAGTACCCGCATCAGCCGGCTTTGAAAACTCCCAGACCCTGGTTTTGCAGGGTCACATGGATATGGTCTGCGAAAAGGCCAAGGGTTTCAGCCACGATTTTGACAATGACCCAATCGAACTCATCTATACCGATGACGGCTGGCTTACAGCCAACCAGACGACACTGGGCGCCGACAACGGAATAGCCATAGCCATGGCGATGGTGGCTGCCACAGACAGCAGAGTGGACCACCCTGCCCTTGAATTGTTATTCACTACCGATGAGGAGACTGGCCTTACCGGTGCAACATCGTTGAAACCCGGATTCATCCAGGGTAAGCAACTGCTCAACATCGACTCCGAGGATGAAGGGGTCTTTACCGTTGGCTGCGCCGGTGGAGAGGATGCCTGCATACGCCTACCCTTTATCACCGATAAACGCCCGGAGGGCTACACTGGCTTCAAGCTCGTAGGTGGAGGAATGTCCGGTGGCCATTCCGGAATCGATATCATTGAGGAACGGGCCAATGCAATCAAGCTCCTGTTCAGGTGCATTCACCAGATTTCAGTAAAAACCGATGTACGCATCTCCTCGGTCAGCGGTGGTACCGCGCGCAATGCCATCCCCCGGGATGCAGAAGCTGTTTTACTGATCCCGGCAAGCGATGCAGAAACGGCAATGGCTTGTATCGAACAACTGGACAAGAAATTGAAGTCGGAGTACCGCAAGACAGATCCAAACCTCAGTTATAGTATGACTCCTGTCAGTGGGGAGTTTAGTGCTGCAAGTGCCAACACGACCCGACGTACCATTGACACGATCTTTAGCTATCCCGACGGCGTCACAGCCATGTCCAAGGACATTGAAGGGCTGGTTGAAACCTCAAACAACCTGGCCACTGTCAAGCTGGAAGATGACAAACTGGTGATTCTCTCCAATCAGCGTAGTTCCAATATGGACAGCCTGGCACTGCTCTGTGACCGTATATTGTCCGTTGCCCGCCTGGCAGGCGCAGAGGGCGAGACCAATGGCGGTTATCCTTCCTGGCAGCCCAATATGGAATCCCGACTACTTGCACGTTGTCTGGACGTTTTCGAAGCGCGTTTTGGCAAAAAACCGGTAGTCGAGGCGATCCACGCCGGACTCGAATGCGGCATAATCGGATCAAAGTATGATGGTATGGACATGATCTCCTTCGGCCCCACCATCAAGAACCCCCACTCACCCGATGAAAAAATTGACATTGAATCCATTGGCAAGACCTGGGATTTCATGGTGGCCCTGTTCGAGTCATACAAATAGAAGAATTTCAGACAACCGATCCGGTACAAACCGGGTCGGTTCCTTGTCACTGTTTCCCCGGTAAAAGTCCGTGCCCTGCATAAGGGCCCTGGCAAACGGACAGCCTAACTTTTATCCTCAAATGAACTGGAGAATAGCAAGTCCCGGATTAGTATCCGGTAGACTTTGCCATCATTACGATCAGCGATATACAGGTTTCCCTGCTCGTCTTCACCAAAACTGGTCAGTCTTTCCGGGTCACTGAGCCGTGTCGGGTAGACCGCACCGTTATCAGGCACATAACCACCGAAGTCGATGGTTTCAATGAGAGACATTGCGGCCACGTGCCTGGCTGCCAGCGATATCCAGCTCACCACAAATCGTGACTTTTACTTTCAGCGCATCTTTGATTGCTTTCGTTCAAGGCTGGCTGGATGACCCCGCCTCCAACCATGGTTGGATACTACTTGGTGATGAAGTATTCATGCAGAATGCAAGCAGAATTCTGAGTCGGGAGCATACCGGGCCCGGGAACCCGCTTTTAATCCTGGAGTTTACCCCGCCACCGCCAACTGCTGTTCCTGTAATGACCACTACCGGTTTATTGGTATTGTTAATTTTCTTGCTATATTTGAGCGGTCTTTACTTACGCAAGCACCCCAAAAAAATAAGAAAACTTTACGGCACGTACATACCTTAAAGGTTAATGATTCACTGGTTTGATCGACGACAGTCCGCCGGAATCACATCAAGGTAATTTTCAGACCACCCGATCCTAGCTGTAGCGCCACAAAGTACTTTGAAAATATTTTGCAGGTTTTCATATTAATCAAAACTCCATTCTCATTATGGGAGGTCGTTAACTTTTACCGGTTACTTCAAACTTTTTACATTGAGCTAAATCCAGCAATCCAATTTGATTGAACACTGCTTAATTGAAACGACGGGCATGAAAAGCGGACCTTGTACCTGTGGACGTACCATGCGCTTTAAGGCCGTGCGAGTTCCGCCAACAGTTGCTGGTATTCCGGATCTTCCCGCAACAGATCCCGCGCACTTTTGATCAACGCCTCAACCTGCTCGTCCGTCAGGTTGAAGGACGTAGGAATCTTGTTCAAAAACAGCTTCAATTGCGGTTGTGCAACCTGCTTGAAACTGACTTCAATAAAGTAAGATTTCACCTCATGCTCGGGAGTAGAAATGTTTGCAGTCCATTCTTCGAGACTGTCTCTGACCTCGTCTACGGTGGCCGCGTTATAGCGATGAAGTTGGACATCCGTCATTGCGTTCATAGAAGCAAGCATTGAAGGTTGCTTGGCGCTGGCATCCATTTCTGATCGCTTTTCAGTGGATGCATTAACCGAAAGGACCACCACATGACGTGGTATTTTTCTCTGCGTTTTATGGATTAACTGGCCGGGACCGCCTGTAACGTTGACGACGTCGGTCATGGCGCGCAAACCCATGTTATCGGTAATTCCACCGTCAACAAAGTGAATGAATTTGCGGCTTTCCTTATCAGAGTAAGACTCCAGACCTTCCAGGGTTTCATACAGCACATCGCTGTGCTTTGCCATCTCAAGCGTTTGGGCTGACGGCTTAAACTTAGGACAGCCTGAATAGTTTTCGATAACAACCGGATTGAAAACCACAGGTACTGCCGATGATGCCGTTACAGCAGAGGCCACCGGAAAATCACGAATATCAGAACACAACAGATTGAAGTAATCCTGGATAAATGAAAACCGAATACCATAAGCCAGATCAGAGGCGTTGATGATAATCATGGGACGGCCTGGCTGCATCATGTCTTTGAAGGTTGCGTCGTGAAACAGAATCTTATTGTAATATTCAGCAGACCGCTCGGTACGCCCTTTGCGGGTGAACCAGTGAACCGGATTTAGTGCACTCTTTGTGAGATGCCCTTCAACATCCCTACGCAGGAACTCATCCTCAAAATCATTAAAGATCCTGTCACCATAAAGCCCGTAATAGGCTGAAGTGAAACTACCCCCGGATACCGAACTGATGTGAGTAACCTCATCAAGCAACCGTGACTCTCGACCCTCGATAACAATATTTGTATCGCGCAACTCTTCAAGTACACCATAGGCCATGGCCGCCGCACGCGTCCCACCACCGGAGAAGGCCACGATAAAGACAAAATCGGCCGCTTCTTCGGACTGCGCCCAGGTTGTCAGGGAATAAGGTTGTCCCGCGTTAACATCAACACCTGGTTCATTGTGAATAACACCATAGGAAGAGCAACCGACGATCAGCAATAAAAGGAAACTGCTACAAAGTACGCGTATCCAGCAAATATGTAACAGAGCTTTGCCCCTCGGTTCACTAATGGATCGTTTTAGTCGAAATTCTTTCAAAGCAACCATGATATTTTAGCCCCATAGGTTTTATTAACCCGTGAACATGCAATTCAGCTGACAGACATTAAACCACAACGCTTTCAAATCTTTACAAGCTTCTTTGCCACTTTAGGTAAAGCCACATCTGTCCGTTCTTTTTCCGAGCCAACACCAGTGCCATACCGACGTTGACTGATTGTAAATTTTATCTGAAAGCGGCATGTATTACCGGACTTTCCGAAAAGAGTAAGGATTGATAATTGTCGGAGTTACAATCGATAAACATACAAACTAAAATGTTCCAATATGTAACGTAAGTTCACTATTTGAACTCTGATCAGAAAAAAAATGAAATAAAACATCCAAATCACCATGAAGTGGATCATTAATAGTAGTACACACTGATTCACAGGAGAGAGTAATGCAAAGTTTTAGTCTGGGTGCAGGTCTGGCATCACTGGCATTTTGGGGTTTCATTGCTTCAGTCGTCGTTGCGGGAATCTGGTTTGACATACGTAAACGAGAAGCCCAACACGAGACCGTACGCCGCATCATTGAAAGCGGTAAGCCGATTGACGAGGAGTTGATGGACAAATTGCTGTCAATGGGTAGCGGCAAAAGCGACCGGCTTGACCGGAACTTCAAGATCACTGGACTGATCATGCTTCCCACTGCCGTTGGTCTTGCAATCTTTGGTCTGATCATGGGAACTCAATTTCCGCAATCACAACTTCCACTTTTGGGCGCGGCCGCGCTGGTGGGGTGTATCGGTCTTGGTTTCCTGGTAACCGCAAATATTGCCAAACGGTGGTATGCCAGCGACCATGAAGCTACGAACAATTTAATCTAGGGAATCGTTTTTGTGCAAAAAGCACAAGATTACTACCCGGATTGTCCCGAGGCGTTTCTGATCAGCCTGGCACGAACGGGTGACCGCAAGGCATTTGCTGAACTCGTGCAACGCCGGCAATCCCAGGTGCGTAACCTGATGAGACGCTGCTGTAATGATTACACCCTGGCGGACGATCTGACCCAACAGGTATTTCTGAAAGTTTGGCTGAGCATACGGAAACTGAGAAAAGCCAGTGCATTTGGCGGGTGGTTGAAACGCGTTGCGGTCACCGTTTGGCTCCAGCACATCCGTAAAAAAGATGCACTTGGAGAAGCCGGTGAAATGTCCGGGTCAGAACTGGCGAAAAGCGATACGACCGGCATGATCCTCGACCTGGATCGTGCTCTCGTGAAGCTGCCAAACCCGGTTAGATTGTGTGTGGTGCTTTCATACAACGAAGGCATGAGTCACAGGGAAGTTGCGGAACTTACCGGTTTGCCGCTGGGGACCGTCAAAACCCACATTAGAAATGGAGCCCACCAGCTACAGGAACTCCTGTCAGCTTACGGTGACCCCTCTGAGGCAGAAAGCTCATGATCACCAACAATCAGGATCAAATATTGCAATCCGCATTCGCCGAGGCCCGGCAGGACCTGGATGACAAGGCACTCACGGCCAGCATCATTGCAAAAACGCGCAAACTTTTTTACCTGCTTGCTGGTGGTGCTGTTGCAGTTGCGATTCTCCTGCTTACAGGTACCTGGTTGATATTCGGTTTGCCACTGCTTGAGTTTGCCGTTCTGATCTCTCAATTCATGACCATGGCATTATTTGATCTGGGCGAAGGCTGGCTGGCACTGGCACTGATGCCGATTAACAATATCGCGAGCCTGGTGGTGATATCTGCAAAAGCCATACACCTGGGATGGAAAAAGCTCATCGGTGGCTCTTTTACACATTAGCTCCGTTTACTTTTCAAACTTGGTGATAAACAGATCGTCACCTCCCAATGATCTAACTTGATCCAAGTTGTCAGAAAACTTCAAGTTGCCGGAAAAGTGCCCACCCATCAAATAATTATTGTAGTTATCTAACAGCACTGAACTTACCAACTCAGTAATAGAATTATTGTAGGAGTTTGATTCCAGGACATAACCACTTAAATCTGTTTCAATAATTAATATATCAAAATAACTATCAAGTGAGCTATGCAGCTCCCCAGCTATATATAGGTCTCCATAAAAATAGCCGCCCAGAACCGCTCTGCCGCTGGGGGATATAGAAATGGAATTCACACTACTGTAATCATCACTACCAAAACTTTTTGCAAATATTGCATTACCATTTCTTCCTCTGAGTTTGAAGAGGAAACCATCCGAACTACCATTACTGCTTATGTTGATCCCACCAATATTCATTGTATTGAACAGGCTTCCCACAACATATACATCATCGGAAGAATCCACGGCAATGTCCGAAATGGCGCTCAAAGGGTTAGTTGATCCTATATTGAATGTTTTAAACCAAAGCACTTCACCCGAGGAGCTGAACTTAATCACATACGCAGCCACAGAAGTAGGATTGGGGTTGTTAAATACTTGTCCGGAAATTTTTACTTGATTCGTTCCCCAGTACTTTCCCTGCACAATGAAGCTGTCATCGGGAGTGCTCACTATGATTTCGTTCAGACCACCAACAATTGGAAACAGCCACTGAGGCGCTCCCGAATCTGAGATTTTTACGACAAAAGCATCGCCGTTGCCACCCTCAATTGGATAACGAAACTCCTCACCAAAAGGAAACACTTTAACAGGATCAGCCTCTTGTGTGATTGTTCCTATGGCCAAAACATTATTTGCCGAATCCACAGCAACACCTGCAATTCTGTCATCCCTACTCCCGCTCACGCTAAACGACCAGTCATGATTGCCGTAGGCATCAAGCTTTCCGATAAAACCATTGGCTCTTGCACTACTTGCCAAAATTTCGCCGCCTAAATGGAAACCACTTGAGGAGAAAATGCCACCGATAACAACTCCACCATCACGCGTCGCCACAAGCGTAGATCCCGTGCTGCTTCCGGTAGTGCCAAAAGCCCGGCTCCACGCAGTTGTTCCATCAGAAGTGTGTTTTGTCACCAAAACACTATTCATGGATCCAATATTAGGGTGTGCATAACTTGCAACAGGTCCTGCACCCAAATCCATTGTTCCTCATATATATCCAATACCAAAAATCTCTTCCTGGCCATTGGTAGATACCTCCAGGAATCGACCGTCAGCCTGATCCTCTGAAATCAAGATCCAGTCTTCAGTATCGATAATGACGTCGTCTGTTGTCGCGCAAACCGGCGAACTCGGCGAGCTTACGTGACCCAAATTATCGGTGGCTTTAATCGTGTAACAATACTGCGTACTCTGCGTGAGGTTACTGTCCTGAAAAGATAAAGCGCTGGTGGAATACAGAAAACTGCCATCGCGATACACTGAGTAAAAATCAACACCGGAACCTGTGTCAATCGCTGCACTCCATGAAAGACTGATAATTGAAGCGCTACTGGCCGCATAGGCCAGCAATTCCTCTGTGCTTCCAATGGTGCGTACGGGGCTGCTAACACTGTCGGTCATAAACGAAACTCCTCCTCAAACTCGTCCAGGTCTGTGACACTGCTTTCCAGTTTTGGCTGATACACAGACCGGTCACCCACATACAGAATTCCTGTGTAAAGCCCATGATCTCTTAACAGGCGTCGTGCTGCCTTGGCAGGGTCAGACGTCGGCTCCCTGGGTGACGGAACCAGCATATGTTTCCACTCACTTTGTTCAGGGCGAAAGGTCACACAGGGGCTGAGAATTTGTACCATCGAAAACCCGGGGTGCCTGATGGCTTCCATCAGTATCCTCGCGGTTCCATTGGAATCTGAACTGGAACATCTTGCGATAAAATTGGCGCCCGACGCCAGCGCAATAACCAGCGGTTGGAATGGGTTGATGCCGGTGCCAGCGGGTGTGAGTTTGCCTTTTTCCCAACTTGGCTCGGTGGTGGGTGATGCCTGACCCTTGGTCATACCGTACACCTGGTTATCCATGACGATATAGGTCATGTCAGGATTACGCCGGCAGGTGTGCAGAAAATGATTGCCACCGATGGAGAAGCCGTCTCCATCACCACCGGTAGCAATAACCGTCAGGTCAGGACGAGCCGTCTTGAGACCCGTCGCCACCGACAAAGCACGGCCATGCACTCCATGGAATCCGTAAGTGCTCAGGTAGGTTGGCATCCTTGAGGAACAACCGATACCCGAAATGATGGCCGCATCCTCAGGTTGAATTTGCAACCCGGCAAGCGCTTTGGTAAGAGAACCAAGTACTCCAAAATCACCACATCCAGGACACCAGACCGGCTTGATAGCAGATTTATACTCCTTTGGTTGAAGCTGTACAGGCAGTGTTTCGCTGTTCACGTTCCTGTCCCTCCTTGCCATTGGGTTAATTGCTCCATGATTTCACCGGGACGAAACGGCAGAGGTCCCGGGCGGTTAAACACCCTGACCTCTGCATTCAGATCATAGCCAGCACGAAGATAACGGTGAAACTGCCGCGAGTGACTCTGCTCCACAACCAGAATCCGCTCAATCCCCATGAGCGCAGCAGCCATTTCCAGTGGTTTCTCCGGTGCCAGCAAACGCAGGCTGATCAGACGAATGTCCTCACCCTGCTCTCTCAAACGCGCCAGTGCTTCCCTGACCGGACCGGTGGATGAGCCCCAGGTAATAACTGCTGTGGCACCGGAACCTTCCTGTACTGCCCAGTGCTCCCCATAGTCAAAGTCAGTGATCTTTCGATGACGCTTTTCAAGCTGAGTATAGTGATCTTCAGGAAGGCTCGAGGGTGCACCCGCCTGGTTATGTTCAAGGCCATCAGCCGTATACTGCCCCCCTGCCTGACCTGGAATTGACATCGGGGAGACTCCCGAACCACCAACCGCATAACGATAATAGGTTTCGTCATATTGTTCCGGCACTCTGCGCCTGGCAATAAAGCCGATATTCGGCGGACACTTCACGATGGCCCGTGTCTGACCGAGTGACTG
>Ga0224504_10000078_pt1 | contig 38435 bp, 31 predicted proteins | sample SF_Oct11_sed_USG_3_FD_170160 | JGI IMG/M metagenome (GOLD analysis project Ga0224504, IMG submission 170160) | Sediment microbial communities from San Francisco Bay, California, United States - SF_Oct11_sed_USGS_24 | ecosystem: Environmental > Aquatic > Marine > Sediment | place: USA...
CCCCTTGATCGCCTTCGCGGGATGCGAGCCCCTGGCCAGCGCCGAGGCCCGGCTGGCGATCATCGTCACGATCGTCTTGATCTGGGCCGTCAAGGCGATTTGGACGGCGATCCGCGCCAAGCAGACCAACGCCAAGGTGATCGAGAGCTTGGCGTCCGGCCCGGAGGAGGACGCGGACGGCCAGGCCTCGGAGGAAGAGCTGGCGGTCCTGCGCGAGCGGTTCCGGGAGTCGCTGGCGGTCCTCAAGAAGGCCAAGCTGGGCGGAAAGGGGCGCAGGCGCCAGCTCTATCAGCTGCCCTGGTACCTGATCATCGGGCCGCCGGGCGCCGGCAAGACGACCGCGTTGAAGAACTCGGGCCTGAAATTTCCCTTGTCGGGCCAGACAGGCGGCGAGGACGTCCGTATCCGCGGCGTCGGCGGCACCCGGAACTGCGACTGGTGGTTCACCGACGAGGCCGTTTTGCTAGACACAGCCGGCCGCTATACCACGCAGGACAGCGACCGGGCGGTCGACAGCGCGGCCTGGACCGGGTTCCTTCAGCTGCTGAAGAAGCACCGCCGGCGCCGCCCGGTTGACGGCATCATCGTCGCCTTCAGCCTGGACGACATGGCCCGGCAGGGCGAAGAGGAACGGCGGCTGCACGCCGTCGCCGTCCGCCAACGGCTGCAGGAACTGGCCAACGAGCTCAAGGTCAAGGTCCCGGTCTACGTCGTGCTGACGAAGTGCGACCTGGTCGCGGGATTCATCGAGTTCTTCGACGACCTGGGCCGCGAGGAGCGCGGCCAGGTCTGGGGCCTGACCTTTCCGATCGCCGCATCGGAGAACCCCAACGGCGTCATCGACGCCTTCGGGGCCGAGTACGACGCGATCATGGAGCGCCTCGACGGCAGGCTGATCACGCGCCTTGATCAGGAACGGGACATCAACCGGCGTGGCGCGATCCAGGGCTTTACCCAGCAGATGGCGGCGCTCAAGGGATCGATCCAGGACTTCCTGGCAGAAACCTTCCAGCCGAGCCGCTTCGAGGAGCCCTGCCTGCTGCGCGGTATCTACTTCTCCAGCGGGACCCAGGAGGGAACCCCTATCGACCGCGTGATCAGCTCGATATCCGGGACCTTCGGGCTGGACCGCCAAGTCATGCCTGCGTTCAGCGGCCCGGGGCGGAGCTACTTCCTGACCCGCCTGCTGCGCGACGTCGTGTTCCAGGAGGCCGATCTGGTCGGCCATACCGGGCTGCTGCACCAGTATCGCGTCTGGTTCCAGCGCGCCGCCTATGCAGGAGCGGCCGCGCTCGTGGTCCTGCTGGCGGCGGCCTGGTCGACCAGCTACCTGCGCAATCAGAACTACATCGGCGAGGCGGAGACCCAGGTCCAGGAGTACGAACAGCTGGCCGAGGCACTGGCCGCCGGCAGCGGCTCGGTAGAGGAGATGTTGATGCCGCTCAATGCGCTTCGCGCACTGCCCGGCGGTTACGACGATCGGGACAAGCCGGTGCCGATGATGATGGGTCTTGGCCTGTATCAGGGCGACAAGCTCGGGGCGGCGGCCCAAGGCGCCTATCGCAGGGCGTTCCAGACCATCCTTCTGCCGCGGGTGATGGAAGGCCTGGAGGATCAGATGCGCCGCTACGTCGAGCGCTCCGACGTCCTCTACGAGGCGCTCAAGGCCTACCTGATGATGGGCAACCCCAAGGTCCTCGACCGCGAGTTCGTACAGCTCTGGGTCTCGCTGGATTGGGGCGCACGCCTTCCGGGCGCCGCCAACGAGCCCTTGCGCGAGCAGTTCCAAACACACTTCGCGGCCCTGATGGAGGGCGATTTGGTGCCGCCGTCGCTGAACGCAGCGCTGGTCACCCAGGCGCGGGAGATCCTGGCCCGGCGGCCGCTGGCCGAACGGCTCTACGGCCAGGTCAAGCGCGAGGCCATGTCGGACGGCCTAGAGGACTGGCGGGTCACCGACAAGATCGGCGACGGCGGGCGCTACTTCAGGCGCCGCAGCGGCGAGTTGATGACCAAGGGTATTCCCGGGCTGTTCACCTACGACGGCTACAAGGACGCTTTTCTCGTCAAGCTGCCCGAACTGGCGCGTGTCGCGGTCGCGGAAACCTGGGTCATCGGCACCGAGCACAGCCAGAACCCCAGTGAAACCGACCTGCCCTCGCTCGAGCGCTATGTCACCGACCTCTATTTTGCCGAGTATGTGCGGCAGTGGGAGAGCTTCCTGGCCGATGTCGACATCGTCCGGTTCCGAAGCTTCGGCGAGGCGGCCAACGCGATGAACGTCCTTTCGTCCATAGACTCGCCGATCAAGGGCTTTCTCAAGGCGGTGGCCGAGGAGACCAGGCTGTCCAAATCAACGATCGACGTCGGCGTGGTGGCCGAGGCCTCGGACAAGCTCAAGGAAATGAAGGATCGACTCGGCAAGCTGCTCGCTATGGCCCCGGGCTCCGAGGAGCTCGTGCCGGACAAGGATGCGTCCAGCGTCGTCGACCGCCGATTCGAGCGGATCCACACGCTGGTCAAGGGAAGCAGCGACAGTCCGCCGCCGATCGGCCGCGTCCTGGACATCCTGAACGACCTCTACGTACACCTGAGCGCGGCGCGCGGCGGCGGCGCCACGCTCGCACCGCCGGGCTCGGTCGATGCCATCGCACGCGTCCGGCTGGAGGCCGAGCGCCAACCCGAGCCGTTGGCTGCGTGGCTGCGCAGCCTGGCGGGGGAGAGCTCGCAGGTCACCGTGAGCTCGGTGAAGGCCCGGCTCAACAATATCTGGACCGCGGATATCGCCCCCTACTGCCGCAGTGCGCTGGCCAACCGCTATCCCTTGGCGAGGAACAGTGCCCAGGACGTCAACCTGAACGACTTTTCGAGCTATTTCGGCCCGCAGGGCAAGGTCGCCGCCTTCTTCTCCACGCACCTGAAGCCCTATATCGATACCTCGGTCCGGCCCTGGCGGCCGCTTTCGAGCGCCGGCGCGAAGATCGCCATCGCCGAGGGCACGCTCAGACAGTTCGAGAAGGCGGCGCGCATCAAGGAGGCGTTCTTCGCCGGCGGCGCGGCGCAGCCGCAGGTGGTTTTCCAGATTCGACCGCTGGGCCTCGACAAGTCGGCCCGTCAGGTGCTGCTCGAGCTCGGCGATCAGCGGCTCACCTACCGCCACGGGCCGACGCGCCTGCAGAGCATGCAGTGGCCGCCGCCAAGCGGCGCGAGCCGGGCCCGGCTCGTGTTCACACCCCTGGGCGGTACCCAGTCGTCCAGCATCAGCGCCGAGGGGCCCTGGGCCCTGTTCCGCCTGCTCGACAAGGCCAAGGTCGGCTCGACCGACATGGCGGACCGCTTCAAGGTGACCTTCGACGTCCAGGGCCAGACGGCGGTCTTCGAGCTGCGGGCCTCGAGCGTTGCCAATCCCTTCCGCCCGAGCGCCTTGGGGGGCTTCCGGTGCCTGGGGAAGCTGTAGCGGCGCAAGGCGGGCCCGCCGTCCTCGGTTACTACGGCAAGGTTCCGACAAAGGGGGATTTCGTGCTGCGGCGCCTGCCCAGGTCCTTCGTGGACCCCTGGGACGCGTGGCTGCAGCGCGCGATGTCGATCAGCCGCGAGCAGCTGGCCGAGGCTTGGCTGGACGCCTACCTGACGAGCCCGATCTGGCGCTTTGCCCTGACCGCCGGGGTGTGCGGCGGGCACGCGGCCGCTGGGGTGATGATGCCCAGCGTCGATTCGGTAGGACGCTACTATCCCATGACCATCGCGACCCTGCAGCCGGCACTGCGCAACCCTTTCGACGTCGCTACCCGGGAGGACGCCTGGTTTGCCGGCGCCGAAGACGCGGCGCTGTCCTGCCTGGAGCAGGGATTCCGTCTCGAGGGCCTCGACACACGCCTGGGGACCCTGGGCGCCACCCCGGACGGCGCCGGCGTCCGGCCGGCGCAGCCCCTGCCCCAGACATCGGCCGGCGGGCTTGGTTGGTCTCTCGGCCAGGGTGCGCCGGACCGGCTCTGTCAGGGGCTTTACCCCGAGATGCTGGACGACCTGCTGCGCGCCAAGTTCCGGACCTACAGCCTGTGGTGGACGACCGGCTCGGACCAGATCGCGCCCTCGCTCAGGGTCTACGAGGGCCTGCCCTACCAGGGCGACTTCGCCGCCTTCCTCCGCGGGGTCGGGGCCTGAACCAAAGGTCATCGATATCGACCGTAGTCGGAGACGGAACCCGGCGGGCCGCGTTTCTTTCGGCACCGCGCTTTTTGTTGAAAAGACCTAGAAAAAAGACGAACAATAGGGGCAGGCTACAAAAAAGGGGCGCCTCATGGAAGATCGCTTTGACATGGCGAAGTTGCTCGATCTTCGGAAACTGACCACCGCGATCGCAGAAATTCTCCAAGGGCAACTGGCCGAGTATCTCTCGACTTTGCATCCACTGTTCGCGCCCCAACGGGTGCTCGGCAACAACACCAGCCCCGGCACCAGCGCGACCGTCAAGGGCGCCGACAAGGTTTTCGCGGAGCTGCAGGCGGCCTACATCAGGCTGGCCGGGACCAAGCTCTACAATCTGCCCAAGGCGCTCGAGCCGCCGATCCCGGTCACGACTTCCCGGCCCGAGATCGTGCGCGTGGAGTATCCCTACGAGGCGAGCGCCGACGGCGCGACCAAGAGCCTGACCACAGTCGCGCCGCTCAAATGGGTGCTGACCTACGGCGGCTTCACGCCCGAGCACCTGCGCGCGCTGTTGTCCCAGGGCGTCAACGTGAACGAGCGCCAGCTCACGGAAACCCTGCTGCACGTCCTGATGATGGACCTGGTGGTCAGCCGGCAGTCGGGGCTGACCGACATCCTCCGGGCGCTCGGCTTCACCGTCGAGACGTCGCACGCGCCGGAGTTCGGCGAGCTGCCGCTGACCTACGTCAGCGCCCCGGTCCACACCCGGCGCCCACCCGACCAGCTCATGCTGCAGATCGCCGAGATCTCCGGCAGCCCGGTCTTCGAGGAGGTGGTGCGCATCGAGGACATCGTGGCCCTGAAGACGCCGCTGAAGGACCAGCTCCTGGAGGCGGCGCGCAGCCACGCCGGCGGCCTGCTGGAGGCGGCGGGCGGCTGAGCGGCGGGCGTCAGGCGACGAAGCGCTGCAGCACGAAAAGCCCGACGCTCACAATGGCGAAGATCACCGCGATGCGCCGGCGCGCCTGGAAGGCCGGGTTCGGCCCGCCTCCCTTGCCGTAGTCGCGGTAGGCCAGGCCGCCGAAGACCACGGCGAGCAGGGCGAAGAGCGCGGAGACATAGAGCATGGTCATGGGGGGCTTACCGAAAACCAGATCAGAAATTCAATCCAAATCCACCGGTCGCCGAACTACCCGCTGTCAACTCGGCAATGCTTTGCCGGCGAAGTACCAAGAACCGGCCTGGAATTTCTCCGAGTGGTCCTGGATCCACTGGGACATCACTGATAGCGCATCAATCTGCTGCGCCACGGGCATGTCCGTCTCGAACGGCACCTCCATGCCATAGCGGATGACCAGCTCTTCGTAGACCAATTGACGGATCTTGTTGGGCATCTTCTCGGACCGTAGGTTTTCCAGCAGGAGTTCCGGCGAATAGGGCCTGCCGCTTCGATACCGGAGCTTCGGATCGAACTGCGCCTTGTGCTCGCGGCACCAGTCGAGCCAATCGTCCGGGTTCTGAGAAAGGCGAGTCACGGTCGATCCAAATGGACCACCCTCGGGGTGGCTCGGGGCTTGGCCCTGTTCCGCCGCCTCGCGCTCGTCCTCGAACAACTCGTCGTCGTCGATTTCCTCCGGAATAAAGGCTTCCTCATAGAGTTCCGCACCAGTGATGAGATCAAGCGCAGTCGCGGCCGCTTCCGCCGTCGCGTCATCGGCAAGACCCGCATGAAGCGTTCGCAAGGCGCTCAGGTCACCGAGTAGTCCGAGCGCCACTAGGCAATCGGGTTGCGCCTTGTCGGCCCCCGCCAACCCCTTGAGGGCCTTGGTCGCGGAACGGCCGCCGGCCAATCCGACCGGCAAAAGCAATACTGGGTCGACCGAGGCATGTTGGAGGCAATAGCTGAATGCCCCTCCATCGCCGAGGCGAAACAGCGCCATCGCGGCGGCCGCACGCACGGTATCGTCTTCGTGCTCCAGGTACTTGGAGATCGCCTCGCAGGCCTGCCTGTCACCCATTCGCCCGAAGGCCCAGATCACATCTCTCAGCCCGGCGCCTGGGGTCGCATCCAAAACGTTCAGAACTGCAGGAGCAGTCTCGAGACGGCGGTAACCGGCGAGAGCGGCGATGGCGGGTATAAGGTTGGGCCTGTCCTTCGACAGCATCTCCAGGAATTTGTCGTGCCAAACCTCGGGGAACTCAAACTTGAAAGCGTCGATGACCGCACGTTTGGAATCTCCATCTCCCAGATCCAGGTCCTGCAAGACCTTGAATACGAGGTCGCCACGCTTGTGCCGGCAGAAGACACTCAATGCGGTGAAAAGCTCGCCAGCCTCCCCCTCTCCGACCTGCCGATCACATACCTTCAATCCCTGGTCGCCACCGACTTCAAGTGCGTCGATGTGGGCTTCAAGGCTATGTTCGATTTCAGTGATGTTGATCCAATGAAAATGAGGATCGCCTACCGTAGAAATACGTTGCTGGTAAAGAAAAGCGGCTTCCTCGACATGCTCTTCACACATCTCGACGATAAATTTGTCTCGTAAATTTTCTTTCCAAGGATTCATTGAAAAGTACTACACGTCAATAAATGTGAACCGAACTAATCGCTTGTGTGCGTATCGCAAAATAATTTAGACCACATAACAGAGGATCAAAACAGGATTCGTCATTATCAAATGTATCAATCGGCATTTCAAATATCACTGGTGAAATCATATAGCTCTTACCACCGGATACAAACCGTTCGTAGGCCTTATATCCGCTATTAGCAAAGCCACCCTTGCACAATCTCAACCACGAGTCATAAATCTCCATCAAGCTCAATATCGCCGATTTGCTAGGCCGATCTTTGAGTTTGACTCGAACTAATCGGTCTATGTTCGCTCGGCCTTCTTGGTCTTGCTGCAGATCAAACGAATATGTCTCATATCTCAAGTTAGGCAGATCAATGTCTCGCTCATTGACAATTCTCAGGGTCTCCTGCAACGACATATCCGCATTCGTCTCTACAATAATTTCGCCAATTTGGCTGTCTATGGACGGCTCCCCTCGTATCATTCCGACCAATACGCGAATTCCACGATAGTCCATTCCGGATATATCCAAAGTGATCTGCAAGACATTTTGGGTAGAAATCTCGATTGCATAATTGGCCCCACTGGCACTCCGAGATGCATTCGAAGTGCCAAGGAGCATGCCAAAGCGATTTGCGGTGACAAATTGACCGAATATCCCATCCAACAAATCATGCACCGCATCCACCTGACCATCCTGCACAGCCACCTTAATGACCCAGTGATGGTCAACTGTATGTGGACATACCTGAATTCTTACCGGAAACTCATTCAAACTGATCAAAGCGCTCAATCCATCTAGTCGTTTGATCTTCGTCGAACACTCGACCGAATGGTGCATGATTGCGACATAATAGGGGAGCAACAGCCCTCGCCACCATCCGGTAAAGGGGTAGGTTATCGCCGCTGTTCACATCACCGAGACTTGGAGCCGATCCCGCTTTGATCAGCAATTTCTGACTTCGGAGCATGACCTCGATGCGCTCGTCTCGAATAAATTCACGTCGTTTAGAAGATTCAAACTCGGCAGTGAGATCTTCACCCAAGGCGGTTAACCAATTCACAGATTTCATTTTGTCATTTAGGAAGTTCTCTGCGGCATGAAAAACAAAGACATCATAGCCGGGATGTCTCATGGCCAGCTTCAAATATTCTTTCCCATGAGGTCCGGACAATAAGTTCGAATTGATGTCGAAAAACAAACTATATCCGGCATACCCATGAAGTATTGGAATTACGTCAATTAGCGTCAAACTCAATGTTTGAAATTTCTCCAAAGAAAAGATTTTCGGGTCTGCGGGAAACGACAATCGTAAGCAATTGACTTTCTTTCCAAAGTCGCCTTCGTCTGCGCCGAAAATTGCAGCCAACAGAGGCTTTTGAGACTCGTCGATGAGGGCAGCATTCTCGACATACAATTCGATCGCCCAGGGAGAGATGCTTTCTGGGCTCTCTCCGCCGTGAGCGAAAAAAAGATACCGAGATCTCTTATCCGTTCCAGGTTCAAACCAAAATGGGACCATCTCCAACACATCGTCATCGACTGGTTCTTTGTATGGCATACGTTCTGTCGAGTACCAGCGGAGATGATCCCGATAAATCGGTTCAATATGCTCCCATACTTTAGTTATCGCCTCACAAATCTGATCGGAAATAACGTCAAAAAACACACATATACTAAGTGCCGGCGTTACCAGAACACGGTCGCCATCTAGGATCATATGTTCTTGTGGCCAATCTGACATTTCTTGATCTACAATTTCATTAGATTGAAGCCGAGCAACCACATGACATATTGTCAATTACTATTGGATCTTTTCCATTATTCAATTTTGGGTAATCTCTGCTTTGTCCCGGACTCAATGAATCCTCACCGCTCTTCCATGTAAATTTCGCATCAAGGACTTCTCCTCCCCCAGTTACGGGATTCGTAGTAACAATGTCAGGTCTACGTGGCCAAGCATTGGCAACATTGTTGTTGACTTCGGAAATATATTGATTGGCCATCCAATTCGGAACTGCGGCATTCCCTGGCATGCCGCTGCACCAAGATAGAATCTTTGTCAGGGGTCCCGCAAGTCCGGAGGTGGGTACATTGGCAGCCGCCTGATATACGCCTGCCAGATAGTTTGGTGTCACGATCTGTCCGCCCGTCGCACCAACGATTGCAGCCTGCTCACTGAGTATATTCGGGTCGCCAAGTTGCTGCAATTTTTCTTCCAGACGCCTACTGCAATTCCCGCTCCCAGGAGGAAGTTCCCCCTTGTCATATTCCTCTTGAGTGTCGCAAAAAGCCTCGCAGATTGCCTTCACTTGCTCGTCGGTCATGTCAATGTTTGAAACGCCGGTCGTCGCTTGTAATTCTGCAACAGTTGTCGTATTCGCAGCATTGCCGTTGTTCGTCATCGGGTCGCCTAGGCGCGGCACATTCTTTCCCTCGACTTTGACGTCGAAGCTGTAGTTGACGAACTTTGCTATTCCCATGTTGGTATTTGAGACAACACCCTTGAGCGTGCCCGGCTCGTCTCCCATGCTCGTGCTAAACTTAGAGGTCTTTAGCATAATGGGATTGCCATCCATCTTGACGGTCGTGCTGCCGTCGGCCGTATCGCTGGATTGCGCTACATTGATGTAAGGAACGGGTATCGGCGGCGCTGGGGGTGCTGGTGTCTTGCAGAAATCTGGCACGGAGGGCGCCTTGCCACCACTGCTCTTGTGGACGACCGACCTCCCGTTGACGATGATGGTAGCGCCCATGAATACCTAAGACCCTAGTGAATGCTTGCGTTTTGCAGCAACACAGCCGCGCGCTGCTTGTCGTCGGATGACGTCCAGATCAGGCACCTATCACCCCTGGCATATTTCCTTCGCCAGGCGGCAATCGCGATGCTTACCAGCACCCCGCCCGAGGCCGCGCCGATGTCACCATAGCAGTCGGCCGGATGCCAGATTTCCAGAGGGTCCCTGTGCCTGGCACCGGTCCGAAGATAGCCATAGGTCCACTCTTTACTGCGGAAGCTCTCGCCGTTCAAATCGCAGAGTACCCAGTCGGCCTCCGCGTCCTGTGGGTTAAGGACGTCCAGGGCCTTGCGCAGCACCTGCGTCATCCCCTGGCCGATGCAGATGTCGTCCGAGACGAAGGGACTGGGCTCCTCGGCCGTGGCGCCGGACAAGACGAAGGCGAACGGATCCAGATTATTGCGCTGCGCAAAGTCCGCAGAGGCAAGCAAACAGAATCCCGCGCCTTCACCCGGCACAAACCCGTCCTTGTTCGCCTCCGAGTGCAATCGCTTGTCCTCGTCCAGCCACTCGAGAGTATCCGGGTCGAAATAAGACTCGACTCCGCCCACCAGAATCAGGTCTTCCTTGCCTGATCCGATCCACTCCAAGGCCTTGGCAATGCTCATCAGCGTGGCGGCATGACCGGTCGAAACCGCAATCCGTTTCTTGCCATGCAGGGGTAGATCGTTATCAGCCGCCAAGCGCGACAAGAGAATATCTGCGGCATCGGCGTGCAGGCCCGGGCGTGCAGCGCTCATGCCCAGGCACAGGCCGACGCCGGACGCTGCAGCATTACCGGAAGGCCCGTCTGTCAGCGGCGCCATCGCTTCTCTAGCGGCCACGGCCGCCAAGGCGTTGAGCCGGTCGGTATTTCGAATGTCGTCATCGATGAATTCCGCCATCGACAACAACATCGGCTCGCCGGTCTTGTCGATCAAATAACTCCCTTTGAACCGGGATACATTCGCCCGCACCGAAGCGGCGGTCATCGGCGCATCGACCCCGACGGCCGTAACCGCTCCGCAGCCGACAATGCAGACCTGCCGCGCTGAATTTCCATTGCCCGGTGCGCTCACCGCCATCACACAACCCTCTTCTCAAAGATTCGAGTTTCTTCTAGCTCGAAGGTCTTGCGGTGGCACGGGAGGCATGTTTGCCATGTCATCACCACTCTCGGCGCATCAGGCTCGATAACCACCGATCCAAGGGTGCCACGATGGTTAACCCATCGACCCTCCAATGAGGTCCGAAATCCAAGCCAGACTCGCGGCAGGTGAAAAGCGAGATAACCATCCGAAGTGAGATTATGCAGTTCGACGGGCTCGCCGCCTTTCAGATGCGGCGAGAAGGTGAGATCCGGACTTGCCCCCAAAAAGTACCGAAAATCGAAATCGAGCGGGTAGAGCGGCAATCGGTTCTCGATATAGTCTTGATCACAGGTTCCGATATATTGTCGCCTGGGCTCCCAGTGCTTGCAGGTGAACCCCAAGCCTGCCGGATTTGGCCGGCTCTTCCAACTCTTGACCTGGTCCGCCGGGTCCTCGAAATTGGGCAAAGGCCTGTCCTTTAGGACCGCTTCGGTCATAGCAAACCCGGCGCCAATGGGGTTCCGCGCCTCGGCGCCCTGCTTTTTCGGATCTTCATCTGACAGATCCGTACCGCCGAAGGCCCGCTCGTATCCTATGGGCATCTGGGTAAAGGCTTGCGGCGACGAGATCGACAGGCCGCCGATCGAGCCCTTCCAGTATCGGTCGCCAAACACGCGAATGGTCTTCCTCCGGTCACCAATCCTGATCTGAGCATCCAGCTTGGACACCGGTCGTCCGTGGGGGGCATAGGCGTGCCCATTGATGGCGACGTCGGTGCCCGGCTTCTTGAAGACCAGCTCGCCCTCGTATTTCAGACTGGAGATACCCGGCTCGCCGAAGTATTCGTCCACTAGACAGACGGGTTCCTGTTCATCCGCCAACTCCGGTTCCCCGTTCTTGATATCGAAGGTCGCCTTCACGGCGACCACCCAGATTTCCGATCCGTCGATATCTAGGAGAACGGCGTTTTCAGCTTCGTAGGGGGTTCTATTATCCAGCTGGAGCATAGTGGTTTCGAATCAGTTGATCTTGACCGCGGCCCCTTTGATCTTGTTGACGCCGCGCGCTCGACTGACCAATCGATCCCCTTTGACTACGATTTTTCCCTCGTTGCTCATGGTCACAGAGCCGTTACCGCAGCGGAGTTCGATTCGCCGATTAGCCTCTAGATGGAGATTGTCGGGGATCTCAGGGACCGTGCTGTATCGTTCTACAAGGCCCAGAACGCAGCCACGTTCGCCGGAATCACCGGCGATGTAGATCACTTCGTCTCCCGTGCTGAGCCTGGGAGCAGGACCAGCGCTCGTCCGCAGAAAATCGCACGCCAATACGCAGTCTCGTGCCCCATCCTCGACCAGGATCGTCCCATCGGGATCTATCGCGACGATACGCCCGCGCGAAACACGCAATGTGTCAAGTATCTGCTTCGCCGCCGCTAACCTGTGAATCTCGGCGCTCATTTAGTTCTCCCCGATCTTTGATCCCTTGAGCTTGATGTCGCCGGACGCCTTCGCATCGATCTTGCTGCCATCGAGCTTGATGTCCGTGCCCTTGATCAGAATCTCGCCGCCGCTCTTCAACACGATCTGAGCCCCGCCGCACTTGAGCACCAGCTCACTGGCCGCATCAACCGAACCCTTGGCATCCGTCTTCGCGCTGAAATCACCACCTGACTTCAGGCTCATCTTCCCGCCGGCCGAGGCCGAGAAATCGCTGCCCGCGGACTCCGTGATCTTCGATCCCGCATTCACGGATTTGCTGACCCCCACTTGCTCGGTGCTGACTCCCCCCACCGCGACGATCTTGGCGCCGCCGATCTCCTCGGCCTTGGCGCCACCGACGGTTTCGTTCATGGCGGCGCCCACGCTCACCTGGTAGGCCGCGCCGATGGTAAGCGCCTTGGCGATCGAGATGCTTTCGGATTTGTTTGACCCGACACTGACCGTCTGGTTCGCGCCGACGCTTTCGGTCTGGTTGGCCCCAACGGTCATCGTCTGGTCGACCCCCACGGTGACGCTCTGGTTGTTGCCAACACTCTCCGTGTCGTCCACGTCGATGGTGCTGGTTCGGTTGTTGTGCACCGTCAAGGTCTGGTCGTTCTCGATCGTCGAATCCATGTTGTATTGGCCGTGGATCGTGATCTTCTCTTTGCCCTTCGTATCGTCCATAGACATTTCGTTGTAGCCGCCGCCGCCCTTGGTGCTGTTCGACTTGAGGCCGCTGATCACCGCGCTGGCGGGCAGGCCGTAAGGCGGCATGCAGTCGCCGTTGTAGACGCGGCCGGTGATGATCGGCTGGTCCGGGTCGCCCTCGAGGAAGTCGACGACCACCTCCTGCCCCATGCGCGGGATCGCGACGGCGCCCCAGCCCTTGCCGGCCCAGGGATGCGAGACGCGGATCCAGCACGAACTGTTCTCGTCGGACTTGCCCTCGCGGTCCCAGTGGAACTGCACCTTGACCCGGCCGTGCTTGTCGGTCCAGATCTCCTCGCCCGACTTGCCGACCACGATCGCCGTCTGCGGCCCCTGCACCACCGGCTTGGGCGTGACGCGCGGCGCGCGGAACTGCCGCTGGCCGTCGATCGCGGTGAATCGGCAGTGGCAGAGCGTCTCGCCCTTGGCGGCGCTCTGGGACTCGTAGTCGTCCGAGCGCAGCTCGACCGCGCTCGAGACGATCAGGTACTCCCGGTTCTGGTCCTCGCGCGGATAGTCGGTTAGCTCGAACAGGCCGCCGGAGGCAAGCCCGGCCACGTCGCCCTCGCCCTCGACCCGCTCGAACTGGCAGTGCAGCTCCTCCAGGCGGACCTTGGCGTAGGTGTCGCCGTCGCCGCTGGTCAGGTATTCGCCGGGATAGTCGTAAACCTCGCACTCGGCCTGGCCGTGCTCGAAGGGCTTGTTGAGGCGCACCTCGAGGTCCGCCTTGGGCTTCTCGAAGTCGAAGTCCCTCAGCGTGTAGGAACCCGGCTGCACCTCCTTCTGCACCGACCAGCCGGAAACGTGGTCGCGCTCGCGCTGGCCGCCCTCCTCCGGCGGATAGTAGGGCACCTGCTCGTAGCCGGCACTCGGCTCGTGCGCGCTCGCCCCGTCGGCCAGCACCAAGGTGTGCTTGCCGTCCTCGTGCAGGAAGTAATAGTAGATGCCCTCCTGCTCCATCAGGCGGCTGACGAAGTTGAAGTCCGTCTCGCGGTACTGCACGCAGTATTCCCAAGTGCGGTAGCTGCCGCTCAGCTTGTCCTCGAAGTCCGTGAAGCCCTGGTCGCCGAACACCTGCTTGATGATGTCCGGCACCGTCTTCTCCTGGAAGATGCGATTGTCGGCGGTGCGCGTCAGGAACCACAGCCAGGGCCTCAGCGTCGCCCGGTAGCGTGCGAAGTTTCCCGACGCGCCCGTGTAGCAGAACTGGCTGGCGAAGCCGTTGAAGTACCGCATCTCCCCGCTCTGCGGCATGTCCAGGCGGACCGTCAGATTCTGGCCCAGCACGTCCTCGAGCTCGATCTCGTGGTCCTCGCTGAGCAGGTCCAGCTCGAAGGCCGACAGGCGGCCCAGCGTCTCGCTCGCCCGCATGCCCCGGAACAGCAGCACGTCCTCGCCGAGAGGACTGGAGACGGCGATCCGTCTTTCAGCCTGCTTTAGCAACATCTCCGCTCCCCATTCACCGCGATGTTATCGCAGTCGGCGCAGATTGCCTAGGCAAAGGAACACGTTGCCCTTGGATCGTCGCACGCTTTTCGCGGTGCGTCCCGGGCCTGCCCCAAGTGCCTCGATCTTGCTCGTGCCACCATCCGACGGCCGGAGCCGCTTGGCAGTGAGTATAATCACATCGCTAGTGTGATGGTTCCGAAGATCGCCACATTCGATGTGACGAACTTCGGCGCTTCGTCTCGGCAGGCATGCACCGTTCCGGGGCCCTTTGTGATAGAATCGCCTCGTCCCCACCAGAAGGAGCGACCGTCATGCCTGGACCGCTCGAGTTCGAGTTCCGCTTTGCCCGCCCCGACGGCCGGCCGGCCCGGCGGCGCGACGCGGAAAGCCCCTTCCGCATCCTGGTCATGGGCGATTTCAGCGGCGGGTGCCCGCGCGCCGAAGCCGGCCGCCTCGAGGACCGGCCGCTGATCCCGGTCGACATCGACAATTTCGACCGCGCGGTCGCCCGGCTGGCACCGCGGGCGGCCATATCCCTCGAGGGCCGGGCCGCCGACGCGCAGGAGATCGCCTTCGGCGCGCTGGACGACTTCCACCCCGACGCGCTGGCACCGAAGCTCGAGGTTTTTCGAGAGCTGTGGCGGCTGCGCGAACGCCTACTCGATCCGGCCACATTCGAGGAAACCGCCGCCGGTATGACACGGGACGCCGAACAAGCGTCCGCGTCGGAAGACGGACCCGGTCCCGCCCCGGACGCCGCGCCGGACGCCGCGCCGGAGGACCACGGCGCGACTTTCGAGCGGTTGCTCGGTCGCCGGGTCGAGCCTGGGACGGACGCCGGAGGACCGACGGTCGCGCAAACCGGCGCCACCCGAGAGCTGATCGAGCGCCTGGTCGAGCCGCACCTGGTGCGCGGCGCCGACCCGGAGCGCCAGCGCCTGCTGGTCGCCGCGGTCGACGACGGGCTCGCCCGAGAGATGGCCGCGGTGCTGCATGACCCGGCGTTCCAAACGCTGGAGGCGGCGTGGCGCGGACTCTACTGGCTGGCGAGCAGCCTGGAGACCGGCGAGGAGCTGTCCATCCACCTGCTCGACGCGAGCAAGCAGGAGTTGGCGGCCGACATCGGGGCCGCGGGCGCCGAGCTGGAGGCCTCGGCGCTGTACCGCAGGCTGGTCGAACAGCGCGCGGAGGGACCGGACGGCGAGCCCTGGTCGCTGATCGTCGGCGACTACCGCTTCGGGCCGGCGGAGGAGGATCTGAGTCTGCTGGCCGCGCTCGGCGCGATCGCATCGCGGGCCGGCGGGCCGTTCCTGGCGGCGGCCGATCCCGCGCTGCTCGGCTGCCGCAGTCTGGCCGAAACACCCGACCCCGGCGACTGGACCGGGCTCGATCCCGAGACCGCGGGAGCCTGGCAGGTGCTCCGCCGCTCGGCGGTCGGGCCCTGGATTGGACTGGCGTTGCCGAGGGTGCTGTTGCGCCTGCCCTACGGCCGCCAGACGGATCCGATCGAGGCCTTCGCCTTCGAGGAGTTGCCGGGGGTGCGGGAGCACGAGGCCTACCTCTGGGGCAATCCGGCCTTCGCCTGCGCGCTTCTGATCGGGCAGGCCTTTCAGGAGAACGGTTGGGAGCTGCAGCCGGGCGACCGGCTCGACATCGCGGACCTGCCGGCGCACAGCTATACAGAGGAGGGCGAAAGTCGGCTCAAGCCCTGCGCCGAGGTCCTGCTGAGCCAGCGCGCGGCCGAGGCGGTGCTCGCCCGCGGCATCATGCCGCTGCTGAGCCACCGCAACGCGAACGCGGTCCGTGTCCTGCGCTTTCAGTCGCTGGCCGAGCCGCCCACTGCCCTGGCGGGGCCCTGGGCCTAGCCCGGCCTCTGCGCCAGGACCACGAGGCCGGCCACGGCCTTGCCGCCTTCCTTGCGCAGGACATCGTCCTCGAGCGAGCGGAGCGCGAGTCCGGCCCCGGCCAGGCTCCGCCGGACGTAGTCCTTGGTATGGCTGTAGCGGCCATGGGGACCCAGGCGGAATCCGGCGTCTTCATCCTGTCCGGCGTTTTCCAGCGTGAACACCAGACGTCCGCCGGGCCTGAGCGCGCGGGCCGCCGCCGCCAGGACCGCTTCCAGTGCGCCGAAATAACAGAGCGTGTCGGCCGAGGCGATCAGATCGTAGGCCCCGGCCTGGCCTTCGAGGAACGCGGTCAGCTCGGCCGCCTCCAGCGCGTCGTAGACGCCGCGCCCCTTGGCCTTGGCGAGCATGGCCGGCGACAGGTCGACCCCGGTCAGGCGCCGGGTGTAGGGCGCGAGCAACGGCCCGCACAGCCCAGTGCCGCAGCCGGCGTCGAGCACGTCGAGCCCTCCGGCCGGCGCACCCAACTCCGCGGCGAGGCAGGCCGTGATCAGCGCCGGCGCCCGGTACTCCAACTTGTCCAGCACGCGCTCGAAGCTGCCGGCGAAGCCCTCGAACATCTGCCGCACGACCTGGTCAGACGCGCGCTCCGGCACGTCCCGGCCCGTCGAGGCCGCCAGCATATGCCGGGCCAGCGCATTGTCCGGATCCCGGTCCAGCCATTTTTGGTAGACCGCCGCGGCCTCGTCGAGCCGGCCGGCCGCGTAGTACACGCTGCCGAGCACGAGATAGCTCTTGGAATCGCCGGGCAGAACTTCGATCGCCCTACGGCAGGCCGCCGCCGCCTCGTGGTACTTGCCCTGGCGGCGCAGCACGTTGCCCAGGTTCTGCAGGGCCTGAACGCTGTCGGGCATGAGCGCGAGCGCCTTGCGGTAGATCTCGGCGGCCTCGTCCAGCTTGCCCTGCTCCTTGAGCACGACGCCGAAATTGCCGTAGGCATCCGGGTCGTCTGGCCGGAGCGCGATGACCTTGCGGTAGGCGGCCGCGGCCTCGTCCAGCCGGCCCAGTTCCGAAAGCACGTTGCCCAGGTTATTGTGCATGTCGGCGTGGTCGGGCAGCCGCGCGATGGCCCGTTCGATCAGCGTGACCGCGGCCTCGCCATCGCCGGTCTGATGCGACAGCACCCCCAGGTAATGGAGCGCGTCGGGCTGCTCCGGCTCGGCCTCCAGCACCTCACGGTACAGCGCCTCGGCCTCATCGAAATGGCCGCCCTTGTGCAGCTCGAGCGCAAAGGCCAGCGCCTCGGCCAGCGTGAGCTGCTGGCCCTTTTCTTTGCTGCCTCGCCCTCGGGTCATCGCCGCCTGCCTTCGCTCCTGCCCCTGTCGGCGGCAAGTATAGCCGGCCAGCGAGATCCACGTCCGCAGATTTCGGTGGGCATCGGGCGCAAGAGGTCTACCGGGTCTTCGTGGCAGCCGGCCAGGGGCTGCCGGTTGAACTACACGACGATCAGCAAGATCGTGAAGGCCGAGACCTCATAATTCAAGACCGGACCCCGTTGCCGACTTCTTGAAGAATCGGATGCAGGAAACCTGCACTTCCGAATCTGTTGGAGCCCCGACCATCCGCCCTCAACCTGGCCGCGGCCAGGTTGAGGCACATCGCAGGGACCAAATGGTCACTGAAGCGCTACATGAACATGGACCTACTCAAGCAGCAAAGGATGACCGCCTGACCGGATCAGCCACCAGCCCCAACCAAAAGTGCGAAAGATTCTGGACACTACCGAACCAGCTACCCCCCGCTCGCCCAAATCCATAACCCTCCACGAAACCGGGGCAACTCCAGTCAGGTGTCAAGAGTTGACCCCGAATCTCCCTCGGGCGCACGGTTCACTTTTGTATATTGAGAAACTTCGTGACCGTTTCAAACAGTCCCTTATTGTACGTCACGATATTGAAACCGCTTTGCAGCCCCAAAGAAAACGGTGCTTTGATCCCTGCGGCATGCATTATGATTTCGGCGTAGTTCGCGCATGTCATGTACGTCGAAGTACTTGAAACTTTCACCCCCAAATTTTGTAGTAACTTACCTTTTTTACCGTACAATATGGGCTGGAATCCACCCCCCGGGGCTTGCATCCGGTTGAATTGCTTCGCGACGGCCACAGCGTTCTCCGCCCTCACCTGGGAAATTGTCCAGGTCCGGCTATCCTGGGCACTTGGCCATTGGTATGCCTCGGTAAAGCGAACCCACGCTGGCTGCCCAGCCTGGCTGCCCAGCCTTGCCACCGAGGTCCGTATAATAGTATTTCATTACCATGCCTTCCCTCACCGCAATGCATAACGATGCGTGCCCTGCGAGTCCCCCATCGGCCTGCACCGCCAGACTCGGCGTCGCCGGAAACGCGCCTTCACCGGGGTGTTTTCCCTCCACACTACCCGTACCTAACAACACCTCACCAGCCATTTCGGATCCCCCCATCTAGGGTAAGTAACAAAACGGGGTCAGGCTTGCATAACTGCATTTCGCCCCGATACCACCGGGGAAAATCATTCGAACCCGTCAGTCTGTTCCCCGCCTTCGACGCTGACGTGCACTTGCCCGATCGAGACGCCGGGATCTCCAGAGAATCCGCTTGGGGTAGAGGCAGACAACAGCGCGGGAGCCGCGGGACGCGACCATCGCTGGAGAAACGCCACGTGCTCGGCGAAGCCCAGTCCATCCCGGACCTCCCTCGCGGCCTGCTCTGCGTGAGCCTCGGGCAATGCCTTTCGCCCGGCCGCAACCGCCCTTCGCGAACGGCTGTTCAACGGCCCTTCCTCAACCGCCTTGGGCGGGGGGAAGGGGACCGTGATGCCTAATGCGCTATACTCGCTATTAATGCCAAGTGTGCGGAGCCTGCAATGATTTGCGTCAAGGATGGCGATGAAACGCCCTCAACGACGAGGACCAAGAAAGGCGGAGGCTTGCGTTATTGCATTTCGCCACGCCACGCCCGCACCCGGGGATTTCGCGCGGGCCCGCTAGGGGGGGCGCGTAAAGGTCTTCCACCGCACCTTCTTGCGGCGGCCGCGGTCAGCCGGCCGAATACTCTTTCCAGGGCATCCGTTCGATGGGGATGTCCGCCATGGACCGGACGAGGTCGGGCTCGCCGTAGTAGACCGGGGAGCCCTTCTCGTTCTGCGCCATGAGCAGGACCGGCACGCCGCCGAACACCGGCTCGAAGCGCTCGATGGCCATGTCCGCCTCCCCCGGGCTCTTCAGGAGGTCCTCGCTCACGACGACGACTGCAAAGTTGACGTCCTGAAGCGAGATGGCTGCAGCCTGGACTTTCATGTTTCAGCTCCCGATGTTCGCGGCCCCTCCGGGTAGTCGCGCTGGATCTCGTTCGGCAACTCGTTGACGATCGCCGACGGCAGCGTGCGGATCGAGGGCGCGTCGAAATGTACCCGTCGACACCGCCAATCGACCCTCCAAATCGGCCCTTACCGCGCCGTGATCTGGCCCGGCATGTCCCACTGCGGCTCGCTCAGCAGGACGTCGTGCAGCATCTTTGGGGTGGCCCGCGCCTGGGCGATGCGGACCGGCACCTGGGCCGGTCGCGCCGTGGCGCCGGCCGCGTGATAGGCGGCGACGACGAACTGCGAGCAGTAGGTCGAGCCGATGCCCGCCTGGCCGTTGCGGCCCCAAAGGTCCTCGCTCGGCGTGTAGGCCGGCTGCGAGCCGATGTTCTGCGCGGCGGCCTTGACCGCGCCGCCCAGGGCGTATTTCCCGTAGGCGCCGCGCGGCGTGAAACCCGCGTGCTGGCCGCGCCGCATGGCGACCCAGCCCTCGGCAACGGCGGCGGCGATCCCCGCTATGTCGCGGTCGGCGTAGCGATAGACGTTGTAGACGTAGGCGTGGCCCTGCGCCATCAGCCGGGTCACGGTGATGCCTTCGCCGATCGATTCGGCGATGTTGCCGCTGCCCATGTAGATCGCCGCGTGGACGTAGTCGTCCGTCGCGTTGCCCGCCCGGTGGAGCCGCTGCCCCCAGGAGATGAGCGCGTGCACCGCGCCGCCGTGACGCAGCTTCATCAGCAGGTCGCCGACCCGCAATTCGCTTTCCTTCATATCCCCGCTCGCTTCATTGTAGATCGCGCCGTTTCCAGCGCGATCGTGGATTCATGGGATCACTCGAACCCGTAACTGAACTCGCCTCCCTCGACGGTCACATGCACCCGCTCCACCGGCTTGCCTTCCACCATACGGGTCAGGAACTCGCTGCTGATCCTGGGCAGCACGGTGTTGGTCAGGATCGCGTCGATCATGCGCCCGCCGCTTTCCAGCTCGGTGCAACGTTCGGTTATGAGTTTCACCACGTCCTCGTCGTAGGTGAAGGGGATCTTGTGGTTCTCGGCGATCCGCTTTTCGATGCGGCCGAGCTGGAGCCTGGCGATCGCGGCGATGATCTCGTCGTTCAGCGGATAGTAGGGGATCACGACGAGCCGTCCCAGGAGCGCCGCCGGGAAGACCTTCAAGAGCGGCTCGCGCAGGCCCTTGGCGATACCCTCGGGCTCGGGCATCAGGTCCGGGTCGGCGCACATGCTCATGATCAGGTCCGTGCCGGCGTTGGTGGTCAGCAGGATCAGCGTGTTCTTGAAATCGATCACGCGGCCCTCGCCGTCCTCCATCCAGCCCTTGTCGAAGACCTGGAAGAAGATCTCGTGGACGTCGGGATGGGCCTTCTCGACCTCATCCAGCAGCACCACGCTGTAGGGCCGGCGCCGGACCGCCTCGGTCAAGACCCCGCCCTCGCCGTAGCCTACGTAGCCGGGCGGCGCGCCCTTCAGGGTCGAGACCGTATGCGCCTCCTGGTACTCGCTCATGTTGATCGTGATGACGTTCTGCTCGCCGCCGTAGAGCGCCTCGGCCAGCGCCAGCGCGGTCTCCGTCTTGCCGACGCCCGAGGTGCCGGCCAGCATGAAGACGCCGATCGGCTTATTCGGGTTGTCCAGGCTGGCGCGCGAGGTCTGGATGCGCTTGGCGATCATGTCGAGCGCGTGGCGCTGGCCGATGATGCGCTGCTCGAGCGTGTCGGCCAGGTGCAGCACCGTCTCGATCTCGTTCTTGACCATGCGGCCGACCGGGATGCCGGTCCAGTCGCCGACCACCGAGGCGACCGCCTGATGGTCGACGCTGGGCAAGATCAGCGGCTGCTCCCCCTGGAGATCGGCGAGCTCGGCCTGCAGTCCCTTGAGCTGCCCCAACAGCTCCGCCCGCTCGGCTTCGGAGAGATCGCCCTTGGGCGTGGCCTCGGCACCGGTCTCGACCGCGACGGAATCGGCGGCCTCGTCGGCGGCGGTCTCCAGCTCGCTTTCGGTGCCTTCGACCTTGCCGATGTGGCCGCGCAGCTGGGCGCGCAGCTCCAGGATCTGCTCGACCAACCCCTTCTCCTCGTCCCAGCGTTCCTCCAGGAGCTTCAGGCGGTCCTTCTCGGCCATCAGTTTGTCGTTGGCCTCGGCCTCGCGCGCCGCCGTCTCGACGCCGACCGCCTTCTCGCGGCCGATGATCCCGAGCTCGGTATCGAGCGCCTCGATGCGCCGGCGGCTGTCGTCGACCTCGGCCGGAACGGCGTGCTGGCTGATCGCGACCCGCGCGCTCGCCGTATCCAGCAGGCTGACCGACTTGTCGGGCAGCTGGCGGGCCGGGATGTAGCGGTGCGACAGCTTGACCGCGGCCTCCAGCGCCTCGTCGAGGATCTGCACGCGGTGGTGCTGCTCCATGGTGGAGGCGATGCCGCGCATCATCAGGATGGCCTTCTCCTCGCTGGGCTCGTCGACCAGGATCGACTGGAACCGGCGAGTCAGCGCGGGGTCCTTCTCGATGTGCTTCTTGTATTCGGCCCAGGTCGTGGCGGCGACGGTGCGCAGCGTGCCGCGCGCCAGCGCCGGTTTTAGCAGGTTGGCCGCGTCGCCGGTCCCGGCCGCGCCACCGGCCCCGACCAGGGTATGGGCTTCGTCGATAAACAGGATGATCGGCTTCTCCGAGGACTGCACTTCGTCGATCACCTGGCGCAGGCGGTTCTCGAACTCGCCCTTCATGCTGGCGCCCGCCTGCAACAGGCCGACGTCGAGGCTGCGCAGGGTGACGTCCTTCAATGGTGGCGGCACGTCGCCAGAGGCGATGCGCAACGCGAAGCCCTCGACCACCGCCGTCTTGCCGACCCCGGCCTCGCCGGTCAGGATCGGGTTGTTCTGCCGGCGCCGCATCAGGATGTCGACGATCTGGCGGATCTCCTCGTCGCGGCCGACGATGGGGTCGAGCTCGCCCTTGCGCGCCCTCTCGGTCAGGTCGACGGAGAACTGGCGCAGCGCTTCCTGCTTGCCCATCTGCGAGGGCGCCATGGCGCCGCTCGCCTCGCCGGGCGCCGCGCCGCCACCGACTTGGAAGCCGTCCGAGGCCGCGAGCGCGTCTTCGGGCGAGCCGCCGACGACCTCGTCGAAGCGGTCTCCCAGGGTGTCCAGCTTGACCTTCTCGAACTCGCGGGACATGCCGAGCAGAGCGTTGCGCAGGCCGGGCGTCTTGAGGATGCCGAACACCAGATAGCCGGTGCGCACCTGGGGTTCGCCGAACAGCAGGGTGCCGTAAACCCAGCCCCGCTCAACCGCCTCCTCGATATGGGCGGACAGGTCCGAGATGGAGGTCGATCCGCGCGGCAGCCGGTCCAGGGCGGCGGTCAGGTCCTGCGCGACGCGGGACGGCTCGAGGTTGAACTGCTTGATGATCCGGTGCAGGTCGGAATCCTGCAGCTGCAGGATCTGGTGCAGCCAGTGCACGAGCTCGACGTAGGGGTTGCCACGCATCTTGCAGAAAACGGTGGCGCTCTCGATGGACTTGTAGCCAAGGCTGTTCAGCTTGCCGAACAGGGCGGTGCGACTGATCTCAGGCATTTGCAATCTCCCCCGGCATCGGTGCAATCGCAGTCAGATCGCCCGGCGCCTATTCGTTTCGCTGGTTTTCGTCTCCCTCGATCCGCCGAACCGGCCGGATGATCGAGCATCTCCGGTGGAAGGCGCCGCCGTCATGCGGCATGGGTCAAGGGGTCCAACATCAGATCGTCGGCGGCGCTTTCGGCTGGCCGCCGGCCAAGCCAAGTGGACCAGCCCAACTGCCCCGACCCACCCAGCTTCAGGGCCGGCACTTCCTCGCGCTTCAGGATCAGGTTGAGATCCCAGTTCAACTCCTCCCCGGTATAGTTCCGCACCAGCGCGATCAGACGGCGCAGGCTGTCGCCTCCCGGCAGGAGGCGTTGATAATGGGTGAAATCCACAGGCCCCAGCACGATTCGGAACTTCTGCTGGCAGCCCCAGACGCGCGCGCCGGCGATCGCAGTCAGGCCCAGCGTTCCGGTCTCCGGCGACTCGCCGAGCCGGCAGCGGCCGTTCTCCGGCAGGTCCATCCAGGCGCCGACGAACTCCTTGATGCGGGCGGGAAGCCTGAAGAAGTCCGCGATGATCGCCTGCAGGCCTTCGGCATGGCCGGTCGGGCAGGCCAGCCGGCCGGCGTAATACAGCTTGGCGAGGTCGGGCACTGCGTCGCGGTTGCGCAGGCTCTCCATGCCCAGACCGCACAGCGAGGCGAGGTAGACGCCGAACCAGTCACCGTCCGGCCGGTCGAAGCTGACCGTTGGTCGGGCGTTCGCCCAGGCGCGATAGAACAGCGTCAGCATGCGGTGGTGGAACACGTCGAGGAAGCGGGCGAAAGTCGGGTCGTGAGCGTTTCGCATGCGGTCGTAGGCGTATTCCGTCAAATGGGTGGGCAGCGGTCCGTTGGGGCCCAACAGCCCGAAAAAATAACCCGACAGCCGCGGCGGACGCCCGTTTTTGGCGAGCTCGAAGGAAGCCAGGGCCGAGGCCGCGAAGGCCAGGGACGGCTGCTGTCCCAAGCGGACGGGATCGTCCACCGGCCGCAGGGACCAACCGACCCGGGGCTTGTCGAGGTTCACGCATTCGAGATTGCGCACCGCCTGGAAGAAATCGTAGCGGTAGGGTTCCTGCTGCAGGGCCCGGCCGAGCCTTACAGCACGTGCCGCTGTCCGATCCTGGGCGACCATCGCATGACCTCTCCGCGGTCCATGGATTTCAGGACCGTTTCGGTGAATGAGTTTATGGAAACGTATCGCGCAAAGAACTGTTCGAGCACGACGCCGAGCAGAAAGATACCGGTTCCCTCGAAGGCCGATTCGTCCAGGGTCACCGCGACCTCGAGCCCACGGGCGAAGGAGATCGGGCCGGATCCCAGGACACGCCGGTTGACCGGCCTCGAGGCCACCGAGACGACCCCGTCGATCTGCTTCCTGATCGAGGCCTCGCTGGTCGCACCGTAGAGCGCCAACAGCTGTCGCAGCGCGCCGGCGCCCTGTTCCTGGTCCTGGTCCGTCAGCGACAGGTAGTTGAGCGAAAGATGGCTGATCAGCTGCCAGGCAACCTCGCGCTGGGCGTGCGAGGGCCGGGGCCTGGTGGGCCCGGCAAGACAGCGCACCGAATCGACCGGCGCTCCCGATTCCATCGTGAAATCGGTCTTGCTCGCCCCCACCGGCATGTGCAGCGGCAAGTCCCGGTTGGTGCAGAGCGTCGTGAGCGCCAGCTGGCGGAGGTTGCCGCTGTAAGGCGCCTCGTTGGCATCGACCAGGGACACGAACACTTCGCTGCCGATGTAACTGGAGCGGGGACCCTGGCCACGCTGTCGGGACGACAAGACGCGGGGCGTGCGATGCAGCGTGTAATAGGCCAGGTTTTCGCTGTAATCTGCCACGTCGCTCGTGCCGTAGAACGGCCGGAACTCCTGCTTGTGGTCGGCGCTCGTCCCGAACCCCAGAACCTCCGTCAGAGCATAGACCTCGAAGTCCATCGGCCGGCTCCGGTCCGGGACGATGTGATGCTCGGTCTGCCTGTCGGTCAGGTGGATCCGGTCGGCACGCTTCTCGAACAGATTGATCGCCGGTGCGCAGAACAGGGCGAAGTGCGAGGCGTCGACCGTGTTGTCCAGAACCGGATCATTGCTGTTCAGCAGCACGAGGATGTCGAGCTCGTTGTCCGCGCAGCGGCGTACACCGGACCCCAAGCCGTTCAGTTCGACCATCATGTAGCGCTCGGGAAAGGCAAAGTACTCCTGCAGGAAGCGATAGCCCTGGAACGAGCGCGGGCCGTAGGGCAGCAAGGCCTGTCCGTCGTCGAAGCCGAGCGGGCGGATGTTGGTCTTGGCGACCATCTCGCGCCATTTTCCCGACCCCTTCGCCGGCTGCAGAACGATCGCCAGCGGATTGGCGACCAGCTGCTCGAACAGACGCATGGGCAGTTCCTCGGTGCCCCGCAGATAGAGCTGCAGACTGTCCATCGGAAGCTGGTCGAAAGTCAGGCCCGCCGTGGTCCGAAAACGCCATCGAAAACCGGCCTTCACCCCAGAAAGCTCGGTGATACCGAGCGCCGCCACCGCCGCCGTCGACCCCAGATATTCGGCTTCGACCAGTTCCAGCGGCCAGAGTGTCACGTCGTGCGCCGTGCGATAGTCGCAAGGGGTCTGGTCTCCCTTGCCCAGGCGAGAGCGCAGCACGCTGCCGCGCGGCACGACAAAGCCCTCGCCCAAAGCGCCCTCGGTCAGATCCGGCTGGAATTCGACCATGGCCATAGACGGCATCGGCGCAAGATAATGCGGGTAGACCATGTCGAGCAGGTGCTGGGTGAAGCGCGGAAACTCCGCGTCGACCTTCAACTGCACCCGCGCGGCCATGTAACCGAAGCCTTCCAGGAGCCGCTCGACATAGGGGTCGGCGCAATCGAAACCCTCGAGCCCTAGCCGCGCAGCTATCTTCGGGTATTCCTTGGCGAACTCCCCGCACATTTCCCGAATGTGCTGGAGCTCGCGGTTGTAGTAGCGCAGCAGCCTGGGATCCATCAGCCGGTTCCCGATGCGGTGGAGTCCGAGACGGAGAAACTGCCGGAGTCCAGATCGATCTCTGTCCTCAGGAAAAGGTGCAAGGGGACCGGCTGGGCCCACAGATCGCCTTCGATCTCGAAAGCCACGGCGTTGCGGTTCATCTGGTCGCTGGCGACCACGGAACGGACCTTGACCGTGTTGCGCAGAATGCGCGGCTCGAAGTCCCAGATCGCTTGGCGCAGCATGCGCTCCACCCCGGCCAGGTCTATACCCGAGGCGGCCTTGCCCGCCAGGTCCGGCAACCCGTAATTGATCACCGAATGGCTCACCAGGGGATACTCGTCCAAATCCTGGACCGTCTCGAGGTTGCTGGAGTTGAGCAGCCACGCGAGGTCGCGCTGGACGCTCTCGCGCAGTTTGCGCATCGACAGGACCCGCTTTTCACGGGCTTCCTGCTGTTGGTCCGGCTCGTTGTCGGTCAACCGATCCAGGAGAGAGGGCTGCAGGCGTTCCTTTGGCGTCAGCTCCGCCATCCTAGTCCCCTGCGACCGGCTCGTCGGCCCCGGGCGCCGCCGCCGCCTCGCCCTGAGCATCCGTGTCGAGCGCGATCAGGCGGACATCCATCAGCGGATAATCGTCCGCGTCGGTGGTCAGTATCCGCTGCCCCATTCCAAGATAAACGCCCGATTCCGGCTCGAGCCACTCGGTCCTGCGGCTCATGCGGACCAGCATGTCGTCGCTGACCTCCGAGCCCGGGTAGCGGGTGGGGATCAGTCCGACCGTACCACCGCCGTTGGACCAGATGAGCTGCGCCGGCGTCCAGACGAGATCGCGCAGGTCGACGGGCTCCTCGACGCGAATTTCCCGAATGCGCTCGAAGGGAACCCAATAGTAGGCGCCGTTGACGACGACCTCCAGGACCGGGCCCAGCCGCTGATCGGCGTCGGCGATCCATTCGAAGGCCTGCCCGTCGATCGTGCCCGAGGTCGCCGGCGCCAGATCGAAGGCCTCGTCGCGCAACGCCTGCGCGCCGACGTGGTCGCCCTTGGCGGTCGGGCGCAGCGCCTCGATCAGGAGGGCCACCCATTTTTCCGGCTTGCCGAACACCAAGGGAGTGCTATTGCCTGCGAAGATGTTCGCCCGAAGCACTTCGCAGCGCAGGGCCTCGCGATAGGTCTGAACCATGGCGAGCGTGCCGGCGTCGAGCTCGCCGGCCACCTTCAACTGCGTGGCGGCACGGTTCCAGTCGCCCAGGACGGCCAGCAACTGGAACAGGAAAACACGATGGCCCGCATTGGCGGGGTCCTTGCGCACCTGCTCCTGGAGCTGCGCCAGGGATTCGTCGAGACTGCCGTCGCGTAAACTCTGCTCCGCAAACATGGCGAGCCCTCCCCAGGCTGTCGATCATGCACGGCCGCGCCAAGCGCGCCACGCGATTCGGGAGTAACAGCAGCCGGCGGATGGGAGCCGGCGACGACCTCGGTCCTCGTACCGAACTCAAGCCGCCGGACTGCTGTTTGCCCCCAACGCACCGATCTTCGAGAACGGCTTCGCCGTCCCCGCGACCGGTTATCATGTCTTCAAACCTCGACGTTCTCGGCGATGTTCCAGCCCATCGGGATCGCTCCGCCGTCTTTCGACCCGTCGTCCTTTTGCGGCTGGTACTCGTACCCCACCTTGGCGAAGTTCAGGGTGCAGCTCTCCGTAAGGCGATCCTCGCCACCGCTGCCGCCGGTCGAGACCGAGGAAATGATCAGTTCCTCCAGCTTGATCTTGATGTACTCGAGCGGTTTTTCGCCGGCCTTGCGCACGGTCAGAAGCGCCTCCTTGAAGTGCTTGCCGTTGCAGCAGTACTTCAAGAGGTTGGGCGACGACTTGTCGACCCACTTCGTGATCGAGATGTCCTGGACGTTGACCTTGCCGGCGCCGCCGCCGCCGCCCATGTGGGTCGACCCGCTCTGCGACAGACCCCAACTCCACGCGAGTACGTCGATCTCACCCTTGTGGTCGGCGTCCCGCGACTCACCGTCCACACCATCGATCTTCAAGAACATGTCTACAGCCATCGCCCGTTCCTTTCCGGTTTCAAAGTATTGCGTAGCCTTCCTGTTGGTCCTGCGGCTTACCTAAAGTTTCCGTGCCCCTCTGTTCGCCGCCGCCCGGGTCTAACTTTTTCGGGCAGGGCTACCCTCGACCGACCGTCAAGCGGCCTTGGCCGAGGGCAATTTCGAGACCAACCGTAACGACACCGTGAGCCCCTCAAGTTGATAATGAGGCCTGAGATAGAATCTCGAGGTGTAGTAGCCAGGATTGCCCTCGACCTCCTCGACGACCACCTCAGCCGCGGCAAGCGGCTTCCGGGCCTTCGTGTCCTCGCTCGAATTGGCCGGATCGCCGTCCACGTAGTTAAGGATCCAGTTGTTGAGCCAGGTCTGCATATCGGCACGTTCTTTGAACGAGCCGATCTTGTCCCGGACGATGCACTTGAGGTAGTGAGCGAAGCGGCAGGTCGCAAAAAGATACGGCAGTCGCGCCGCCAGGTTCGCATTGGACGTGGCGTCCGGGTCGTCGTACTCCGCCGGCTTCTGTAGCGACTGGGCGCCGATGAACGCGGCAAAGTCGGAGTTCTTCTTGTGAATCAAGGGCATGAATCCGTTTTGCGCGAGCTCCGCCTCGCGCCGGTCGCTGATCGCGATCTCGGTCGGACACTTCATGTCGACGCCGCCGTCGTCGCTCGGGAAGGTGTGGGTCGGCAGACCCTCCACGGAGCCGCCGGATTCGATGCCCCGGATCCGCGAGCACCAGCCATACAGCTTGAACGACTTGTTGATGTTCGTCGCCATGGCATAGGCGGAGTTGGCCCAGGTGTACTTCTGGTGGTCGGCGCCCTCGGCATCTTCTTCGAAATCGAACTCCTCGACCGGGTCGGTCTTCGCGCCATAGGGCAATCGGGCCAGGAACCGCGGCATGGCGAACCCGATATAGCGGGAATCCTCTGATTCGCGCAACGAGCGCCAGGACGCGTACTCCGCCGTCTGGAAGATCTTGGTCAGATCCCGCGGGTTGGTCAGCTCCTGCCAGCTATCCATCTGCAGGAGCGAGGGCGCGGCTCCGGTGATGAAGGGCGCGTGGGCTGCGGCACAGACCTGGCCCATCTCGTTCAGGAGCTCGATGTCGGGCGGACTGTGATCGAAGTGGTAGTCGCCGACCAGACAGCCATAGGGCTCGCCGCCGAACTGGCCGTACTCCTCCTCGTAGACCTTCTTGAAGATCGGGCTCTGATCCCAAGCCGTGCCCTTGAACTTCTTCAAGGTCTTGTGCAGATCCTTCTTGGAGATGTTGAAGACGCGGATCTTGAGCATCTCGTCGGTTTCGGTGTTGTTGACCATGTAATGCAGGCCGCGCCAGGCACCTTCGAGCTTCTGGAAATCCTCGTGGTGCAGGATCAGGTTGACCTGCTCGGTCAGCTTCCGGTCGATCTCGGCGATGATCGCTTCGATCGAATTTACGGTGTCGCTCGAAACCACCGTCGAATCGGCGAGGACGTATTCCGCCAGGGTCTGCACGGCGGTCTCGACCGCTTCCTTGGTGCGGTCCGACTTGGGCCGGAATTCCTTGGTCAGCAGCGTGCTGAATTCGTCGGCCTCGATCGTTTCGGCTTCGGCCTGCACTTGTTTTTCCGTATCAACGTCAGCCATCTGAACCCTCCTCCGTCGCAGCCTCTTCTTCGGGCTTCGGCGCCGATACCAATGATTGCAGCAAGGCCGGATCCTGCATGACCTTGGCAATCAGCTCCTCGGCGCCGGTCTTGCCGTCCATATAGGTCACCAAGTTCGAAAGCTGGGTCCGTGCCTCGAGCAGCTTGCGCAGCGCCCCCACCTTGCGAGCTACGGCGGCGGGCGAGAAATCGTCCATGCTCTCGAAGGTGATGTCGAGATTCAGGTTGCCGTCGCCCGTCAGCGTATTTGGCACCTGAAAAGCGACACGAGGTTTCATCGCCTTCAAGCGGTCGTTGAAATTGTCGACGTCGATCTCCAGGGCCTTACGATCGGCGACGGCGGGCAGGGCCTCCTCCGGCTTGCCCGACAGATCGGCCAACACGCCCATCACGAAGGGCAGCTGGACCTTCTTTTCCGCGCCGTAGAGCTCTACGTCGTATTCGATCTGTACGCGCGGTGCTCGGTTCCGCGCTATGAACTTCTGACTACTCTGCTTTGCCATGTTGGCCGCCTCCTTTGTCTATGAGGCCGCGCGTCAAGCGGTCCCACCTTCCTGCCACTATCCGATTATCCAATTCCGAATCCTACTCCTAAACGTCGTCGCTGTCAGCGCCCCGGATGTTCTCGGCCTGCGCCACGCCGTCGGGAACCAAGTCGCGCAGGATTTCCATGAAGTCCTTCGACACCAGCCGTCTGGCCCGCCGCAGGAGTACCGGAACCGGGCTGGAAGGCTCGTTGCGCTCGTAGTACTCGCAGATCTTGTCGAGCGCCCGGACCACATCGTCGCGGCTGGCGATCCGTCCACCCAGCGCAACCCCGGCCGCACCGCCCGAAGGCTCCGTGCCATCATCCATAGCGCCATTCCCGTCGGACTCTTGGCCATCCTGCGCCGCAGCCGGATCGCCCGCCCCGCGCTCCGACAGCTTCTCGCCGAGAACGCGCTGAGTGGCCTTGAGGATGTTTCTCAGGTCGGCCAAGTTCGGTGCATTTTCCGACCCGACCTTGTCGGTTACGAAGTTCTCGATCGTTTCGGCCCGTTCCTCTGCCTCCCTAGACGCCGCCGCAGTCGCCTGCAACCCCTCCAGTTCGCATTCCTTGAAGGCCGCGTTGATCGCCGACATTTCGGGCAGCTCGCCGCCCGAGGAGTCCGCCGGCGCGATTTCACCGTTGGCCACGGCGATGTCTCTGTAGCTGAACCGGCCAAAGCTTCGCGAGCTCACCAAGGGCGCCTCGCGCAGGGCACGCAGCACGGTATCCGCGTCGCACAGCGACATGATGGTGTTGACCCGCAAGGTTGGATCGTTGTCGTCTTCCGGGTCCAGCTGCGGGTAGACCGTGTCCCAGTATCGTTCGAGAGTTTGGCCGATCAAATTCAAGCTGTCGTTCAGGCCGACTAGGCCTTCCGTATCCAGCTGTGCCCTGGTTAGGTAGCTCAGAACGCGCAGATCCTTGGTGCGCGAGAGCAGTTGGACCGCTTGTTCCTGTACCTTTTGCCAGTTCGGGCCCTCTGCCGGCACGGTGGTGTCGCCCATCGTCTGCTCGGGCTTGCCCCGCGTCGCGCGTTCCAGTTCCCCGAACTCGGCGTCGTATTCGAGATCCTCGCCGCACGGAAGGTCCTCGGAGATCTCCTGAAGCAATGTTTCGACGTCGATCCGGGCCATACCCTATAGCACCTCCGACATTACGGTCGCGCCGCGAACCCTATCGAGCCTGCCCTGAGCCGGGTGTGACATTTCCCACAGGCGTCCCGCGGCGCATCCGCCAAGGCCCTCGCCGTCGATCAGCTCCACGTTCGCGCCGGATGCGGCCTCGCGGGCGAGCGAACCGCCGGCTATCAACGGAGCCCACAGTCCTGCTTCTGTTGGCTGTGCTCCGGGCGCAACATGCATTCGCCCGACCTCGGTGACACCAGGCACCATACCCATCCCCCAATATAACGGTACGGTTCGCGCAAGCTGTGACGCTTGCCACGCAGAAGATTACTAACATCTACCGGATCAAATTCTTGCCCTCCCTGAGCCGTCCGATCCTCTGGGCGCCATTATTTGAACTTCGGACTGCGCCCGATTTGTCCATTATGTTCCCACACTTCCCGGCTAGTCCGCAAGCTGATTTAACTTAACGCCCGGTTTTTGTTGTGGAATTAGTCGGCCATTTGGGTGATTGGGCGCGAATACGCTGATCGGGCAAGAATTACGATCGGAATGGCGATGAAACGCCATTGGCCCGGAAGGTGTCCGCCGGCCTTAACCGGACAACCTCCACGGACCCCGTTGAACGGGCGCGCCGAATTCGGGGCCGCGACGAGCGAAAGGGTCGAACGTTCGAACTGCGCGGGATGCGGACGATGCCCCGCCCAGGCCCCGATGGAGCGATTCCAATTCTGCGATGCGACGGAACAGGTAAATCCACGGAACAGTTAGACAGACAGAGGCAATTTTGCTTAAGGTGGTTGTGGGCATTTCCGAGATCATCTCATGGGGAACGGCGTACATGGCGCTGGGTGTCGTCCAACATACAAATGAGTACAATAATCGCACTGGCACGAGAGCAGGTACGCTGGCGCGAGGATTCAGGCTCTGCAACAGTGAGTAGATCGGATCCAATTCCTGGGCCGGCGGACCACTTCCGTTGGCGGTCCGCGAGCTGCAGTCATGTCGGAACCGTGCGGAAGGTTAACGAAGACGCCTGTCTGGAGCGCCCGGACATCGGACTGTGGGTCGTCGCCGACGGCATGGGCGGGCATCGTGCCGGCGACGTCGCGAGCGAAACGGTCGTAGAATCATTGCGCGGCGCGGTCAATCCAGTAAGCCGCGAATCCCTTCTGTTGGACCTTCAGCAGCGTCTGAAGTCGAGCCATGAGCGGCTTCAACGGCTGGCGGCCGAGAGTCCGGACCGCGGGGTCATCGGAACCACCGTAGCGGTTCTCGTCGGCTATCAGCGCCAGGCGATCTGCCTCTGGGTCGGCGACAGCCGAATCTACCTGTGTCGGGACCGGCAATTCCGGCAGCTCACACGGGACCACTCGCAGGTCGAGGAGCTGGTAAAGCTTGGGCTTCTCGACCGCGAAGAGGCCGAGTCGCATCCGGCCAGCAATGTCATCACCCGGGCCGTCGGCGCCACGGACGATCTCAAGATCGACATGATCTCGGGCGACCTGCACGACGGGGACATCTACCTGATCTGCAGCGACGGACTGAACAAAGAGGTTCCCGACGCCGAAATCGGGCAAATCCTGCAAAGCGGGAGCTGCGAAGACTCGGCCCGGGCATTGATCGATCGCGCCCTTGACTATGGCGCGCGCGACAATGTCACGGCTATTGTCGTACAGGTGGTGGAACAAGATGGCTCTCCGGCATACTAGCACCGACGCATTCTCACATGCGCGCCACGGAGAGGGCGGTCGAACAATCCATGTTTGAACAGATTGGGCGTTACGAGATCCTGGAGCTGATCGGCGAGGGCTCGATGGCCGAGGTCTACAAGGCCTACGATCCCGAGATCGACCGTACGCTCGCCTTGAAGATCCTCAAGCAGGAGTGGTGCCTGGATGAGGAATACGTTGGTCGCTTCATACGCGAGGCCAAAGCGGCCGGCGCCTTTTCCCACCCCAACATCGTTACCGTTTACGACATCGGAAAGGTCGAGAACCGGCCGTACATCATCATCGAGCTGATCAACGGGGCACCTTTGGGAGATTCGATGATACCCGGAAAGCCCCTGCCGTTGAAGCAGGTGCTGTCCATTGGCATTCAGATGGCCGATGCCCTGGATTTCGCGCACCGCCACGGCGTCGTCCACCGCGACGTCAAACCCGCCAATATCCTCGTCTTGGCCAACAGCGAGACCATCAAGATCGCGGATTTCGGGATCGCCCACATGGACGACCCGAACTCCGCCCAGCAGACCCAGGTCGGCGCCGTGCTGGGAACGCCGCAGTACATGTCGCCCGAGCAGGTGATGGGGCAAAAGGTCGACGGACGGTCCGACCTGTTTTCCCTTGGCGTCATCCTCTACCAGCTTTGTACCGGGCAGCGGCCGTTCGACGGCGATACCATGGCAACGCTGCTGTACAAGATCACCAAGGAGGACCCGCCGCCGATCGCACAGCTCGACGCCGGCACGCCGGCGGGCCTGCAGCATATCGTCGGCAAGCTGCTGGCCAAGGCGCCCGAGCGGCGCTTCCAGAGCGGCGAGGAACTGGCCAAGGCGCTGAGACACGAGCTGAAGGCGCTGCAAGAGCTTTCGCAGGACGCCGACAAGCAGCGCTACATCCCGATCCGGGTCCGCTCGGCCCTGCTGATGGGCACACTGGTGGCGCTGACCATGGCGGTCAGCGTCTTCTTTATCGAAGACAAGCAGAACGAGGCCCTGACCCGCTTTGCGATCGATTCCGGCGCCTCGTTGGCAAAATTCATCGCGACCGAGACCGCCGTGCCGGTGCTCAGCCAAGACTGGGTGTCGATCGAGATCGACATCCAGGAGGCATCCCAGCGCCAGACCTTCGAGTACCTGTTCGTGCTCGACCACCAAGGGATCGTAAGAGGCGCCAGCGATGATGCCCTACTGGGCAAGACCTACAGCGAACCGGAGATCAAGGAGACGTTGTTCGACGACGGCAGCGTACGGGCCGTGGTGGTCGGCCAGTCCGGCGGCGCGGCGGTGCTGGATTTCGACACGCCGATTGTGTTCCAGGGCAAAGAGGTGGGACGAATCCGTCTGGGTCTGCTACAAACCTCGCTGCAGGAGGTCGTAGACATCACCCGAATCCTGCTGATCGCCTTGTCAGCCGTGACCGTCCTGGCGGTGGGTATCGGGTCTTATGTCCTCGCCCGGCTCTTGTCACGGCCGATCAAGGCATTGCGCACGGCACTCAACGAGATCCGAGACGGGAACATGGATTGTCGGATCTCCGAGGAAAGACACGACGAACTCGGCGAGGTGTTTGCGGAGTTCAACAAGATGGCCGCCTCGCTGGAGGCACGGAACAACAGCGACCTCATGGAGACCGATGTCAGCGAACCCAAGACGACCGATGTCGGCGAACCCGCAGCAACCGATGTCAGCGAACCCGCGGCAACCGATGCCAGTGAACCGACGACGACTTAGGAGCCGTTTGCTGCTGCTCGGCTTGGCGGCGGGCTTGGCCTGGGGCTGTGCACCTTCGACCGACAGCCGAGTGGTCGCCAGGAGCAGCGATTTCGTCGTGGTCTCCACAGGCTCCAAGACGACGCTCCGCTCGCTGGCGCGCGCATACCTCGGCGACGAATCCCTTTACCGGATCATTGCCGATTTCAACGACGTCTCCCGGGTGCGCGGCGGACAGGAACTCGTCATACCCCTGAAGCCGGCGAACCGCGCAGCGGTCTATCCGAACGGCTATCAGGTTGTGCCGATCCTGACCTATCACCGCTTTGCGCCGAAAGGACAGGGCTGCGACAAGCTGGCCGTGGACGCGCGTTCCTTTGCCAAGCAGCTGGCTTATCTTCGCGACAATCACTATTCGGTCATCACTTTCTCGCAGTTGGCCGATTTCATCGAGGGCAAGGCCGCCATTCCGCCCAAATCCGTCATCCTGACGATCGACGACGGCTACAGATCGGCCTACGATGTCGCCTACCCCGTCCTGCGCAGGTACGGGCAAAAGGCGACCATCTTCGTCTATTCCGATTTCATCGGCGCCGGAGCCGGGTTGACCTGGGCGCAAATGAAGGAAATGGTCGCTTCCCGGCTGATCGACATACAACCGCATTCGAAGACCCATAGCGATTTGACCATTCGGCTGGAGGGCGAGAGCGAAAAGGCCTACAGGGAGCGGATCCGCGAGGAGGTTCGCCATCCTTCCAAGGCGATAGAACGGAATCTTGGGCTGCCGATCCATACCTTTTCCTACCCTTATGGCGCGGAAAACGACGCGGTACTCGCCATCGTCGAAGCGGCGGACTTCAGGTTGGGCACCACGGTGACCCGCGGCAGCAACCCGTCCTTTGCCCACCCCTTGGCCCTGCGGCGCACGCAGATCTACTGCGACGATGACATAAAGACCTTTGCCAAACGATTGGACGTGTTCAAGAATGTTGCCTTGAAATGATCGTATTGCGCCACCACGCCCTTGCAGTCCCTCTGCTGTGCTTCGTTACGGCGGCCTGTACGTCGCCGATGATCTCGATGACGCCGGCGCAGCAGCCGGACAAGGCCGCTTTCTCCGCCCGCAAGACCACGGCCGAGAAACTGACCAACCGCGGCGAATTGGCCGAGGCCGTGGTGCAGTGGAAAGTCCTGGAAACGATTGCCGGACACGATCCGGAGCTCGCCCGAAAACGCCGAGCCGTGGAAGCCGAGGCCAAACGCAGGGCCGAAACGCATTTCGATAAAGCGACCACGGCGCTCGCCAAGCGGCGCACCAAGGAGGCGCGGCGTGAATTTCTCACCGCCCTGGCGTTCGACCCGACGCACCGGGACGCCATCGAGCAACTCAGAAAGTTGGAGGTGAAGCAGGTTCGCCTGGACCGGCCCAGGGTCGCCTCGCCCATGCCGAGGATAGCGAATAGGAAGAAGACCGCCGCCGTGGCCAACGCAGAGGCCTCGACCAAGAAGACGCCGGCTCCGGCGAAGAAGGCACCCGCTCCGCAACCCAAGCCGCAGGAGGCCAAGAAGCCGGAGAGCGAGTCGCTGGAGCGGGCCGTCGATCTCGCCAAGCAAGGGGCCTATCTGGCGTCGATCCCGTACTTCAGGACTCACCTGACCCAATTTCCGGCGGACGATAAAGCGACGACACTACTTGCCACCTCGCACCGGGAGGTCGGCATCGCCTTGTACAACAACGGCAAGCTAAGGGAGTCGGTGAGCCATCTCGAGGCATCGGCCAACTATGGGAAGCAAGCCGACGGGGTGGTCAAGGCGGCGCTCACCGACGCGAAGAGTCGTTTGGCGCAGCAGGCCTACGAGAAAGGCGTCAGGGTCTTCCGGCAGGACATCGCTCAGGCGATCGCCCTTTGGGAACAGTCGCTGTCCTACGACCCGGCTCATATCAAGGCAAGGTCCTATTTGGACCGCGCCTACAAGATCCAGCAGACGTTGAACTCTCTGACGCAATGACAGCTGTACTCATTTACTCATTCATCCCAAAGGTCGTTGATGTCGACCCCTGGTATCAATCATTAGTCGGGATCTTCTTTAGACGATCTTGGATCTGCAGGGAGCGGATTCGCTGAATCTTCGACGGCTCGTGATCGGGATTTACCTCCAGCGCCTTGTCGAACCGATCTATCGCCTCGACCAACTCCTGCCGTGAGAACGACTCCATACCCTGTTTGTAATAGATATCAACCACTTCTGGTTTTATCTTGTTGAGCGCGTCCAGGGCGGGTCCGTAATCGGGAGAAATAGCGATCGCCTTTCCATAGGTGGCAAAGGCTTCGATGGGCTGGTTGGCGTTTTGATACTCCTGGCCGCGTTTATAGAAAACCTCTGCCTTGCCGAGACGCTCGCTCGTGGCCAGTCGCTCTCGAATCTCCGAATTCTCAGGATCGAGTTTGAGGGCCAGTTCGAGAGACTTGCGCTCTTCGTCCAAGCGTCCATCGCTGCGCGACTGGTCCGCATCGATCAAGAATTTGTCCCTCAGCCGGTCCCGAATTCCGGCGTTCTGGGGATCGATTTGGAGGGCCGTCATGAGGAGTTCCAGCTCTTCGTCGTTCCGGCCTTCGTTGCGCGCCTGATCGGCCCGGGCCATATAGTTAGCCACTTGGGTCGTCCTGATCTCCGGGTTCTGGGGATCCAATTCGGCGGCTCGTTTCAGGGCCCCCCCTGCCCGATCATATTGCTCTTGCGTGGTAAGCTGACCGGCAAGCGTGATGTAGTTTGCCGCCGCTATCTTCGGCATCATTTCGTCGTCCTGAAACTGCAGAATCCCCTCTTCCAAGACGTTGGCCGCACCCTCGAAATCACCCGCGGAAGCCCTTTCCTGGGCGTTGTCCATGATGGTTTGGACGCGATCTACATTCAATTCCTGGATCTTGAAGTCCTCGCTATCCGTCTCGGCATCTCCCCCGCCGTTTTCCGTCGGTGTCGGGATTGCCTTTTCGTCAGCGTCGCCGGGCGTCTGGCTCTCGTCATCGCCGGGCGCCGCGGGCACTATTGCCTCCTGCAGACCAGGCTCGGTTTCGGGCGGAAGCTCCTGCTCGGGAATGCTGGGCATATCCAACGGCTCTTTGCCCGGCACCTTTATTACCTGTCCCACCTTGATCTGGCTGGGATTGTCCAACTCGTTGTAGCGCGCGAGCGCATAGAACTTCAAAGCACCGCCAAGGTACTGCTTGGCCACACTGGAGAGGGATTCACCGGACTTCATCTTGTAGATAAAATACTCCGTGCCGAGCAACACTTTCGGATCCGTGTCGATCTGCTCCAGCAGACCCTTGGTGGGGTTGGTGTAGCGTCCGCCAGGATCCTCCGCCAGGTAGGCCAGCAGCTCCGCCTTGGCCTGCCCCGCCTCGCCGACCTCCAAGAGCGAAATGGACTTGAGATAGCGCTCCTTGGGCGCCAAGCCCGGCTCGGGCTTAAAGAGCAGCGCCTGTTGCTGGTCCTGGGGCGACTGGCCGGACATCCCTTGGCCGGCGGAATCGCCGGTCGTTATACAGCCGGCGAGTGAAAGCAGCAGCACCGCCGAGAAGAAATAGCCTATTAGCCGCATAACCTCGCAACTCCCTGAGTCCATGCCA
>Ga0224504_10000079_pt1 | contig 38379 bp, 39 predicted proteins | sample SF_Oct11_sed_USG_3_FD_170160 | JGI IMG/M metagenome (GOLD analysis project Ga0224504, IMG submission 170160) | Sediment microbial communities from San Francisco Bay, California, United States - SF_Oct11_sed_USGS_24 | ecosystem: Environmental > Aquatic > Marine > Sediment | place: USA...
TTCAACAGCGCGAATCAGGCCCAGGTTACCTTCCTCAATCAGGTCCAACAACGGCAGACCCCGGTTGATATAGGCGCGGGCGACCTTAACGACCAGACGCAGATTGGATTCAATCATACGCTGTCGACTGGCCATACAGCCTCCGAGCGCAGCACGCGACAACGACTTCTCTTCGTCGGCAGTCAGTAGCTGGGCACGTCCAATTTCGCTCAGGTAAATTCGGGTTACATCACCATGATGCAACCTTTTTCGTTTGGCGCTGGCGTCCGCGGACTGCTCCAACTTGAGGTCCTTCTTCACAGACTTACCCGTCGGCCCAACCGTAGCCTTATGGCCACTATCTTCTTTTTTCATTCCCCCCGCCTTTGTTCACGTAGTCCAATAGTTCATATAATATCTGGCTCATCGCTCACTAGCACGTCATGCCGCAACATGTCCCGACATGGATAAAACTTAACCATTTTGGCCGAAATCATTAACGAAATTATCACAATCGCAGCCAAATGTCACAAACCCCAAGCCGTGTGACCCAAGACCTATTAGATATACAAAACGGGACACTTAATGTTGGTTACTAATTTTTGGGAAGGTAGGTTAGTGGATTGACCGGCTTGCCGAGGACGCGAATCTCGAAATGCAGAATTTGCTCATCACTACTGTTTCTGCCCATTTCAGCAATTTTCTGGCCCGACCAAACCTGGTCTCCTTCCTTCACAAGACGAACCCGATTGTGGGCATAGGCACTTAGCATTTTTTCACTGTGCTTAATGATAATCAATTCACCGTAACCAATCAGACCATTTCCACTGTAAACCACTTGACCGGCTGACGATGAAATAACAGGCTGACCTTCCTTACCGGCAATATCCAGACCGTTTCGTGCCGGGTCACCAGCCACAAACCCCCTGATTACACGTCCGCTGGTGGGCCACTTCCAACTTTTTGGATCTGCTTTCTTAGCGCTTGTCGTTGATTTGGTTTCTTTAGTGTTGCCTGGAGTTGCCGCCGCTACGGTCTTTGCCGGTTTTGTGTTTGTACTGGTCGATGCTTTGGGTGTTTGCACCGTCTTTGTCGTTACCTGCCCCGGAGTCTTAACGGTGTTTATCTGCACCTTGGATGAACTATCGCGGCTACCACTGCCGGCGGCAGGTGATTTGAGGTGAATTTTTTGACCCGGGTAAATGGTGTAAGGGCTGGATATTCCATTTTTCTTTGCTACATCCATTGGATCAAGTCCATAGCTGAAGGCAATCGCGTACAGCGTATCCCCCTTGCGGACGTAGTAACTCCCATCAGCATTCAGTTGGCGCTTCACAATGGTGGCAGATGACTTGGCAGCTGGAGGAGGCCGATGGTGACGGTGACAACCTTCCAGCAGAAACAGGCTGAGAACGGCCATCAACAGCAGAAACCTTTTGAGAACCATGTAATCCTGAAAAGTACCGGCCACGAACTTCATCAAGAGCTTACCTTCAAGATTACAAATACAATCACAGCGAGCGCAATTACTATCCAACCAATCAGGTCGACATACTTTCTCATCCGCGTCGCAAACTTCTCACCACCCAGTCTTATCAACGCGGCTACCAGGAAGAACCGCCCGCCTCTGCCAACCAGTGAGCCCCCGATAAATGCCAACAACGGCATTCCAACAACACCGGCGCTGATGGTAAAAACCTTATAAGGTATCGGTGTAAATCCGGCCAGCAAAATATACCAGAACCCCCATGTTTCAAATGCATCAACTGCTGATGTAAAAGTGCCGGCATAGTGGGATGCCATCAACCAGGGCTCTATCCACCCAAAGGCAAGTTTGCCGATCAGGTATCCGGCCATACCACCGATCACCGAGGACAATGTACACACGGTCGCATATCGCCAGGCTTTCTTCACCTTGGCCAAACACATCGGTATCAACATCACATCCGGCGGTATCGGGAAAAAGCTGGATTCTGTAAAACTCAAAACAGCCAGGTATGCCGGTGCCCTGCGATGTGCCGATAGTGCGATAACCCAATCATAGAGACGAAGGAACATACCAGTATCAGCAGGCCTTAAGCCAGCCCACTGAGTAAAGGCACAAATACCACTGCACCCAGGTCGGTTTCGTCAAAACCGTCCTCCAGACGCCGCACGGTGATCAGGCGTTGTTGACCATTCCGCTCGACCGGCATCACCAGCAAACCACCTACCCGGAGTTGTTCCAGTAGTTCCTCTGGAATACTTTGCGCCACTGCGGTCACCATGATGCCATCGAAAGGAGCCTGGCTCGGCCAACCCAAATGACCATCAGCATAACGGACATAAATATTATTCAGACGCAGGTTATGAAATCTCCGGCGGGCAAACTTTAATAACTCATCAATTCGTTCAACCGTGAATACCTTTGAAACCAGCTGAGACAAAATGGCCGCCTGGTAACCGGAGCCGGTACCCACTTCAAGCACCTTTTCCGGTTGACCGCCATCCAGAATCGCTTCAGTCATACGCGCAACTATCCAGGGCTGAGAGATGGTTTGGCTTTGTCCGATTGGCAATGCCGTGTTTTCATAAGCCCTGCTGGAGAGCGCCTCATCGACAAACTTGTGACGGGGAATCTGGGTGATCGCCTTCAGTACCCGCTCATCACTGATACCTTCCTTCCTCAATGTCTGCACAAGACGATCACGTGTACCCTGGGAAGTCATCCCGATACCACGATCATTGCTATGGAGCTTGCGTTTATGAATCATGAAATGTCTGTTTCCTGCTCCGAACCTGTTTCGATTGCGGTCACCCAGCCTGCGACCTTATCCAGCGCCTGGTAACGGGTCAGGTCAACGTGGATCGGGGTCACCGAAATATATTTACGCCTGATCGCGTCGAAATCCGTGCCCGGCCCGGCATCCTGCTCCGCTCCGGCCGGTCCGATCCAGTACATGTCACGACCGCGGGGATCCATGGTTTTGACAACCGGTTCCGCCCGATGACGGTGCCCAAGACGTGTAACCTCAAAGCCCCTGATTTCCGACCACGGACAATCAGGTACATTGACATTGAGGATGGTATCCGCTGGCAACGGATCGCGCTGTAACTGTTTAACCAGACGTCTGGCCGCTTCACCTGCGGTTTCATAATAGTGTGTTTCAGCATCCTCGCCAAGCACCAGTGAGACCGCAAGTGCCGGATAGCCAAGAAAGCGACCTTCCATTGCTGCTGCGACTGTGCCGGAGTAAATAACATCATCACCGAGGTTTGCCCCCGCATTGATACCAGAAACTACAATATCAGGGTCCTCTGCCAGCAAGCCGGTTAATGCAACGTGCACACAATCGGTAGGGGTACCGGAAACACGATAAATTCCAGTTTCCATCTCCTTGATCCGAATCGGGGCATCCAGTGTCAGTGAATTACTTGCACCACTGCAGTTTTTGTCCGGAGCAACAATGGTTATACCACCCAAACCACGCATACTATCAGCCAGGACGCGAATACCGATGGCTTCAATGCCATCATCATTACTAATTAGAAATTCCATCGAGGGTATTTAGTCCGGTCCGTGTTGAAAATCCTGCCTGCCATCCGCAAGTATGTCTGTTACGGCCTGACAAGTATAAAGGAACCTCTGATTTACTCATTCACGATTATTGCGTCCAGAGTAAATCACAGGCTCCTTTCCTGCTTCATGGATGATATTGTACGGACTTCAGACAGCTTCTGAAACGCGGAATTGAGTGAAACGTGGTTAAAAAACAAAAACAACAGCTTTTGGATGAAAATTTGTTTCGACAGGAGATGGCCGGTGTTGTACCACTCAAGACCACGGCCAAGACGGAGTCAAAGAAGCCTCGCACTACCGCACCCACACACACAACAGAAGCTTTTGCAGTAAGTTCCGACGCGCCAGGCTCGGAGTTTGCAGATAACCTTAATGACATAACTGCAGAAGATGGTTCATCGCACCGGAAGAACGGAATTCAAAAACGGACGATGCAAAAACTGCGGAAAGGCCGTTTTACCCTTGGTGCAGAACTGGATATGCATAATATGACCGTCCAATCAGCTCACCCGGTTTTACTTCAATTTATTGCAGATGCGACTTCGAGATCGCTGGAATCGATCAGGGTCATTCATGGTAAGGGCTTGCGTTCTGAGAACGGACCACGCTTGAAGATCATGACGCAACAGGTATTGCAGAATCACCCCAGGGTGCTGGCATATACACAATGTAAACCCGGTGATGGTGGAAGCGGTGCCGTTGATGTGTTGTTGAAATCTTCATGATTGAATTATTCCTCTTCCTGCTAGTGACGGGCTGTGTTGTCGCATGGTGGCAATTGATGCAAGGCAGGCATAAAGCCCACAGGGCTGCAAAGCAGGTTTGTGGCAATCATGGATTACAGTTACTCGATGATACTGTTTCACTCAGTTCGGTCACCTGGAACCGTGACAATTCAAACTCACGGGTTCAAGTCAATTACAGTTTTGAATTTGCTATCAATGGAGCCAAACGCAGGCGCGGGCTGGTAACCATTGGCTTTCCCGCATCGCTCAGTGTAACCCTGGATCTTGAAGAAGGGCGGTTAATTGAGAACCTGGGAAACACGCAAGGCTAGACAAATTCCAGGCAAACCAGTTTGTGCTTCTACTTGACGACTTTCAGGTGCGACCGGGACGGTGGATCATCTGAACCGCCCACCGGTGGTGGTGGTGAATCCTCTTCCTGAGCAAACATCATACCCTGACCATTCTCGCGGGCATATATGGCTATGACCGCTGCCATTGGCACAACGATATTATATGGATTACCGGAAAACCTGGCTTTAAAAAAGATGGTTTCGTTTTCCAACTGCAAGTTTTCAGTCGCACCAGCGGCGATATTCAGAACAACCTTACCCTTCTGAATCGTGTGATCCGGCACATCCACGCCCTCACTCTCAGCATCAATCAATACATGTGGAGTGAGGCCGTTATCGTTAATCCACTCGTACAGTGCACGTAGCAGATAAGGTCTGTTGGAGGTCATACCTTCCGGCGTAGAACTCATCAGACCACCTCAATCTACGATACACATCAATCAGGCCGCATTCAGAACCATTTCACGTTCGGCACGTGTCAGGCTGACCTTGAAAGACTTGCGTGATATCAAACGTTGTATATAACCCTGAACCGTTGCCCCCGGCTTGCCAAGGTTGATTCCATAGACCGGAAGACGCCAGAACAGTGGTGCCAATGTGCAATCAACCAGACTTAACTCATCACCAAGAACGAAATCGGAATGTTTGAACAGATCATTCGCCGCAACAATACTTTCGGTCAGTTGCTGCCTTGCTTTGTCTGCTTCCGCGGGTTCAGCGTTCTCGATTTTGTCCGCCATGGGATACCAGTCCCGGATAACACGGTGATGGATCAGACGCAGGCGGGCACGAGAAACCGGATCCACCGGCATTAATGGCGGGTGTGGATAGCGCTCATCCAGGTAATCATTGATCACACCGGCGTTATGCAAAAGCAGGTCTCTGTCCACCAATGTAGGTGTTTCATTGTACGGATTCAGTTCCGCCAGGTCTGCGGCAGCAGAATCATCATCGGTTACGTTAATGATATCGACATTGATGCCTTTTTCTGCCAATACGAATCGTACCCTGTGACAGTGAATGCTACGGTCGGATGAGTAAAGTGCCATGGTGGAACGACCTTTTATTGCTGCTGTCACCAAATTTCTCCTGTTGGCTTGGTTATCAGACACTGCGGTGTCTTCGGTATGCTATTAATGTACATCGCGCCAATACTCTGCTTTTAACAGATAGGCGATAAAAGTGAAGAATGCCAGGAACAATATCACCCAAACACCAACGCCTTTACGTTTGAGCTTGGCTGGTTCACCTGTATAGTCAAGAAACGCCGCGATGTCCCGGGCTGTCTCTTCAAATTCTGCCGGGGACTGTATACCAGGCGTTGTCAGTTCAAAGTGGTCTATTACCTCATGGGTAAATCCACTTGCGTCAGTCTCCTGCCGGTAGACCGGTGTCTGGATGCCCTGCACTTGCCACAATACGTGAGGCATGGATGCATTTGGCAACATCGTGTTATTCCATGCACCATTCTCGTCCCGGTAAAAGCCCCGAAGATAAGAATACAACCAGTCTGCACCACGTGATCTTCCGATCAGCGACAGATCCGGCGGAGTTTTACCAAACCAGGCCATGGCCTGTTCAGGCTGCATTGCAATATCCATGGTCTCAGCAAACTTGGCATCTGAAAAAACCAGGTTTTCCATGACCATATCCTCAGTCAAATCGAGGTCTTCAGCCATGCGGTTATAACGCATATAGCTTAATGAATGGCAGCCCAAACAGTAATTTGCATACCATTTGGCACCACGCTGCAGAGAAGCAGTGTCATTGATGTTTGCACCTGAATGTTCAACTCCAGCACCACCAGCTGCGATAACCGTGACACTCGACAAGGGCAGGAGAAAAACTGAGAAAAGCAGTGTTATGGCTAGTTTTTTCATCAGTGTGTCACCCGATCCGGCTCCGGTTTTGTTTTACCACCCGGACTCATGAAAAACAGCAGGACAAAAAACATGAAATAAACCAGCGTCCAGACTCTCATCTCCCAGGTTTGTGCGGGTGTTCCTTCCGCCATGCCAAGCAAACCAAGCCGTACAAACGCGATGGTAAACAAGGTCAAAAGCACTTTGTACCAGGTTCCCTTGTAACGGATGGATTTGACTGGTGAGCGGTCAAGCCACGGGAGGAAAAACAAAATCCCAACTGATGCACCCATCAATAACACACCCATCAGTTTGTCCGGCACTGCTTTGAGAATCGCGTAAAACGGTGTGAAATACCAAACAGGTTTAATATGTTCCGGGGTCACCAGGGGATTGGCCGGTATAAAGTTATCGTGCTCAAGAAACAGTCCATTTGCTTCTGGCCACAGGAACAGGATAAAGGAGAACACGATAAGGAACATGCCAACTCCGAATATATCCTTAACCGTGTAATAAGGGTGGAACGGGATACCGTCCAGCGGTTTTCCGTCAGCATCCTTGTTTTTCTTGATTTCAATACCATCGGGATTATTGGAACCATTCTCACGTAAAGCCACCAGGTGCAACAGCACCAGACCCAACAGGGCCAGTGGCACCGCGATCACATGTAATGCAAAAAATCTGTTCAGGGTCGCATCGGATATAAAAAAGTCACCGCGAATCCATTGTGTCAATGGCTCACCGATTTTTGGAATCGCTCCAAACAGGTTGATAATTACCTGTGCGCCCCAGTATGACATTTGTCCCCACGGCAGAATGTAACCTAGGAACGCTTCGGCCATCAACGCCACATAGATAAACATACCGAAAACCCACAATAACTCGCGCGGTGCCTTGTGGGAACCGTACAGCAGACTGCGGAACATGTGCAGATATATAAGGATAAAAAAGAACGAGGCACCGGTTGTATGCATATATCGAATCAACCAGCCCCAGTTTACATCACGCATGATGTACTCAACCGAGGCAAAAGCCTCAGCCGCTGATGGTTTGTAATGCATCGCCAGCAGGATGCCGGAAAATATCTGGATAACCAGCACCAACAGGGCCAACGACCCCATGTAGTACCAAAAATTGAAATTTTTGGGGGCCATATACCCCGTCATCACGTTATTCCAGAAAGCACTTACCGGCAGACGGTCATCAAACCAGTTCAGAAGTGCGCCGGCTTGTTTGGAAAGGTTGCTTGCAACTTTGGCCATTACACTGCTCCCTTCGGACTAACGCCGATAATCAGGGTGTCATCATCAAGAAAGCTATAGGGTGGGATTCTCAAATTGGTCGGTGCCGGCACGCCCTTGAATACACGTCCGGACAAATCAAATTTGGATTTGTGGCAAGGGCAGTAAAATCCGCCATTCCAGTTCGCATCAAACGGCTGGGGACCAACCTGTGGGATCATTTGGGGGACACAACCCAGGTGAGTGCAATGCATGTTGACCACCAGAAACTCGGGATTCAACGCACGCGGTTCACCATTGATATATTCCGGTTGCTCGGCATTTTGTGATTCCGGGTCCGCCAGGAAGTCATCTACCTTGGAAAGACCGGTAACCATTTCATCAGTACGGCGTAACACACCAATAGTCTGACCGCGCCATTGTACTTTGAGCAACTGACCCTCTTTAAGTTTTTGGACGTTGACTTCCACCGGCACACCAATTGCCTGCGCTCTCGCACTTGGCATCCATGATTTGATGAATGGCACCGCGGCAAAACCAACCCCAACTCCCCCTACAACAGTAGTGGTGGCGACCAGAAACCTGCGTCGCCCTTTGTTTACGTCATCAGATGACATTAAGATCTCCAACAGAAAAACGCCCTATACAAGGACTATTACTCAAATTCGGGAAATACAAAATCCTGTGATTCAAGCCAGCACTAAAGAACAGGTGGCTTGTAACTTTCGAAGCAATCATCCTGTTCCTCACCTGAACTAATCCGCTATTTTACCGAAACCGACCATGCGAAACAAACGATTTGCCGATAGAATTGCTGCTATGGGCTCTGGTTTTATGTAGAAAACCGGAATTGAAATAGAATTGGCGTAAAATGACCGGGATGAATCAACCTGAGACAAAGCCTTCTGACAGGAAAACAAGCGCGGGATCAATGCTGGACTTTTTAAGCCGTTCGGTGATTGCGGGCCTGGCGCTGGCGTTTGTCATTTTGTATTTGTGGCCCAGCATTAGTGAGCGATTCACCCGGCAACCAGAAGTTTTGAACAGTGCGACCCCGGCACTGGTTTCCTTTGCCGATGCCGTTGACCGGACAGCACCCTCTGTTGTCAGCATTTACACCCGGACGGTAGAGCTACAGCAGGTCAGTCCGCGTATGCAAAAACTTCTGGGCAGTTCCTACGTGTCCCGTTCACGTCAGGACATGGGGTCTGGTGTGCTGGTCAGTGAAGATGGCTACATTCTGACCAATTATCATGTAGTAAACCGTGTGCAGAATATCAGTGTGGGACTATGGGATGGTCGATTTGCAACCGCTCAGGTCGTGGGCAATGACCCGGAAACAGATCTCGCGGTACTCAAGATTGAACTTAACGGCTTGCCCGCCGCACCATTGGCCGAAGATGCCAATTTTCGGGTTGGTGATGTAGTTCTCGCCATCGGCAATGCGTTTGGGTTAAGCCATACCGTCACCATGGGCATTATCAGTGCAACCGGCCGAAATGACCTGAGATCGGTTCTTTACGAGGATTTCATCCAGACCGATGCCGCCATTAATGCAGGAAACAGCGGCGGTGCTTTGATCAATTACCGTGGTGAGGTCATTGGCATTAATACACGTAACCTCGGTCAGGCACAGGGCGCGCAAAATATCGGCTTTGCCATTCCCATCGTCATGGCCAAAGATGTGATGCAGCAAATTGTTGAAAACGGAAGTGTCAGAAGAGGATCTATCGGTGCCTTATTCAGCGATTTGCCCCTGTCACTGCAAACAGACGGCAGTGCGGTTCGACGTGGTATCCAGGTCCGGGACGTCACCCTTAACGGTCCGGCCTGGAATGCTGGAATCAGACCCGGTGACGTTCTTCTGAGCATCGATGGTGCCGAAGTGGATGACGCCAGGGCACTACTGCTGATGATAGCCCAGCGCCAGCCGGGTGAGCGGGTCGAATTCCAGGTATCGCGTGATACCGAGATATTCGAAACCTACGCCACGCTGATCCAGCAACCTCCGCTACGTTAAGCCGCGGACACCAGCAAGTTAAGCAATTACATCACCAACGATAGCCGAACATCGCGGTAAGCTGTGTTCGCGTGCCATTTAAACCCAGGAATCCTGAAAATGCCCAGTTCCGCCCTATGTCCTTGTTAACCCCAAACATGAACGTGGTTTCTTCAATCCCGAGATCAAGCGAAAAGTCCAGCGGATCTTTGCCTTCACCAAGATCAATTTGACCACTCAGGGTACGATCGGTGTCAAGGTATTGCATTCCCATTAGTATCTGCATGCCTACATCACCGAAGTCATAACCCATGAGAGCAATGATAACCAGTGCGTCTATCTGGGAATTCGTTTCATTTGTGGTGGTTTTGGCATAATTCACGGACGCGGACATGACCAGGCTGTCATATTTGAAACCGGTTGTCAGGCCAAGACCCAATGTTGACCCGGAAGTGCTGGCAGGCGCATATATTGATGCAGGTAATTCATCACCCGTTCTCAACTCGTATAAGGCCTGAAATAACGGTGTGAATTGCAAAGTCACATCCGAATCTGTCTTGAGTCTACCGCCAATAAAACTCAAGTTAAGAAACGGCAAAATCCAAACATCAGCCCTGACCTGAACTGTGGAAATATTTGAATCCACCTTGTTGCCGTAACGTTCAATAAAAGGAATATCATCCACCGCTGAAAATCCTCCGACTGATATATCAAAAATATCGAATTTGCCGCTTTGCCACATGCCAATCACACCGACCCCGTAAGTTTTAGGTAACTCGAAACCGAGCTTGCGCACATCATCCGCCCACAGCGGCAATGTACGATGTAAGTCGAGCCTGGCCACGGCAGCTGTTTCAAACTCGTCTTCCAGGTCGGCACGTGTCACGGCATCCGGTTCCACCTTGATCAGGGCTGGTGGTGCCACTCCCGTCTCCGGGTCAATCACGCTTTCTGCTATCAGGGTAGTCGGCATGCGGTTCCACGCGATGTCACCCAGTTTCTTATGTGTATAGCTGATGACCCGTGCGTGGGTGCGGACGTGCTGTAAACCGCCTTTTGTATGAAAGGAAAAAGCCTCCTCCGTCTGGTCAATCACATAACCCCCATGCTCAGGAACAGCCCCGAACACCACGCTTGACCGGTAGCCTTCGTTACGCACACCTTCACGTTCAATGGTTTTATCAGCAATAAAATCAATACGCTGAAGAACACCGTCTTTAATATAGACGCGTCCTTCCAAAAACAGCAGCCAACGTTGCTTGGTTGGCACCTGACCCTTGTCATAACGAAATGAAACAACCTCCATGCCGTCTTTGCTTTCGATAATTTGCAGGCTATCAGGGTCGTAAAGCCTTAACCTCTGACGCACCCAGTAATCCGAACCCATCGAGACCTCAAGTCCGCGCCGGTACTCCTTCATTGACCTCTTCGGCTCATTCTCAAACTCGATAAAAAGGTCACGACCATATTCGGTATCCGGGTCATACACCATGCGGAATCGCTCCCGGTTCGTTCCAAGAACGCCACTACCCTGGTAACCCACCAACATTTCGAAAGCAATATTCTGAGACATCGGGAACAGGGCGATATCCAGTACCCTGGGGCTGATTCCACGCTCTGTCAGAGGGTCACTATTTAGAGGTCCAAGTAAGGGGGTACCGGTGTCTTCTTGTGCAAAAGCAGGGTATGCCAGAACCAGGTAAAAAAATGCAAACAGGGTGCAATGTAAGAAGCATCTGGATTTAGACATTAATTTTATTCCCCAAGATAGTGGTATCAGGAAGCACTTAAAACCACGACTGCCCTAAATCAAAAAAGCATTCACAATGGTGTATTTATCATAATTTGTTTTGTAACAAAAACAACAAGCAAATTTTAACGGCAAGTAGGAAGGGGCGATTTTTACAACCACCCCTTACATGTCAGCTTTCCTTACCGCGGATTCTGTAGGACTCCTTCAACCTGGGCTCGTAATCCTTCGGTGCCTTGATTTTCAAACCGGTGCTATCACTGTTTTCACCGACAGTAATCCGGATAGTGTAGTCGCCCGGAGTGGCATATAGCGTGTGACCTAACCTGACTGACTCGGCGTATGGCGTCTCGGACAGGTTGACAGTTCCTGCCTCTTCGGCAGCACCCTCTTCATCGCCTGCCTCCTCAAGCGCTGAGGCCTCAGCCTCGAGGGCCAGTTCCTCATCAACCAGTAAATCCCAGTCAAAGCTGTTCATGCCTTTTGCCGCTTCAGCATCCATGCGTCGCACGATGGAATCATTTTGGTCTGTAATTTCGATACTGGCTGCACCGGCCTGGTCACTCCAGAACTGAATAGTTGAAACGGGTGCTTCATCTGGTCTGAAAAACCAGCGGGAACGCTCACTGCGCCAGCCTCTACTCGCCTGTACCTCGTCAACATAAAACACCTTGAGTGCGGTATCACTGCCGGCCTCCACCAGATCCTGCAGTGGCAACACATCCACGATCCAGATACTGCGGCCATGGGTACCAGCCACCAGTTCACGTTCACGTGGGTGTACCACCAGGTCGTGAACCGGCACATTGGGCAAACCACCCTGCAGTGCACTCCATGAGTCTCCGCGGTCGGTTGATACATAAACACCCCGGTCGGTGCCGACATACAGAATGTTCTCCATCAGGGGATCTTCCCGGATGACATTAACCGCTTCAGCGGGCAGACCCTTGCTGATGTCTTTGAAGTTCTTGCCAAGGTTATCGGTACGGTAAACATAGGCGCGAATGTCGTCATCACGATAACCATTGAGACTGACATAGGCGCGATCCTTTTGATGAGCGGATGCCTCAACCCGGCTGACCCAGCGGTCTGCCGGTAACTTGGCGGATACATTCTGCCAACGTACGCCACTGCTATCGGTAACCCAGACCTCTCCGTCATCGGTGCCGGCCCAGACCAGACCGAACTGCAGACGGGATTCGGATAATGAAGTGAGGCTCGCAAATGGTACGTCACCACGGTTTTTTGAACGGGTCAGGTCATCACTGATCGCCGTCCATGTATCACCCTGGTCCATCGAGCGGTAAAGGATGTTTGTTCCGAAATACACCACGTCTGCATTGTGTGGTGAAAGAATAACCGGTGCGTTCCAGTTGTACCGCAGTGCAGGATCACCAAAAGCACGACGTGGCCGAACTTCATCGCGGCTGCCATTGGCCCCTAGTCTCGCGTAGTAGCCGAACTGTGAACCCGTGAAGGTGGTTTTATTATCACGCGGATCCACGGCCACATACATGCCGTCACCACCATTGATGCGTTTGCAGTTAGCCCCGGTCTGCCAGCGATTGGTTGATGAACAACGAATGGTGCCATTGTCCTGTAATCCACCGTACACATTATAGGGCTCGGCCATGTCAACATTGACCGTATAGAATTGCCCCAGTGGCTGGGCATCAAGCTTGACCCATGTCTTGCCGCCGTCATAGCTCACATCCGCACCACCGTCATTGCCGATCACCACGTGATCAGGGTGATCCGGATTAATCCACATCGACTGATGGTCGGCGTGCACATTCCGGCCGTGTACGCTAAACCAGGTTTTTCCCCCATCATCCGATTTAACGATGGGCACACCAAGTACATAGACCTGATCCACATTCTTTGGTGAAACACGAATCTCACCAAAATAATATCCATAGGAATAAACCACCTGATCCAGGGGATTGTCATGGGTCAGGTTCCAACTGTTGCCTGCATCGTCAGAGCGCCACACCTGTAAGCCAACGATATCGGCATTGAAAAGATTGGCATTCGCGTCTCCCAGTTCATCGACGATGTCCTCGATGCTGACCTTATCGGTCTTAACCCACTCAATGAGTTTATCCGCATCAATGCTGACATCGAAATCCGACCTGCGAATAAATTGTTCGATCTCGCTTTTATCCTGGGCCAGAAACTCATCCTTGCTCATTTGTCTTAATCGCTTGGCATTGACCGGGCGGTCACCCAGGTTCCATTTGGCTTCAGGTAACGGCTCCTGGTTATCAACGCTGGCATAGAGCGTATCCGGACTGGCTGCACTGACTGCCAGGCCAATACGTCCTACAAATTCCCCACTCGGAAAACCTCCTTCCATATGCGACCAGGTATCACCACCGTTTACTGACTTGTAAATGGCAGAGCCACTGCCGCCCTCGGTGAAATCCCATGGCCGGCGTTTGCGATCCCATGATGCGGCATACAGGGTTTTTGAATCATCGGGCTTGAATACCAGGTCGATTACACCTGTCCAGTCACCACCCCTGAGGACCTGCTGCCAGGTTTTGCCGCCATCACTGCTGCGGAAAATGCCGCGTTGGCCGCCAGGCGTATATAGCTTGCCAAGCGCGGCCACGTAAATCGTGTTTGAGTCATTCGGATCAATCAAAATACGTCCGATACGGTCGGTATCACCCAGCCCCATGTAACTCCAGCTCTGACCACCGTCGTCGGAGCGATAAACCCCCATACCACCATATGATGAGCGTGAAGAGTTGTTCTCGCCCGTGCCCACCCAAATGGTCTCAGGGTTATTTGGATCAACCGCGATATCACCCATGATGATACTTGGCTGATCATCGAACAAAGGCTCAAATGTATGGCCATTATTGGTGGTCTTCCAAAGACCGCCGGACGCGTATGCGGCATAAAAGGTATAAGGTTGACCGGGTACCACCTCCAAATCCACCAGACGACCACCCTGCACTACCGGGCCAACGCTACGCCACTTCAGGCCGGCATAGGGTGAATTCGCAACCAGTTGCTGGTGTGTATCCCAGGCTGCCTTCTTTTCCTTGTAATCAGCCGCTGAATCCGGTGTTGAGCGGGCCTGTCCAGTCATCGTCAGCAACAGGGTTGAGACAAGAATGGAAATGAAAATGAAGTTACGGTATTTCATTAGGTGCTTTCCTGATTTTCAGATTAAACATGGTGCGTAATGAATTACGCACCCTACGAATGCCCAGCCCGTTACACCTTTCAACTGTTCAGCGGGCAGGCCGAAAATTCGGGTAGAGCTTCCGCGCGGGCAGAAAACGCTGCCAGCGCAGGATAATTGTCGGGCAACAGGTTGACTCTTTCGGTGAACATCATGAAACGCCATGCGATGGCTACCGAGATATCCGCCTGTGTCATCTCGTCGCCGTGAAGCCATTGCTGCTCCAGGTTTGCGCTGGCTGAGACCACTGACTCCATCATTCCAGCAGCGCCTTTGAGCTGCTGCTCGAGCCGTTTGATCCAGGGCCCGTGTTGCAGGTTTTCGGGACGCTGGGAGGTTTCGTAAACCAGTTGGGCCACCTTCTCCATGGCAACCAGTGCCGTGCCAATGTTTTGAAGTGCCCCGAAGTACCCGTAATCATCTGCAGGCATCAGGCTGCGTCCGGCCACCTGGGATTCCAGGTAGTCAATAATCAGGGTCGAGTCACCCAGTACCCGGCCATCATCAAGTACCAGGGTTGGCACTTTGACCATCGGGTTAATCGTGCGGAACTCGTCATAATCACGAAAAATAGATAACTCGCGATGCTGATACTCAACACCAAGGAAATTCATGGTTACCGCCACACGGCGTACAAACGGGGAATCCAGGTATCCAATCAACTGCATGTTCTATCCTCGGTTCAGGTCTTGGGCAAAGTCACACCGCGTTGGCCCTGGTACTTACCTTTTCGATCGGCATACGTGGTTTCGCATTGCTCATCCGATTCAAAAAACAGAAATTGTGCCACACCTTCATTGGCATAGATCCGCGCAGGTAACGGTGAGGTATTGGAAAACTCCAGTGTTACATGGCCTTCCCATTCCGGTTCCAATGGAGTGACGTTTACGATAATGCCGCAACGTGCATAGGTGGATTTACCAAGGCAGATAGTAAGTACATTCTTAGGAATACGCAGGTATTCGACCGTATGAGCCAATGCAAATGAATTGGGCGGAATAATACATACATCGCCCGTAACGTCGACAAAACTATTTTCATCAAAGTTTTTCGGATCAACCACCGCAGAGTTGATATTGGTAAAAATCTTGAAATGATTTGCACAACGGACGTCATAGCCATAGCTGGATGTCCCATAAGAAATCAAGCGGTTACCATCATCTGCGGTGTTGACCTGACCGGACTCAAACGGCTCAATCATGCCGTAATCCTGTGCCATGCGACGAATCCATCGATCGGATTTAATACTCACCTGGTCCAGCCTCCCTTAGTTCTGGACAACAATCTGAGGCATTTGAACCGTCATACTGCGGGGCATTACCGACAACACACCTGCTGTACGCAATGCCAGATTACGGTAACTTTTGGTAATGGGTGTGTCCAGGTTCTGCATCATCGTGGGTTGACCTGCATCCAGTGATGAGCGGATTTCCATTGTTAACGGTAACTGACCCAACAAAGGAATTTCAAAATCCTTAGCCATCAACTCTCCACCACCGTGGCCGAATATCGCTTCTTCATGACCACAAGCCGTACATATATGGGTGCTCATATTTTCAACCACACCGAGGACCGGCACGTCGACCTTGCGGAACATATGAACAGCACGACGTGCGTCCAGCAGTGCAATATCCTGCGGAGTGGTCACAATCACCGCACCCGCTACCGGAATTTTCTGCGCAAGTGTTAACTGGATATCACCGGTTCCCGGTGGCAAATCAATGATCAGGTAATCCAGCGGCCCCCATAAGGTATCACCCAGTAACTGCTGCAAGGCGGAGGTCACCATCGGCCCGCGCCAGATCATGGCGGTGTCTTCTGCGACCAAAAACCCGATAGACATCACTTTCAGACCATGGGCCTCCTTGGGAATGATGTGCTCACCATCGGTACTCGGCTGCCCCTTTACGCCTAGCATCGACGGAATGCTCGGACCATAAATATCTGCATCCAGCAAACCCACACGGGCTCCTTCACGCTGAAGCGCCAGCGCCAGGTTGACCGCCGTGGTGGATTTGCCCACACCGCCCTTGCCTGAACCCACGGCAATAATATTCGCGATGGAGTCAAGAGGTTTGAGATCCTCCTGCACTTTGTGTGACATCACCTTGCAACTCATATTCACACTCGCACTGTCAATACCAGGATCGCTTTCAAGACGCGACTTGATACTGGCTGCTAATTTCGCGCCATTATCGGCCAGGGGATAACCCAACCGGACATCCACGCTGACCTTGTCTTCATGTATGCCCACCTCACGAATATTGCCTGCCGATACCAGGTCACGGCCTGAATTTTCATCATTTACCTCGGCCAGTAAGGCCATCACGGATTCTTTGTTCATGAATATGTTCTCTCTTGGTAATACGTTGTAATCTCATCAAACGTGACATTGTACCCGCTTAGTAAGCCCGATTGGCAACCCAGGGGCATATTGATATTCAATCACTAATTTGCGCACCTGACGCTACAGCTTGGCCGGTCGGCATGCCATAATTGCGCATTCCATGATTTGCCCGGAAACTGGCAGCAAAAACAAAACTATGAGCAAACCGAAAAGAAGAATACTGGTCACCAGCGCCCTGCCCTACGCCAATGGGGCAATCCACATTGGTCATATGCTGGAATTTGTCCAGACCGATATCTGGGCACGCTTTCAACGGGCACAGGGACACGAATGCTATTTTGCCTGGGCGGACGATGCGCACGGCACACCCATCATGTTACGGGCACAGGCTGAAAATATCTCACCGGAGGAACTCATCGACCGGATGAACGCTGAACACCAGAGCGACTTCAGGGATTTCGGACTGAGTTTTGACAACTACTCAACCACGCATAGTGAAGTCAACCGTGAATGTGTAGAAATCATTTACAAGCAACTCGAAGAGAGCGGCTATATTGATCGACGCAACATCTCCCAGTTTTATGATGAACAAAAGGGAATGTTCCTGCCAGACCGTTTTATCAAGGGCACCTGCCCCAAGTGTAAAACACCTGACCAGTACGGCGACAGCTGTGAATCGTGTGGAAGCCACTACGGTCCGACCGATCTGATTGAACCACGTTCCGCCGTTAGCGGTACCGCTCCGGTCATGCGCGATTCGGAACACTACTTCGTACGTCTGTCTGAATTTGAAAATCGCCTGCAAAACTGGATGACCTCCGGTGCCTTGCAACCGGAAGTGGTCAACAAGATGCAGGAGTGGTTCGAGGACGGCCTCCGCGATTGGGACATCTCCCGCGATGAACCCTATTTCGGATTCAAGATCCCCGGCACCGAGGATAAGTACTTTTACGTCTGGGTGGACGCACCTATCGGCTACATGGCCAGTTTCAAGGAATTATGCGAGCGCAAGAACCTCGATTTCGATGAGTGGTGGAGACCGGAAACTGAAACCGAACTGTATAACTTTGTTGGCAAGGACATAATCTATTTCCATACCCTGTTCTGGCCGGCGATGCTGATGGGCTCAGGCTTTCGTCAACCAACAGCAGTTTTTGCACATGGCTTTTTGACCGTGGATGGCGCAAAAATGTCCAAGTCGCGTGGTACTTTTATCGAGGCCAGGACCTACCTTGATCACCTGAACCCGGATTATCTCCGTTATTACTTCTGTGCCCGACTGGGCTCCGGACTCGGGGATATCGATCTGAACCTGGATGATTTTGTTACACGGGTTAACTCGGACATGGTTGGTAAAGTCGTTAATATCGCCAGCCGTTGTGCCGGCTTTATCCAGCGCGGATCAAACGGCCAATTGGCCGGAAAATTACCGGAACCGGAACTGTATCAGCAATTTCTGGATCAACGTGAACTTATTGCCGACGATTTTGAGCAACGTAACTACCAGTCTGCCATTCGCCGGATCATGGCCCTGGCAGACGAAGGCAACCGCTATATCGACGAACACAAACCCTGGACATTGAACAAACAGGAAGGACAGCAGGAACGGGTGCAGGCCATTTGTACACAGGGTGTGAATCTGTTTCGTGTTCTGATGACCTACCTGGCGCCGGTGGTTCCATTCACGGCCGCCACGGCTGGCGAATTCCTCGGAGTGCCACTGGATCAATGGTCCGATCTTGACAGGCCTTTGTTGAATGTTTCCATTCATCCGTTTAAGCCATTAATGACTCGTGTCGACCCATTGAAGGTGGAAGCCATGATTGAGAATTCAAAAGAAAACCTGCAATCCACCGAAACACCTGCCGCGTCGGAACTGGACCTGGCTGATGAAATCGAAATCGGAGACTTCCTCAAGGTCGATCTGCGTATTGCAAAAATTGTCGATGCCGCTGCGGTACCTGAAGCGGACAAACTGATCCAGCTGACGCTCGATATCGGTGGTGAAACCCGCAATGTTTTTGCCGGCATCAAGTCCGCCTATGACCCTGCAGACCTGATCGGCCGTTACACGGTGATGGTCGCAAACCTGAAGCCGAGAAAAATGCGTTTTGGTGTATCAGAAGGCATGGTACTTGCCGCCGGACCTGGTGGCAGCGACCTGTTCATACTCGGCCCGGATGAAGGCGCGGTGCCGGGTATGCGTGTAACCTGATTTTGCTTTTACGGTTATTTTTGGCATATGGGTGAACACTTACTGATTCTCGTAAGCACGGTACTTGCGAACAATTTTGTGCTGGTGCGTTTTCTTGGCCTGTGCCCGTTCATGGGTGTCTCCAATAAACTGGAAGGCGCAATGGGTATGGCGGTCGCAACCGCCTTTGTGCTGACCCTGTCATCGGCTTCCAGCTACCTGTTACATCAGTACCTGCTCAAACCACTTCAACTTGAGTATCTTTCCACCCTGAGTTTTATCCTGGTGATCGCGGTGACCGTGCAACTGACCGAAATGTTCATGCGCAAGAGCAGTCCGGTTCTTTACCGGGTACTGGGCATATTTCTACCGTTGATCACCAGCAATTGTGCGGTACTGGGTGTCGCCTTACTCAATGTTCAGGAGCAGCACAACCTTCTGCAGTCAGCCTTGTACGGTTTTGGCGCAGCGGCGGGTTTTGGTATCGTCCTGATACTATTCGCCGCCATGCGTGAACGAATCGCGCTGGCAGATGTACCACTACCGTTTAAAGGGGCCCCGATCGGCCTGATTACGGCCGGAATGATGGCCCTGGCATTTATGGGGTTCAAGGGTTTGGCCAATCTATGAATACCCGGCGCGGCATCACGACATGATGATCTCAATCTTGATATTGAGCGCGCTGGGTTTGGTGTTCGGAATAGGTCTCGGCTGGGCTGCGCGGCGTTTTCACGTAGATTCAGACCCGGTTGTTGAGCGGATTGATGCCCTGCTACCGCAAACCCAGTGCGGCCAATGCGGCTATCCCGGTTGCCGGCCATATGCTGAAGCCATATCCACTGAGGAGGCAGATATCAATCAATGCCCCCCAGGCGGTGAAGCGGGCATCCGGGCGTTGGCTGATCTGCTTGGTCGCGAACCCAAACCACTAAACCCCGAAAATGGTGAAGAAACATCTAAAACCGTTGTATTGATTGACGAATCACGTTGTATCGGTTGTACCTTGTGTATCCAGGCCTGTCCTGTGGATGCCATTGTCGGCGCCGCAAAGCTGATGCATACCGTCATCAGATCAGAATGCACAGGTTGCGACCTTTGCTTGCCTCCCTGCCCGGTGGATTGTATCGACATTATTGTTGAAACCCACAAGCCGCGTTGGCACAGACCCCGCCCGCAAACCATTCCGCTAAGGGTGTCATGACAATGGCTTCATCACGACAAATAGAACTCGCACGTGAGGCCGGCAAACGCATACATCACTTTCATGGAGGTTTGCGCCTCCGGCATAACAAGAAAATCTCCTGTCTGGATGCGGTCGAACGACCACCCTTACCGGCAGTACTTGTGGTACCTCTTTTACAACACGCAGGAGATGTTGCCGAAGCGCTTGTTCATGTCGGCGATACGGTACTGAAGGGTCAACCCATTGGTCAGTGCGAACCCTGTGCAACGATTCACTCCCCCGTTTCCGGAGTGATTGAATCGATAGAAGACCGGCCCATGTCTCACCCGTCAGGCCAAAAGGGACCATGCGTGGTCATCAGACCCGATGGCAAGGAACAATGGATCGAACTCAAGCCGTTAGACAATTGGCTTGATGCAGATCCAGATTGCCTTATTACGCAGATTCAAAGCTGTGGGCTGGCCGGTCTCGGAGGTGCGGTTTTCCCAACCCATGCAAAGATGCGTGACGGGCGTGACAGAAAAACCCATACCCTGATATTGAACGGTGTGGAGTGCGAGCCTTATATCAGCTGTGATGAAATGCTGATGCGTGAACAGCCCGACAAAATCATCCTCGGCGCACGTGTGTTACGCAGGGTGCTTGGTGCCGAACATGTGATCATCGCGATCGAAGACCAGATGGGGTCCGTACAAAGGTCGTTAACGGCTTGTGCAGAGTTTGCTGAGAGCGAAAACATTTCAGTGATCAAGGTACCGAAAATCTATCCCGAAGGTGGCGAAAGACAACTGGTGCAGGTACTGACCGGACTCGAGGTTCCCGCCGGTGGCAGACCCTCCGACCTCGGCTTGATATGCCAGAACGTGGCAACCGCCGCCGCTGTTGCCGAGGCTGTAACTGAAGGCAAGCCCCTGATAGAACGCTACATCACAGTAACTGGTAACGGTGTCACGCACCCGCGTAATTACCTGGCCTTATTTGGAACCCCTGTTTCACACCTGGTAGATTGTTGCGGTGGTTACACTGCGGACGTTGCCAGGCTGGTTGTGGGCGGACCCATGATGGGATATCCGCTTGAGAGTGACAGTGCACCTGTGGTCAAGGCGAGCAATTGCATACTGGCGCTTAGTCATCAGGATATTGCAGAACCGCAACCGGAGATGCCCTGTATCCGGTGTGGTGAATGTGCCAGGGTTTGCCCGGCAATGCTGTTACCCCAACAATTACACCTGCAAATTAAGAATGACCTTTGGAAACCACTGGAAGAGTACGGTGTCGGCATGCATTGAATGCGGTTGCTGCGATTTTGTCTGTCCGAGTCATATCCCGTTGGTGGACTGGTTCCGATATGGCAAAGGTGAATTGCGCAAACAGGCAATTGAAAGCGAGGCAGTCGAATTGGCTCGTAAACGGTTTGAGGACCGTGAAGCCAGGCTGTTGCGAATAAAACAGGAGCGGGCTCAGAAGATGGCTCGCCGTAAACAGGTACTGAAAAACAAAACGGCACAGCAGGAACGTATTCAGGCATCAATCCAACGTGCCGAAAACAGGAACCGGTCAAACCTCGAAGTCCAAGGCAACGGAGAAAGGGATGACACGTAGTTTCCAAACAAGTGGCGCACCTCATATGCCACCACAAACGACGGTGGCAAAAGTGATGCTCCAGGTTTTGCTGGCCCTGATACCCGGGGTGCTCGCCTATGTCTGGTTTTTCGGCCCAGGTATCCTGGTGCAAATCACACTCGCGACGATATTTGCATTGCTATTCGAGTCCCTCATGCTGCGCTGGCGTGGCAGACCCTTAAAACCTTTTATAAATGATTACAGCGCGGTAGTGACCGCCGTTCTTTTCGCCTTGTGTATACCACCGTTGGCGCCTTGGTGGATTAGCTGTGTCGCGATGCTGTTTGCCATTGTGTTTGCCAAACACCTCTATGGTGGTCTTGGCCAAAATGTCTTCAATCCGGCGATGGTGGCTTATGTCGTGGTTCTGATCAGCTTTCCACAAGCGATGACAAGCTGGTTACCACCCGTTGCCCTGGCAGAACACAGCCTTGGCCTGGCAGATACCTTCGTAACAATCTTTACCGGGAAAGTACCCGTCCCGGGCGGTTGGGATGCCGTAACGCAGGCAACACCACTGGACACCTTGAAGACCGGCGTTGACGCCGGTCGCATGGTACCCGAAATCCGTAATTCGCCCTTATTCGGCGATTTTGGCGGCAGGGGCTGGGAGTGGATAGCGAACTGGTTCGCACTGGGCGGAATCTTTCTGCTCTTTAAACGGGTCATCAATTGGCAGGTGCCGGTAGCCGTCATCGGAAGCGTACTGTTACTAAGCCTGCCTTTCTGGCTGCTTGACCCGGACAGTAACCCGTTTCCCTTACAGCACGTATTTTCAGGCGCCATTGTACTGGCGGCATTTTTTATCGCCACTGACCCGGTCAGCGGTTGCGTGAGTAGCAGGGGACGACTCATCTTTGGTGCCGGTGTCGGCATCATCACACTGGTCATACGGCGCTGGGGTGGCTACCCGGATGGAATTGCCTTTGCGGTATTGCTGATGAACATGGCGGCACCATTGATCGACCGTTACACGCGGCCACGGATCTACGGCGAATGAACAATTCAACACATCCGGTTTTACGCAGCGGGTTACTGCTGGGGCTCATTGCCCTGCTCGGCACCGCCTTGCTGGCCGGTGTCAATGAACTGACACATGAGCGTATTGCCGAACAGGAGAAACGCCGGATTCTGCAACAGCTCAATGCGATTCTTCCGGTAGCTTCATACAATAATAATTTGCTGGAAGACGTGATTGAAATCACAGATGAGGCGTCATTTCATCATCCGGCACCCGTGACTGTTTACCGGGCTCGCAAGGATGATCAACCGGTTGCGGTGCTGATGGCCGTTACCGCGCCTGACGGATACAATGGCGCCATCCGTCTTTTAGCCGGGTTTGACCACTCCGGCAGCGTTCTGGGTGTCAGGGTGGTGGCCCATCGCGAAACACCTGGTCTTGGCGATCCGATCGAGGTCGAAAAAAGCGACTGGATACTGAGCTTCATGAACAAATCCCTGCTTGATCCTCAAGCGGAGGGCTGGGCAGTAAAACGGGACGGAGGACAATTCGACCAATTCACCGGTGCCACGATTTCACCCAGGGCAGTAGTTAAAGCCGTGCACAACGCCTTGGTTTACTTTGATGCGAACCGTCAATCACTGTTTGATACCAGTGCAACAAATCCAGAGCGGGATAATGGCTGAACAACTGAAAAACATTCTGTTGGACGGGGCCTGGAGGCAGAATACCGGCCTGGTCGTTCTATTGGGGTTGTGTCCGTTACTGGCTGTCACCAATACCTTGATCAATGGCCTCGCACTGGGTCTCGCTACAATGCTGACACTGATGGTTTCCAATCTCTCGGTCTCGGCCCTGCGGGGATTATTACGACCCGAGATACGTATCCCCGCATTTGTGCTGATCATTGCCTCGGTGGTTACGGTAATTGAATTGTTGATGCATGCGTATTTTTACGACCTGTTCAGGGCATTGGGTATTTTCATCCCCCTGATCGTGACCAATTGCGCCATCATCGGACGGGCCGAGGCCTTCGCTTCCAGGCACGGCCCCCTGCCCTCGTTGATGGATGGTTTTGCCACTGGACTGGGGTTCTGCATCACGCTGGTTTTGCTGGGCGCACTAAGGGAATTGACAGGGCAAGGCACCTTGCTAGCGGGAGCAGAAATGCTGCTGGGGGATTGGGGCAACTATCTGACCCTGACCATCATTCCTGAGCATCCCGGTTTTCTATTGGCCATGTTGCCACCCGGTGCTTTTTTCGGCCTGGCCTTGCTGATTGCCGCCCGAAATGCCTTGCAGGCTGACAAGGCCGGCAAACCGGCACAAGCCGTCAGTAACTTGAGTGCAGAAAATTTAGTTGGGAACAGCCATGAAACTTGAAGACAGACAGGAATTCTTTCGCCGCTTACAGGCCATCGATCCCAATCCGACCACCGAGCTTGAATACCAGTCGACCTTCGAACTACTGATCGCTGTCATTCTGTCGGCCCAGGCTACCGATGTCAGTGTCAACCTCGCCACCAGGCGTCTGTACAAAAAGGCCAATACACCCAAGGCAATCCTGGACCTCGGTGAGGATGGACTAAAGGACTACATCAAAACCATCGGCCTGTTCAATTCCAAGGCCAGGAACGTAATCGCCACTTGCAAGATCCTTCTAGAGAAACATGCAGGAGTTGTACCTTCGGACCGGGCCGAACTGGAATCTCTGCCAGGAGTCGGGCGTAAAACAGCCAATGTCATCCTGAACACCGCATTCGGGCAGCCTACGATGGCCGTGGATACACACATCTTTCGTGTTGCTAATCGAACCGGGCTCGCCCTGGGCAAGACACCCCTTATAATCGAACGCAAATTGCTTAAGAGTATTCCGCAACCGTTTTTACTGGATGCGCACCACTGGTTGATTCTGCATGGCCGCTACACCTGCAAAGCCCGCACTCCGAATTGCCCGGAATGCATCGTCCGTGACCTCTGCAGAACCGGAAAACAAAAAGGGTTTTGATTACCCCCACTCACTCCAACACAAAAATCAGTCGTTTTAACGTGTCTTAAGCACGAATCGAATATCCGGTGAAATAATCCTCAGCGCACTCCGGTCTATTGACCCGAATGTGGAATATTCCTTGGAAAATCCTGCATCTATTGCTAGTCTTCAAGGGCGACCCGATAAATCGTCACCCCTGAAGCCTCGCTAAAGGAAGACGAAAATAACTCTTAAACGGGTTGTTTATGATGACGCTAACAGCGTTTTGGTAATTTTTCCGATCGATTTTTGACCGGTTTTTTTTAACTGTGGAGACTCTATTAAATGGCTAATAAATCAAAGTTCGTAAATCCTGTTGCTGCTGCTGTCGGCGTAGCATTTGTATCATCTCTGGCTGCATCTACAACGGCGGTCGCAGATGACAACCCCTTCTCAACTGCTGACCTGGACACCGGTTATCAACTGGCTGGCGAAAAGGGTAAAGAGGGCAAGTGCGGCGAAGGTAAATGCGGCGCTGACAAAGGCAAGGAAGGATCTTGCGGCGAGAAAGGCGCCGAAGGTTCCTGTGGCGAGAAAGGTGCCGAAGGTTCCTGTGGCGAGAAAGGTAAGGAAGGTTCCTGCGGCGAAAAAGGCAAGGAAGGTTCCTGCGGCGAAAAAGCCTGAGACCTGACCTGATGAGTCACCGCAGACACCCGGTCTCGGGTGCGGGACTTGGTTTGCGGCGGGCCCTTTTGGGTCCGCTTCAGGCTTATGACTCCGAAAAAGTCGCGGAAGTTGTCAGCTTTATGGAAGTCGCTCCCGAAAACTGGATCAATGTAGGCGGCCAGAGAAAGAAGTTCTTCAACTATTTCACTGAACGCTATCCGTTTGTCTGTCATGGCCTTTCACTTTCCATCGGCGGCCCATCGCCACTGGACCGGACCTTTATCCGTAAGTTACGTCAATTCATGGATGAACATGATATCCGGGCCTACAGTGAACACTTGAGCTACTGCACCGATGATGGTCATCTGTATGACCTGATGCCCATTCCGTTCACCGAAGAAGCCGTCAGCTATGTTGCCGGGCGAATAGGACAGGTACAGGACATGCTGGGCAGGCGCATGGCTATTGAAAATGTTTCGTATTACGCGGCACCCGGTGCCGAGCTCAGCGAGATAGACTTCATCAATGCGGTGATTACCGAGGCGGATTGCGACCTGCTTCTCGATGTAAACAATATCTACGTCAACAGTGTAAATCACCATTACGATCCGCTTGAGTTTTTACAGGCACTACCCGGAAACCGGATCGCATACGGTCACATAGCCGGTCACTACAATGAAGCGGAAGACCTTATTATTGACACACATGGCGCCAATATCATCGATGGTGTCTGGGATTTACTGGATAAGGCCTACGAATTATTCGGCATATTCCCTACCCTGCTTGAACGGGACTTCAATCTACCACCCGTCGCAGAACTTCTGACCGAAGTACAACAGATCAAACACATACAGGCCAGGTGGATTTCACAGGGTCAAACCCATGAAGAACAGGCACAAGAGCAAACCGATGGCCGAAGACTCAGCGCCTGAAGCACTGGCACGGTTGCAATCCGGATTTGCGGCCCATATTCGCGACCCGGAGAACGTAGCTGCACCCGAAGGTATCGAAGACCGGCGCATGGCCATCTATCGTGATCTGTTCTTTAATAATATATGTAATTTCTTATCGTCCAATTTCCCAGTCTTAAGAACCCTGTACAAGGAATCCGACTGGCTGACACTTTGTCGTGATTTTTATAGAAACTACCGCTGTCATACACCGTTATTTCCAGAACTTCCGCGGGAGTTCCTGCAATACGTCCAGAATCACCGCCAGGATAATGATGATGATCCACCGTTTATGTTGGAACTCGCCCATTACGAGTGGATTGAACTGGCGCTGACCCTTGATGAGACAGATATTGATGAGATCGAAGTCAATCCGGCAGGTGATTTGTTAAGCGGAGTACCCGTTTTATCGCCCCTGCTCCAGCTACTCAGTTACCGGTATCCCGTTCAGCGGATAAGCATGGGTTTTCAACCCAAAACCGCACCTGCTGAGCCGACCCATTTACTGGTCTGGCGGCAACATGATTTCAAGATAAAGTTTATGCAGCTGAATGAAACATCGATGCTGTTATTGCAAAAAATGAAAGAAGAAACCGTCATGTCGGGTCTTGAATTACTGAACGATGTTGCAGGCGCCATCAACCATCCCAAGCCGGAGGTGGTTCTTGAGGCGGGTCATGCTTTACTGATCGAATTGAAAGAAAAGCAGGTCATACTCGGAACCCGGTCCTGACAGCAATCCATGCAAATAGAATCAGGCGCATCATATATGTCAGTGATCAAGCTCTATGACGACACCGCATCCCGCTTACATGAGGCTGGTAATTATCTATGGCCACTGCTACTCAGGCTCGTCTTGGCCTGGGAATTCTGGGAAGCCGGTCTGACAAAACTGCGCGGCAGTAACTGGTTTGCCGATATCCCATGGGCTGACTGGCAAAAGGGCTTTCCATTTCCTTTTGACCTGATATCTAATGATCTCAATTGGTTACTGGCCACCTGGGCCGAATTGGTTTTTGCAGTGATGTTGTTGCTGGGTCTGTTCACACGTTTTGCAGCTGTCTCACTGGTTGTGGTCACCATGGTTGCAACTGCCGCCGTCCACTGGCCCGCCGAATGGAGCAGTCTTGCGGCGCTATGGGAGGGTTATGTCATCACCTCCAATGGCGGTGGAAACTTCAAGCTGCCGTTGTTATTTGTGGTAATGCTGTTGCCGTTGGTCTTTAACGGCGGCGGAAAGCTTTCGCTTGATCAACTGCTGATCATGGTATCAGGGCGGGATCAGCAAATGGAAAATCATGCCAATGGCCTGCAATCCGCCGGCCTGGTTCTGTTAATGCTGGGCCTGGCGAGTGTTTGGGTCGAACCAACATGGGGTATACCTTTGCTGGCCGCATCTGCCTTGGCAATATTGATACCCGCATTAAGGGTGCGTTTCATGTAAGGCACCGTTAAACGGTCTCACCTTCTCCTGAATATAAGATTACGGGGATTCGGTAAATGGTATTGCCAGGGGGGTTAGTGTGAAGCCTTGCCGGCGCAGTAAATTGAGCAGTCCTTCTTCACCCGGCAGATGTAATGCGCCAACGGCCACGAAAACCGTTTTGTTTTCCAGTTGCTGCAGCAGGACCTGAGCCATGCGCCTGTTCCGTGCATGGATACCTGATTCAATAAAATAATTACTGGCGCTCTCATCTATTGATTCGAATTGCTCGTCAGAAAGCACTTGTAGAGCCACCAGGTTATTTTCCAGGTAGGCGTCGACCATCTGGTCATGTACTTCAACTACCCGGTCATATTCTGCAATCGCCTGATCCAGCAATGATAATTGCATTGCCATTGGCATTTCTTCTAAAAAAGATAACTGCTGCTCGAGTGTTTCCAGACCCACTACCTCAAGCCCACTCCCGGATGCCCTTAATGATAGGGAAAAGTCCATAAAAAACCCGGTTTCAGGTGGTGGTGTACTTAGCATTAACATGACAGCCCATGGCTTCATACGGCTAATAAATTCCGCGGGAACCTGGTTACCCGACAAGGCTGACTGAAGGGCAGTAAAGCGTTCGTTACCTATGACTGATTCCAGGGTTTGTCCCGGCGGGTAATTCATGTACCCGGTTAGCCGCTCCAGGGTGGCCACGTTCGGAACCATTTCCATCGCAAACACTTGGTTTCCCTTGAGCTTGCTTAGAAATATCTCTGAAAAATCAAGTACGCGAGGGTCTTCGCTATGAATTGTCCCCAACAGGTAACCAGCCTGTTGACCATTTTTCTGAATAGACCAAAACAGTGCACGGTCTGACGCATTATCCTGGCTGGCTGGCACGGCAAATGGCCCCATCAACATCAGCAAGCCGAGGAACAGAAGGAAAAATACTGATGATCGAGTCATTTTAAATGGCATTTTGAAACACATTCCCTTATTCTCGCAGGCTTTATTGCCGGAATCCAATATGCCTCGAATTGCTGATCGTTTCAGGGGTTTCTTACCTGTTGTTGTGGACTTGGAAACGGGTGGCTTTAACCCGAAAACCGATGCCATACTGGAAATCGCCGCCTGCATATTGTGTATGGACGACTTTGGCCGCATAAAAATCGCTGAAACCATTGCCGTGGAAATCGAACCCTTCAGAGGTTCCCGAATCGAACCCAGTTCGCTGGAGTTCACCGGTATTGATCTGGATAACCCGGAACGAAACCCTGTCAGCGAAAAAGAGGCAATAACCAGTATATTTCTACCGGTCAGACAGGAGTTGCGAGCCACCGACTGCCAACGAGCCATCCTGGTAGGTCATAACCCCTCGTTTGATCTTTCATTTCTCAATGCTGCGATTGACCGGGTTAGCTACAAACGCAATCCGTTCCATCCATTCAGCTCCTTTGATACTGCAACACTTGGCGGACTGGCGTTTGGTCAGACCGTACTGGCACGTGCCGTTCAGGCAGCCAGCATCGACTGGGATGAATCATCAGCGCATTCGGCAGAATACGACACCGTTAAAACTGCCGAATTATTCTGCGCCATCGTCAACCGCTGGAAAATTCTCACCGGATTATAAGGCAAAACAACTGTCAACCAGTGGCACAGTCATCCCGGAAATGCGTAGTATTATCCGAGACCTCCTGAAGCTCCCGGAATAGTACGAAAACGGCTTCTACAAAGATCATGGAAAATGGATGGAGTTCCCGGGTTCCGCTATTCGCGGCCCCGGGATGACGTTGCTAATTGCAAACTCTTGACTTTTGTTCAGTTCTAATTTTTGAATTTGATACCATAACCACCGCCACCCGGTGTATTGATCGTTAACGTTTGTCCCTCAAGCGCATCAAAGCGAACCTTGCCCGGCAATTCCTGACCATTCAACTCATTACGGCCACATTTGGCCGAAAGCCCGCCTTCCAATCCCCATGGGGGGTATTTTCGCCGTTCTGTCAGCAGCGAGACTTCAGCATCCTCCAGGAAACGGTACTGGCGCGTTACACCATTACCACCCCGGTGTTGCCCCTCACCCCCTGAGCCTCTTCTGACAGCGTACTTCTCAATTCTCAAAGGGTAATTCAATTCCAACACTTCCACCGGTGTATTCAGCGTATTGGTCATATGACTGTGACGGGCTGAACGTCCATCGCAATCACCTGATGCACCCATACCGCCAGCCAGTGTTTCATAATAATCCCACCCCTGGCTGCCGCGGCGGCCCATTGCGAGGTTATTCATCGTGCCCTGGCTGGCTGCGGCAAACTGACCGGGCAAGGCCTGCGCCAGGGCGCCACATACAACATCAACAATTCTGCTACTTGTCTCTACATTACCGGCAGCAACAGCTGCACACGAGCGTGCATTTACCAGGCATCCCGCTGGAGCCTTGATATTGACACCCTGTAAGGCACCGTGACAGGCCGGAGTATGCGATGGCATCAAACATCTGAAAACATAAAAAACTGCTGCTGCGGTCACCGGCATGGGGCAATTCAGGTTTCCTTCGACCTGAGCTGCTGTACCGGCAAAATCTACCTCCACGCCCGAATCGTCAACATTGACTGTGACCCTGACAGGAATATCGTTATGACCGTGTCCATCATCATCGAGATAGTCCTGGAATTGGTACTGCCCGGCAGGTATGTCTGCAAGGCTTTGAGAAACCAGTGACCGTGCCCAGGCCTGAAGGCTGCTTTGCTGTTGTTTAAACTCAACCGTGCCCAGCTCCCCGACCAATTCCTGCAACCGTCCCGCGCCAAGCAAATTCGCTGCAATCTGTGCGTTGAAATCTCCCCTGGAAGTGTCCGGGCTGGTCAACGCCTGCAGAATGGATTGCAGAAAATCTTCATCCACTTTTGCATTTCTCATCAACAGGGTCGGTGGAATAAGAATACCTTCCTCCGCCAGTGTCCGGCTTACGGGCATGGAACCCGGCGCGTCCGAACCAATGTCAGCATGATGTGCCCGGTTAGCACAGAAACCCACTAACTCATCAGCGACAAAAACCGGGGCAACCAGGGTGATATCCGGCAGGTGAGTCCCACCTTTGTAAGGATCGTTCAGAATCAGCATGTCGCCCGCATGCCATTCGCGGCTTTCTACCAGGTCGACCATGGCGAAGGCCATACTGCCGAGATGCACGGGAATATGCGTGGCCTGGCCCAACAAGTGGCCTTCCCGATTGAAAAGCGCACAGGAATAATCCAGACGGTCACGTATATTGGGAGAAAAAGCGACCCTTCCGAGCATTGCACCCATCTCTTCACAAATGGCCGCAATTGCGCTGGAAAACAAACCCAGTTCAACACTATTGAATGGGCTGGTTTTCAGTGTGCTCATACTCAGGGCTTACTCAGGATAGTCTCAAAATTAAGCTCTGCTGCCACGCCGAGTTCACTGGCAAATTGTGCGGCCCTGGCCTCTAGCCCGGTCTCACTTTCAGCAGTCACTGTCACATGACCTATTTTGCGGCCTTCCCGTGGAGTCTTGTGATAATCATGCCAATGCATAGCCTGCGAAAGAAATTGATCAACAGATTGTTGCGTGGCAAATGCAGGCATTTCTCCCAGCAGGTTGAACATCACAGCGTATGAAGTGCTGTGGGTCTCACCCAGGGGTAAACCGCAAATGGCGCGTAAATGGTTTTCAAACTGTGATGTGCCAGCGCCATCGATACTCCAGTGACCTGAATTATGCACTCTTGGCGCGAACTCATTTGCCAACAGTTCGCCATCCATGAGAAACAGCTCAAGTGCCATCACACCGGTGTAGTCGAGATGATCCAGTAAACTTTTAATCATCACTTCTGCACGTGCCTGTAGTTGCTGATCAAAAGCCGGAGCCATGCTGACCGCCAGTATTCCCTCACGGTGCAGGTTTCGGGTCAACGGCCAGTACACAGTCTCGCCATCCCGGCCACGGGCGGCAATGATCGAACATTCAGCCTGGAATGGTACGAACCCCTCGCATATGAGTTCAGAATCACCCAGTGACTGCCAGGCACGTTCCAGATCCTCCTGAAACCTCAAAACTGCCTGGCCCTTCCCGTCATATCCAAAGCGGCGGGTTTTCAGCACGCATGGCAATCCTATTTTCTCGACAGCAGCGATCAGATCAGGACGACTTGCCACCGGATAAAAAGGCGCTACCGGTATGCCAAGTTCCTGCATCATGGTTTTCTCACGCAACCTGTCCTGGCTTTGATACAGGGCGCGGGGTGGTGGATAAACCGGGCACAATGATTCAATCAGGCTGGCGGACACCTCCGGGACGTTCTCAAAATCGAAAGTCACAACATCGGAGCGTTGGCCCAGGTCCGTCAGTGCTGCTTCATCGTCCCAGCCTGCACAGATATGTTCACCGAACTCTGCCGCACATGCATCAACAGCCGGATCCAGAAAAATGAATTTCAGACCCAACGGCAGACCTGCCTGTGCAAGCATACGAGCCAGTTGACCGGCACCAAGGATTCCTACTGTCTTAATCATCCGGGACTCGGTTGGCTCAGAACCGCTTCTGTACGCGAGAGTCTGAACTCTTCCAGCGAGCGCCGAATTTGCGGGTATTTATTGCCCAGGATCGCTGCCGCCAACAACGCGGCATTGGTCGCACCTGCATCACCTATCGCCAGCGTGCCAACAGGAATACCGGCAGGCATCTGCGCTATGGATAACAGCGAGTCCATGCCATTCAATGTCCTGGATTTTACCGGAACACCCAGTACTGGCAGAGAGGTCTTGGCTGCCACCATACCCGGCAGATGGGCTGCGCCACCGGCACCGGCGATAATGACTTCCAGACCGCGATCTATTGCGCTGCCGGCATACTCAAACATCAGGTCTGGTGTCCGGTGAGCCGACACCACCTTGATTTCGTGAGGGACGGCCAACGCCGACAGGGTTTGGGCCGCATTTTTCATGGTTTCCCAATCAGACTGCGAACCCATTATCAGACCAACTAAAGCTTGTTCGTTTGCCACATTGACACTCCGGCAGGAAAGCGCCTAATTGTACCAGTGTGCCGCTTATGCAAACAGGGCCATTCATCAAGTGCTGCAGGCCTGATACAATACAGCTCTGCCAACCAACCGGATCTAAAAATGCCTGTTAATGGAAAATTACTTGAGATTCTCTGCTGTCCTGTCAGCAAAACTCCACTGACCGTGCTTGGACAGCAAAAATTGGATTATTTGAATGGTGCCATAAAAAATGGTGATGCCTTATTTGTTGATGGTGAAAAAGTCACGGAGCCACTACAGGAAGCTCTTATCACCGAAGATGGCAAAGTCATTTATCCCGTGCAGGACGATATTCCTGTCCTGTTAGAGGAAAAAGGTATAGGTACCACTCAATTTCAAAATTTCCAGTAGCCTTCCGGGCGGGTCAAATCGTAGCCAACAAACTGTTGGTTGTGGATTAATATCTCCTTACAGATCAACTCCTACACAATTCTGTCAGCAGGGTTCAGTATCCACAGGTATAGATTCCAGCCTGATCAAAAAGACATTGCCCTTGATTGCAAGCCTGGCAATGGGAGCCATGAGCAAGAGCAGTAACGCCGGACAGTCACTTGATAGCAGCTCTACCAGCGACCTGCTTGTCAGCCCAGCAACTTACCCGGGTTCAATATGTTGGCAGGGTCAAAAACTGCCTTAATACCCCGCATCCTTTCAATATCCTGCTCAGAGCGGCTATAGGAAAGATAGGCTTGTTTCAAAAGACCTATACCGTGTTCCGCTGAAATACTGCCGTTATGTTCACGGGTCAGTTCAAAGACATCGGGATTAACCCGCCCGCAAACACTCTCAAATTCCTCCACCGGCATATCCGCTGGTTTCAGGATATTCATGTGCAGGTTACCGTCACCAAAATGTCCATACCACAACACTTCAAAGTCTGGATAACGTGATTGGGCAAGCTCATCCAGATCACGCAAATAGCCAGGGATTTCTGAAATTCGCACGGACAGATCATTTTTATATGGCGTATATTTCGTGATGGCTTCGGATATGCCCTCCCGGTAACGCCACAAATCTGCAGCCTGGGCTTCACTCTGACTGATCACACCATCAAGGACTGAACCATCCTCAAGACAGAATTCAAATCGCTGTAAAGCCAGATCTTCGGTGTCGGTGTCAGGACAATCAAATTCAAGCAAAGCATAATACGGTGTTTCAGTATCCATGGGTGCAGGCAGATCATGTCCCGATCTCACATATGACATGGCTGCGCCGGACAGAAACTCAAAGGCTGTCAAGTTCATAGCATCATTGAACTGTCTGAAAACCGTCATCATTCCATCAAGACTGCTGACAGCCAGCAGCATTACGCGTGATGGTTGGGGCGGGTCGGTCAATCGTAATGTAGCCTCAACTATCAACCCCAGTGTGCCTTCACTGCCGATGAACAGGTGTCTCAGATCATAGCCGCTGGCATTCTTGACTAAACCGCTATTGCACTCTATCAGTTCGCCGCGGCCATCAATGACCTTGAGCCCGACCACCTGATCGCGTGTTAAGCCATATCGCAATACACGGATACCACCGGCATTGGTGGCGATATTGCCACCGATCTGGGATGAGCCCTCCGAAGCAAAACTGACCGGATAATACAGGTTCTGCTGATTTGCATAATCCTGTATCGCCTGGGTTACCACACCTGGCTCAACCGTCAGTGTCCTGTCCACAGGATTGAAGCCGATGATTCGTCGCATCCGGTCAAACGACACCACCACCTCACCAGCGTCTGCAATAGCACCGCCGCTCAACCCCGTGCGTCCACCGGAAGGAACCAGTGGAATCTGATGCGCCCTGGCCAAGACTACAAGTTTGGCCACTTCATCGCTGTTATGGGGAAAAACGACCGCAGTGGCATCCGGGGTTCGAAACCGCGTCCAGTCGCAACCATGGCTTTCTAAAACCGCGGGTTCTGTACTAATTTCCAGTTCCGGGCAGTGAATTTTCAGGGGCTTCAAACGATTGTCTTTCTGTTCAGTATACATTCGATATTTCCGGTTGATATCAGGGTAGGCTAACGCGACAATGAAGCTTAATTCATATGCCGGAAACAAAACCAGACCGATGAGCAATTCTGAACGAAATTACTCGCTCGACAAAGCCAAAATTAAATTTCTTTTGCTGGAGGGACTTCATCCCCGAGCCCGTGAAATCATCGAAAATGAAGGTTATACAAATATTGTGGAGAAACCCGGCGCCTTGACGCCGGAAGAACTGAAGCAGGCTTTAAAAGGTGTACATTTCGTTGGAATACGCTCGCGCACTCAATTAGACACCGCCGCCATTAATGCGGCTGACCGTCTGACTGCAATCGGTTGTTTCTGCATAGGCACCAACCAGGTTGAACTGCAGTACGCCGGCCAAGCCGGAATACCCGTTTTCAACGCACCTTTTGCAAACACCCGCAGTGTCGCCGAGTTGTCACTGGCAGAAATCATTATGTTAATGCGTGGAATACCACAGAAAAATGCCGCCGCGCACCGTGGTGAGTGGCTTAAATCCGCTACCGGTTCAACCGAAATTCGCGGTAAAACACTTGGCATTGTCGGATATGGCCATATCGGTTCCCAACTTGGCATCATTGCTGAAAGCATGGGTATGCGTGTAATTTTTCAGGATATTGAAAACAAACTGCCATTGGGTAATGCAGAAGCGCGGTCCAGTCTTGAAGCCCTGTTGAAAGAAGCCGACGTGGTGTCGTTGCACGTACCGGACACAGCGGAAACCCGCAACCTCATGTCTGCCAGCCTGATCAACTCGATGCGCAAGGGAAGTTATCTGATCAACGCTGCACGCGGCACTATTGTTGATATTGATGCATTGAGCAAGGCCTTGCAATCCGGCCATATTGCCGGTGCTGCAATAGACGTATTCCCACGTGAGCCCAAATCAAATGACGATCGTTTCGAGTCGCCGCTGGTTGGACTGGATAATGTTCTACTGACACCGCATATCGGTGGCAGCACCCTGGAAGCCCAGGAAAATATTGCCATTGAGGTTGCCAGCAAGCTGGTGCGTTACAGCGACAACGGTACCACCCGTTCGGCGGTCAACTTTCCGCAGGTGTCACTGCCTGACCATGGACTGACGCGCCGCATCATGCATATTCACCATAATGAACCTGGTGTACTAAACAGCATTAACCAGATATTTTTTGGAAACGAGGTCAATATTGCCGCGCAATATCTACAGACCGAAGGCGATATCGGTTACGTCGTGATGGATGTCGAGTCCGATAATATAAGTGCCCTGATGAAAGACCTGGCTGAAATCCCGGCCACTATCCGCACCCGTATTTTGCACTGATTTACCAATTGTCCGCAGATTCGGGTATCCTGATTATGTGTTGTAACATGTTTCATGACTCATAAGAGGTCTGTAATAAATGTATAAACGTCCCACCATATTCGTATTGTTAATCAGCATCTTGCTGGCTACTCCATTGGCAGCAAAGGATGCGAAACCACCCAAACTATTCGACAACTCCGATGAAATGAAGGTCACACTCTCAGGCCCCTGGCATACGATCAAGCGGAATGTCAAAAAGGATGCACTCTATCCCGTGCAACTCACCTATACAGGTGCAGATGGTCAACAACATACCATTGATGCTGAAGTTGCACCCAGGGGGATTACCCGCCGCTTACGTGTTTGTAAGTTCCCCCCTTTAAAAATTCATTTTGATAAGAAAGCATTGAAAGGATCGGAATTCAGAGGCAACAAATCTCTTAAGCTGGTGACGTACTGCAAGATCCAATCAAAATATGAGCAATACTACATCAAGGAATCCCTGATTTATCGTATGTACAACCTGCTGACTGACTACAGTTTCAGGGTCAAACCGATGATGATCGAGTACTTAGACAACGAAGGTAAGGATGACCCGATCACCCGTTTTGGCTTTCTGATCGAGGACATCGATGATGTGGCCAAGCGCAATGATTTGGAAAAACTATCGGTCGCAAAAATCTCGTATACCACCCTGGATCCTGCCAGCATCAGCATATTCACCATGTTTCAGTTCATGATTGGAAACCTGGACTGGGCGGCACTCAGTGGTCCGAAAAAAGATGAATGTTGCCATAATTCCAGACTGATCGGTGCCGGCAATGATATCAATCCGAAATACGGAATCCCCTATGACTTTGATTCATCCGGATTGGTCAACGCACACTATGCTGCACCGCCAGAGGGCTTGAAGGTCAGATCTATCCGCCAGAGACTCTACCGTGGTTTTTGCACTTACAATGACCAAATACCACAAACCGTTTCATTATTTAATGAGAAAAAGACGGAAATCCTGGCACTGGTTCAAAACGACCCACATCTGACTGACAGAAACAGTGAAAACACCGTTGAATATATCGAAGACTTTTACGAAATAATCAACAACCCGAAACTTCTGGATAGAAACATTATTGACAAGTGCCGGGGATCGGAATAATTTTTTCTGTCAGTGAATCGCCTGAAACGGCAGCTTCGTTGCCCTCAACGGGCTCTTGCTCTTCAGGCGGTGGTGCCAGCATCCTGGCGAGACGCTCTTTCAGCTGGGTGTTATTTGAATCGGCTTCAATCACCAATCGTAGATAGCCCTCCCGTTCGCTGTTTAACGATGGAAGCGGAATTCTCTTGTCACCGTAGATGGCTGTAGCACCATCCTGTGTCAATTCCAGCAATCCCTTGTGCGCACCGTAGTGGGTGGCAATGCCCGTATCGTTGGCTACAACACGCTGGTCAAAACGCGGCCAGACGACACCGCCCGTAGGTGTGTGACCGATGACGATACGCCTGGCACCATAGCGGTCAAGAATATTGTCCAGTGTCTGGCTGAAGATACCCTCCTCTTCCTCCAGAGCCAGACCGCGGTACCAGACCGGGCCCAGGGGATCGTTCATCGCGTTTACAACAGTGGGGTCATTCACCTGCATCGCGGCCATGACCTGTTCAGTCAGCGACTGGAGACTGAATTTACAGTACTTTTCACTGATGCCCCCATGTAGAAAAATGCTGTCATTGATCTGAATCGCAACCGCATTGTCACTTACCCATTTACCGTATTTGCCAGTCAACGACCATGCCTGCCGGTGTTCAACCCATCCCAACGGTACCTGCTGCTCCCACTCTCTGCGGAACGCCTCAAGATCCATTGTTTCAAAGTCCGGATTGTTGACCCGCATCCACTCAACTTGCCGATCCCATTGCATACTCTGCAGGCGTGCTGAATTTTTCGTCGCAAACGCCGCGTACTCCCCGGGTGAAACATAACGCAGGTCACCGATAACATTCATGGTCTCATGGTTGCCTATGAGCAGATGCACGTAACCGCCC
>Ga0224504_10000080_pt1 | contig 38209 bp, 33 predicted proteins | sample SF_Oct11_sed_USG_3_FD_170160 | JGI IMG/M metagenome (GOLD analysis project Ga0224504, IMG submission 170160) | Sediment microbial communities from San Francisco Bay, California, United States - SF_Oct11_sed_USGS_24 | ecosystem: Environmental > Aquatic > Marine > Sediment | place: USA...
TGCAATGGCCCAGGGAATTTTACTGCGTCCAATAGGAAATGTTGTTTACTTCATGCCCCCTTACGTCATCAACGCCGATGAGATAAAGCTGATGGCGAATGTTGCCATGGCCGGTATCGATCTGGCGACCAGGGATTAGTCCGGGTCCGTGCGACAGTCACGTATCTATACGTCGCAAGTGTTGCTGACGGCAGACAGTGTGGAGTTGGAAGAACCGGCCAGTCACTACCTGACTCGTGTGCTGCGATTGTCGGAAGGTGATTCTCTGGTATTGTTCAATGGCGATGGCAGCGATTACTCGGCAGAAGTATCGGGGATCACAAAAAAGCATGTTCTGGTCCGGCTCCTGGGCAGCAAGAAACCCGGCAACGAATCACCCCTGAAAATAACCCTGGTACAAGCGATCTGCCGTGGTGAACGAATGGATTATGTTTTGCAGAAGGCCACGGAACTGGGTGTGCACAGTATCCAGCCGCTAAAAAGTCATCGGATTGAAGTTCGCCTGGATGAAACCAGGCAAGCCAAACGCATGAAACACTGGCAGGGTGTTGTCATTTCAGCCTGTGAACAAAGTGGCCGCGCACGGGTACCTGAAGTAAAGACACCGCTTTCCCTGGCTGAGTGGGTGACAAGCACGGTTAAGTCGCCAGGTTTAATGTTGGATCCAGTGGCTGAGAAAAGGCTGTCTGATGTGTCTGTTACCCTGGATTCCATCTCCATCCTGGTAGGGCCTGAAGGTGGTTTTACCGATGAAGAAATATCCAGTGCGCGTGCAAACGACGTCATGCCGGTGTCATTGGGCCCCCGGATTTTACGAACTGAAACTGCGGGTCCTGCGGCTATTGCAGTATTGCAAGCAAAAAACGGTGGCTTTTAGACGATTCAGGCTGGGGTAAATCTGCGGTAATCGCTTTAATTATTATAAGCAGCCATCTCAACAGTACGTGTCAGGTCACCCAGGTCCGGTATGATTGCCTTAAGACCTTCAATAGCCACTTCACTGAACACGGTGTCTGGCAGATCATCAAGCTCGGTTTCAAACAGTGTTTCAGCACGTGCTTTTTTGAGCTTGGGCAAGCCCTTAATGACCAGGCCTATGTAGTTAACCTGGGTCGATTCCCCCAGGGTTTTGATGATCAGGATACGTGACTTTGAAGTGATCTTCGTTCTGGTGCCTTTTAGCATTCGCTCGTAATTGATCACAGGTACCTGCCAGCCATTCCAGGCTATTTCGCCCAACAGCCATGCAGGACCTTGCTTGAAAGGTTCGGGTGAAGCGAACTCCAGTATTTCACCGACCGCGCTGTTGGGCAGCATGACATAATTGTCTGTCAGTGGAGCCAGGATTGTTCGGATTTCTTCGTTTACCATTCTATTCCATCTCTTTGCGCAGCAGTGTTCTGACTTCCGATATCAACTCTGATTCTTTATACGGCTTGGAAAGATATGCGTTGGCACCCGCTTGCTTGCCCCGGTCCCGATGTTTCTTGCCTGCCCTGGAGGTGATCATAATGATGGGCACCTTGCGAAGTCTGGCATCGGCACGAACGTGCTCCGCGACCTGGTAGCCGTCCATGCGGGGCATTTCGATGTCAAGCAGCAACAGGTCGGGTACGCAGTCCTGCATTTTTTCAGTGGCCTCCACGCCATCTCTCGCGGTGATCACTTCAATGTCATAAGCCTCAAGGACACGGGTGGTCACCTTACGCATGGTGATGGAGTCATCCGCCACCAGCGCCAAGGTTCTTTTTGGCCGTATATCAATGTTTTCAATGGGTGGTGCGGGGCGTGCTCCAGTCAGCACGGCCTGTCTGATCAATGGTCCCGCGTCGATGATGATGACAACCTGGCCATCTCCTGTGATGGTTCCGCCAAGAATACCCGGCACACTGTTGATCTGCGGGCCAACCGGTTTGACGACAATTTCCTTGTGGCCAAGAAGTGCGGACACCCGGAAAGCAGCACGTTGCTCGCCGGATTTGATCATCAGAATCGAGATGGTGTCTTCACCCAGCGGCGTTGTTGGTTCACCCAATAGCGGTTCCAGGTCAAGAATGGAGTATGACTCCCCGGCGAACTCATAAGCCGGTCTATCATGTGCCAGCAACTCCTCGTAATCGGCGGGCAGCATCCGCGCAACTCCGGCAACACTGGCGACCGGGATCATATAGGGATGCTCGCCGGCCGTTACGCTAATGACCTGCATCACCGCCAGCGTGAATGGTATCCGGATGATGAAAGTACAGCCTTTGCCTTCTTCGGATTCGATCTCTATCGAGCCACCAATCTGTTTGATTTCGTTGCTGACCACATCCATGCCAACACCACGCCCGGAAAGGGTTGTGACGGTCTTGGATGTGGAAAAACCACTGTTCAGAATGAGTTGCTGTAACTGCTGAGGTGATCGCTCAGTGTCTTTGTCCATCAAGCCCTTCTCAATGGCGCGCTTCTTAATGGCCCCAAGATCTAAACCGGCTCCATCATCCTCAACACGCACGATAAACTCGGTGGCTTCAGCTGCGACGGTTATGCTGATTTGCCCCTCTTCCGGCTTCTTGAGTTTTCGTCTTGCTGCGGGCTTTTCAATGCCATGTGCGATCGAGTTCCTTAGCAGATGCTCCAGTGGTGTGACAATCCTTTCCAGTACATTACGATCAAGCTGGTCACCACCACCGGTCATACGTAATTGCAGACGTGCGCGCTTTTTGGTTTCCTTGGCCGAGGTGCGTATGATCCGGCGCAGGCGCGGAGCGATGGTACCGAAATGCACCATTCGGGTTTGCATCAATCCTTCCTGCAGGTCTTTGCTGACCCGGGATTGCTGCACAAGCAGGGCTTCGGATTTGCGCGCCGAGGTGTCGAGTAATTCCTGTAGATTTAATAGATCTGAAACAGACTCCGTCAGGCTGCGCGATAATTGTTGCATGCCTGAGAAACGGTCCATTTCCAGTGGATCAAATTCTTCCGTGCCATCCGGCGCTTCCTGCTGATAGCGCGAACGTATCTGGGTTTCAGTTTCAATTTCAAGTTTGCGGAACTGCTCCCGTATACGTGAGACGGTTACATCAAACTCCTTCAAATGGTCGCGCATCTGCCCGACTTGTTGTTCAAGATGAGAGCGGAAAATACTGATTTCGCCAGCTGAATTGACCAGTGAATCAAGTAGGTCTGCATTGACACGGATCTGTTGTGAACCTGCGGTCTCCGCACTTGGTTCTTCACTGAACTCGGGTTCGCTCACTGGAACTGCAACATCAAGTATTTCCTGCAGTTCTTCAGGTGCAGGATCGATTGTAACCTGCTCCTGGAATGTTGCTTCAGGCTGCGTAGGCAATGCGGACAGGTCTTCGACTTGCTGGTTAAATAGTTTTAAAACATCTCCAGCCTGTGGTATTTCTCCCTGGCTGGCTTGCTCAGTCCACACGTTCAAACGGTCGCAACCCTGCTCCAGTACTTCAATTGCAGAAACCGTTGGGGACAGCGATTGGCCAGCAATACGCTCCAGCAACGTCTCCATGGAATGGCTGAGGTCGCCCAGGGCGTTGACACCAGCCATGCGAGCACCGCCTTTAAAGGTATGTATCTCACGCTGCAGGTTCTGGACGATTTCCAGGTCTGAAAGGTCGTCGCGCCAGGTATTCAGAAGTGAGTCACAACGCTCCAGAACCTCCGTTGCCTCTTCAAGGAAGATGCCCAGTATCTCGCTGTCCACCTGTTCAATTGCAGCTTCTGCCGGCTCTTCTGCTTCTTCTTCTACTTCTTCTACTTCTTCTACTTCTTCTACTTCTTCTACTTCCTCTTCTACTTCTTCTACTTCCTCTTCTACTTCTTCTACTTCCTCTTTTACTTCTTCCTCTTCTGCCTCGCTGTGCTCTTCAATTGCTTCGGTGATTTCTGCTGCCTGTTCGCTTTCAGAAGTTTCAGGTTCCTGTACGGGCTCTTCCTGCTGTTCCGGTTGTGGAACTTCGTATTCAACTGTCAGAGCAATTAGTTGCTCAATCTGGTTTTCCTCATCACCAGCGAGTTCTGCTTCCGGATCGCCTTCATGCACTGCCAGGCATGTTTCAAAGTGAGCCAGGCTGGTGGCAACCATCCACATTGCAGTGTCGCTGAATGCCTTCCCACTCTGGCGTTGTGCTTCAAGAAAACCTTCCAGTGTTTTGGCGACGTCCGATTCCCTGCCCAATGGATCGAGAGCGGTGGTTCCGGCAATAGTATGAATGGCGATAACTTCGTCTTCGTTTGCAGTACTGTTTCGGTCCCTTGAGATGCGCTCCATCAGGCCAGACAGAACAGCAAGCTTTTCAGTCAGCTCCTTACTTACCAGTTCTTTCAGAGTAGGTTTGGTAGCCTTCTCAGTGGCGCCGGCAGCTGTTGGTTCCGTTTTGGTAACGGCATCACTTGGCAACAGGACAGCGATCGAAGGCGGTAAGGCCTCGCCCAGGGCTGTCCAGTCAGGTGGATTACCAGCGGCAATGCTGTCTGCCTGCAGGGAAAGCGCTTCAATCGCTTTGGGGGTCAGTTCCGAAGGCTCCTGTTTTAGTCTTTGCTGCATGGCAGGTAGTACAGCCTCGGCCAGGCGGACTACACGTACAACATCTTCAACTGATTCGATGCTGCCTTCCAGCAAGTGATTGAGAAGCTCTTCGATGTGCCAGGAAAAATCACCCAACTCATTCGCACCCACCATGCGCCCACTGCCCTTAAGTGTATGGAATCCACGGCGAATTTCGGTTAACAGCTCGGAATTTTCCTGATGTTGCATCCACTGAGGAATCCGCTCACCTAACATTGAGGCAACGGTTTCGTATTCCTCAAGGAATACATCCAGCAATTCAGGGTCAATTGTCAGTGGTTGTAATGTGCCACCGTCATCAGGTTTGCGTTCTGTTTGCCTGGGTGTTGGTACTGCCGGAGTTACCTTGACCGCTTCCATTTCCCCAACTGGCAGTCGCTCAAGGCGTTCTTTGAGTATTTCGAAAAATCGCTGACGATTGTCCTGGTGATCACGACAGCCAGCAAGGTAGAGCTCGAATGCCGCAACCGCATCGGTGACGATTTCCAGTTTGTCTGGCTCTACGGCAGACTCCGTCCTTGCGTGACGCAGCAGGTTGTCGAGTGCATTGCGTAATTTCAGTGCCAATGATGCCGTTTCTGATTCACCAATTAATTCCAGGGCGCCTGCAATATGTTCCATTGGGCTGTTAAAATCTGCGTCAGAATCACCTTTGAAATGACTACGTACACCATCTTGAACGTGGTGGAGGCTGGTAACGGTCTCGCCCAGCAAATGCGTACGGATTCGGCGTATCTCGTGCCCGGGCAGATCAATATAGGCCTTTTCCTGGTCTGCCAGAAGTGGCTCACCAAGGGTGGTGATCTGTTCTTCCAGAACGGATTCAACCCGTATCAGTTCCCCCGCTAACTCCATCAACACTGATTTATCTGAATCAACGTCGGAGTCTGATTCGGGGTTTTCGTCGACTGCGAATGCCGGTATCAGTTTCTCGATGGATTGAGAGGAATCACCCAGGCCCATCATTTTTAAAGTGTCTTTGAGCCTCAGCAGGGCTTCATGACTCTGTTCTCGACTTTCGGGTCTTATTTCACCGGTCCGCAACTCGAGATCAAGAGCATCCTTGACCAGGGAGAACTCATCTCGAACTGCTGCACCCAGTGATATATATAGCTCGCGATTGCGGCCCGTGACCGCTCCGCGGGCACGAATCAAAACGTCGCGATCGGGTACAAGTTCCTGAAGCTGGAATCGTTCCCGGAGTTGATCCACCGCTTCACTACCCGGCTTAGCCTGTGCGATATGAAACAACAGGGCCTGGGAGAGGGCGTTGGCCGATTCAGCATCGGTGGTCTCTTCGCCACCCTCAGATAGAGTCTTGATAATCAGGTGCAAACGGGCAAAAAGGCGCCGCAGGTGCATATCATTATCGGTAACACCATCAAGTAAGCCGCCAATCACTTTTGCTGCGATCCACCACAGGCGCCGCAGGTCTATTCTATTGAGGCGATGGTGCAGTGTTTCACATACTGAGAGCAGCGGTGACAGCCGTTCAATGTCCTGTTGTTGCTGCAACCAGCGAAGCAGGGCGCTTTCCCACTGGCGGCGCATACGCTGGGCAAATTCGCCAAAGGGTTCATCGAAGACTGGCTGGTGCTCACCTGCGCCGATTTCCAGTTCCGGTAACGGTACATCCAGGCTGGGGGCGAACAGTGTGGCTTCGGATACAATGTTGGCATTGTAAGCAGCACGTAACTCGTTAATTACCGGCAACAATAAAATGGGTAGATCATGGTGACCGGCTTGTAAGCGGTCCAGGTATGAAGGTACCACAACGATGGCATCCATCATGGCGCCATATGCTTTTTGCCGGTCGCGGATATTTGAGTCCCTGAGTTCATCGCAAACCGAGATCATTTCTTCGATCACGAGTGTGGCACCTTGCAACATCAAAGCCTCGAAGGTGTACTTTAACTGAAGCAGGTGCTCTGCGGTATTTTCGACAGCGTCACTATTACTGGCACTGTTGGCAATGTGTTCAACCTGGGTGCGGATCTGGTTCAGGTGTTTGTCCAGATCCGGGCGAACCCAGGTCAATACAGTGCTTACATTTGAGCCTTCTAGTAACATCAGCCGGCTCCCGAAGCTTCTATGCCGAAGGATGGATCTGGCTTGTTGGTCATTATTCTCATTCAGTCTTCTTCTGGTAATTTGAAGTCGGTTACTGAATCGCTGAGTTGCATGACAAGCTCAGCCAGTTCATCTACTGACTGCGCAGCCAGTGTACTGCCTTCGGACGCCTGGATAGACAGCTCCTGCACGCTCTTCATCAATACTGAAATATCAGTGGCTGTCGCGGACTGTGCGTGAGCCTCTTCCGAAATATCGGCTATCAAATTTGACAAATCTGATGATACCAACTGGATCTGCTCCAGCGCTGTTCCCGCATCTTCCGCCAGGCGGGCTCCACTAACAACCTCTGATATCGTTGACTCCATTGATACAACTGCTTCATAAGTATCAGTCTGAATAGTCTGTACCAGGGACTCAATTCTTCGGGTGGAGTGGGTGGCGCTTTCTGCCAGTTGTTGAACCTCATCGGCCACCACAGCAAACCCCTTGCCGGCCCCTCCCGCTGAAGCTGCCTGTATAGCAGCATTTAGAGCAAGTACATTGGTTTGCTCGGCAAAGCCATTGATTAATTCCACGATATCACCGATCTCCTGAGTCGATTCACCCAGTCGCTTGATACGCTTGGAGGTCCCCTGGATTTGGTCACGAATGGTATCCATACCATTGATGGTTTCCCTGACTTTCACTCCACCTGTATGCGCAATGTTCAGAGACCTGTGGGCTACTTCAGTAGACTCGCTTGACCGATTGGCCATGCTGTCAAACGACAGTGCCATTTTTTCTACATTTTTTGTTGCCTCACCAACCTGTGCAGCCTGTTCGGCTGCCGCCTTGGCCAGTTCCGAAGTTGATTTTCGGGTTTTCACGGCAGAGCCGGCAACTTCATGGGCGGTGAACTTGATGCCCTTGACCAGTTCACGTAATTGTTCTATCGCAAAATTAACCGAGTCCGCAATCGCACCGGTAATGTCTTCGGTGACCGTTGCCTGTACTGTGAGGTCACCATCGGCAAGGGAGCTCATTTCATCCAGCAGTTGCAGAATGGCTTCCTGGTTTTTCTTGTTGTTTCTTGCCGCGATTTTTGCCCGTCGGCGCTCTGCAGAAAGAAATGAGTACACCAGTATCCAGACCATGGACACCATCACTGCCAAACCGATGACAGCCGCGGTCAAGGATGGCCATATCCGCGATTGCGGTAGCATTGCGATAGAGCTTTTAAGGGAAATCGCGTTATCAAAGACCTCGCGGCTTCCAAGAAAGATTTCATCTGCTGCACCGCGAACTTCAAACAGATCACTGGAAGAGTCGAGGATGGTGCCAATTTGCGGCTTGATGTTTTCAAACAGTGTCTTGACCTTTCCCAGGGACTGAAGTGCTGTTGTGTTACGCACCTGGGTAATCCCCAGTCCCGAGTTGCCCCGTAACAGGGCGGTTAGCACCTGCTCGAACAAACGCTGGTCCTTGGCGAGGTTCTCAGCGGCACTGACTGCATTGCTTCCACCTTGCAGGACCTCCGAAACGCGCCGTAGAATCCGGTCTGCCAATACCAATTGACGACTCGCAAAGACCAGCTGGTTTGACGGAGCACCACTTTGTGTAAGGGCTTTAATAGCAGAGTCGGTGTTCTTCTGGATGCCAGGAATGTTGTCCTGAACAACATTGCTTGCCATTGCAAGCTCCAGTATCAATTTTTCTCGGTCAAGAATACTCGAGGCATTGGTACTCATGCGGTCCCAGCTCAGGTTAAGCTGTTTCATCGGCATCGTAACAGCCCGGGGAGTAGGTGGCAGGTCGCCCGAGACAGAGCCGGAGCGTAAAGTCCTCATTGCAGCTGCGATGGCCTTGCGGGAGCTACCAAGTTCGAGAAAGGCATCAAGATTGCCTGCAGCTGCCTCGCCGGCCGATTTGGCCAGTTGCTGGGATGTGACCTGAACATCCGTCACATGAGACATCCACTCCTGCTCGTTTTGTGCATCGTTTGCGAGTTTGAAGAATGTGGTTGCAACAAAAATTAGCGAGACAATCAGTAAACCTGTCGCCATGAGAAGACTCATGGAACGTTGGCTTTTAATTTTTGGTTGTGATTTATTCATTCATTTTCCTATGCTGCTCAGGCCGCAGCGCCATTTAGGAACTCGTTTGTTGAAAACAGGATATCCAGATTCAGTTCCTGCCAGACGTCTTTACCGGACCGATACTGCTTTTGCACATAATTCATCATCGGGGAACTCTTCGGTAATCTGATGTTCTTGCCTTCGTCACTGACAAAATGACGTTGACCGAATACCTCATCTACAAGCAAACCAACGGGCCGCCCATGCAGGCTTGCTGCCAGAAGTCGTGTGCGCATGGAAACAGTTGATCTTCTCCCGTTAAGAAACCAGGCAAGATCAATAATGGTCAACAGGTCACCACGAACGTTGGCCAGGCCCAGTATCCATGGCTTGGTGCCAGGCACAGGAGTGAATGCCGGAATCGGCAGAAACTCATGTACTTGTTGCACGTTACAGGCCAGACGTTCATTGCCGATACGAAAAATGACACCGGCCCATTCACCACTGTTTTCCTGCCCGTCAATCTGGCCCGGTTCGAAGTCCAGGCTTCGCCGTTCGTAATCCAGCAGTTTTTCAAGCGATGTATTAACGGTGCTCATGATTTTTGACCCCGAGGATTATGATTCTTGGACCCGGAAACACAGTATGTTTTGGTATCAGGGTGTGGCGTGTTGCTTGACTGCACCCAGCAACTCATCACGTGTAAAGGGTTTGGTCAGGTATTGATCCGAGCCAACAACTCTGCCGCGTGCCATATCGAACAGGCCGTCTTTACTGGTGAGCATGATGACGGGTGTATCACGAAATTCGGCATTATTTTTTATGATGGCGCAAGTCTGGTAACCATCAAGACGTGGCATCATGATGTCGACAAATATCAGGTCGGGGTGGTGACGGGTGATTTTGGATAATGCCTCAAAGCCATTCTCGGCTGTAATGACTTCACAGCCCTTATTCGAGAGCATCGTGTCCGCCGAGCGACGTATTGTCGCACTGTCGTCAACCACAAGAATGCATAGCTTTTTAGATTCGGCAACAGATTCATTTACATCTGTTTCTGGATTTAGTTGTTCCTGGCTCATACGTGTCTTCCCTGGTGTTGCGACGTCTACAGCGATTCCGTTCACTGTGTTCCGCGCGATAATGAGGCCAAATCCCCTCCCTCATCTCGATGTCTTACAATTAGTTTACCCTTAGAAAAGAGAGGTTTCCAGCCTGTTGTAATTTTTCAGGAATGTTCTTCATATTATTGAGCGGCAAGGGTTTTAGTTAATTTGGGTGTTTTCATGGCTGGAATAGCAATGGCAGGCGCATGATAATGGTACATCACAAAGGACGGATTTTGTTATGTCACAAACTGGAAAAGCAAACTCGATGGGAATGAAAACGGGCGTTGTCATGGACCCCATCGAAGGGATTAAAACCTATAAAGACTCTACCTTTGCGATGCTTCTGGAGGCTCAGCGGCGCGGTCATGCACTTTACTATATGGAGCCTGGAGATCTTTTTGCCAAAGACGGCCGGGTGTTTGCCGATATGCAACAACTCGAGGTTCGGGATAATACGACGGACTGGTTCAGTTTGACCCCTGTGGGTAGCAGACCGTTGGACGAACTGAATGTTTTGCTGATGCGCCGTGATCCACCTTTTGATATGGATTATATCTATACGACCTACATGCTGGAGTTGGCTGAAAAGGCCGGCACGCTGGTCATCAACCGGCCGCAAAGCCTGCGGGATGCGAATGAGAAATTTTTTATCACCAATTTTCCGCAATGCTGTGTACCGATGGTCATCAGCAGTTCCTCCAGCCTGATAAGGGAATTCGTTTCACAGCAGGGACGTTGCGTGGTCAAGCCGTTGGACGGTATGGGTGGTGAATCCATTTTTCAGGTTAGCGATTCTGATATGAACCTGAATGTCATTCTTGAGACCATTACCCAGCATGACGCAAGGCCGGTAATGGCTCAGAGGTATATCGATGAAATCTCCGAGGGGGACAAACGCATACTGATAGTAAACGGTGAACCGGTGCCCTATGCATTGGCACGATTTGCAGGTGAAGGTGATTTTCGGGGTAACCTGGCCAAAGGCGGCAGCAGCAAGGGCGTTCCTTTAAGTGAACGGGATCGCTGGATTTGTTCGCAGGTAGCGCCGGAGTTGAAGAAACGCGGTATTCTGTTTGCCGGTCTGGATGTGATCGGTGACTGGCTTTCAGAGGTGAATGTGACCAGCCCTACCTGTATTCGTGAATTAGATGATGAGTTCGGCCTTAACATCGCAGGGCAGCTTTTTGACAGCATTGAGGAAATACTGACTTAGCCATGTCCGTCGTCCAGGCCAGCAATGACCGAATCACCGTCAGTTTTCTGATGGCGCTGGCTCTGCATGCGGCGATATTGCTGGGTGTTGGATTCATACTTGATTTCAAACCCCTGACTCACCCGTTGGAAACACTGGATGTGGTGCTGGTTAACTGGCGTTCCGAATCAAAACCGGATGAAGCGGACTTCCTGGCACAGGCTTCACAGCAGGGTGGAGGTGAGTCCACCGAAGCAAGCCGGCCTTCACAGAAGGAAACCGGAACATCTCCGGGGCCGGCGGAAGGTGACGATCCTATGGACCAGCAGGAGCAGACTTCCAGCGTCGCTGATGCGGCACGCAAGCAGATACTGGTGGAAGATGATCAATCTGATTTCACTCAGCAAATAACCAGTATAGAGCAACCGGAACCCCCCTTACCCAGCGCTGCAACCCTGATGCAGGAAAGTATGACGATGGCAAAACTGCAACCCGGCATTCAGCGCGACCGGGAGTCGCTTTCGAAATTGCCGCGGCGCAAATGGATATCAGCGAATACACGTGAATACGAGTTTGCGGCATATATGCAAGCCTGGGTGGCCAAAGTGGAAAGGGTTGGCAATTTAAACTACCCAGAGGAAGTCAGGCGTCAGCAATTGACGGGAGATCTGATTATGACGGTGGGCATAAACCTGGACGGCAGCGTCGAAAGTATTGATGTTCAACGCAGTTCCGGAAAACCACAACTGGATCAGGCTGCGACACGGATTGTACGTCTGGCTGGCCCTTATTCGCCTTTGCCGGATCATATCAAAGCGTCTGTGGATGTTTTACATATCACACGTACCTGGCAATTTTCACGTAACTTTTCGGGTATAGATTAGCCGCCGGATTGGTTTTTTACAGACATATGTCCGGGGGCTTCGATCAATCTGTATAATTCAGGGACACACAAATCATTTTCTTCCAGTTTGATCTGAGCGCGTTGCTTGTTTTGATTGTAAACCAGACTAATATTTGATGATATGAATACTAAGTCGCAAGATGTTGTCAGTGGTTATTTACAGCAGCAAATGCTGATTGCAATGCCGGCCATGGCTGACCCTAATTTTTCACGTAGTGTGACACTGCTGTGCCAGCACAATGAAGAAGGGGCGATCGGAATCACTATCAACCGTCAGTCATCATTTTCACTGGGTGAGCTTTTGATGCAGCTCAATATTCCCTGTGCAAGTGAGGAAATATCTTCAGTAGCTGTACTCGAAGGCGGTCCTGTCAGTCCTGACCACGGTTTTGTACTACATACGCCTATTGAAGGATATGATTCAAGTATTCTGATCAATGACGATATCATGGTGACCACCTCCCGTGATGTTCTGACAGCGATAGCCGCGGGTAAAGGTCCGGAAAAATTTCTCGTTGCACTCGGTTATGCCGGTTGGGGTGACGGTCAGCTTGAGTTTGAGATGCGTCAGAATGCATGGCTGTCAGTTCAGGCAGATAAGGCAATCCTGTTTGAGTCCGCCCTGCCTAAGAGGTGGGAGAACGCTTTGGGAAAACTGGGTATCAACATCAGCGACCTGCACGAGGTCGGTGGTCATGCCTGATGACAATACCAAGCCGTCGGGTACCATCATCGCGTTTGATTTTGGTTTCCGGCGAATAGGTGTTGCTGTCGGCCAGACACTGACGGGATCTGCCAATGCGCTTGCGGTGGTTCCGGTCTCAAATCAACCGGACTGGCAAACAATTTCGGGTATTCTCAGCGAATGGAAACCGGTCGCAGTGGTCATCGGTTTGCCGCTGGCTGCTGATGGCGGAGAAACGGACATGTCAAAGGGCGCCCGGCGATTTGGCCGGCAGCTTGAAGGTCGTTTCGGTGCATCTGTGTTTTATGAGGACGAACGACTGACATCATTCAGTGCCGAGCAACGTTTTGTTGATGCCCGGTCACGGGGTGGAATGCGGCGAAAAGACGCGGCACTGAAAGACGCCATGGCGGCGCAGATCATTCTTGAGAGCTGGCTGCAAGCCTGAAGCCATCGCGAAAAATTTCCCGGCAAATAAAAAACCGCTCCGCGCCGTAAGAGGGTTAACAGCGGGAGCGGCGTTAAGCAAAGTCAGGAGCGTCGGTCAGACGATGATCAGGGAGAAAATTTCCCGGCTTTGCTTATTCAGTACTTATGACGCATCAAACCACCAATACGTTACAAATTAACCAGCTGATGAATACAACAACACCACGGTTATCATTTTGGACAAGGTTGCGGATAATTGGTTGTGCACATAGTCATGAACTGCGGTGAAAGGTTTTGATCGGGGGATGAAGCGAGCGAAACGACTATTTGAATAGTACAAGTTTGTCTTTATAGGTGCGGGAAAGTTTTACACGGTGACCGGACATCAGGGTAAGAAAATATTCACCGTTAATATGCGATTCCATTTCACGAACGTGCTTGATGTTGACAATGGTTGAGCGATGGATGCGTTGAAGTATGCTTTCATCCAGTTCTTTCTCAAGCTCTTTCATGGTTTTGCGCATAATATAAGTGGTGCCATTGGCCTGCACACACATGTAGTCACCGGCTGCGTCTATCCACTCAATATCCTCCTGGTTCACCCAGGTGGTACGTCCGGCGTCCCTTATTGCGAGACGTGAAGGTTCTTTGGGCATAAGGTCCGCAACATTCTTTTCCTCCAGCTCTGCAAAACTGCTGATCGTTTCACCGCTGAACTGACTGACCAGTTCAAGCAGCTGGCGTTTTTGTATAAGCGCGCGCTTCTGATTAAGATTGTCACGTACTTTTTCCAGGACCTGATGCAAGCGCTCTTCGTCAATGGGCTTGAGAATGTAGTCAAGCGCATTGGCCTCAAAAGCCTGTACTGCGTACTCGTCATAGGCGGTCAGGAAAAGAATAACGGGCATGGTTTTAATATCGAGTTGCTGCACGACCTCGAAACCGTTAATGCCTGGCATCTGAATATCCAGGAAAACCAGGTCGGGGGATTTTTCTTCAATGAGTGTCAGGGCCTCGCGGCCATTATTGGCCTCACCAACAATTTCGATGTCCGCGATGTTCTTAAGACGATGTGCCAGACCACGACGTGCGAGGGATTCGTCATCCACAATCAGGGTCTTAAGAAGATGCTGGCTGTCTGCTGTCAAGGTTTCGAAAGTTTCCGGTTAAACTCAATCCAAGAAGTACAGCTTATCATTCCTGACGGCTGCTGCAATATAGATGTCACTTTGAGCGTAAAAATTACTTCTTTCGATGATCATGAAACGAATCTGCCCGTTTCAAAAAAATGCAGATTACCCGGCATCCATCACGGAACTCAAACGTCTGTAGGCAATCGCCTCTGCGAGATGTTCTGACTGAATTTCGTCATTCCGGCTGAGGTCGGCTATGGTCCTTGCCACCTTTAAAATACGATGACAGGCCCGCGGTGAAAGGTAGAGTTGTTCTGCGGCGTGTTCGAGCAACCGCAATGACTCACCTTCAATATGACAGAATCTGGCAAGGTCGGCATTGGTCAGTAAAGCGTTGGGTTTGTCGGCACGTTGATGCTGTATTTGCCGCGAGGCGATGACGCGCTCACGCACGCTTGCCGAGCTTTCGATGTTGTCAGTTGGCGCGCTCAAAATGGAGGTTTGGGGACGAAGCACTTCTACCTGGATATCTATCCTGTCCAGCAGCGGCCCGGAAACCCGGTTCTTATAGCGCTGGATTTGTTCGCCACTGCAGTTGCATCGGCCGCTGTCGTCACCCGACATACCGCAGGGGCATGGATTCATGGCAGTAATCAGCTGAAAGCGGGCCGGAAAAGTAGCGCGTCTGGCTGCTCTCGAAATGACAATGCGTCCGGATTCGATCGGCTCACGCAGAGTTTCAAGCGTATGCCGGCCATATTCGGGAAGCTCATCAAGAAACAGCACACCATTGTGTGCCAGTGAAATTTCGCCCGGCCTGGGACGTGACCCGCCTCCTGCCAGTGCAACACTGCTGCAGGAATGGTGTGGTGTCCTGAACGGGCGAATGCCCCACAGGCGATGATCCAGGCCCGTGTGGCTGACCGACGCCAGGGCTGCGACTTCAAGTGACTCAGACTCTGTCATCGGCGGTAGGATTCCGGGTAATCGTGATGCCAGTAACGTTTTTCCAGTTCCTGGCGGGCCGGCCATTAGCAGGTGATGACCGCCAGCGGCGGCCACCTCCAGCGCACGCTTTGGACCCGGTAGCCCAATGACATCGCAAAGATCAGGAAGTTTGGGAGGCTGGACCCTTGATTGTGGCTCACATGGTTCAAGTGTTTGACCACCCATGATCCAGTTGGCGATTTCAAGCAATGTCGCCCCGCCATATTTCTCACCACCCTTTACCAGGGCTGCCTCGGCCGAGTTGGAGTCTGGAATGATGAGGGTTCTATTGCAGTCACGTGAGCGTATGGCCGCCGGCAAAACGCCCCGGACCGATCTCAACTCACCATTAAGTGAGAGTTCACCCAGAAACTCACAATCATCGAAGCGTGTACCCGGAATTTGCTGGGAAGCGGCTAGTATACCCAGGGCGATTGGCAGGTCGAAGCCACCACCTTCCTTTGGCAGGTCGGCCGGAGCAAGGGAAACCGTGATCCGGCTTTGAGGCCATTTGAAGCCGGAGTTGATCAGTGCCGCCCGGACACGGTCTTTGGATTCCCTGACAGCAGTTTCCGGAAGTCCGACGAGATGCATACTCGGTAACCCGCCCGACAAGTGAACTTCCACCCTGATCAGCGGTGCCTCTACACCCGCACAACCGCGACTGTGTACCAGTGATAATCCCACAACCCACCCCCGATCCGATCATGACTTGAACGGTGCTTGATTCAATGTCGTGATTTTTGCACCGAAGGCAGGTCAGGGCATTGGTCTTAGTCTGCAATGTCTGTAGGCAATTGGACTCCAATTTGGCTCGCTTTGTCGTTTTGCAGCATTTGTTGATCAACAATTCGCAAAAAATTGTGGTCATAAATAGCAGCATCGCGATTGGGAAACTGCCGTTTAAGCCCGGCAAATTCGTAGCGGCAGGAAGCGATGCTTGCGGCATGGATACAGTGGCGATAAAGTCCTATCCAAGCCAACCGGGGATTACCACTATGAAAATGATTATCGCGATTATAAAACCGTTCAAACTCGATGACGTGCGTGATGCACTTGGCGAGGTCGGTGTGCAGGGAATGACAGTGACCGAGGTCCGTGGGTTCGGTCGTCAGAAAGGCCATACTGAGCTATATCGTGGTGCGGAGTACGTGGTCGATTTTCTGCCAAAACTAAGATTGGAGATTGCGGTTGCCGATGATCGCGTCGAGATCGTGGTGGAAGCCATTGCCGGAGCGGCAGCATCCGGGCGTATTGGTGATGGAAAAATTTTCGTTCAGCCGCTGGATCAGGCGATGCGGATCAGAACAGGCGAGGAGGGCGATGATGCCCTGTAAATATAATGGATAAGAAGATCAGGGCAGGTGTCATTGGCCTGGGCGCGATGGGTGTACCCATGGCTCGTCATCTTGCGAATTCCGGTGTTTTAGACATGGTGTGGAACCGCACAAGCAGCACGGCTGAAACAGTTTCAAAGGAAACCGGTGCGCTCAAAGCCGAAACGCCGGAGCGGTTGGCTACTGCCTGCAATGTCATTCTGACCTGTGTTTCTGCCGATCAGGATTTGCTGGATGTCGTTGAGCAATTGCTGCCGGGTGTTAAACCCGGATCAGTACTGGTGGATACATCAACAGTCAGTCCGGTAACCGCAAAAAGGGTGGCTTCCAGCCTGAAGAATGTTGGCGCTGGGTTTGTGGATGCCCCCGTTTCAGGCGGCGTTGAAGGTGCAAAAAAGGGAACTTTATCTGTCATGGCAGGTGGTGATTCCGCCACTATTTCGCGGATTATGCCAGTGCTGGAGGCCATTTCGGCGACGGTTACACATATGGGTCCGGTTGGTTCCGGGCAGGCAACAAAGGCGGTAAACCAAGTCATGATAGCCGGTATCGCCGAGGCGGTTTGTGAAGCACTTGCATTTGGAGAGAAACTAAATCTGCCTTCGGAGCGTCTATTATCTATAGTGAGTGCAGGAGCAGCCGGGAGCTGGTTTCTGGAGCATCGTGGAGAGACCATGCTTAAAGATAGTTTTGATGTTGGATTCAAACTGTCGCTGTTGCTCAAAGACTTGCTGATTTGCCAGGACTTGGCACGGGAATTGAATATCACTATGCCGACAACCGAAGCTGCAATTAGGGATTATCGAGAATTGGTAGCGTTGGGTGATGGGGATCATGATATCTCCGGACTTATTCGACTGAAACGCGGCATAGACTGATAGCACGAAGAAGATTTGAAGGAAATATGAAACAGGGTCAATCATTTTTATCTGCAGTACTGACGGAGCTTAACCGTCGAAAAGTTCTTCGCACTCTGGGTGCTTACGCAGTGGCCGTATTTGTTGTGCTGCAGTTAATGGATGCGGCAGTAGAACCACTGCGGCTTCCGGATTGGCTACCAACTCTCCTGGTAATTGTATTGATTTTGGGTTTCCCGCTGGTATTCATCCTCGCCTGGCATTTCGATGTTACGGCTGATGGTGTCAAGAAAACGCAAACTGTCAGTATCCTGACACGTGCACAAAACGCCCTGCTGTTCAGCATGATGATGCTGGGTATGTTTGGGCTTGGTTACGGTTTTTACGGTTATTACTCCAATGTATTTACAGATGGCGGCTCCGGTGAGTTGCAAACCCTGGCATCGCAACAGCGTGAATTTGTTGCACCGGAAAATTCCATTGCCGTATTGCCATTTGCGGACCTGTCTGAAGACGGCAGCCAGGGTTACTTCTCTGATGGTATTGCGGAGGAAATTCTGAATGTGCTGGCAAAGGTGAACGGCCTGCATGTCGCTGCCCGTACCTCATCGTTCGCTTTTCGTACGCCTGACAAGGACATTCGTGAAATTGGCCGTCTTTTGAATGTCGGTACGGTACTTGAAGGAAGCATACGAAAGTCGGGAGACCGCATCAGGTTGACCGCCCAGTTAATCAATGTTGAAGACGGTTATCACATCTGGTCTAACTCGTACGACAGGCAGCTGGATGATGTATTTGCCATTCAGGATGAAGTCGCAAGCGCCATTGCAACGGCACTGGTCGATTCATTTGCAGGGCTTGAACAGAAACCTGCTTCCAGAACCCGTAACCTGGCGGCTTTTGAAGCGTATAGAACCGGGCGGTTACACTGGTGGCGTCGTTCACCTGATGAGTTACAAGAGGCGATTACCCTGTTTGCCAAGGCGCTGGAGCATGACCCGGCATTTGCACCGGCTTATGCAGCAATGGCTGATTCATGGCTGTTGTTATCGATGTATGGCAATTTGACCAATCTGAAAGCCACTGAGCGAGCCATGCCAATGATAGAAAAGGCACTGGAAATCGACCCGGAATCCGCAGAAGCTTTTGCTGCACTTGGGCTCGCCCGCATGCAGATTGGACAAGATGATGCCGCAGAATCCGCATTGCGTCAGTCTATCAAGTTGGACGATGACTATGTCCCTGCTTATCTCTGGCTTGGTGGTTTGTTGGGCAAAAGCGGCAGATTGCCGGAACAGAGCCAGATTTTGCAACAGGCGATGGTAATCGACCCGCTGAATGAGCTGCTGGCAATTAATGTTGCCAGCAACCTGACAAGGCAGGGTGATTACCAGGCAGGAAAAGAGTTACTGCAAGACCTGGTTTCCCTGCGTCCTGATTCTGCAACCTTGTTGAGAATTATGGCAGATCATGCGATTAATAGCGGTGACCTGGTTCAAGGCTGGCGGTATGCCAGCCGATCCTATGATCTGGAACCTGACAGCCCCGTGGTCATACAAACACTGGCAGGTGCCTGGGCGAGTGTTGGAGTAACCGATAAGGCAGAGAGCCTGTTACTTGATGGGCTGGAGATTGCCGGTAACAATTCTGGTTTGCAATCCAACTATTTTTTCCTGTTGCTTGAACAAGGCAGGCTTGAAAAGGCCGAGAGTCTGTTGGTTAAGCAATATGGAGACTCAATTGAAGGGCTGCCTGAACAACTGCAGCAGTACTATTATTTCCAAAAGGGCATGATCAGCCTGGTAGCAGGCGAAACCGCTGCGGCCAGAGGCTTTTTTGAAAATGCTATCCACGATGAGTTTGATCAGTCATGGAATGGTAAACAGGTCATGTACGCGACTATTTTATCCGCATTGCACTATGCCGCCGGCAATACAGAACTCGCGGAGCAAACACTGGTAAATGCTGAACGCTCGGTTCGCCGGGCCCGGATCAACGGTGTGGATGATGCCGATATTTATTACACGGAATCCAGTATTTATGCACTGAGGGGAGATTCAGAGGCGGCTCTTGAAAGCCTGCAAATGGCCTATGAACGCGGTTTCAGGTGGGTTTGGATGCTTGAGTTCGATGCACGTCTGGAATCGCTGCATACCGAGCCGCAGTTTGCTGAGATCAAGCAAAAAATTGAAAGGGACATCGTTCAGGCACGGACCGAAGTAGAGACGTTTGCACTCGCAGTACGTTAAGTCAGAAACAAACAATCCAGCTTAAACCCCGGCAAAACGGGAAGCATCACCGATCCAGCGGCGGATCAGTTTTTCCGCCTGTTTGGGGTGCTGTTTCAAGAGCTTGTCAGCGACCGCAGGTATCATTTTCAGCAGACTGGCATCACGCGCGAGGTCGGCAACCCGAAACAGCAGCATTCCGGTTTGCCGGGTTCCGAGAACCTCGCCTGGGCCACGTAATTCAAGATCCTTTTCTGCAATCTGAAAGCCATCTGAAGTTTGCCGCATAATTTCCATACGTTGTTTTGCAAGATCACCAAGTGGCCGGTTATACATTAAGACACAACTGGATTTTGCGCTGCCGCGCCCGACCCGTCCGCGCAATTGATGGAGTTGAGCCAGCCCCAACCGTTCTGCATTTTCTATGATCATCAACGAGGCATTTGGCACATCTACGCCAACCTCGATCACGGTCGTTGCGACCAGCAAGTGAATGCCGCCACTTTTGAATTCATCCATTATCTTTTGCTTATCAACCGGCTTCAGACGGCCATGGATCAGGCCAATGTTGAGCCCTTTCAAGTCGTTCTGAAGGTGCCTGGCTACATCTTCGGCTGCCTGGGCCTCGATGACATCAGACTCTTCAATCAATGTACATACCCAGTAAGCCTGCTGATTACCCGCGCATGCGTTTGCAACACGCTGAATAATTTCGTCGCGGCGTTCATTGGACATGACCACCGTTGTTACCGGTTTTCTTCCGGGGGGTAACTCATCGATAACAGAGACATCCATTCCGGCATATGCCGTCATTGCCAGAGTACGGGGTATGGGCGTCGCCGTCATAATCAACTGGTGGGCCTGCTGATCGAATTTACCCCCTTTTTCCAGCAGATCCATGCGCTGACCGACACCGAAGCGGTGTTGCTCGTCGACGATAACCAGTCCAAGGCGGTTAAATTTAACCCCCTTTTGCATCAGGGCATGGGTTCCGATGACAAGCTCTGCATCGTTACTGATTCTTTGCAAGGCTTCGGCCCGCTTCTTACCGGTGACTTTGCCGCTTAGCCACACGGGTTTGATTCCCAACGGTTCCAGCCATGCGCTGAAGACCCGGAAATGTTGTTCCGCAAGTAACTCGGTTGGGGCAGTGATGGCGGTCTGATACCCATTATCCACCGCTCTCAATGCTGCCAGTGCCGCGATCACGGTTTTCCCCGAGCCTACATCACCATGAACCAGTCTTAACATCGGCCTGCTTTGTTCCAGGTCGACATGAATTTCCCTGGCTACCCTCTCTTGCGCTCCGGTCAGTTTAAAAGGTAGTCGTTCTCTGAAGTCGTTTTCAGCCGGGAGACCAGGCGGCATCGAAGGCGCTTTTCGTGACCGTTGTAATCGATGCAGTTTCTGCATGCTCAGGTTGTGAGCCAGCAACTCCTCAAGGGCAAGGCGCTTCTGAGTGGGGTGGTCGCGCTGGATCAGTGCGGCAACGTCTGCTTCGGGTGGCGGGCGGTGTATATAATCCAGTGCGTCAACCAGGGGCATCAAATTTAGTCGATCCAGCAATGAAGTGGGCAGTAGTTCTTCAAGTTCAAGCTGGTTCCGGCGCATTAATGCCAACGCCTGGTCTGTCATTTTGATCCAGTTTTTCTGCCCCAAGCCCTCGGCACTGGGGTACACAGGTGTCAAACGGTCGGCCACAGGTTCTTCGCCCCGTCCGCTGAGGCGCTGATAAGACGGATGTATCATTTCCAGGCCCTGGTAGCCGGCCTTGACCTCGCCAAAACAACGTAACTGCGTGCCACTCGCCAGTTGTTGTTTCTGGTAAACACGAAAATGGAAAAATCGCAGTGTAATACGTCCGGTACCGTCAAACAGTACCACCACAAGCATGGAGCGGCGACCGCGCACGATAGCGGAATGCTCAACTCTGCCCTCGATCAAGACACGTTGGCCCGGTGTGCAGCTGCCTATATCGTGGATGCGGGTACGATCTTCATAGCGAATGGGAAGGTGGAATAATAAATCCGATACCTGGCTGATCCCAAGAACCTCCAGTTTTTCCGCAAGCTTTGGCCCAACACCCTGCAGGTCAGTCAAAGCCATGGGTCTGGTGGAAGTCAATGCTGGAATTGCCGCATCCCCAGGGGGCTTCCCGGGTGTCTGTCTGATATGACCGTTGATAGGATCATGTCAGATTCATCAGGCTCCCAGTATGGCATCCATTTCGACATTAACTCCCTTTGGCAGGGCAGACACTTCGACGGCGGCACGTGCAGGATAGGGCGCGCTGAAATACTGACCCATGATGTTGTTGACCTGTGGGAAATCGCTCATGTCGGTTAGAAATACACCCAGTTTCACAATATCATCCAGCGTTCCGCCAGCAGCGGTGCAAACGGCTGAAAGATTGTCGAATACCCGTCTGATCTGGGCTTCGATTCCACCCTCGACAACCTCCATGCTAGCGGGGTCAAGCGGAATCTGTCCGGAAATGAAGACCAGGTCCTTATGTTTGACGGCCTGTGAGTATGTGCCTATGGCCTGTGGTGCCTTATCGGTACTGATTATGTCCTTGCTCATTTGAAGTGCTCCCGCCTGTTCAGTTCTTCAGGCATTAATTCGGCTGACACGGGTCACATTGCGGTTACGTCTTAACCGTCGCATGACGTGTGCCATATGATCACGATCTCTTACACTAATGATAAACAGCAACTTGGCGATTTCCCGGTTTGACTCGGGTTGCTCGATCAGCTCAATATTACTGCCGGCTTCGCCAATGCTGGTTGATATGTTGGCCAGAACACCGGGGACGTTTTTGGCCAGTATGTGTAGGGCGACTTCGAACATTCCACGCCGGATAGGTGCCCAGGTCACATCTATGCAGTGATCCGGGTGTTTACGAAACTCCCTTACATTCCGGCAGTTTACACGGTGAACGACCACTCCCTTACCGGCAGACAGGTAACCCATGATGTTATCACCGGGTACTGGACGGCAACAGGCGGCGAACGTCACTGCACTGCCTTCTGACCCGGCAATAGAAAGTGCTTCGGTCTGTTCATCGGAGCCGAGTGTGTTACTCACCTCAGGCGCAAGCTTAGCGGCCACTACGCTTGATAGCAGGTTGCCCAGTGACAGTTCTGTCAACAGGTCTTCCTGGCGCTTAAAGTTATTGTCTTTCAGATACTGGTTCATACGTTTTGCAGGTACCGCATCAAGGTCGGAACCGCGGCTATTAAGAGCTGTTTCCAGCAAGCGCAGGCCAAGAGCCACTGTATCCGCCTGCTCAAGACTCTTGATGTAATAACGTATGGCCGTTCTTGCTCTTGCGGTATTTACAAATTCGAGCCACTCGGGAATGGGATGGGCGTTGTCATCGGTAATCACCTTGACGGTCTGCCCGTTTTCCAGTCGGGTCGACAATGGGACTTCAACTTTGTCCACCAATATGCTGCGTGTTTTGTTACCGACACCTGTATGGATGGCATATGCGAAGTCAAGGGCCGTTGCGCTTCTTCGCAGGTCAATAATCTTCCCTTTGGGTGTAAATACGAAAATCTGGTCTGGAAACAGATCTGATTTTGCGCCGTCCAGAAACTCCATTGAATCGTTGCTGTGACGTTGTACTTCAACCAGTTGCATCAACCATTCACGCGCCCGCACCTGGGCTGATCCAGAGGACGTTTCACCGCTCTTGTAGCGCCAGTGAGCGGCCGCACCCTGTTCGGCCAGAACATCCATCTCGCCGGTGCGGACCTGGATTTCAACGGGAAGGTTAAATGGGCTGTTAAGTGTTGTGTGCAAAGACTGGTAACCGTTGGCCTTTGGCAGGGCAATATGATCTTTAAATCTTCCGGGTTTGGGGCGGTAAAGTCCGTGAACTGCGCCGAGGGCAAGATAACAATGCGGTTCAGAATGCGTGATGATACGAAACCCATACACATCATTAACTTCAGAAAAGGAGAGATCTTTGGCAAGCATTTTCCGGTAAATGCTATAGGGTGTCTTCTCCCTGCCCTTGATATCACAGGGAATGCCTGCCTCGTTCATTTTTCTTTTCAACGCCTTATGGATATCCGCGATGATCTCTTTACGGTCACCTGTAACGGTGCTGATGTGCTCGGCAATGGTGCGATGCCGCCAGGGGTAGAGGTTGGCGAAACCCAGGTCCTGCAACTCTGACTTGATGCTGTTCATGCCGAGGCGGTCGGCGATGGGAGCATATATATCCAGCGTTTCGCGTGCGATTCTGCGACGCGATTGCGGGTTCATTGAGCCCAGCGTACGCATATTGTGCATTCTGTCTGCCAGCTTGATAAAGATGACTCTCAAGTCCCGCGACATCGCCAGCATCAGCTTGCGGAAGCTCTCCGCATCAGCTTCGTGCCGGGTTCGGAACTTCATTTTATCGAGCTTGGTCACCCCTTCCACGAGATCAGCAATCTCTTCACCAAATCGGGATTCGATTTCCTGCCGGGTTAGCGGGGTGTCTTCGATGGTGTCGTGCAGGATGGCTGCAGCCACACTGCCGTAATCCATGCGCATATTGGCGAGGATGCGGGCTACGGCGACCGGGTGAAATATATAGGGCTCGCCGGTTTTACGGGTCTGGCCCTCGTGCGCACTGGCGCCAACTTCAAATGCACGGAGAATAATGGCGACCTTTTCCGGTTCAAGGTAGGTATTGAGAAGGTCCCTTAGATCAAGAACCGGCTCCGGTAAACCTGTCATGGTCGCCAGCATGCAAAAAACTCCGTCAGGGCGCTAGATCGTCCTCCATCGGACTCATCTCAAACTCCTCAGCAGCTTCGATCTTGGCCTGAAGAACATCCACGCCTTCAGCATCGATAAGGCCTTCCGCGATTTCGCGCAAAGCAATTACAGTGGGTTTGTCGTTTTCTTCCTGGACCAAAGGTTCGGCACCATGGCCAATCTGTCGTGCGCGTTTTGTTGCGGTCAAAACCAGTTCAAAACGGTTATCGATGTTCTTAAGGCAGTCTTCTACGGTAATTCGTGCCATTTTAAATCCTGTGTATGTGTTAGACGGAACCGTGAATTTTATCTCCTTCCGAGCTGTTGTGCCAGAAGTAGGTGTTTTTTATTTACTTTATGTGGTTTCTGATTGCGATAATCATTGATGATTGAGCGCAGTTCTTCAAGCGCTGTGTCAAAGTTGTCATTGACAACCAGGTGATCGAATTCGGCCCAATGAGATATTTCGGACTGCGCGTCTCTCATCCTGCGTTGTATTACTTCTTCACTATCCTGTCGGCGAGCGGTCAACCTTTCCCGTAAGACTTCAAGGGAAGGGGGAATGATAAAAATCAGGCAGCACTCCGGAAACGTATTTCGTACCTGGCGAGCGCCTTGCCAATCGATTTCAAGTATGACATCGCGATCCTGCTCGAGTTGTAATGCGACCGAGTTGCGGTTGGTTCCATAGTGGAAATCAAATACCCGGGCGTATTCCATAAAGTCGCCATCATTGACCATTTGGTCATATTCCGCTTCGGACACAAAATAGTAATGCTGACCGTCAATCTCGCCCGGTCTTGCGGCACGGGTGGTATGGGAGATGGACAGTACCAATCGCGGATCTTGCTTCAACAGCGCGTTCACCAGGCTGGTTTTTCCGCCTCCGGAAGGTGCAGCAATAATAAAAAGGCTGCCTCTGTGGGCGTTGCTATTCGACATTCTGTACCTGCTCACGCATTTGTTCTATCAGAACTTTCAGATCCACGGCGGCTTGCGTGGTACGTTGATCGATCGACTTTGAGCTGAGTGTGTTTGATTCGCGGTTGAACTCCTGCATCAGGAAATCCAGCCTGCGGCCAACCGGTTCTTCCAGTTCCAGCACCCGGTAAACCTCTTCAACATGTGCATCCAGCCGGTCCAACTCCTCGTCTACATCAATTTTCTGACTTAGGATAACGACTTCCTGTTCAACCCTGCCCGGATCAAGCGGCTGTTTCAGGTCAGCTACACGCTCCAGCATTTTTTGTTTCAGCGCAGTGCGTATTTCCGGCAGCCAACGTCTTACATTGCCCGTTAGTTCCGCAACTCCCGTCAGTCGTTCACGGATGGCGTTGGCCATTTGTTCGCCTTCGCGTCCCCGCCCCGCCTGTAGTTCCCTGGCCGCTTCGACCAGCAAATCCATTGCTGCTTTGTGCAAGGGTGCAGGATCAGGTCGTTTTTCCTCAATCAAGCCGGGCCATTTAATCATCTGGCTGATATTCACCTGTTGCTCAATACCTGCCAGCCGGGCAACTTCAGCTTGTACTGCAAGAAGCTCCTTTGCCAATCCCTGGTTCAGTTCCAGTCCACTGCTGCTGGCACCTGGTTCCGTATTGAAACGCAAAGTGGCTTCGATTTTCCCGCGACTCAAATACTGTCCAAGGCAGGTTCTGATATCAGATTCCAGCGGGCGAAATTCTTCCGGCAGGCGTAAGCCAAAATCAAGGTAGCGGTGATTAACAGAGCGCATTTCCCAGCTCAGGCGACCAAAATCATATTGGTGCTCAACGCGGGCGAAACCAGTCATACTTCGAATCATTTCTTTTTCCACTTTGCAGACAGTGGCACAATGTTAACGGTTAGCCTGCGGGGAGGCTATCTGAGAATAGAAACCTTTGTTAATTAACCCCGTATTCTTTTGAACCAGATAAACAGGACCAGCCAATGAGACCCAGTGGTAGACAGATAGACGAGTTACGCCCTGTCAGTATTTTACGCAACTACACCTGTCACGCTGAAGGATCGGTGCTGATTGCCTGCGGCAATACCAGGGTTTTGTGTACCGCCTCAGTTGAAAGTAAGGTCCCTCCTTTTCTGAGGGGTAGTGGTGAAGGCTGGGTCACAGCGGAGTACGGTATGTTGCCGAGGTCTACAGGTTCAAGGATGCGCCGTGAGGCATCTTCCGGTAAGCAGGGCGGACGGACTATGGAGATCCAAAGACTTATTGGCAGGTCTTTGCGGGCGGTAGTCGATCGTGGCGCCCTCGGCGAACATACGATTACCCTGGATTGCGATGTATTACAGGCAGACGGTGGAACCCGGACAGCAGCCATTACCGGTGCCTATGTGTCGCTGGTTGATGCCTGCAGATGGCTACTCTCCAAAAATAAAATTAAAAAAGACCCCATACATGGCCAAGTAGCCGCTGTTTCAGTCGGAATATTCAATAATACCCCGGTACTTGACCTCGACTATCCGGAGGATTCACGCGCAGAAACTGATATGAATGTTGTGATGAATGACGGTGGCGGATTTATTGAATTACAGGGTACAGCAGAGGGTCATGCATTCCGCAGAGAAGAATTGGATCAACTGCTGGATCTGGCAGATAAAGGGATCAGATCGCTCATGGAAGCGCAGTCTGCAGCATTGTCAGACTGATTATCAGGCCTGCACACATCATGAACCGGGAATACGTTCTGGCCAGTGGCAACAAGGGCAAGTTGCGCGAAATTATGGCCATGCTCGACCCTCTGGGCTTTGTCGTTCGCCCGCAAAGTGACTGGCAGGTACCGGAGGCAGCAGAAACAGCCAGCACGTTTATCGAGAACTCACTGATCAAGGCTCGCCAGGCCACCGGACATACCGGATTGCCCTGCATTGCCGATGACTCCGGACTGGTGGTGCCAGCGCTCAATGGTGAGCCGGGTATATATTCTGCCCGTTATGCCGGGAGCGACGCGAATGATGAGGCCAATAATCGTAAACTCCTTTCTGAACTTTCCGGCAAACAAGGTGCGGCGCGTGATGCTTATTTTTTTTGCGCCATGGTCCTTGTGCAATCGGTTGATGACCCTGCACCATTATTGGCGACCGGGCAATGGCATGGACGCATTCTGTTGACAGCACAAGGTGATGGCGGTTTTGGTTATGACCCCCTGTTTGGTATCAGCGGTAGTATGGATGATGGTAGCTGGCAGTCTGCAGCTGAACTGCTTCCAGAAGAGAAAAGCCAAGTCAGTCATCGTGGACAGGCACTAAGGGAACTGGTGAGACAGTTAAGTGTATTGTCAACCCTATAAGGTAGAATCAGTGGTTACCAGAATGTTCAGCACAAGGCATGCTCGCGCAGGCATAGTGGTTCTACGTCAAGCGAATGTACCAAGAGTAGGCACCTCCAGGTGACGCCGTGATGGACATTCTGGTAACCACCCGTAGGGCGAGCACACAAGCTGTCATCTGCTGCGTTAACGTTTCTCGATATAGAACCACTATGTCTTCAAACCGCTGCCTTGCAGCTAACAGCTTGTGAACTCGCTGATCCTGCCTTATAGGGCTGACATTACACTAGGTGAGAGGAATGACCGGATTATTACGTAACCCGCCTTTAAGCCTGTATGTTCATATGCCATGGTGTGTAAGCAAGTGCCCCTATTGTGATTTTAATTCACACACCAAACCGGATGAGTTCCCTGCAGATGACTATATCCGGGCCCTGGTAGCAGACCTCGAACAGGACCTTCCGCTGGTCTGGGGGCGTCCGGTGCAGAGCATTTACTTTGGAGGCGGTACACCAAGCCTGTTTTCAGCTGATCTGATCGCAGATTTTCTTTCAGCAGCGAGAGCACGGCTGGATGTAAGACCCGATGTGGAAATCACGCTGGAAGCCAATCCCGGGACGATTGAGCATGATAGTTTTAGCGCCTATGCCCAGGCCGGCATCAACCGTGTTTCCCTGGGTGTACAAAGTTTTGACGACAAACTGCTTAAGTCCATCGGACGTATTCATGGCCGGGGTGAAATAGAGCAAAGTTTAAAATCTTTGAGTTCAGCTGGAATCACCAATTTCAATATCGACCTGATGTTTGCACTTCCCGGCCAGAGTCCTGATCAATCGAGGCACGATATTGAATTGGCGATCAACGCCGGGCCGTCCCATATCTCCTTTTACCAGTTAACCATTGAACCCAATACGGCGTTTGCAGCTCAACCACCCGTGTTGCCTGTCGATGATATGGCCTGGGATATGCAACAAAGCGGTTTAGACCTTCTTGAAGCCAATGCGTATGGACAATATGAGGTATCCGCATTTGCGCAATCTGAAAAGCAAAGCCGTCATAATGTGAACTATTGGCGGTATGGTGATTTTCTGGCTATTGGTGCCGGGGCACATGGAAAAATTACAACAGCGGCTGATGGAAGGGTGCAACGCTACGCCAAGCACCGGCACCCCAGGCGCTATTTGCAGGGCTTGCAAAATGGGGACTGGCGGGCGGAAACGCGTGTGTTGAGCGACGAGGAGCTTGTTTTCGAGTTTTTTCTCAATCAATTGAGGCTCAAACAAGGGGTCACTATCGATGACTTCAGCTTGCGCACCGGTCTGCCTTGGAGTGTGGTTGAATCACGTGTAAACACAGCCCTTGAAAAAGGCTTGCTGGAGGTTCGTGACAAGCGTGTCTGCCCTACAGACCTGGGGTGGAGGTTTGTGAATGATACCCAGCAGATATTTTTGCCCTAAGATGTCTTGCATTGCTTGGTGTGGGTCGTTAAACTAGCCGGCTCTTTAGCCTATTGAATACCGGAAATTGTCATGAAAGCTGACACGCATCCAGATTATCGTGAAGTGGTTTTTCAAGATCTATCATCAGATTTTGCATTCCTGACACGATCTACTGTAACAAGTAAAGAAACCATAAAATGGGAAGATGGTAATGAGTACCCACTGATCAAAGTGGAAGTCTCCAGCGCATCTCACCCTTTTTATACCGGCAAGCACAAGCTGATGGATACCGGTGGTCGCGTAGACCGTTTTAAACGCCGTTACCAGAAGTAGCTCCGACAGATAAAAACACGGCCCGGTATGGCTTTGTCCATTCCGGGCTTTTTGTTGTGCGCGTGAAGGGAAAAAATTTGCAAATTGTGAGATACTCGCAGGCCAATATATGTTGAAGAATCTAATTGATTCTCAGTCGTAATACCCGATAAAGCATAAGGAGTGTTCCAATGTCCGATCAACGCGTAACCGTCACAGACGAGACTAGTGGCAAAAGCCTTGAATTGCCTATCATCAAAGGTACTGATGGTGAGCCCTGTTTGCAGATAAAGGCCTTACCTTCAACATTGGGATATTTCACTTATGATCCGGGATATACAGCTACCGCAAGCTGTACCAGTAAGATCACCTTTATTGATGGCGGGAAAGGCATATTACGTTATCGCGGGTACCCGATTGAACAACTGGCAGAGAATAGTTCCTTTCTGGAAGTTGCTTACCTTTTGCTGGAAGGTGAATTACCTACAGCTGATGAATTCAAAGATTTCCAGCAAGACATCACTTACCACACGATGATTCATGAGAGATTGAAGTCCTTCATCGGCGGCTTTCATTATGATGCGCACCCGATGGCCATGATGGCCGGTGTCGTGGGTTCGCTGGCCGCGTTTTACCATGACAAGATGGACATGGAGAATCCGGAACACCGCATGCTGGCGGCCAAACGCATGATAGCCAAGATGCCTACTATTGCCGCTGCATGTTACCGGCACCACATGGGTTGGCCGACCGCTTATCCGAACAACTCGCTGAATTACACAGAGAACTTCCTTGACATGATGTTCTCTGTTCCGACCGAAGAATACAAAGTCAGCAAGGTCGCCGCCAAGGCATTCGATCTGCTGTTTATATTGCATGCAGATCATGAGCAAAACGCCAGTACGTCTACTGTCAGGTTGGTAGGTTCTACAGGTGCGAATCCATATGCCAGTGTTGCCGCTGGAATTTCGGCACTGTGGGGGCCCGCCCATGGTGGTGCCAATGAAGCGGTATTGACCATGCTGGATGAAATTGGAGACGTCTCACGTGTAGGCAAATTCATTGACCGGGCTAAAGATAAGAATGACCCGTTCCGGTTGATGGGCTTTGGACACAGGGTTTATAAGAACTTTGATCCCAGGGCGACGCTTATCCGAAAAGCGGCTTACGAGGTATTGGAGGAGTTGGGCACCACTGATCCATTGTTGGAACTGGCAATGGAGTTGGAGAGAATTGCATTGCAGGATGACTACTTCATTAGCAAAAAACTCTATCCGAATGTCGATTTCTACTCCGGTATTATTTACAAAGCGCTGGGTATTCCAACCAGTATGTTCACGGTCATGTTTGCGATTGCAAGAACAGTCGGCTGGGTTTCTCAATGGTTGGAGCAGGAAGAAGTGGGAACACCAATTGGCCGCCCGAGACAGGTTTATGCCGGAGCGCCGGAGCGCGACTATATACCGGTTCAATCACGCTGATATAGCCCTGGAGCCTTTGGTTAATCCAGCACACTTTTAGATGTTTGTGGGTAAGCCAGAGGCCTCCTGACTACCGGCCAGCAGATCCTCTACCTCTGACAGGGGTGCCCGTTTTTGCGGGCGCCCGTCTATCGGGCTGGGTGGTGCCTGGCGTAAATCCTTACAACTGAACAAGGCTAGTTCTACCTCGACGTCTTCAACATCTGTGACCAATAGCTGTACCAGGCGATGGCTGTCGTTATTCCACCGTATTTTCCGTTGCTCATTTCGGAAAACAACTCCATTGTCGAGCAGGTGGATTACAACCGCATCGGTTGGATCGTTAAAGACATGCAATGATACCCGTGCGAATTCGTTAGCAGTACCTTCGAGCACCGGCCCCACCAATCGCGGACAAAATGCCTCCAGAGAACGCATCACCCTCAATGCAATTTTTCGCACTTTTTCAAGGTGAAGGAAATGCTGACGACCCCCATAAAACCCCTGGTACGCACGTAACTCGCTTTCAACTTCAGCATTACTGGGCATGCTGGTGCGCATATCTATGCAAAGCCGCTCCGCTGCTTTTTGCTTGGCAGCCCGATAATTAAAAAGTGACTGTGTAGACATGATGCGTGCTGCTTCTGCAGCGATGGCCCGGCGTATCTGGCTGACTTTTTTAGTATTGTGATCGGGAAACTTGTCAGAAACTGTCGTATGGATCCTCTTCCTTAACGGCATCAGATTGATCTCCTTCAATTGCGTCTTCCATTGGAGGAAGACTTCCCATGTCGAATATTTCCATGATTGCGTCAGGATTCTCAATCCTGGCAAGTAAGCCCGTTACCGGATCAATCCGCGCCTGGGTTATCCCTTCTGGAATTTCCAGTATCTGGTCCGGAACATCATCTAAAGCCACCCGCATATAGTCTATCCAGATTGGCAGGGCTGCCTTACCTCCGACCTCATAGCGGCCCAACGGTTCGTGACTGTCAAAACCCACCCAGACAGATGTAACAATCTCATCGTTATAGCCGGAAAACCAGGCGTCCCGCTGCTCATTGGTGGTTCCTGTTTTACCGGCAAGATCGCTACGGCCCAATTCCATGGCTTTTTTACCGGTTCCACGCCTGACCACGTCCATCATGATGGATCGAATCAGAAAAGCGTTTTGCTCGGTAATTACCCGTGGGGCTGCTGAAGGCTTCGCCACCATGTTCTTTGCCTGGAGTTTTTCCTGTTCCTTAATAAGAAGGTTTTCTTCAGCTTCAAGCTGTAAGGGTCTGAAGCTCGGTTCCATTTGCTCTGCGACTTCGATTTGACCGCTATCTGTTCCTGTGTCGAACTCACACTCTTCGCAAACTATCCGGGGGCTCGCGACAAATCGCACGATACCGTTGGCGTCAATTATGTGCTCTATAAAATAGGGGTCGATCAAGTGGCCACCGTTAGCGAACGTTGCATATCCCCTGGCTAAGCTCAATGGCACAAGTGAAGCACTGCCAAGTGCCATCGACAAATTGCCCGGTAACTCCGCTGGGTCAAATCCGAAGGAACTGATGTAGTTAGATGCATAGGGGATGCCGATCTCTCTTAATAGCCTGATCGAAACCAGGTTACGGGAATTGACCATGGCCTCACGCAAACGCGTGGGTCCAAAAAACTTCTCGCTAAAGTTTTGTGGCTTCCAGTCTCTTTCCAATTCAGCGTCACTGAATACAATGGGTGCATCATTAATAACACTTGCGGGAGTTTTGCCCTTAGCCAGTGCTGCCGAATAGATAAATGGCTTGAAGCCTGAACCCGGTTGACGACGGCTCTGAACGACACGATTAAATTTGCTGCGTGTGTAATCAAAACCGCCGACCAACGCCTTGATGGAGCCATCCCGCGGGCTCAGTGAGATCAGCAACGCCTCCGGTTCCGGTAGTTGAGCCAGTTCGCGCCGGCCCTCGTCCCGCAGACGAGTGCGGATAATATCGCCAGGCTGTACTACATCGCCCACGCTTTTGGGCTCAAACCCGATCCGGTCGCGGCTGATAAACTTTCTGGCCCACAGCATATCGTCAAGCGTCAGTGCGATGGTCTGCCCGTCAACCTGATATACCAGGGCGATATCTTCATCCACTTCGATGACCAGTCCAGGTGTTAAACCTGCAACTGCTTTATAAGGTCGCAGAATCTCCCCCCAGCTATCCGTGGTCGTGTTCTCTTGCAGGTCGATTCGCGCTTCAGCACCACGGTATCCATGCCGGTGATCATATTCCTCAAGACCATCTATCACGGCCTGGTTGGCGGTTGTTTGAAAACTTGAGTTAATGGTCGTGTAAACCTCGAATCCGCCGGTATAAGCGGACTGACCAAATCTGGCCAGCATATCTTTTCTCACCATTTCAGCAAGATAAGGTGCGGAAACTTCCGTCGTGGCTCCATGATAAAAAGCAGTATTTTTTTCATTTTTTGCCTGTTGATACTCAGGTTCACTAATGAACTCCAATTCCAGCATACGCCCAGGACATAATTCCTGCGGTCCATGGCGCGATCGGGAGAGGTGATCGGGTTAATTCTGGATGGTGCTTTGGGGAGCGCGGCGAGCATGGCGCATTGGGCCAGGCTTAGTTCGTTTACAGGCTTGCCATAATAGACATCCGCCGCAGCGCCAACACCATAAGCCCGATGGCCGAGAAGAATTTTGTTCAGGTAAAGCTCAAGAATCTCATCCTTTGACAGTTTGTCTTCAATTTTGAGTGCAAGAAATATTTCCTTGATCTTCCGTGTATAGGTTTTTTCAAGAGTAAGGAAAAAATTTCGTGCCAGTTGCTGGGTGATTGTACTTCCGCCTACCGACTTCTCTCCTGTTGTTATCAGGGTCCAAACGGCACGGGTAATTCCCTGGTAATCAACACCCGGATGAACCCTGAATCGGGCATCCTCACCGGCGATAAAAGCGTTTGTCAGATACAGGGGCATTTCCTCGATCTGAACCGGAATTCGACGCTTTTCCCCAAAAACACTGATTAATTTGGCATCGGATGTGTAAACTCGTAAGGGTGTTTGTAGTTGCACATCACGCAGTGTTTCAACGTCCGGAAGGTCTTTTGAAACAATAAGATACGTGACAAGAAGCGTGGTCATCCCCAAAATAAATGCGACGAGCAGAATGCGAAAAATTAAACGAAGTACTTTTTTCAAAACGGTATCCTGCTATGATTAGGTCTGTGACAAGGAATTTTAGTTGATAAATCCTCCTCCGGATAGCAGGAGAAGGGACAGAAAAATGAAACGCCGCATCGGTCAGGGAAGTAACCGGTTATGACGAGTGTTGACAATTCGCTTTTCCAGTCGTTCCCTAATGTTTGTTCTCAAACAACCTTTTGCACAGGCATATCTGACTAATATTCGAAAATACCGCTGTGGTGTTTGAGTATTTGTGAGTTTTCTGTTAAAAACAACTATAAGAAGTCTCAGTAAACCATTGGCAAGGAAAAGGAATGGGGGAGTCTTGAAACTGTTTGGAAAAAAAACAGATCCAGTTATAGGACTGGATATTGGCTCGACAAGTGTGCGTCTGCTGCAATTGTCCAGTCATGGGTCCGGATATCGGATTGACCACTTTGCTGTAGAGCCTCTCGGCGAAGGCGTGGTGGTTGATAAGGCTGTACAGGACGTTGAAGCCATCTCGAACGCCATTTCTCGTGCGATCAAGACGTCGGGCACTCGTGCCAAGTCCTGCGCCATAGCGGTTTCCGGTTCGGCCGTATTCACCAAGACAATCAGTCTGCCGTCAGATTTGGCAGAAGCTGATATTGAAAGTCAGGTGCAAATCGAGGCCAATCAATATATCCCTTACCCGCTTAATGAGGTCAGCCTTGATTTTGAAGTGCTGGGGCCTTCGGCGCGCAATGCGGATCTGATTGATATTCTGCTCGCAGCAAGTAAGAGTGAGAACGTCGAAAGCCGGCAGGATGCTATTGATGCTGCAGGTTTGAAAACAAAAGTTGTCGACGTCGAGGCTTTCGCGATAGCAAACGCATTCGAACTGATACGAAAACGCGATGGTGTAAACCGTAGTGAGGCTGTCGGATTGTTTGATATCGGTTATGACCTGACCACATTACTGGTGATCAAGGGTAACCAGGTGATCTATACACGTGATCATCCATTTGGCGGGCATCAGTTACTGGAAGAAACCCAGCGTCGTTACGACATGACTGCGGAACAAGCTGGCTTTTTTGAGCGCAACGAGCAAGCGCCGGACGATTTTGAAGAAGAAGTTCTGGAACCATTCCAATTGAACGTCGTTCACCAGATCAGCCGTGCATTGCAGTTTTACGCCTCGAGTAACGAATATTCCAACATTGGTACGATTTACCTTTCCGGCGGCACCGCATCACTTAGAGGTCTGGCACCCATGGTTCAGCAGGAACTTGGGATGACAACGCGGATCGCCGATCCTGTTTCCGGCATGGATATCGCACAGAATGTGGCTGTAACCGCGATTAAGCGCAATGCCAATAATCTGATGATCGCCATGGGCTTGGCTTTGAGAGGGTTTGACTGATGGCCAGAATTAATTTATTGCCATGGCGGGAAGAAAAACGCAGGGAACGGCAACGACAGTTCATGTCTTCCTTACTTCTGACGGCTATTTTGGGTGTCGTACTGGTATTTTTCGCCGGTTTCGTTTTTGACCAGAAAATTTCGCATCAGCAATCCAGAAATGAAATGGTTCAGAGAGAAATCAAGGCGCTGGAAATTCGGATAAAGAGAATCGAAGAACTTGAGCGGACACGGGCACGCCTGATTTCACGTAAACAGGTTATCGAACGCTTGCAGGCCAGTCGCTCCACGACCGTGGAGTTGATGGATAAGCTGGCAAAAACGATTCCTGTTGGTGTAACCCTGACGACCATTCAGCAACAGGGCAAAAACCTCGCGCTGATTGGTACCAGTCAATCCAATGCGAGGGTGTCGGCCTATCTGAGGCAATTGGAAAAAAATGATTTGTTCCTTAGTCCTCAGTTGGATTACGTGCGAACGGCATCTAATCCCGTTACCGCCACTGAACCTTATCAGTTCAGTATCAAGGTTCAGTTACGCCCACCAAAATCTGCGGATGAAGAAGATGGTTTTGATGATCCGGATGGTCAGGGAGGTACAGCATGATTATCCAAGACCTCAGGGACGTCGACTTTTCGGATATTGGCGCTGCAACAACCGCGGTTAAGTCTATCTTGCTTTCAGTTTTGTTAATTCTGTTACTTGTCGCAGGCTACTTTCTCTTGATTGACGATAAGAAGGTTGAATTGGAGCAGTCCCGACAACAGGAGCTGGTGTTACTGGCTGATTTTGAATTCAAGCAGCAAAAAGCAGCCAACCTGGAAGCTTATGAACAGCAGTTGGTAGATATGCAGGAACTGCTGGAAACCATGTTCAGGCAACTGCCAAACAAAACAGAGATGGATAAGCTGCTGGTAGATGTTTCCCAGACTGCCCTGGCAGCGGGAATTGACGTACAGCTGTTCGAACCACAAGCGGAAGCTTTTCAGGACTTTTATGCAGAGCGTCCGATCAGTGTCAGGATGTTGGGTGATTATCATGAGTTCGGAGATTTTGTCAGCGGCGTTGCGGCGCTGCCCCGGGTTGTGATTTTGACAATGCATGACATCTCATTGAAACGCGCTGGGTCAGGTCAAAGTCGTTTCGGTGACTCGGAAGGGCGACTGATTTTGGAAGGCCGGGTCAAGACCTATCGTTATGTAGATGAAGATGAAGTTGCTCAGAGAGCGGCGGAGCAAGCACCATGAAACGTATTGGCAAACAGATTCGACATGTTGCCGGCATGGTTTTGGTCGCTGCACTTCTGGTTGGGTGCAGTGAAAGCATGAGTGACCTGGAACAGTATATTGCTTCAGTTAAAGCAAGACCGGCTGATCCGATTTCACCAATTCCACCGGTTAAAACATACACACCTTATGAATATGAAGGGATGATAGGCCGCGATCCGTTCCTCCAGTCGATATCCGAAGGCAGTGATGATGTTCGCGCCTCGAGAGGTACCGGGCCTAGACCGGATTTTGAAAGGTCTAAAGAATACCTTGAGCGTTATGAGCTTGATACCTTGTCAATGGTCGGGACGTTTAGCAACGATGAATCTTACTGGGCTTTGGTGCGTGATCCTGAAGGGGTCATTCACCGCGTACCGGTTGGAAACTACATTGGCAAGAACCATGGCCAAGTGGTCAATATTAGTAGTACAGAAGTAAATTTGAGTGAACTGATTTCGGATGGCGCGGATGGCTGGCTTGTCAGGGAAGCTTCCATCGCTTTGGGTGAGGGATAATCCGCTTAGCGCATGGAAAGCGCGACTTTGAGGGTACAGCCATGCACAGCAAAAAGGATATTACATTGAAAGGGATACTGACCGGTATGTGGGGACAGTTTATGGATAGCAGAAGGACTGGAATTCATTTGGGTTTGGGCTTGGCTTTGTTGTTATTGCCCGCTTTATCAGCATGGGCATCAAGTGATGTTACAGCGGCGGATTACAGCAGTAATGCGGAAGGTGATGTGGTGATCACATTGTCAACCGATGGCGATGATCCGAATGTCAGCGTGTTTGCGACGGAAAGCCCGGCGCGAATTATTCTGGATTTGGCAGATACAAGCAGTCAGGTTGATGCGAGTCCTGTCACTGTCGGTATCGGACCGGTGCAGAAGTTCACAACACTGGCGGCCGGTGGCCGAACCCGGGTTATGGTGGATCTATCCAAACTCGCAACCTACGACTACCAGTCAGGAAATGGCCAGGTTGTTTTGACAATAGCCGGGAACGGTGAGGGCTCTACCGCACCACGCAGTAGTAGTGGTACCGCGAAGTTTACGGTTGAGAACATTGATTTCCGGCGTGGTGGAGATGGTCAAAGCAAGGTGATTATCAGTCTCGATCAGGACAGCTCAAACATATCGGTCAATTCTCGCGAAGGCGGTTTATCAATCGACGTTTTTGATACCCATCTGCCGGATGAGTTGAATCAGAGACTTGATGTTGTGGATTTTGCAACACCTGTACAAATTATTGATTCAGAAGAATTAGGCAGTGCTGTTCGGGTTGAACTGGAAGTAGCCGGTCTTTATGAGCACATGGCATATCAACAAGATAATGACTGGATCATTGAAGTCTCGGAACTCAAGGCGGCACAGATAGACGCGTCCAAGGAGATCGTTGAGTTTTACCAGGAGAAAGAATACGAAGGCGCCAGGGTAACTTTCAACTTCCAGGACATACCGGTACGTTCCGTACTGCAGTTGATAGCCGATGTCTCAAATCTCAATATCGTTGTTGCTGACAATGTGAGTGGCAACCTGACACTCAGACTGACCAATGTGCCCTGGGACCAGGCGCTGGATATTGTA
>Ga0224504_10000081_pt1 | contig 38173 bp, 34 predicted proteins | sample SF_Oct11_sed_USG_3_FD_170160 | JGI IMG/M metagenome (GOLD analysis project Ga0224504, IMG submission 170160) | Sediment microbial communities from San Francisco Bay, California, United States - SF_Oct11_sed_USGS_24 | ecosystem: Environmental > Aquatic > Marine > Sediment | place: USA...
GCGATTTGCTGGCCAATGTCGGTTTTGGTAATTATGCCCTTGCGGGCCGTCAACACCAGGTACGTGAGCGCTTGCTGGCCCTGGACAGTGCGAATGAGGATGATCTTTTTTCCATACAACTGGATGATGAAGCCCTGTTCCTGACACGCTGGCGTATACTGATGCTGGATCAATTTTCAGCCACTACAAACGAAGCTGTGCAGGCTGCCTTGGAAAGGGTTGAAAACTGGGGGGGCAGGGCAGTACCGGAATCGGTTGGGTACCGCGTGGTGCGGCGCTTTCGCAGCCATATCATTATGCGAGTTATATCCGGATTAACCAAACCACTTGAAGCCCATCTGGGTGAGCGTTTTCCATGGTATAGCCGCACCGTTGAAGGTCCGGTCTGGCGCCTGGTAGAGGCGCGTCCTGCACATCTTTTACCACCCGGGTATGACAGTTGGGATTCCGTGCTAGACCTGGCGATGGATGATGTCCTTGAAGAGATTGCTGAAAATAGAGGTTTAGAGAACTATACCTGGGGTGCGTACACCGAACTGGCCATTGATCACCCATTGAGTGCTTTCGTACCGGGCCTGGGGTTTTTCACAGATACACCTAAACAGCAGTCACCGGGTGAATTCAGCAATATGCCTCGTATCAGCGCGGGTGCTTATGGTGCATCCCAACGAATGGTCGTTTCACCGGGGCACGAAGAAGATGGAATTTTTCAAATGCCAAGCGGGCAGAGCGGTCATCCGTTGTCACCCTATTTCAACAAGGGTCACGAAAACTGGGTCAGCGGTAAGAGAAGTTCATTTCTACCGGGCCCCGCAGAATGGACGCTTGTTTTCCAACCACCAGGTGATTAAAACGAACCTGTCAGAGGTCTGAATTCAATGGCTGGTTCTTTCTGGACGACAGCAGGTAGAGAACACTGCCCAGGGCAAAGAAAGCTGCGGTTGTCAGCCATGCACTCATGGATGCGAAGGTGATCAGCCAAAGGCAAAGAAGCAGTGCGATTGCGGGAACAAGGTAGCCACCCCGAAGGCGGAACTGATCCTCGGATTGTTCAATGCGCCTTTCTAGTACAGGCAGGGCTGCTATACCCATAATGTAGCTCAGTAAACGCGCCAGTGTGCTAACAACTGCGAGCCATACAAAACTCCCGCTGAGTGCAAGCACCAGCCCCAGGGAAGCATAAAACACAATTGAGTTGAGCGGTGTTCGTGTGCGTGGGTGTATCGCACCGAACCAGGCAGGTAATGAGCCCATTATAGACAGCGCATAGGTCATCCTTGGTGCGGAAAGCATGGATGCCGAGCAATTGCCCCCAATTGAAAATACGGCCCCCAGTGTCAGCAGCGCGGCACCGGTCGTCCCCATCAAAATCTCCGCAACATCTGCAAGCGGTGTCTTGCTCTCCGCCAGGCCAGGTAAAACCGATACGGATATTAGCTGGATCAGGAAATAGACAACAGTAATGGTCAGCACTGTAAAGGTGATGGCGCGGGGAATATCCTTACGTGGATTACGGGCTTCCCCGGCGGGTACCACTGCGCTCTCAAAGCCAACAAAAGCATAAAGCAGGACCAGTATGGTTTCACCGAGTGTTCCGCTTACCGGTAATTTGGCGTGGATGAGTATATCGGGTTGGATATGCGCCATGCCCAGTAGCATCAACAGAAACAATGGCATCAGCTTCAGGGCTGAAAACAGAAAAACGATATTCATGCTCTGACGCACACCAATGATATTGAAGATCGCCAGCAAAATGAACACTACCATGACGGCAATCCCGTGACCCATGCCGGAGGCTAGCGGGGTCCAAAACCAACCCGCATAGGTGACCATCAGGGAAATATTGGCTCCAATCGCAGCCAGTCTTCCTATGTAGACCAGCCAACCGGTCTGGAAACCGGCAAAAGGTCCGAACGCGAGGGCGGCATACTGGATGGGGCCGCCGGTATCCCGAAAGAAACTGGCAGCACGGGCAAAACTCAGTACCACCGTCATGATCAGGATGGCACAGATAAGAAAAAGCCAGGGACTGAAGTTCCCGCTTTTGGCGGCCGCAACGGCGGGCAGGGCGAAAATACCAGCACCGATGACACCATTTAGGGCAATTGCGCCAAACCCCAAGGGGCCAATTTCACGGTTGAGAGACGTGTCTTTATTATTGTTCATTTTCTTTGTTCTTCTTGAAACTCGAGAGAACTCTAACCAAAATCCAGTTTGCATTCCAATCGGAGTTGACGGGTTCTTGATATCAGAGCAGAGAGAAATGAACGGTAGAAACCGCTGATGATAAATGTACCGGCACAGGTCTGGCAGTTGATGGTGGCCTATGCATTGATGATGGCCGGTACCTCCTTGATGGTTCTGATTGCCGGGATTATCGGCACACAATTCGCTCCTTCACCTGGCTTGGCCACCCTGCCAGTTGCATTGACCATTGTGGGTGTGGCCATGTCAACTCTGCCAACCGGTAGTTTGCAAAACCACTTTGGGCGCAGAAAAGTATTCATCGCTTATGGTTTTCTTGCAGTGATAGCTGCGTCACTGGCTGCATTGAGCCTGGTTTTTCAGAACTTTGCTGTTTTTTGTATGGCAGCCATATTGATGGGATGGTCCGGGGCGGCTGGTCATCAGTACCGCTTTGCAGCGATGGAAAGTGTGCCCGCTGAACTCGCCCCGAAAGCCACCTCGGTATTACTGTTTGGCGGTATCCTTGCCGCCGCGATCGGACCGGAAATTGCTGTTCGTGGACAACATTTGCTGGAGACGGAGTTTGCCGGTTCCTATCTCTTACTCGCCCTGGTCTATTTACTGGGTATTGTTTTGATTAGTTTTTATCGTGAGGTTCGAGTCGGCAGTAGCCAGCAAACTATTCAGGGACGTCCGTTGCTGGAGATCATGCGCTCACCAGTCATTATTCTGGCCGTTGCTTCCTCAGCGGTTGGCTACGGTGTGATGAGTTTTGTAATGACTGCGGGCCCGGTCAGTATGCACGAGCATGCCGGCCATGATATGCAGTCGACAAAGTGGGTGTTGCAATCCCACATTGCGGCGATGTACCTGCCTTCACTCGTGTTTCCCTGGCTGCATAGCCGGTTCGGCTACATACGGATGATGTGGGCGGGTGTTGCGGCCTTGTCACTATGCCTGCTCATTGGCTCTATCAATACGGATTTTATTCACTATTGGCTGACCATGGTGATCCTCGGTATTGGCTGGAACTTTCTGTTCCTGAGTGGCACCAACCTTCTGCGTTACGGATATCGTGATGAAGAACGTTTCAAGGTGCAGTCCTTCAATGATTTCTTGGTTTTCTCAATCCAGGCGATAGCCAGTCTTAGTTCGGGCTGGTTCCTGTATCGATGGGGTTGGCAGGGTGTGCTATCCGCTTCGGTGCCACTGGTACTTGCTTTCGCTATTTTGGCATGGTTCAGCGGCACTGCCAGTACGCGTCTAAAGCGACGCCGGTAAAGTTCCGTTATTTGATTCGCTGTTTCGTCAGCAGGATTTTTGCTTTTTCAAGACTGCTGTGTGCCTAAAGCCTGCATTTGTGCTTACAATGGAAGGGTGAATAAGGTGATGGCATATAACGACCAGGTGCGACTATGAATGAGCACTTGCTCAGCTTCGAAAGTAAGCCGGAAAGCTTGATTGTCAACGTTAGGGGGCATTGGGTGTTTGATGAGGTTCTGGCCCTCGAAGCGGCGACAGCATCGGTACAACCTGAAACGGGCCAGTCGGTTACCTTTCAGTGTGCTGGCCTGGAGGATATCGATATTGCGGGTGCCTGGGTCCTGTACGACCGTACGGAACAACTTTCCATGTTGGGCATAAAGTCCGAGTTTATCGGATTTAAAGCAGCTCATTTTAAGTTTCTACAGAATATTATCGATGCGGCAGCCATCCGGGACTATGAAGAACCGACCGGAACTCCTGCACGTCCAAAACGACTGAGCAGGGCTGTCGAAAATATCGGAAGTCATTCGACTGCATTTATTGAAGACCTGGGTGCGATTGCGAGATCCATTCTGGAAGGCGTGCGTAGTCCGTCATTGTTAATGGTTGGAGAGACCATCAAGCAGGTTTACCATACCGGTGTACAAGCTATACCGGTCGTGGTTGTGATCACTTTTCTGATCGGAATTGTCACAGCCCACCAGGCCGCGGGGCAACTGGGGAAATTTGGTGCCACAGTGCTTGTGGTCGACCTCGTCAGCATATCAATCACACGGGAAATGGGTGTTTTGCTGGCAGCCATTATGGTGGCAGGGCGCTCTGGAAGTGCATTTGCGGCGGCCCTGGGTGTCATGAAGCTCAACGAAGAGGTTGACGCAATGCGCGTGATGGGTCTCAACCCAAACCAGATGCTGGTGATTCCCCGTATTCTCGGTCTCGTCATCGCATTGCCTGTCCTGACTGTTTTTGCCGACATCGCGGGCATCGCCGGGGGCGCACTGATTGCTGTGGGTACAATGGGAATCAGCGGCTTGCAGTTTGTAGAGCGTGTGGCTTACAGCACTGACCTAACCGATTTTTATGTCGGTCTGAGTAAGGCACCGGTATTTGCTTTGCTCATTGCGATGGTCGGTACCTTGCGTGGTATGCAGGTAAAATCTTCAGCTGAAGAACTGGGACTAAAAACAACCATGGCTGTAGTGCAGTCTATTTTCATGATCATCGTTGCCGATGCTTTGTTTGCCGTTTTGTTTACACGTATGGGTATATGATGGAAACGATTATTTCAGTCAGGAATCTGGTCAATCGTTTCGGTAGCCAGGTGGTGCATGACGGTTTATGCCTGGATGTCGGTCGTGATGAGATTCTTGGTCTTGTGGGTGGTTCAGGCAGCGGGAAATCGGTTCTGATGAGAAGCATCCTGGGTTTACAGAGACCTACAAGCGGAACAATTACCGTATTGGGGCAGCAGATCAAGTACCATAAACCGGGGCCAAGCCGTTGCTGGGGCGTATTGTTTCAGTCAGGTGCTTTGTTATCAGGGTTGACCGTGCAGGAGAACGTTGAATTGCCGATAGCTCTTTATTCAGACATGCCATTGGAGACCCGTCACGAACTCGCCAGTCTGAAGTTGCTAATGACTGGTCTGTCACTTTCGGTTGCCGACAAATATCCATCGGAGCTATCGGGCGGTATGCGCAAGCGGGTCTCTCTGGCAAGGGCATTGGCCCTGGAGCCTAAAATACTGTTTCTTGATGAACCGACGGCCGGTCTGGATCCAATAGCTGCCACGGAATTTGACCAGTTGATTACCTACCTGCATGATAACCTTGACCTGACTATTCTTATGATCACCCATGATGTTGACAGTCTGTTTGGTATCTGTGATCGCATTGCCGTACTGGTAGACGGAGGTGTAGTGGTGGGAACTATGGACGAGGTACTTGCCTCTGACCACCCCTGGATCAGAAGTTATTTTGGTGTGCCACGTGCACAAAGAGCCCGCCAGGCTGCAGGAAGGCGGATGTATGAATAATAGAAACTTCTCCGTTGGACTATTTGTAGCCTTTGCGCTCGCAGCATTTGTAGGTGTCACCATATGGTTAACGGGAAGGCAGGCTTCTGAGCCCACAACTAATTACTCGATGTTTTTTGAAAAGGACGTCGGTGGGCTGATGTTGGGTGGGCCCGTGTTCTACCTGGGAGTCGAGGTTGGAACCGTCACCGCGATGAATATAGTACCGGGTGACCCGGTACGGGTACGGGTCGACGCCAGGATCCTGAAAACCGCACCAATCAATACAGGTACTTATGCAAGCCTGGCCTTCCAGGGAATCACCGGGGTCGCCGTCATCAAGCTATATGCTGACCCCGGTTCACATGATCCGATTCAACCGGGGAAGGACAGTCCATATGCGGCTATTGAAGTGCGTGATACGGGTTTCAGTGCGCTCTTGTCAAAGGCGCCGGCAATTATAGAAAAGCTGGATTTAGTGCTGGCGCAGATCAACCAGGTTCTTGGTGAAGAAAACCGCGAATTGGTGAGCGGAATGTTGGTGGATATTGCAAGTGTCACCGAAGCGCTAGCTTCGCAAAAGGAGACCGTTGGCGAACTTCCCGCGCTGCTCAAGTCCTCACTGGAACAAATCAACAGCAGTCTTGTACAGATTAGGTCAATGGCAGACAAGCTGGAGCCGGGCCTTTCATCTTCGGTGGCAAATCTCGAACAAATGTCAGAAAACCTCGTCAAGTTGACAGCACGGCTGGATCGCTGGACAGCCTCCAATGACGAGGACGTTAACGCTTTTATGGCAGACGGGCTTGGCCAGGTGCCTGAGTTGATGTTGGAAGCGCAGATCACGTTGCGCGAGGTTCAGAAACTGGTCAAAGAGATACGCGAAGATCCTTCAATACTGATCTATCAACCAAGTGAAGCAACCATTGAGGTGGAGAGATAAGCCGCCATGATTATTCCCAGACGCTATATCGTTTTTGGTCTCTCTGTATTAGTGCTGTCCCTGGGCGCATGCAGTGGACTAACGCAAAGTGATAAACCTGCCATTAAAAGGTGGTGGCTGGAACCATATGTGCAAGCAGCGCCGGTCGAGCTGGTCGAATCGCCTGTACCGGTGACACTTTCAGTCACAGTTATTCCCGGGCTGGATTCTGACAGGATATTGACGCTTTCCAATGATGCCGAACTAAGTCAGTTTGCAGCCGCGCGCTGGGTAGATCACCTGCCTGAGTTGGTCTCTTCGCTAATCGGGCGATCATTGCAGGCGACAGCTCAGTTTGAGGTCACCACAGAGCGGGCAGCCTCAGGTGTTGAGAATTGCAGCCTTGAGTTGGATTTACGCGAGTTTTTTGCGGATATTGGTTCCAGTGGCAGGGTTAGCGGTGTCAGGGTGGCAATCAATGGCAGCTTTGAATGTGACTCTTCATTGCCAATTGTGTTTCATTCCGCTTCATCTGTAGTCGTTACGGATGAGCGTATGACTGTAATCGTTGCTGCTTTTCAGCAGGCAATGGATGATGTCACGAAGGATATATTTAATAATATATATTAATTACAATAATTTATAATATTAATGTAATAAATTACATTTAATTATCTTTAATGCGCTGATTGATCTAAATTCCTTCATGCCTTAGCTTTACTTGGTCTTCTGCACATGGCCAAACCAGCTACCAACGGCGACTGCCAGTACAGCCATGGTCCAGACTATTATTGCACCGGTTGGCATATCAAATACCGCAGAAAGCAGGATACCGGCAATATAGGCCGCCCCGCCCAGCAGGTAGCCCGCCAGCAAGCGTTGTTTGCCGTGTAACCGCCTTGTCGCCAGCGCGGGTATGATCAGGCTGGCGAACACGAGGTAAACACCAACGAACTGTACGGATGCTGTTACTGCAAAGGCAAAGATAACATAGAACCCCTTTTGGCCGATTTGACTATGCCATTTGAACCAGGCCGACAGCAGGACAGTGTAAAGCAGAGTCATATAAATTAATGAAGTCCAGGTTGACCAGAGAATCTGCCCGACCAGCAGGTCTTTCATGTGCTGGGCACCGTGCGGGTTGCCGGCCAGCAACAGAATACTGCCCGTAGCGGCCAGTACAAACAGAATACCGATCAGCGGTTCCTGTGACTTCGGCCAGCGCTTTTCTGTCCAGCTGAGTCCTGCCGATGCCAACAGGGCGGCGCTCACAGCTGAGATCTGCACGGCCCACATATGCTCTTCCCAGCCCATGACACCGGCAGCAAGTACACCCAGGCCGGCAATTTGTGCAATGGCCAGGTCAATAAAGATTATCCCTCTTTTAAGGACCTCCTGGCCCAGGGGTACATGGGTACTGAGCACCAGGAAGCCCGCGAAAACAGCCGGTCCAAGTATGGACCAGTTAAGCGATTCCATGGCTACAGATCCCCGGCTGTAAGTAAGCGATTGATAATATCATCGAACCACTTGAAAAGGTCGCTGGCCTCATCCGTTCCGCCTACCGTCAATGGCAATAGAACGGCAGGAATACCGGTACGTTCGGATAACCAGTTGGAGGCTTTCTCGCTCTGAAAGGGTGCGCGGATGATGAAGTCGGCGCCCTTATCGCCAAAGCGGTTGAGTAAACTTGCCAGGTGGCTTGCTGTGGGTGGTATACCGGAAACTGGTTCCAGTGTCGCAACTTCAGTAAGCCCCAGCCAGTCTTCAAGGTATCGCCATGACTTATGATGGGCAATAACCCGTTTACCCCGTAACACTGAAGCTTGTTTTTCCCAGGTAGCGATTGCGAGAGTCCAGCGCTCATGGAAGCTCGAAAGGTTTTGCTGGTAAACATCTGCGTTGGCGGCATCAAGTTGCACCATTCGTTCGGTCATTGCCACGGCCACCAACAGCATGTTGTGTGGATTGGTCTGGATATGCGGATTGCCCTGTGGGTGAACATCACCCTGGGAGCGGTCACTGTCAAGGGTAACATCAAGCCGTTTTACATACCGGCTGGCCTCAAGAAAGCCCGGGCTGCCGGGCAAAATATCGGGGTTATTGGCCTTTCTCAATAACATCGGCAGCCATCCGATTTCCAGTTGTGCACCGCTACACACGATCAGGTCGGCCCGGCCCATCTTCGATATCAGGCTGGGTCGTGCCTGTATGTAATGGGGGTCTTGCAGGGCGTTGGTTGCACTGCTGACTTCAATATTGTCACCGCCCAGTTCTGTTGCCAGGGCCGCCCACTCCGGTTCACAGACAAACAGATTCAGGTCCGCATGTGTTAGCTGTGTAAGCATTAGCAGTAGGAAAGATAGAATAATTTTTTTCATCAGTTTCTTCCTTGTAGGGAAAACCGCAAGCAGTCGAGTTGTTCCAGACCGGTTGTCGTTGTCATATTGCATCGATCTCATCCTAAAACGAATGCGCGCCATGCGCGCCAATACTGAAAATGTACTGCAGACCCCACTGGTTATCACTAGCAAACCCTGCCTCATCATGTGTGTATTGCAGTCTCAGGCGGCTGAACTCGCTGTTGGACCAGTCAGCCATCACGCTGTAACGGTACGGATCATGTGATGAAGGCATCAGGGGTGTGCCATCGAATGCCCGGCCAGGATCGTCGGAAGACAGACGGTCATAACGCAGACCTATACGCCAACGGGGAATGGGCTGATAAACAGCCTGTAAATACCAGCCCTGTTGATTGGTGTCGTAAGGTAGAGGACCGGTTTCGGGCAGCGTGTAAGCTCCGTCCTCATTTCGCCACATGTATTCAGTCTGGAAGATGAAATTACGTTGTTTGCTGTTTCCATTTGGGGCCCACTTCCAGACAAATTCGGCGATCCAGAGGTCTGTTTGCCCGTTAAACACGAGGGGGTCATCTTCATCGCCGGATTCCCTGTCATCGGCATCGGCCTGAAGATAGGAAAGACCGGCCTGCCAACTGTTGCTGAAACCAACATCACCACCGCTGCGGAGGTGCAGGGCATAGCTACCAACACCAGAATTGGCCGAACCGCCCGCCGGATATTTATCCCCACGTGTAACCTCCGCACCAAGTTCCAGGTAAAAGTCTGTAGGAACCAGCCAGCGTAACTGCAATCCGTCATCAAGGTACTGACCACCAAGAAACGCCTGGTAGGGCAAGGGCTGGTCGGTAAAGTCCCAGCTATGTGAGTGCTTGTCATTCAGGTAGCCGATATTTGAGTAGAATCTACCCATACGGAGGGAGAGGCCGCCAGGCATGGTCATGGTCTCAATCCAGGCTTCCTCCAGTTCTACGACCACTTCACTGTCTTCAATTGCAATCGGTACAGTCAGCCATGCTGTGAATTTATCATCGACGTTGGCCGAGATGTTGATCTCGGTCTCTCCGAGTGCCAGACCCTCCGGCAGGGGGCCGGCCTCTCCTCCCAGTGGAAACCCGGGGATCTCGTAATCATCGGGATCATCACCATAACTCCAGGCCTGTCCCTGAAAAATGACTCCAATGGCGGGATTGGATGTGTTATCACCGCTGGTTTTCGTCTGACCCGCGTAAGTTTCTGCCGCCCACTGGTTCGGTTGTGAAGCGGGCGCAACCTTCGGTGGCGGTGAAGGTGAAGGGGTCTGTTGCCCGGCGGCCTTGTTCTCCGCCTCATCCAGGCGCTGTTCGAGTTGGGCAATACGTGATTCGTAATCGGCCCTCATTTGTGCAATTTCCGCTCGCAGGGCGTCTAACTCTGATTCTGATTGTGCCAATAGAGGTGTAGTGCTGCTGATCAGGCATACCCATAAAACTCCAAGGGTCATGGTGCGCATTGCGTGTCTCCATCAAATAAGTTCAAAACAACCCGCCTTTGTAGAAACTGCGGACTGATAGATATTAGTTTTTAGATGAAACCGGGCGGAGCGCGGCTTTGGTGGAAGTGTAAAACAACCGCTGGAACGGGCGTTGAGATGAGGTCCCAAGTCAGAATCGACTCAATTGATTTTACAAAAAACGTCCCTTGTTGCTGCGAAATGCCGGTGTCTGGACCACCAGTATGAACGCAAATGGAACACTGGCCGGAATCACTGGCTGAATGACCTGAAACATGTGAGCTGTAGGCCACATTACTGGCGAACAACATCAGCGCCAGTAAGACGAATAATATTTTGTGCCCGGTACTAGTTTTTTCGATTGTTTTCAAATCAAAACCACTGCCTAGTCTTTATTATACAAATCAGGATTTTATGTTATACGACAAATGCATGTGTGTCATTGGTTCTGCGGCAAATGAACCAGGTCCTGGTATCGACCATAGAGAAACAAATGCATAGAGTATTGCCCGCTTCACAGACAATCACATCGTCCATGCGAGACCTGTCGTGCTAGTATCCGCATTCATTCAGTCGTTGATTCGATGGGGCTTCCGGATATGAGTTACAAGGTAAATGATCTGAGTCAGCAGCATTCTGTTTTCAACCAGTACATGGCTGAAATCAGGGATGTGACCGTGCAGACAGACAGTATGCGGTTCCGGCGTAACCTTGAGCGTGTGGGTGAGATCATGGCTTACGAGATCAGTAAGACGATGGATTACGAAAGGCGAACCGTCAGCACACCCCTGGCCGATTCAGAATGCAGTGTGCTGACTTCACAGCCCGTGTTGGCAACCATTCTGCGTGCGGGCTTACCCCTGCATCAGGGCTTCCTGAACTATTTTGACCAGGCTGAAAACACCTTCGTGTCCGCCTACCGGATACACCATAACGACGATGACGATTTTGATGTGGAGGTTGAGTACCTTGCCAGTCCGGATCTTGAGGGAAAAACCGTCATTTTGTGTGATCCAATGCTGGCAACCGGTTCTTCCATGGTGCTTGCATACCGGGCATTGCTGGAGCGGGGCACACCCCAGCATGTTCACGTGGCAACGGTGATTGCCTCTGAACAGGGCATCGGGTATGTGCAAAACAATATGCCCGCAGAAACAACTATCTGGACAGGTGCGGTGGATAAGGAGCTCACTTCCAGATCCTATATAGTTCCCGGTCTTGGTGATGCGGGCGACCTCGCTTATGGTAGCAAGCAATGACTTAAGTCAATCGATTGGAGATGTGCGCAGATACAATACGCTTATGGAAAAATAAGCTTCTGAAGACTGATGAATGCCTTTGATCGGATAGTCAGATCCACCCTGGCAGGTGGCATACCATTAACGATATTCATACTCGCAATTGTGGCCGGCATCGCGGCACTGCAGTTTACCCCCCGCGAAGAAGAGCCCCAGATCGTAGTGCCCATGGTGGATGTGCTGATCGAGGCGCCCGGGTTGAGTGCTGAACAGGTCGAGCGTCAGGTTGCGACTCCAGTTGAAAAACTACTTGCGCAGATACCCGGTGTTGAGCATGTTTACTCCACTTCCAGTACCGGCAGGGCGGCCGTGACCCTGGCCTTTTATGTGGGTGAAGATCGCGAGATCTCGATTCTCAACACCTATAACAAACTCTACGCCAACCAGGACAAGGTTCCCGGAGTGGTGTCCCGGTGGATGTTGCGGCCGATCGAGGTCGATGACGTGCCGATCATGCTGCTTGCACTGTGGAGTGACAGTCCGGATCGCTACGGTGGTTATGAGCTGCGGCGATTGGCAGAAGACGTTTCAACCTATCTGCAGGGAATCGACGAAACCAGTGAAGTCAACGTTGTAGGCGGTCGGCCTCGTACCGTCAGAATCCTGATCGACCCGGAGAGCATGGGTGCACGCAGAACAACGGCAGCGGATATTTTCAATGCACTTAAAATTTCCAATGTTTTGCAGGCCGTCGATCAGTGGGCTTTCAACAATGAATCCATTGTTTTGGAAAGTGGTGACTTTGTCCGTAGTGTCGACGAACTTGAATCCTTTGTGGTCAATATCATTGATGGTGTCCCGGTTTACCTGGGCGATATCGCGGAGATCATTGATGGGCCTGCCGAACCGGATCAGTATACATGGATGGACTTCGCACCCGGTCATCCTTCGTTCAGTGATGCCAACGCTGCCCACCCGATGGTCAGCATCAGCGTTGCCAAGCAAAGAGGCAGTAATGCGGTTTCAGTTGCAGAAGATGTCCACCAGTTAATGGCCAGGTTACAGCGAGAGGTGTTGCCGGATGAAATCCACCTTGAAATTATTCGTGATTACGGTAAAACAGCCGATGAGAAGGTCAATAACCTCACCTCCAGCCTGGGGTTTGCCGTATTCACTGTTGTGCTATTTATCGGTGTATTTCTTGGTTGGCGACCGGCGCTGGTGGTTGGTCTGGCGGTGCCAATCTGTTACGGGGTAACGCTGGCACTTGACCTGGTGTTTGGCTACACCATCAACCGCGTCACTCTGTTTGCGTTAATTCTGTCCCTGGGTCTGCTGGTCGATGACCCGATAACAGGTGTGGATAATATTTCTCGTTTCATCAATTCGAAGGGCGGTGATATCAAGGATCGGATCGTCGCAGCGATGGCGGAAATTCGTGTGCCCTTGTTGATGTCAACCGTGACTATTGTGCTGGCATTTATACCACTGGCATTTATCACCGGCATGATGGGGCCGTATATGGCACCCATGGCGTTCAATGTTCCAGTAAGTGTTATTACCAGCACCGTTGTAGCTTTTCTGGTTACACCCTGGCTGGCCAGTCGGGTGTTGAAGGAAAGTAGGGCGCCGGAATCCGCAACTCCTGGTACAGGCAGCAATGGAGTCTATCAACGCTTGATCGGTCCCCTTTTGAATGACCGGCGTAAATCAAAAGCGGTCTTGTGGTTTGTTGGAATTCTGTTTCTGTTGGTTGCCGCGTTGCCCGTATTTCGGCTGGTTCCTCTAAAACTTCTACCTTTCGATAATAAAAATGAACTGCAGATTGTTATCGATATGCCGGAAAGCAGCAGCCTGGAGCACACCGCTGCCATCGCCCGCCAGGTCTCGTCAAAGATCAGCCTGCTGCCCGAAATCAGGGCGATTGCGGTCTATGTGGGCACACCGTCACCGATTGACTTCAATGGCATGGTGAGGCGCTATTATCAACGCACAGGTTCGAATATGGCTGATATGCGACTTACCCTGGTTGACAAAGATTTGCGTGAGCATCAGTCGCATGCCGTGGTGCTGCGTTTACGTCAACTCCTCAAACCCATGAACGTTGATGGTATCAACATCAAGGTGGTTGAAGTGCCGCCTGGTCCACCGGTTATGAGCACCCTGGTGGCAGAGATTTATGGTGAGTGGCTGACACCATACAGCCTTCAGCAGGAGGCAGCGCAAACCCTGATGGCGCGACTGGAGCGTGAACCTTTCGTGGTTGAGACAGACTCGACCGTGCAGGCTCCCCAGCAACGCGTTCGTTTTATAACTGACAAGCAGAAGGCCGCTCTTTCGGGCGTTGCAACAAACGACATCAACAATACGCTACTGATGGCCAACAAGGGCTACCAGGCAGGGTTTTTGCAGCTACCGCGTGAATCGGTACCGTTACCCATTGAAATGCGGCTTGCACCCTGGGAGCGGGTCAGCATCAATGACTTCGAGCGATTACAGGTCAAGGGCCGTCCGGGTATTGTGCAGCAAAGTTCACCTCAGGGGCTGGATAGTGCACCTCAACCGCTTGTAGCGATCGGCGAACTGGGCCACTTTGAGTACGGCATGGTAGATCAACCCATTCACCGGAAGGACTTGCGTCCTGTTGTATATGTCACTGCCGAGGTATCCGGGCGTACACCGGCTGAAGTCATTGCGGACGTCAGTGCCGACCTGGGATCGATGAAACAGGAAGGCAGGGATTGGCGTATGCGAAGCTTTATCAATAGCGGGGGCAGGGATCCCTGGCATATGCAGGAGGATATTTCGATCTCCTGGACCGGAGAAGGCGAGTGGAAAATCACACTCGATGTCTTTCGTGACATGGGACTGGCCTTTGTTTTTGCACTCATTGCAATATTTGTAGTGCTTCGCTTCCAGACAGCATCCACCACCTTGTCACTGATTATCATGTCTGCAATACCATTGACCATCATTGGTATTTTTCCGGGATTCTGGATGCTGAACATGGTCGGAGAAAGGGAAATTGCGGGAGCACCTGAACCTGTTTTATTTACTGCGACCGCGATGATTGGCATGATTGCCCTTGCGGGGATTGTGGTTCGTAATTCTTTGATACTGGTTGAATTTATTGATCAGTCCCGGGCCAGGGGCCTGGCGTTGAAAGATGCCTTGCTGCAGGCTGGGTCAGTCAGGATGCGACCAGTGTTGCTTACCGCCGGAACCACGCTGCTGGGCAACCTGATTATTACACTGGACCCGGTTTTCAGTGGCCTGGCACTGGCAATCATGTTTGGGATTGTTGCCTCGACCTTGTTTACGCTTGTAGTCGTTCCGGTGGTTTACCTGCTCGTTTTTGAACGACCTGGAAAGGATGAAATCAGATTATGAAAAAGATCGTTTTTCCCTTGCTTGCGATTGTTGCCCTGTTGCTGATGATTGCATGGATGGCGGGTTTGTTTGTTGAAAAAATTCCCCCGGGTATGGATACGGTGATTCAGTCAAATACCGGTGAACCGATAGCCGTGGAAGCCAGGTCTGTCATCATTATCGAGAAAGTACCGGCTTCCGTGGAGGCTGCGCAGACAACATTGATTTCGTCGAGATTGCTGGCCAGGATTGTAGCGGTCAGGGTTCGGGCCGGGGATACGGTCAAGCGGGGCGATCTGCTGTTGGAATTGGAGAACTCAGATATCAGTGCACAGGTACAACAAGCTGAGGCCCAAATACGCTCGACCACTGCCAGGATGAATGAAGCGCGGCAGAATTTGGGTCGCGTCGAAGAGTTACAGGCTGGCGGGGTAATGTCAGTTGCCGACCTTGAGAAGGCACAGGCCATTTATGAAACACTGGTTGCTGAGCACGCCGGTGCCAAACAGGCATTGGAAGAGGCCAAAACAGCACTGGGCTATACCGAAATCGTTGCGCCGTTTGACGGTCGTGTGGTTGACCGGTTCGCAGAGCCGGGTGATACGGCGCAGCCCGGCACCAAGCTGTTGGCTTTATATAATCCGCTTAGCCTGCGGGTCGAAGCCCAAGTTCGGGAAGTCCTGGCGCTCAAGCTGGAAACTGGGCAAAGCCTGCAGGTCGAAATTCCCTCGTTGCAGAAGATAGTGGATGCGGTTATCGAAGAACGGGTACCGGCCGCGGACCCGGGGTCACGCAGTTTTCTGGTCAAGGCAGGTATTGCTTTTGACAGGAGTCTGTTGCCGGGGATGTACGCACGCTTGCTGGTTCCAGCCGGTACCGGAAAACAGCTGCTGATCCCCGCTGATCGCGTGGTACACGTGGGACAACTGGATCTTGTGTGGGTTTACCAGGATGGTCAGAGTTACCGCCGGTTTGTACGCATCGGACAGGTTCTTCAAGATGACCGGATTGAAATTCTGTCAGGTCTGGCCGAGGGTGACCTGGTACTACCGCTTCCCTGAAAGTGACAAAAAGACGTCGCGGTCCAGCCTGATTAGCTCTATCCTGAGTGAGGTTTTTGCAGGAGCAATCAATGAAACTGACCATTCGACATCTATTGCCAGGAATCTTCCTTGCATTTGTAAGCGTGCAACTGGCGGCGGACGAGCTATCGGACATCGATAACTATCTTCAATACAGTCCGTCTTTTTCGAGTTCGGGCCAACCGGATGCAGCACAGCTTAAAGCGCTTTCAAAAGCCGGTTTTGAACGCGTGATCTACATTGCGTTTACCGATAATAAAACGGCAATTGAATCCGAAGATCGTGTTGTGAAGTCACTGGGTATGGATTATGTACATATCCCCGTGGACTTTGAAGAGCCAACGCTCGATGATTTTGAGGACTTCGCAGCGGTAATGAACCGGAACGGGGACATCCGCACACTGCTGCATTGCCAGATCAACCTGCGTGCGTCCACCTTCAGTTTTCTTTACCGGGTGATTTATGGGGGCGTGCCGATGTCTGAGGCAAAATCAGATCTTGATACGATCTGGCAACCCGATAGGGTCTGGTATCAGTTTATAGTTGATGTACTGCAAAGCCACGGCTTGTCTGACAAGTGCGACGATTGTGACTGGGGAGTTAATGAGTTCAAAGACTGAATTCAGGGTGTTTTGTAGTCCAGCACAATGAGCATGCGTTTTTTTCAGCCTTTCTATCCAGTTGGCCTCGTAACGTTCGCGGTACTTTTGGCCGCATACAAGGCCGCTCGCCTGGTGATAGAAATGGGTGCAGACTGGGTCTCGTTTTTTACACTTATGGGGCTGGATGCACTCTACATTTCATTGCTCCTGCTGATTGCGCTGCTGCATGCTCATACCCGTCAACAATGGTTGCGAGTTGTTTCGTGGATACTGCTGGTGCTCATGACGCTTTTCTACCTGGTAGACAGCTTTGTTCTACTGGCACTGGATGAGCATGCACGTCTGTTTGAAATCGGTCGTTACGCACCTGAGTGGGGTGTTGTTCTAAGCTTTTTTGATGCCAGGGCTTACCTGGCAATTTTGTTTCTTCTGGCCTCGATGTTTGTGTTTCTCGCACCCGTGCGGGTGGTGAAGAAATTCGGCCTTTTGTTGTTGCTGATTGCGCTGTTTTCCGCCGTTTTGAGTGCTGTTTATGCACCCCGCCCATTGCGGCCTTATGCGATGCTTGGTATCGAGGAAATACTTGCGGGATTTGGCACAAAGCAAGAGTTGACCTTCTATTCAGAGCAGGAAATAGCATTCTATGCAGGATTGAAACAGGATGCGGTGGCCATTCCGCAGTCGAAACCCGACATCATCCTGTTGGTTGTAGAATCCCTGTCATCCATCAATTCAGACAAGGTGTCAGGAACCCCGGGGTTTTTGGATGGCTTTGACAAGCTGGCGGAAGAGGGCGTTTTGTTTAAAAATTTCTTCGCTAACCACCAGGCCTCAGAGGGAGGTCTGATCGCCTTGTTGGGTGGTTTTCCCCCGATACACTTTCCCACTGCCACACCTTATATGTTTGACGAGTTTGCTGTTCAGCCATCTGTTGTCGACGAGTACCAGCAGCAGGGCTATTTTGCAGACTTTCTGACCAATGCAGACCTGGGGTTTATCGGGCTGGATCATTTTCTAAGAGGACTGGGACTTGATCGCAGCAGGGGCAGGGATGAGGTTGCAGAGATGCGCTTGGCGCCGCGGGTAGTTCAGGATGCACCTTCGGATGCTTATCTTTACCGTGAAGCGCTGATATCGATTCCGGAGTTGATGGCTTCACCTCAGCCTTTTTTGCTGACCATTGCTACCACCAGTACTCATTTGCCATATAGCCATCCTTCGGGTGGTCCGGACACACCCGAGGCCGTATGGGACTGGAGCCTTGAACAGTTACTTTTATTCTATTCACAGCTGTCGGACATCCGCTTCTTTGATAACGGAGTTTTACTGATTACCGGTGACCACCGGCAAATGCGTCCGGTGAGCAAAGCTGAAGTTGAACGTTATGGTGGTAGCGCACGGGCACGTGTGCCGTTACTGTTGATCGGTAAGAATTATCCACGCGGACATATTGATAACCGTTTTTTTCAACAGTCGGACCTGTTGCGTAAGTTGGGATTAATCAGCCGGCCAGAGACCAGGCTCTCACCTCACCCGGTTTGGGTTGAACGTTATAACCGAAAATATGGTCGCGTTGAGCTTATTAACAATTTGAGTGTTTTTGATGAGTCCGACCAGGGTCGTCATGAGTACCGGATCAAGGTTCCGGGTAACCGAAGTGAATGGCTGGGTGAGAAGCCAGAGTTTGCCCGTCAGGTGGAAATCGCTATTCATACCCAGCGAAGCCAGCACCAGCATATCCGTAATTCATTGGATAAGCCGTCAAATGCCAGCCACTGAATGGCCTTGCAGGAAAAAGCAACGGGGTTTTGTCAGGTGGTTCCGTTTTTGGGTGTAAATGGGATTCGGATACAAATGGTCAGACCATGAGGCTCAGTGTGACTCAGTTTGATGGAATGCTCCGAGCCGTAGAGCGTGGCCAGCCGTTCCCGGGTATTTCTAAGCCCTACACCCTTCGCATCCGGAATCTCGTTATTGACCAACTCGCAACCCGGTCCATCGTCACTCACTTCCATCAATAGATCGCCGGCAAATACCTTGGCGGATATCTTCAGATGTCCACCGCCTTCCGCCCGGGCAATACCATACTTGATGGCGTTTTCAATCAGCGGTTGTAGCAACAGGCTGGGAATCAATGCCTCTGTTGATTCGTTGTCAATATCCACTTCAAGAGAAAGACGTTCTTCAAAGCGTACCTTTTCAATATCAAGGTAAAGTTGCAGGGCCTGCAACTCCTGTTTCAATGTGATTTTCTGCATGGGATCATTATCAAGTGAATAACGCAGAAAACTGGATAGCTTGGTGACCATGCGGTTGGCCAGCTCTGTATTTTGTTCCAGCACCAGGGTAGAAATGGCATTGAGTGTATTAAAAAGAAAGTGCGGGTTTAACTGGTAACGCAGCATCTTCAGTTGTGCCTCATGCGCCATCGCGGCAGATCTGAGTGCGCTTTCGCGGACTTCCTGAAATACCCGGTATGACTTGATTGCAAAATACAGGGCACTCCAGGCAAGGATGAACGGATAGTTGCTCCAGAAGAGGCTTGCATATTCCATCTTCATGAGAACTTCCGAAAATTCTCCAATTTTCTCAGACCAGTCCTTCCAGTCCTTTGTTTGTTGTATCCACCCCGTGTATACGTAGCTGCGAAACTCGATCCATGCGTAAGTGGCAAGTGCGCTACCCCCCAGTAGTCCGATGGCTTGTACCCAGATCGCCCGGTTCCAAAGAAACCGGTAAAGGTAGCGTAGAGGCAAGGAAACGATCATGCCGAAAACACTGATGATTACGACATAAATGGCATAATGAGGTGCCAATTCAACTGACCACGATGAGGTGTACAGGTATTTACCAAAAAGTCCCCACGCAGCCCAGCCACCCACATGGAGTATCCAGAACAGGTTTGGTCGGTTCTTTATGATAGTTTTCAGTTTCACGAGGCGATTTTACATCTTTGACAAGGTAGAAGTACCGCAACTTAACCTCTTGCCAATGCGGTTTGTCTCAAATCAATGGTTTTAGCTTTCCTCAGAGCCAAATGAAGGGGTGTGTTTGAGATTAATGGACATCAATGTCTGCCAGGGCTAAATTGAGGATCACAAAGTCTGGTGGTTTTAAGATGTTTCAAGATTTGAAAATGTGTGGCTATTCAACAAAAGCATGCTTGCCAATTGTGTTGGTCATACTTACAGCTAGTCCGCTGGGCGCGCAGGATCTCAAAATAACTCCTGTCAATATCTATGGAGATGGAAATCCGTTCAATGGTATTGAAGATAGTCGTGAACAGGTCAGAGAAGTTGAACCGGGAAAGACAGGTCATGCCGATCAGCGTATGGGCACGGGTACTATCAGCTGTGACGGGAAGTTTCGCGGCACAGCAATTGTTGCTGATACCCGGGAGTTTGCACCTGATTTACAAGGAGTTGTGTTGGTGAGTGCCGCACACGTGCTTTATAATCTTGACAAAAAGAAGTTGTTTCGACGCTGCGAATTTCACTTCATGGGCTGGAGTAGAGTCACTGGTTACCAGTCAAAAATTGACCTGAAGAATGTGCGTTTGGGTGATTTTGATCCTCGACAGGGAACAAGTGGCCCCGGGTTTGGTGAGGGTGACTGGGCTTTTATCTATCTGCGCAAGCCCTGGAAGAACTTCAATCCGGACCAGAGCATCAGGTTGCGGGAGTTTTCATTCTCACAGTCAGAATCTTATCTTCAGTCAGGTGGTGAGTTCCGCTTGCTGGCATTTGATTCAAAAGCTGGTTTTATCAGTGAGAGCAGCAGTTGTAGGGTGATTGAGAGCAGGCGTGATGATCTGGGCGGTGGCACCTGGAAAGGGCAGTTACTCGATGACTGTGATTCTGCCGATGGTGCATCAGGTGGCGGGATACTCGCTGTAATGAACTATCAGTATTTTATGATCGGCATACGCACTGGTTCACACTGGAGTGAGCAGGTATATCCCGTTGACTCATATCCGTTCGGGCCACCGGCTGGATCTGGCTGGGATCGTCGATTGAATACAAATTTTGGCCGCGCATTAAATGCTGACCTATTGCATAAATTAGAGGAATATATTCAGCTACTTAAATGAAATTTTCTTCCAATGTGAATTGTATCGGTTAGCGTATGATTTACCTCGCCACTGACATACAAAAAGAAAAATGTATGTCTTGTGCTATAATTTAATTGAAGGTTCGTTGTCCTGATTGATAACGTTAAGGACGTAGTGTTAAGGATGACGAAACAGATACAGGCTAGGCTCGGAGTTCGTTGGGTCCGTTGCAAAGCAGTAAACGCCAAGTACGGCACTTCCTGATCGTAAGAGTTTTTTCGTTGGGACGACAGACAGGTAAGGCAGGGATAGCACACGTCAGACTGTAATCGATGAAAATTGGTTGCTTCGGTTTCTTTCTCAATTCGCACTGAGTTTTGCAAGTATGACCACTTAGGTGATTATACTTTGCGTTTGTTTAAAACGGGTGTTTGGGGCGAGGAGGATAACCATGTTTTTTTACACTGCATTATTTGTTGCCAGCGTGATCGCGTCTCTCATTATTTTATACCTTTACAATTCGTTGAAGGATGTAGGCAAGGCCGTTTACAGGGCATTTCTTCCGAGTTCAAAAGAGAAACTGGCCCGTCAGATCCAGGACGCCCCATATCACTCAACCATCAATGACACACCAACCCCGTGGGGTTGGGATGGCCATGCCTCTCCGGTAAAACAGGTAAAGACAGCTTCTCCTTCACCTAGCGACAACGCACCCTGGGGCTGGAAGGGTGGCGATCACCAAGTACGTGAAAACGGTAGCAAAGGTAGCGCTTCGGGTCTTAATGCATTTGGCAACAGTACCGCCAGTGGGCATGCTGCAAAGACGCGCAATCAAGCAAGGGTTGGCTGGCCGTATCGTGAGGAGAAATCTGAATCCGCAGGTAAAGCCTACAAAGTTACTCGGAAAGTAACACTCCAAAGAACCAACTTAAAGACCACAAGTAAACCTTGGGGTTGGTAAAAGCATCGCGCCGGTTGCGCGAGCTTTGCTTAATTTCGAATAAAATACCCCGGCATTTCTATATCCTCGTTGCCGGGGATTTTTATGCCCATCGGTATTTTTTCAACACCCATGCTTTCTTCCGGGAAAGGGCGTAGCAATTCCAGAGCTTCCTGCTTTGGTGCCCTTAACCACTGCACTGCCTCATCCTGATTTCTTAGAATGGCCGGTGAACGGTGGTGTCCAACTGATTTCAAAACTTCATTGGGTTCAACGGTGATTATGCTGACGCTCAGTTTTTTTGCACCATCTTCAGTCGTAAACCAACTGCCCAGTCCGCATAATAACCAGAAGGGTGCGTGTAAAGGAAGTACGGCATAGGGTATCTGGGGACGGACGCGGCTATCAAACTCATAAAACCAGGAAACCGGTATCAGCACCCTGGAATTTTTTGACCAGGCACCCATATAGGATGGCGCAAAAGCAGACCCACTATGACGCAGCCTGGCATTTGCAGTAGAGATGAGCTTGCCGTTTTTGTTACGCGGCAATTGACCACGGGACCAGTAGGGTAAGAAAGGCCAGATGGCCTCTGTGGGCCGCTCAATATCACCATCGGCGAATATCGTCGGCAGTGTTTCCCAGACCATAGAATCCGGTTCGGATTTTCGCCGTAGACGGGAAGGGGATATGTTTATTCTGCTGGCAGGGTCGGGGGGGAAAGCAGAGTCAGGTGTCAGGCTGGTGGCCCACGCATATACGTCCTTCCATTTCAGGTGTGATACTGCTGCTTTTCCACACATGGTCCTGGCATTCCCCGCTAACGATTATAAACTCAGACTAAGTGCACCTCATCCGAATTGAACTTTGATCCTCAAAACTTCATCATCGCGATAATTTCATTAGGTGTTTTACCATTCAACTTTCTGAATAATCTATCCTTATCCTGACGCAGACTCATATCCTGGGTAAGAATAACTCCAAGGGCTTTATTAAGCTCATCAGCCTCGGTATTGCCGGCCTGTTGCCTGACTCTTTCAATACTTTTGTTAACTTCCTCCTGTGAGGAGAAATCGACCGGTTGATTCATCACCGATCCTTGCCCGTCATGCATTTCCTTGACTGCAGGTTTTGCTGCTGAAGCATCTGCTGTTTGTACATTTTTTGCTTTCGTTTCAGTGGCTTTATCCTGTTCCGCACATGCCGCTAGCAAGAACAAAGTGATTGTGACAATGGAGGCTGTCGTTAAAATATTTCTAAACATTATGTATCCTTTTTGGGTGGGTTTCGGACAATTGCCGCAGCTTTCGACCGCTTCGATTCAAGATGATTCCACGGGAATCAGATTTTCGCGACAATTACCTTGTAGTTTTCATTTACAGCAAGTTCACTAAATCGTTTGAAGCGCTTCGACAACCAGTTTTCGTAGGGCAGGTGTATGTTGGCGACCATGATTAATTGACCACCGGGTCTTATATGTTTGTGCACCGAATCCAACAAGCGCATACCCAGACGGTTATCGGTCTTAACACCCACGTGTATGGGTGGATTACTGACAATAAGATCAAAGCTGCCTGTGACTTCCGTCAGTCCGTCTGATGCCAGTACACCCGCAATTAGCCCGTTAGCTTCCAGGGTTTCTTTACTGGACCTGACAGCTAACGCACTGGTATCCAGAAGGGTGACCCGCGTGTGCACGTGGTGAGTGGCGATACAGGCACCGATAAGGCCCGCACCACAGGCAAAATCAAGTACATCGCCTTTCAGTTCCAACTTTGCAAGTGTGTCCAGTAACAAGGCGGTGCCGTCATCGAGGCGGCCATTCGCGAAAACGCCGGGATAGGATAAGACCTGGATCTCACTATCAGCACAGTCCATCACCCAGTGATGGCGGTAGTTTAAGGGATTGAAACGATCCTGGTTTAAACGTGTAGTTGCCTCATACAGGCTGCAATGGCGTGCATTATCAACTTTTCTTATCTGCGTAAAATGCAATTTCAGAAGTTTATCTGCGGATTTGATTCCCGCCTTGTTTTCACCTGCCAACCATAACACGCCGTCTTCTGCCAACAGATCAGCCGCACAGTCCAACAGCATGGCCAGCAAGGCTTTCTGACGTGGCAAGTTAACAATAACCCGATCGTATCTAACGCGGGTGTCTGGAAATGCAGAGAACTCGATGTCTACACCGGTCCTTTGCAGTGAGGCGTAACAACCGCGATCCTGGCTGAATAACTTCAGTGACTTACACCGTGGATTCAACGCGCGCCAGCAATCATCCGTCTCGGGGTTGATCCACAAGACAGTGCCACCTGGTTTAATTCGGTGAAGGTTTCTCTCGATGATTTGACTAACAGCAAACACGTGTGCGCTTATGAAACCTTGCTCAGGATTCCGCCAAGGTCATATTCATCCGCCTCAGTTATTTTTACATCGACCCGGTCACCAACTTTCAAGTGCTGAGCATCCTGGACATAAACCTGGCCATCAATTTCCGGTGCGTCCGCAAAGCTACGTGCAATGGCAACATCTCCATCAAACCCGTCAATGAGTACCTGCTGCACACTGCCTATTTTTGCCTGTAACCTGTTATGGCTGATTTCTGCCTGTAACTGCATAAATGCCTGCTCACGTTCCGCCATCACGTCAGACGGCACGGCGTCGGGCAGATCGTTGGCCCGTGCGCCATTCACCGGTGAATACTGGAAACAACCAACGCGGTCGAGTTGAGCCTCATTTATGAAATCCAGCAATTGTTCAAAATCGTCGTCGGTTTCACCGGGGAAACCAACGATAAAGGTGCTGCGCAGGGTGATATCAGGACAAATCTCACGCCACTTCTTGATACGGGTCAGGGCATTTTCAGCCGCTGCAGGACGTTTCATCAGTCGGAGAATACGGGGGCTGCCATGTTGTAACGGTATATCGAGGTAAGGCAAAACCAGCCCGTCGGCCATCAGCGGTATCAGTTCATCAACGTGGGGATAAGGGTATACGTAATGCAGCCTGACCCAGGCGCCGAGGCTACCCAATTCACGGCTCAATTCGGTGATTCGGCTTTTAACCGGTTTGCCACCCCAGAAATCAAGTTTGTATTTCAGGTCAGCACCGTAGGCGGAGGTGTCCTGGGATATCACCAGTAACTCTTTGACGCCTGAATCAACCAGGCGCTCAGCCTCACTGAGTATGTCGCCGGCAGGTCTGCTATCAAGTTTTCCGCGCATGGAAGGAATGATGCAGAAAGTACATTTATGATTGCAGCCCTCTGAAATTTTCAAATAAGCATAGTGTCTTGGTGTCAGCTTAATACCCTGTGGTGGCACCAGGTCAATAAAGGGGTCATGATCTTTTTCAAACGGTGCATATTGATGGACTGCGTCGACCACCTGCTCATATTGTTGCGGGCCACTGACTGAAAGAACGGAAGGGTGGAATTCGCGAATCTCTTTTTCATCGACTCCCATGCAGCCGGTGACGATAACCCGGCCATTTTCATTCAGTGCTTCGCCAATGGCGTTCAGGGATTCCGCGCGTGCGCTATCGATGAAACCACAGGTATTAACCACCACCACGTCGGCGCCATCATAGGTAGGTGCGATTTCATAACCATCGGTTCGGAGCTGGGTCAATATACGCTCGGAATCGACCAAAGCCTTGGGGCAGCCAAGACTTACAAAGCCAACTTTGGGGTTGTTCACAGTATTAATTATTCCTGTTGTCAGGTTGGAAAGATAACCAATTCACCGTTAGGAAGGCGACCCGAAATTCACGTCCAACCAGAGTAATGGCATCAAGTAAATCGTTCTCTGATCCTGCAGGTCGCATTTTTCTTTTAATTGCTCAGTTCATTGAGTGAAGATAAATACGGTTACCTTCAGTATCAACAATAATTGCGAAATATCCAATTTCTGGAGATATCTGCCGTTTTTCTGTCACGATAGTGCCACCTGCGGCTTCAACCCGGTTCAACACATCAAGCAGATCAGAACCTCCATTCAAGTAGAGTTTAGCCCCGCTTTGGGAAGGGATGCATCCATCGCCGGTGACAACTGCGCCACCAATACCGGCACCCGGTTCGTGCTGAAAAAACCCCATCTTGATATGGCCCATGTCACGGGTTGGCATATCGGATGCATAAATCTCACTATAGAAGCGGACAGCCCGTTCAAAGTCCGTGGCCGGAATTTCGAACCAGTTAATGGCACTTTTCAGTTTTTCCATGTTCCTGCACACCTCGTGAAAAGAAGAACAGGAAGTATAGCCCAGGACCTGTGCGTGTGCGCACGGGTCCTGTTTTATTTAGTGGGAAGAGGAGGTGATTGTGACGGTGTGGGTTTCAAGGTCTCCCGGGAGAAAGAAACTGGTCCGGTCGTCCGGCATAGTGGTTTTCAGGGTGCGATTCTTCCGATTACGTTTAATATCCATGACGAGTTCATCGCCGGATTCGAAGCCGCGTAATGCACGCATGAACTCAGCTGGAGAATTTACCTCGGTTTCACCTACCTGCAAAATTACATCACCGGACTTCAGTTGCAGATCATTGTCCGTCCTGGCTTTCAAAACCAGTACGCCGCGGTCTGTTTTGAAATATTCACCCAGGCCGGGATCAATTTCGGCCAACTGCAATCCCTGCGCCATGGGCCAGCCAAACCAGACATTGGTGTCTTCCAGTGCGAAATGACCCAGTTCTGACATTTCATGAAGTTCAATTTCCCATTCGTCGGCTCGCGGTGCATCCATGGAGGACTCTCTCAAGGCTCGCCGTTTTTCAATCTCCGTCCGCATTTGATCTATCTTCGCAGTCATTTCAACGGTATCTATATCGGGTACAACGATTCGTTCAATGGTAATGACATTTTCAGGTGAAGCAGGAGAGTGTGGTGACCTTACAGATGCTGTCACATGGGGTGGCCTGGGAGCGGTAGGGAAGCGGGTCACGGACTGCCAGCTCAGCGGCTCCCGGATTTCCGGAACCACTGTTAAATCCAGTACCTTATCCCCGCGTTCGACCGAGATGATTAAAGGTTTATCGGCCTCGACATCACGCATTGCAACGCGAAGCCCGTCTCGTGCATCTTCTATTTCATCAATGTCTTTGAGCACATGCCCCCCAACGGCGATAATAACGTCGCCCTGTTTGATACCCGCGCGTTCGGATGGACCATCCGGTGAAACACCCAGAATCTCGACACCCTTTTCATTGGCATCGCCAAGAATGACGCCGATAACGGGTCTTTCAGAAGTGCGTATGACATAGCTTGCCCTGTGCCGGTCGGCGCGGGCACGGGCCAATTCACGATTGACAAGTGCAATTTCACGAGAAGTTTCCTGCAGTTGCCTGCGTGCATGGGTCAGTTCCTCATGCATTTTCTCCATTTCGGCTTCACGTGCAGCCCGGGCCTCAACGCTTTGTTGTGCTGACAACTTACGCTGCTCGGAAGCCTGCATGAGTTGCTCCTGCGCTTTTTCCATTGACGCCTCTGCCGCAAGACGCTGCTCCTTTGCAGTAGACATTGCCTTCTCGTATTCCGCTTCGAGCCGGGCCTGTAATTCGGCCTCCTCAGCCAGTTCAGCAGACTCACTCTCCGCAGATGCCGTTGCAAAATTGACCTGTCCAAGCAATAGCAGCGCTGCAAATGCCATCAGGGTTTTCCGATATTTCATTGATATGTGCCTCGTAATATAAATCAAAGTGACGCCATGCGGCCGTAGTCAATTTCCCATTGCTGTTGGTAAATCTGAGCCAGATCCAGCATGAGGTTGACACGTTGTCCCCACAGGTCGATCGAGTCGGGTGTCAAACTGAGCTCCCTGTCCACCTGTGCTATCAGGTCTTCAAGTTCTGCCACATAAATTGCGGATTCAGCGGGCATCGAGTTGGTTTCCTGTCGCAATTCTTTAACCTGTGCTTCCATATTCTGTGACAAGCCGATAAGCGCGTTAATGTTGTCTTCTATTGGTACAGACGCAGACCCGGTCTCCAACGTCGCAAACTCCTGCCCAGGTGGTTTACCCGCTGTGTCGATGCCGTTGTTGTTCATTACCAGGCTAATGACCAGTACAAGGCTTGCAGCCACCGCCAGCCACCCACCTGTGCGTTGCCAGTTCCGTTTGCTGGCCTGGTTGGTCTGCAGTGCAGACTCGATCTGGGCCCAACCGTCATATCCGGGCTCAATGGCTTCAAGATCACTTAATCCAAGCGGGTCAGATGTGCTTTGCTTTGAATGATCGTGTGTAGTCATGTTCTTCTCTTTACGCAGTTGCGTTTAATGTCAGGGTTTGGGCTTTGGGCGTATCGTTGCCGGAGATCAGTATTCTGAGTTTGGCGCGGGCGCGGTTTAGACGTGTCTTGGAGTAGCTTTCTGTTTTGCCAACCAGTTGGGCAATTTCAAGGTGTTTATAGCCTTCCACATCATGTAGCCAGACAACCATACGGTCTTCGTTGTTCAATTGCTGCAGAGCTTGCTCGAGATCCATACATTGTCCAAGGCCATCCTGGTCACCTTGGCCTGGACACATGTAGTCTTCCAGTTCAACGGCGTCGTGACGCGGTAGCTTACGTAGCGCGCTAATCGCGTGATTTACTGTCACCCTCCGCAACCATCCCCAAAAGGGTGAATCACCACGGTACTGCTTGATTCTTTTAAAGGCGTTGATGAATGCTTCCTGGGTCACGTCCTGGGCCAGCTCCCGGTGATTACAAATTCGAATTGCCACGGTAAATACTTGTTTGTGATAGATGCGATAGATCTTTTCACAGGCACGCATATCTCCGCGCTTTGCGCCAGCGAGCGTCAACTCGTCAAGTTCCATGTTGAAGCCTGATCTCTTCATCGCTTAGTAAGACGCCGGTGATTGGAAAAGGGTCGCAGAGATTTGCATAATATTTACTAGTTTAACAAAGCCAAAAAAAACGGCCGCTGTAATGCGGCCGTCTTCGTTGCTTTCGCTCAAAAACCCCTACCAGATTTTAACCCGGTCTTCAGGGGGCAAATACATTCCGTCGCCTTCCTTAACATCAAATGCTTCGTAAAACGCCGGTACGTTGACTGGTGCACCATTAGTACGGAACTTGGGTGGGGAGTGCGGGTCGACTGTCAATCGCTGCTTAGCTTCAGCGTCCCGGGCTTTGGAGCGCCATACCTGTGCCCAACCCAGGAAGAAGCGCTGATCGCCGGTCAGACCATCGATGACGGGCGCCTCTTTGCCCTCCAGAGACATCTTATACGCAAGGTGCGCAATGCTGAGACCGCCAAGATCACCAATGTTTTCACCGGAAGTGAATTGACCATTAATGGTTAGGCCGTCAATCACCACGTAGCCGTCATACTGGGCTGCCAGTGCATTTTTGCGTACATCAAACTTCTCTGCATCCTCTTCGGTCCACCAGTCACTCAGGTTTCCGTCACCATCATATTGCCGGCCCTGATCATCGAAACCATGTCCGATCTCGTGGCCAATGACAGCACCGATACCACCGTAATTAACAGCATCATCCGCATTCATGTTGAAAAACGGCGGCTGCAGGATGGATGCAGGAAATACAATTTCGTTCCAGGTCGGATTGTAATAAGCATTGACGGTTTGAGGGTTCATGAACCATTCATTTTTATCAACTGGTGTGTCAAGCTTATTGAGGTTGCGGTTGTACTCATATTCTGCAGCACTTTTTATATTTCCTAGCAGGTCGCCGGCTGTAATATTCATTTTTGAGTAATCGCGCCATTCATCGGTATAGCCGATTTTGGGTGTGAACTTGGATAATTTGACTAGTGCCTGTTGCTTGGTTTCCTCGCTCATCCATTCAAGTTCTATAATGGATTTTTCGTAGGCCTTGATTAAGTTCTTAATCATGGTATCCATACGTGCCTTGGCTTCAGGCTGGAAATGACGATCAACGTACAACTGGCCCAGTAACTCACCCATGTTGCCATTGACTGAGTTCACTGCACGTTTCCACAGTGGACTTGGCTCTGAAACACCGGATAAGCCTTCACGGAAAAAATCAAACCAAAGGTTGAAGTAATCCTCACCCAGAACTGGTGAAAAACTGCTCAGGGTCTGGAAGGTCAGATAGTCTTTCCATTGCTCCAGTCCAGCTTCGGCAATGATGTCATCAGCGGCTTCAAAGAAACTGGGCTGGGAAACGATGTACCGGTCGCGGGCTGGGATGCCTGCGGCATCAAAGGTGATGTCCCAGTTTATTTTTGGTGCCATCTCTTTGAGTTCTTCCAGGGTTTTGGGATTGTAGCCCTTTACCGGGTCACGGTTTTCTTCTTTGGTCCAGAAAACTTCTGCCAGTCTGGTTTCCAATGCCAGCAGACCTTTTGCACGTTCCACGGCATTTTCAATGCCGGCCTTTGTGTATACTTTGGTCACATAATCGAGGTATAACTGACGGCCTTTCACAAACTGCTCATCATCTTTCAGGTAATAGTCGCGGTCAGGCATGGTCAGGCCGGCTTGTGCAATGTACACCACGTTCGTGTCCGGATCTTTTTCATCGGAAAAAATATAACCGCCGATCGGTGACTCCACACCGTAAATACCGAGCGTACTGAATAACCTGTAGATATCGTCAAGCGAACCTGCAGCCTGAATTTCCGCCAATTCGGATGCGATGGCTTCCGCACCCAGTTTGGTCGCAGTCTCGATATCCATATAAGAGTTATAGAAATCCCGGATTTTTTGGGTGGGGCTTCCATTCTTCACGTCCTCTTTGACACTGACCTCCTCGACCAGTGTTCGGATGTCTTTATCCGATTGCTCCCTGAGTGCATAAAATGTGCCCCAGATTGCCCTATCTGCCGGTATTTCGGTTTTTGCTACCCAATTGCTATTGACGTAATCAAAGAAATCATCCTGTGGACGAACGGTGTCGCTAAACTCGGACTGGTCGATGCCACTGGTTAGTTCAGTTGTTGCAGTTACAACTTCTTCGACAGGGGCTGCTGCCCCAGGCTCTGCTTGTGGTGTAACAGCCGCTTGTTCTGGTTCCTGCTGGCAACCATAAAGACCGACAAGAACGGCCAGAGTGATGGTTAACTTGTAGTTCATAACAAAAATTCCTTTAAGGAAGGTGGGAAAATGACGCTACTATATACCTACAGGGCATCTATTGCAGGTGTCGAAAGTTGGGGTATGAAAAAGGAATAAAGATGGGGAGATGGCGGCCTCCACAAAAACCGGGAAGTCCATATATAACACCCGAAGGTGCGGCCCGTTTGCGCGAGGAAGTTCAGTATCTGTGGCGAAAACTGCGTCCGGAGGTTGTCAAGGCACTGGCGGCAGCCGCCGCCGAAGGTGACCGCTCGGAAAATGCGGAATATACCTACCGTAAAAAACAACTGGGTGGCATCGATCATCGTATCCGCTACCTGAGTAAACGAATTGACATCATGCAGATTGTCGATCGCGCGCCATCTGATACTTCGGTTATCCGCTTTGGTGCAGAGATCACCCTCAACACTTCATCCGAGGGCCGTGTGGTTTACCGGATCGTTGGTGTCGATGAGACCGATGCCCCAAAAGGTTTTATATCGATTGACTCACCGGTAGCGCGTGCGTTACTGGGAAAGCGTATCGGTGATAGCACCGAGGTTGAGCTGCCCGAAGAAAGTGTCAAATTCGAAGTCATTTCCATTCACTACCCGTTGGAGACTTGAAGGCTGTAATTACTATCCCCATGTTAATTCCTGTGGCGGCCTTCGGGGGCCACAGGCAGCTTCCGGCCAATTTTTGGCGGAGGTATTTTTAAGACCCTATTGCTTCTAAAGGAGAATAAGGAAATGACTACGTTTGATTTTTCACCGCTTTACAGAACTTCAGTTGGATTTGACCGCCTGGCCTCGTTGATGAGTTCAGCGACCCGCCAGGACCAGGGTAATAGCTACCCTCCCTACAACATTCGTATCACGAGCGAAGACCATTACCGGATTACCATGGCCATAGCTGGTTTTTCCCAGGATGAGATTGATATCACATCCGAGCAAAACCGTTTGCTTGTCACCGGCAATCGTGCGGATTCCGAAGAGCAGGGCGAGTACCTGCACCGCGGCATCGCAACCCGTTCATTTGAGCGCCGCTTCAACCTGGCGGACCATGTGAAGGTGGTAGGTGCCAGCCTTGAAAACGGTCTGTTGCACATTGATCTGGAACGTGAGCTTCCCGAGGCGATGAAGCCGCGCAACATCAAGATCGAAACATCTGCAGCACCTTTGCTGGATATCGATCAGGGCTCTGATGAAAAGGAAGTCCCACAAGTTAAAGATGAAGCAGCCTGATAAGTTCAGCGCTCGGCAGTAAGAACAATGGGGGTGCAGAAACAGCACCCCCATTTTTCGAAAAAAACAATCTCAGATTTCCGGATTTGCATCCGGCCTGATCTGTCGTTAGTCTCACTGGTTTTCAACGGATTTATGTTCATATGAAACGGATTGCCGTTTGGCTTTACCAGGTTTATATCTGGTTAGTATTCTTCCCCGTCGGGTTTATCATTACCCTGATTGCGGGATGGACGACTGTCATGGTCGCCTCAATCTGGACGCCGAGAATTGCCAGTCGAAAAATCGCTGCCAATTGGGCGCGAATACTCTGTTGGATGACACCGGTGAAGGCCACTGTTGAAGGGGCCGAAAATGCAGACCCTTTGCAAACCTATGTCGTGGTGTGTAACCACCAGAGTCAGTATGACATTTTTCTTGTCTACGGCTGGTTAAAGCTGGACCTGAAGTGGGTATTAAAATCGGAATTGCGCAAGATACCTGGGATCGGCATCGGTTGTGAAAAAGCCGGTCATATCTATATAGATCGCAGCAATCCCGAATTGGCCCGAAAGGCCATCCGGGATGCACTTGATGCAGTTGGTGACGGGGTAGGTGTGTTGTTTTTTCCGGAAGGCACACGCAGTCTTAATGGCAAAATGGGGCCGTTTAAAAAGGGTGCATTTCGTGTTGCCATAAACCAAAGATTACCCATTCTACCGATAACCCTGATAGGCACACGGGACATTATGAAAGCAAGGTCCCTGATGATATCCCCGGGCAAAATGCACATGGTCATACATCCGGCTATCGAAGTGACTGGTTCTGAGGGTCCTGAAGAAATGCGTGAACTGATGGATGAAACCAGGCAGGTGATCGCTTCGGCGTTACCGAAAGAGCTACGTTAGTGTTCCTTCAACTTGATAATTGCGATGCATCTGAATAAACCGGATCACCGCGTCACTTCTTCGCCAAGGGCGCAACGAAACTTCAAACTGGCTCTGAAAGTCGCTTTCTGGTTTACCGGTTTTTTGTGGCTGATTCTGATACTTGATGCAGTCCTGGGCCTCGGGTTGGCGAGGTTTGGTCTGAGGCCCAGGCATATGGATGGCCTGATTGGAGTTTTTACTGCGCCATTACTACACTCCGGCGCAGAACACCTGTTTTCAAATAGTCTGCCCCTGATCGTCAGCCTGACAACGGTGCTTTACCTCTATCCAAGGTCAGCGATGCGGGCAATACCGGTCATCTGGATCGGTTCGGGAATGCTGGCGTGGATCATAGGGCGTGAGAGTCTGCATTTTGGTGCCAGTGGATTCGTCTATGGATTGCTGGCCTATGTCTTTATCAGTGGAATTCTGCGACTGGATATGCGTTCAGTAGCTGTATCGGTCATGGTCTGGTTTCTCTATGGCTCCATGATATGGGGTGTTCTGCCAATACGGCCGAATATGTCGTGGGAACTCCACCTGGCAGGGGCAATCCTGGGTGTTGTATTGGCGATTGTGTTCCGGCATTGGGACGTGGCCCCGGTTAAGCGCTACAGCTGGGAGGATGATGACTCGGTGCCTGAGTGGTTTCCGCAAAAAGAGCCGCCTTTGCAGGATTTATCACGCAAAGTAAGCGATCCAGAAAATGCTGCAGCAAAACTATCGTCGCGGAAAGACATTACAAATTCTGATTCTGAATAAACTCCGTCTTGACCTGTCAGTGCAGTGCTTTTACGCTAACCGTCTTCATCCCAGGCAGAGAATGTTTTGAGAAAGGTAGGTCTTGTTTTTTTGTTTCTGTTCACTGCATTCGTGGTGACCGCGTACCTGTTACCTAAACAGGTCCACGTAGAACGGTCAATTGTAGTTGAACGCCCGGCCAGCATGATGTTCGAGTTGCTCAACAGTTACCGTTATTTCAACGAATGGTCCCCGTGGGCCAAACGTGATCCAAAAGCCCAGTTCATTATCTCAGGTCCGAAAGCAGGTGTTGGTGCGCGAATGAGTTGGGTTGGTGAGCCGCACCTGGTGGGATCTGGTTGGCAGGAAATCGTGGTTAGCAAACCCTACGAGTTAATTAACATCAAGCTGGACTTCGATGCCCAGGGTCTCGCAGATACCGGCTTCGCGTTGCTGGCACAGGGAAACAGTACAAGGGTGACCTGGTTCTTTGACTCCGATCTGACGGAAGGTGTCAATTTTCTGGATTCCTTCCTGGCAAGGTATTTCGGTCTTTTATTTGACCGCTGGGTCGGTGGTGATTATGAACAGGGTCTTGCCAGTCTTAAAAAATTCGCTGAATCTTTGCCCATATCCGATTTTACTCCTTTGGACATTGAGCGTGTTCATGTTGATGCGCAAAATATCCTGTTCATTACATCCACCAGCAGCCAGGATCCGGCTGAAATCGCCGGGGCCATGGCGAAGTCATATGCCGCAATCAGTGAATTCATGAACCAGGCTGGTATCGGCATGAGCGGTCAGCCAATGGCTATAACGCGCGCCCTGGCAGGCGGCGGCTACCAGTTTGATGCGGCGATTCCGGTTGAATTTATTCCAACCGGTCTGACAGGTGATATTGAATCAGGTCAGTCACCATCAGGAGCTGCAATCAGGGCCGTTCATCATGGTGATTACGACCAGATGACGCCCACTTATTCAAAACTTGCTGCGTATATGTCTGCCCATGGTTTGAGACAGGGCCAGGTATCGTGGGAACACTATGTTTCCGACCCCGGTTCTACCGAACAGGCAGACAGGATTACAATGGTTTACATCATGCTTGAGAATCCCGAAATTATCCGCTGAGGCGGTAAATGCTTGAAGATTTTGGGATGGCGGTTACCAGCGTTCGGTAAAATGAAAATCCTGGCCCCAATGATCGGCCAATCCTGCTCCTGGCAGGTGCCGCTCAAAATCCTGACGTGATACTTCCTGCGCTCCCATGCTCAAAAGATGTGAATTTGACACCTGACAGTCCAACAACGTGAACCCCCATTGATGTAGCTGTAAACACAGGCTCACCAGTGCTATTTTGCTGGTGTTTTCCCTACTACTAAACATGGATTCACCAAAAAATACACTTCCCAAAGCCAAACCATATATTCCACCCACCAACTCATCATCGGAATAAACTTCAACCGAGTGTGCAATACCCATCTCATGCAGTTGGATGTAGGCGGATTGCATCTCAGGGGTAATCCAGGTTTCATCCTGATCCCGGCGTGGCGCGGCACAGGCTTCGATTACCTTGGTAAATGCACGGTCTGTAGCGAGGGAATATTGACCCTGATTGTAATGACGTCGCAAGCGACGTGAGATATGAACAGCGTCCGGATAAATCACGCAACGGGGTGCAGGTGACCACCACAAAATAGGTTGATCATCAGAATACCAGGGAAAGATACCGTGCCGGTAGGCATTGACCAGGCGGGCAGGGGATAGATCTCCGCCTATTGCCAACAAGCCCTGGGGATTATCCAGGGCCTGGGCTGTCGGCGGAAATGGTGATGCCGGATTGGTGCCAAGTATCGGAATCACATGACTGTCTGTAGCGGCTTCAGGCTGCTGCGTCTTTCTGTTCTTCCAACCAGCGATCCGCGTCAAGTGCGGCCATGCAGCCAGCACCGGCCGACGTTACAGCCTGTCGGTAGACATGATCGGTCACATCACCCGCTGCAAATACGCCGGGTACGCTTGTCATGGTTGCCAAACCCTCAGTGCCACTCCGGATCCTGATATAACCGTCTTTCATGTCTAGCTTATCCACAAAAATTTCGGTATTGGGGTTGTGGCCAATGGCAATAAATACACCGTCTGCGTCTATATCAGTGAGTTCGCCGGTTTTTGCGTGTTTGACCCTCACACCCGTTACACCGGTATCACCACCGAGAATTTCTTCGACATTGTGATCCCACATAAAGCTGACATTACCATTGCGTTCTTTTTCAAACAGGCGGTCCTGCAACATTTTTTCCGCACGTAACTCGTCGCGTCGATGGACTACCACGACTTCTGATGCAAGATTTGACAGGTAGAGTGCTTCTTCAACAGCCGTGTTACCGCCGCCAATCACTGCCACTTTCCTGTCACGGTAGAAAAAACCGTCACATGTCGCACAGGCTGAGACACCCTGTCCCATGTAGGCCTCTTCGGATGGTAGCCCAAGGTACTTGGCACTCGCACCGGTAGCAATGATCATTGCGTCACAGCTGTATTTTCCGGAGTCTCCTTCCAGTTGGAAAGGACGCTGGTCCAGGTTGACGGTATGGATGTGATCGAAAATAATTTCAGTATCAAAGCGCTCAGCGTGTGCAAGCATACGTTGCATCAATTCCGGACCCTGGACGCCTTCTGCGTCTCCCGGCCAGTTATCAACATCGGTGGTAATCGTTAGTTGACCACCCTGTTGGATGCCGGTGATGACCGTGGGCTTGAGATTGGCGCGGGCTGCATAAATGGCGGCGGTGTAACCGGCTGGACCGGAACCGACGATCAACACGCTATGATGGGAAATATCGCTCATGTAGTTGCTCCATTAAAAAGCAGACGCCCGATCAATTCACCAGGTACCTGAGGTGTTCGCTGATTTAAGTTCTGTCCCTTTCAGTTTGAGGCTGAAAGTGCAGATTCAAGTACAGCATTTTAACCGATTGGAGTTATATTCCATATGCCCGTATACAGTATTAGTCACACGATTGGATTTGATTGTGGCATTATGGCTTGAAATGTATTCTTTACAGGGTAATATAGTTCATTGATCAGGTTTCATTTGACTTCAAATATAAGCACTTAAAAGATAATCTTTAGAAGGTTGATAACATTGGCACAAGCTCGTAAGAAAGCCCCAAAAACAGTGATTACCCCGTCCCGACTGACAAAACACCTGAGGGAAAGTGCATTTCTTCTTTCGGTTCTGATCGCAGTCTACCTGGTCGCGTGCCTTTTTACCTACAGCCCCACCGATCCGGGGCCTTTTAGCACCACCAATTCTGATCACGTACAGAATGCCGGTCGGATCGTAGGAGCCTGGATTGCTGATGCCTTTTTGGGCCTGACCGGGTATATCGCTTACCTGTTACCTGTTATCACCGTATTTGCAGGCTGGAGAATATGGACCGAGAAGCCCAGGGAAGCCGACACGGGTGTAATGGAGATTGTTGCAGTGGTCACCGGTCTGGCACTGTTTCTGCTGTCATCAACCGGTTTGAGTGATATTCATCTACTACCGCCGGCGGGTAGCATGCCGGCCAATGGTGGAGGTGTAATCGGGGCTGTTGTTGCTTCACCATTACTGCAATGGACCGGGATGTTGGGCTCAACGCTGCTTCTGCTGTCCATGATGCTGGTGGGTATCACCCTGTTTACCGGCTTATCGTGGTTCCTGGTCATGGATATCACCGGAAAGATCACCCTGGGAGCCATAGACTGGATGGTAGCCAGTATTGCCAGCATGCGGGACTGGTTTGCAGGGCGTCGTGCGAAGGCAAAACGTGATGTCAGTCGTAAATCTGATTCACTCAGGCAAAAAACTAAAACAGCACCCAAGATTGAACCCCAGATTAATCTACCGAAAGAACAGACCAGCAAACGGGTGGCAAAGGAAAAGCAACGCCCCCTGTTCACCAATATGCCCGCAGATTCACTGCCGCCGCTGGATTTGCTGGATGACCCGCATGATCAGTTGCCAGGATACAGCGAACAGGCGTTGAAGGCGCTTTCAAAGCAGGTTGAGCTAAAGCTTGCTGATTTTGGCGTACAGGTCGATGTCGTAGCGGTGCACCCCGGTCCGGTGATTACGCGTTTTGAATTGGAGCCGGCTGCTGGTGTCAAATCGGCACAGATAATGAACCTTGCCAAGGATCTTGCACGTGGGCTCAGTATTGTCTCGGTACGTGTAGTGGAGGTGATCCCGGGTAAGTCTACGATTGGTCTCGAGATACCCAACACCAATCGTCAGATGGTTTTCCTGTCTGAGATCCTGCGCTCCGAGGCCTATGAGAAATCGCCGCATTTAACTCTTTCACTGGGCAAGAGTATTTCGGGGCGGCCGATCGTGGCCAATCTTGCCAAGATGCCACATCTACTGGTTGCCGGCACGACCGGTTCAGGTAAATCCGTGGCGCTCAACGCCATGATTTTGAGTCTTTTGTACAAATCGGGTCCTGAAGAGGTCCGCCTGGTGATGATCGACCCGAAAATGCTGGAGCTGTCAATTTACGCTGATATTCCGCATCTGCTGGCACCGGTTGTCACCGATATGAAAGAAGCCGCTAATGCCTTGCGCTGGTGTGTGGCGGAAATGGAGCGCCGCTACCGGCTAATGTCGGCAGAAGGCGTACGTAACCTGGCGGGATTCAATAAAAAGGTACGTGAGGCAGCCGAAGCGGGCAAACCGT